>WNGA01004645.1_pt1 | contig 20733 bp, 15 predicted proteins | sample 5400061 | NCBI WGS metagenome assembly WNGA01 (sample SAMN13153366, study PRJNA577476) | soil metagenome | isolation source: 100 cm soil or saprolite under grassland replicate 2 | place: USA:California | collected 2016-06-15
CATTGTTCGATCTGCAAACCGTCACCGCGCGCATCAAGGCGCGCACCGAGCATCTCAAGGGCGTGAAGATCGCCATCATGGGTTGCATCGTGAACGGACCCGGCGAGATGGCCGATGCCGATTTCGGTTACGTTGGCGGCGCGCCGGGCAAGATCAATCTCTACGTCGGCAAGACGGCGGTGAAGTTCAACATTCCCGAAGCCGAGGCTGTGGACCGTCTGGTGGATTTGGTTCGCGAGCACGGGAAGTGGGTGGAGCCGGAGGAACGGGCAGAAGCGGCTTGAATCGCGGCGCGAACGTGGCCGAATATCAAGCGGGAGCGACCGGGGCGAAACTGAAATTGAAAGCAAAGTGAACGGTGCGTTCGCTAGACCGATTGCCGGAATTCTTTTCCGGTTTGGACGTTGAAGCGGGCTAAAGCCCGCGCTCCGGAGCGCGGCGTTCACGCCGCTTCACCCGTTGACCGCTAACTTGATCGAAGTTCTATCCTGGTGGTCGGTTTTGCCACGATCTCCATCTGGATGCTCGACCGCATTGCGTCGCCGCCGGTGACAACTCAAATCCGTGTTTCACCGACTCCTTTGGATTGGCGCACGTTTGTCGACACGGAGTTGCGATTTTCAATCTTATTTCCAAGAAAGCCGAAGGAATCAACCGAGACGACAACTAATCGCGTTGGTCTGATGTTGGTTCGGCAATACTACTCCGAACTTGACCGGGCAACTGCTTATGGCGTCTCAGTGGGCGACCTTCCTTTAACTAACAAGTTTTCTGAGGAACAAATCGAAATAATGTTAGACGCCGGTCGCAACGAGGCTTTGGGCACGGATGGAAAACTGGTGGCTGAGCGAAAGATAGCATTGGGCCCGAATCTCGGTCGAGAATTCGATATGGAGAAACTTGGCGGCAAAGCGTTCGTTAAGGCCCGCGTTTATTACGTCGAGGGCCGAATCTACACGCTCACGACTGTGGGATCATCTCGTGAGCGAGTTTTGCAGAACGCATCCAGGTTTCTTGATTCTTTCAAGCTTATCGAATCGCCCACAAACAAGTGAGCGTCTGACTACACCACGGCACTTGTTTGTAGGTGGAGCAGTGGGCGTCGCACCCGCACCAGTTTGCTTTCAATCAAAAGGCATCGGCCAGTGGGACACTCACGGAATGCGACCGAGGCGGCAAGGGTCGCGCTGTTCTAAACGACCCGCCCTTTCGGGATCCTCCCGAGGTGAAAGATCAAGTAACCGTGCAAGAACTGCCTCAATTCCGCCGCTTGCGCCTCGCTTAGCTTCAGCCGTGACACCGCAGGCCAGTCGCTGGCCAAAAGCGCATTCACGATTTGCTTCACACCAGGTGTAAGTTTGCTCTTTGCCAATTCCGGTTTCAGGCCAAGTTCGTTCAAGAGTTTGAGTTCAAAGGCGAAGATGGTTTGCGGCTGCGGCGATTGGTTCGGCAGATGGTCGAGCAGGCCGCGCATCAGCTTAAAGATGGCCGGCAACGGTGTTTCGGTTTCGGTGGTTTGCTCGATCAGGGCGGCGCAGTAACTGGCTTGCTGGAGATACGCGATTTCCTCGCGCAATGACGGGTGGGTGTCGCGCAGCACGGCTTCGCGCAGCGTGTGCAGTTCGGAGCGGCGGCTGCGTGAAAAACTGAAATCGGCGAGGTACAACAGATCGAGCTTGCCGCGAAACGGAGAGCGGGCGCGGCGGGCGCCTTTGGCCACGGTGGCGATGCGCCCGAACTCGGGCGTGAGCCAGTGGACGATGAGGCTCGTCTCCGTCAACGGGCGGGTGCGCAGAATCAGGCCACGGGTGTTCTCAGCCATGAAGTGTGGCGGTTGGAGCAGGAATGGAGACAAAAGTTGGACCACGCATGGACACCCATGAGCACAAATTGCGGAGTTACGCGAATTTCACGAATTGGCACGAATTGTCCTGAATGCGGTTCAATTGGCAATAATTCGCGAAATTTGCTTCAAGCGGTGCGTGGCTTGAAACCCACGGCCACGGTTGGTCTCGCACCGGCAGGCGGCATCGCGGTTGTGACTCAACTCGTGTCAATCCGTGTTAATCCGTGGAATTGGCGTGCCAGTTTCTGAATTCGTGTTCATTCGTGTTCATTCGTGGTTGCGCGCCTGCTCAGCGTTTCGCGGGCGTGAATTCCGGGGCAATGGCGCCGAGGCTGATGATGAATTTGATGCCATCGGCCACGGACATGTCCAGTTTGGTGATTTCGTTTTCCGGCACGAGCACCAGGAAACCGCTGGTCGGATTGGGCGTCGTCGGGACAAACACGCTGAAGACGTGTTCTTTGGTTTTCTGTTGCACTTCCTTGTGGTCCTCCCCGGTGACGAAACCGACCGAGTATTGGCCGGGCCGGGGAAACTGGATCAGCACCACCTGCCGGAATGACGATTTGCTGCTCGGTGAAAAGGCTGCGTTGACCTGTTTGATGGTGCTGTAGATTTTGTTGAGCAGCGGGACGCGCAACAGGGCGAGGTCAACCAGTTCGATCAATTTCTTGCCGAAGTAATACCGCGCCAGACTGCCGACCAGGCCGATGAGCAACACGGCCAGCAACAACGCGCACAGGCTCCAGTACCAGTGCATCGGTCCTTCTTCCTTGTGCGTCAACTTTTTTGGCAGAAAAATCAACAGTGTGTCGGTGATGTTCGAAACGGTGCCGAACAGCCAGACCACGACGGCGATGGAAATCACGGCCGGCAGAACGATGGCCAGGCCGGTGAAAAAATTGCCGCGCCAGCGGGCGAAATCGTATCTCTTCTTCATGGCCGCACTTTAGGTTTGCGGGCCGCTTTGCTCAAGGGAAAGAGGCGGTACGATTTGCGGCTTGTGATTTGCGAGCCGGTGCGGGGCCCGCTTTTGCCAGGTGCTTGAGGGAGAACTGGAGCGAGAGCGCGCGCACCAGGCGGTCTTCTTCGCGTTTCATCACGCGCCGCCCGGCGGGCTGCAGATCGTCGTAGCCGCCCAGGTGCAGCGCGCCGTGCGCCAGGTAACGAACCAGCTCGGATTGCCAGGTGGCGCGAAACGACCGGGCTTGCGCCACAGCGTCATCGAGGCAAATGAAGATTTCGCCGTGCAAAAAAGTTTCGGGTTTCGGGTTTCGGGTTTCAAGTGGGTCCCGTGAATAGTCGAAGGTGATGACGTCGGTGGAGCCATCGTGGTTGAGGAACCGCCGGTTGAGGCAAATCATTTCCGATGTGGCAACGAGATGGACGCCGAGTTGGTAGCGTTCCAATCCGAGCAACTCCTCCAGCAGAACGACGGCGATGCGGCGGAACAAAGGCAGGTTGAGGAACCGCGACCGCTGACGATTGCGCAGGATCAGTTCACTCATTGCGTTTGCCGCGATGTTCCTCGTAGGCGTGGATGATGCGCTGGACGAGCGGGTGACGGACCACGTCGCGGCGGGTGAACTCGATGATGGCAACGCCGTCCACGTTTTTCAGCGCGCGATGGGCCTCGACCAACCCCGATTGGCGATGCGCGGGCAAGTCGATCTGGGTTTCATCGCCGGTAATCACGGCCCGGGAGCCATGGCCCAGGCGGGTGAGGAACATGAACATCTGTTCGGTCGTCGAATTCTGCGCTTCGTCGAGGATGATGAACGCGTTGTTGAGAGTGCGCCCGCGCATGTAGGCGAGGGGAGCGACTTCGATGGTCGCGCGTTCCATGTGTTTTTGGATTTCCTCGGCGGGCAGCATGTCGTGCAAGGCGTCGTGCAGCGGGCGGAGGTACGGCGCGATCTTTTCGTAGAGGTCGCCCGGCAGAAAGCCGAGCGCTTCCCCGGCTTCAACGGCCGGGCGGGTGAGAATGATGCGCGAAACCTTCTCATCCTTGAGCGCCTGCACCGCCATCGCCATGGCGAGGTAGGTTTTGCCCGTGCCGGCCGGCCCGACGCCCAAGGTCACGTCGTGATGGCGAATGGCCTCAAGGTATTTTTTCTGACCCACGGTCTTGGGCGTGACGGCGGCCTTTTTGGTGGAAGTTTGAATGCGCTCGTCGAACAGGCTCTTGAGCGCGGAGGCGCCTTCATCCCGGACCACGTTGAGCGCGTAGGCGAATTCGCGGTTGCGCACGGGCGAGCCGGATTTGAGGGAGTTTTCCAGCAGATGGAACATCTGTTTGGCGCGCTCGACGGCCTCGGCCGAGCCTTCCAGTTTGATCCAGCCTTCGCGCGCGGTGGCTTTGACATCGAGCTGCGCCTCCAGCGCCTGGAGATTGCGCGGGTCGTTATTGAAAAGCTGCTGAGCCTGGCGGGCGTTTTCGAAATGAAGCGTTTCGGAAGCCATTTTCAAGACGCGGACGGCGCATCGCCGGACCCGGGATCGGCCGCCAGCGCGGCGCGCAGCCGGGCGGCCAGTTCTTTCAATGCCTGGGGCACGACGGTGGTGTCGGCGATCACCGGCATGAAATTGGTATCGCCGTTCCAGCGTGGCACGACGTGGATATGCAAATGCTCGACAATGCCGGCGCCGGCGACTTTGCCGAGGTTGAGGCCGATGTTAAAACCATCCGGTTTCATTACTTTGGCCAACGCGCCCTGGCAACGCCGCGTCAACAGCAGCAGATCGCGAAGTTCGTCCCCGGTCAAACCATTGAAATCGGCGACCTGCTTGTAAGGCACGATCATCAGATGGCCGCCGGTGTAAGGATAGGTGTTCAGGAGCGCGTAACAGGTGCGATCGCGGGCGATCACGTGGTTCGCCTCGTCATCGCCCGATTGCGCGATCTGCGTGAAGAGCGAGACCTCGCCCGGCGGCGGTTTGGGCGCCAGGATGTATTCAATCCGCCAGGGGGCGTGCAGCGAGTCCATGGTCAGCCAGCGTGCGGACAGCACAGGCGACCCGCCCGTGCCGCGCGGCGACTCGCCGCGTGGAAGCCGGAGCGTCTCCACGCACTGTATTGAGCAGCGGGCGCCGTGATTCGCGCCGGTTCCGTGCGGCGGGCCGCCGGAGGGAGGATGCCAGCGGCCCGGCCCACGCGAAGTTTGTGAAACCCGCACACGAGGGCGGCGAAGAGGCTGCCGGAAGCGGAGCGATGTTTTGCGAAAGGGCGAGGCCGGCGTGGCTGCATTTCAGGGGCGTGTGATTCCCATTTGACCTCGGAAGACATGGATCAAGGCTTTGATGGCCAGTTCCATGAACAAAAAGGGTTTGGCGATGAGGTCGTTGCCGCCGCTCAGCGTGGAGCGGGCGCGGCTTTCGAAATCAGTCAGGCCGGTGACAAACACTACCGGTGTTTTGGCATGGGTGGGCAGCGCGCGCAGCTTGGTGCACAGTTCGAAGCCGTCCATGCCGGGCATGTCCACGTCCAAAAAAATGAGGTCGAAACGGTTTTCCGAAAGCATGGTCAACGCGGTCTTGGGATCCTCGACGCTGACGCACTTCAGGCTGGCCTTTTCCAGCGCGTAAATGATGGCGCGGCGGGAGATGGCTTCGTCGTCCACGACCATGATATTCGGCGGAGGAATATTTTCCGCGTCCTGGGTGCTGCTGTGCTCGAGGAGAACGGCGAGGAAATCGATCGTGTGCGCCACGGTGCGGATGGTCGAGGCGTTGATGTTCTTGGGTTTTTCGTAGAGCTCCTTGAGGAGCGCTTCCAGCGCCGAGGTCATTTTCGCGACGCTGGCCAGACCAGCGACGGCCGAATTGCTGGTGAGCGAATGGACCTTGCGATAAAGCGTGAACAGCCGCGGCAGCCGGTGCGTATCCCCTTCGCTTTTAACGAAGGCCTGCAGCATGCTGCGCAACTGGGCGAAGTGTTCCGGCGCGCCGTTGAGAAACGTCTGCCGCAGCTCGGCCTGAAAGGCGCCGTCGTCTTCCGGATGGGTGGATGGCTGCGGCTGGGCGGGAGGGGTTGCCGGGGGCGCCGGGGCGTGAGCCGTTTTGGGGGCCGGTCCGGGTTTGGGCGCCGCCGGTTCAGCCGCGGCCGAGGTGTCCAGGGTCTTGGTGATCAGATCGACCAGTTGCCTGGGGGTGCAATTGGCTTTGATCATGCAATGGTTGGCTCCCGCCTTCCACGCTTCCTGCACCAGGCCGCTCAAGTAGGCATTGGTGAGCACGACCACGGGGATGGACCGGGTTGTGGGCTCGGCGCGCATGCTTTTCAGGATTTCGACGCCGTTGACCTTGGGCAGCATCAGATCCAGAACGACAATATCCGGCTTCAATTGTTTTACAGCGATCAAGCCGGCCTCGCCGTCGGTCGCCACGGAGACCTGAAAGCCTTCCACCTGGAATTTGTGGCGGTAGATGTTGCCGACGATCTGGTCGTCCTCGATGATCAGCATCTTTTTCATGATGGCCCCGATCCGGCGGAAGCGCCGCCTTCGGATTTCTGCCAATTTTCCAGAAAACACCGGATTCGTTCAAGCTCTTTGCTGGCCTGCTCCGCCAGCGCCGGCGCGTTGGACAGTTTGCCCTCCCGTCCCTGTCGTTCCAATTCGCGCAGGCTGGGGACGATGGAATTCATTCCGCAGGTGGCGCTGGCGCCGGCCGCTTTGTGCGCGATGCGTTCCACTTCCGGCACGGCGGTCGATTCAATCGCGGCCTTCAGACCGCGCAACTGCTCGACCGTCTGATTCAAATAGAGGTCGATCAACTCCCGCACGCCTGCCGCGTCGCCCCCGGCCATTTCGACCAGGCGGTCGATGTCAACCGGCGGTTCTTCTTTTTCTTCTTTTGGCGCTGGCGACGGAAGGGTCGGGGCGGCGACATTCGGTTTGGCGCCCGTTTCACGCCTGACGGTGGCGGTCCCCGAGCGGGTGGATGGGCGTTTTACCCGGGGCCCCCAGCGCTCCAACGTCGCCTGCACGGCCTCGGGCCGCACGGGCTTGGACAGGTAATCGTCCATGCCCGCAGTCAAACATTTCTCCCGGTCACCGGTCATGGCGTTGGCGGTCATGGCGATGATAATGATGCGGGATTTCGGGCCTGGACCGCCGGCGAGATCATTTTCCCGCTCCCGGATCTGCCGGGTGGCCTCCAGGCCATTCATCTCCGGCATCTGCACGTCCATGAACACGATGTCGTAGTGTTTTTGTTCCAGCGCCCGGATGGCCTCCAGACCATCGCCCGCGATGTCGATCCGATAGCCCATCTGGTCGAACAGCCGCAGGGCCACCTTTTGATTGACGATATTGTCGTCGGCGAGCAGCAGGTGCAAAGGCATGCGCCGGCCAAGGGTGGAATCGAGTTTGTTTGCCGGAACGACTTTGCGCGTGGCGCGTTTGGGTCCGCCCATGACCTGGAGCAGGATTTCGTGCAACTGGTTTTGTTTGATCGGTTTGGTCAGGCAGGCGGCGAAGGGCGAAGTGGATAACTCGAGGGACTCCAGCACATTACCCAGGGAGGTCAGCAGGATGATCGGCGGCACCTCCCGCCCGCGCAATTTGCGGATTTCACCGGCCAACGTCAGGCCGTCCATTTCGGGCATTTGCATGTCGAGAATGGCGAGGTCGAACGGTTCGTTCTGACGCAACAGATCCAGGGCCAGTTCGCCGCTGGCAACGTCACGGGGCAGCATACCCCATTTGCGTGATTGGAGCGTCAGGATGCGGCGGTTGGTCGGGTTGTCGTCCACGATCAGCAACCGCACGCCCGCCAGTTGCGGCTGGGTGCCCTTCAGCGGCGGCCGCACGGCCTGAGTGGGCTGTGTCTGGATGGTGAAGTGGAAGGTGGAACCTTTGCCGACCGCGCTTTCGACCCACATCCGGCCCCCCATCATTTCCGCCAGGCTTTTGCTGATGGCGAGGCCAAGTCCGGTGCCGCCGTACTGCCGGGTGGTCGAGGCGTCCACCTGGCTGAACGATTTGAACAGCCGATCAATCTTTTCGGGGGGAATGCCGATGCCCGTGTCGCGAACGGAAAAATGAAGTTCAATCGAGGCGTTCGTCGCAGAGGTCGCGTCGAAATTCGCCATAGAGGGCAGCGGCCCGGCCCTGGGTGCCAACGCTTGCGGCTTTGCCAGTTTGACTTCGACCGTTACATCACCTTGCGGGGTGAACTTGATGGCATTGCCGAGCAGGTTGACCAGAACCTGGCGCAGGCGGGTGACATCACCGATCAGCGTCGGCGGCACGTCGTCGTCCATCTGATAGGCCAGGTCGATCCGCTTTTCCGCCGCGCGGGGCGCCAGCAGGTCGAGCGAGTCTTCAATGCAGGTCCGGATCTCGAACGGCTGTTTCTCCAGTTCAAGTTTGCCCGATTCGATCTTGGAGAAGTCGAGGATGTCGTTGATGATGGTCAGCAGCGCGTCGCCGCTGTTGCGAATGGTTTCCACCAGTTCGCGCTGTTCGCCGGTGAGTTCGCTCTCCAACAGCAGTCCGGTCATCGCGATCACGCCGTTCATGGGCGTGCGGATTTCATGACTCATGGTGGCCAGAAAATCGGACTTGGCCCGCGTGGCGGCTTCCGCGGAGACCCGGGAGGATTCGAGTTCGCGATTTGCTTCCGTCAACTGGTCCTGCAGCAGCTTGGAGCGAAGGGTGGTGCGGACGCGCGCGCGCAGCTCGGCGATTTCGTAGGGTTTGGTGATGTAATCCACGGCTCCGAGTTCGAAACCGCGGAGCTTGTCGGCCGTGCTGTTCCACGCGGTGAGAATGATGACCGGAATGTTTTTCAGATGGGCATCTTCCTTCAACTCGTGCAGCACGGCGAAACCGTCGTTTTTTGGAAGGCCGAGGTCCAGCAGGATGAGGCTGATTTTATTGCGCCGCGCCAGCGCCAGGCCCTCGCGCCCGTCGCGCGCGCACAAAAGCTCAATTTCATCCTCCCGCAGGTTGGCGACCAGCAGATGGTCCAAATCCTGATTGTCATCGATCAAAAGGATTTGTGGCGGGGGCGCACTCATGGCGTGGCGGGCAAAGGCCGGCTAAAACAGTCTGTCGATGGTTTTAACACACTAGCTGCATTCTATTTGTTTTTTCTTTTCCTGCTCAAGAACAAAACAGACCCGGCCATATTCCTCGGTCAGCTTGTCAAACAGACCGGCCGCTTCCGTCAGCCGCTGGTCCCGGGCCCGCATTTCCAGTTCGGCGCACAGGCGGGCGAGCCGACGCGCGCCGAGGTTGCTGGCGCTGCCTTTGAGACTGTGGGCCGATTCCTTCAAGGCCGACGCGTCCGAGCGGGCGATGGCGGACTGGATGCTTTGAATTTTGCCGGGCGTGTCGCGCAGGAACAAATCGATCAGCTCCACCGCAGTATCGGGTTCGCCCGGCTCCTGAAGCTCCCGTAATCCGGCGAGCACCGACGGATCAATGACCGCCTCACTGCCGCCGCTCTTGGCTTCCATCCGCTTCCCCGGGGCAACCGGACGGACGAAGCTGGCCGCTTCCTGGAGCGCTGCCTGCAATTCCGGCAGTTTGACAGGCTTGCTGATGTAATCGTTCATCCCGGCGGCCAGGCACTGTTCGCGGTCGCCTTCGAGCGCGTTGGCCGTCAAGGCGATGATGTACACCGGCGGCCGCTTGGAATCTTTCCTTTCCGTTTCCAATTGTCGGATCAGCCGGGTCGATTCATAGCCGTCAAGTTCCGGCATGTGGCAGTCCATCAGAACGATGTCATAAGGAATTCGCTTTAACGCGTCGAGGACTTCCACGCCGTTGGCGACGGCATCGGCCGCGTAACCGAGCTTCTTCAATTGACGCAACCCGACCTTTTGATTCACCACGTTGTCCTCGGCCATCAGAATTCGCACGTGTTTGGGATTGAGCGCGCGGCGGCCCGACGAGTCGATCGCGTGCAGCTCGTGCGCGTGCCCGGCGGGCGCGGCGGCTTCGGCCATGACCGAGGCGAGGCAGTCAAAAAGCCGGGATTCCTTAACCGGCTTGACCAGATACGCGTCAATCCCGGCGCTGCGCCAGGATTGCGCGTCCAGTCGCAGACCCAGGGAAGTCAGCATAACCAGGTGCGTCTTTTGAATGAGCGGGTCGGCGCGGATCGTCTGCGCCAGGGTCAGGCCGTCCATCTCCGGCATCTGCAGGTCCAGGATAACGAGATGGAATGGATCCGCGGCGGCGGCGGCCTGGCGGAGCGATTCCAGCGCCCCGGTCCCGGTCGCGGCGGTGTCCGGGCGCATCTTCCAGGAGCCCGTCCAGTGCTGCAAAATCTGGCGGTTGGTGGCGTTGTCATCGACGATCAGCACCCGCAGGTTCTCCAGGTTCCAGCGCGGCCGTTTGATAAAGTAGGTGGTGCCCGGCGGCTGTTTTTCCAGTTGAAGCACGAACCAGAACGTCGAACCTTTGCCGGGCGTGCTTTCCATCCCGATGCGGCCGTCCATCAATTCGACCAGTTGCTTGGAGATGGCCAGACCCAGGCCGGTGCCGCCGTAACGGCGGGTCAGCGATCCGTCCGCCTGGGTGAAGGCCCGGAAGAGCTTCTTCTGCGCATCGTGAGGAATGCCGATTCCGGTGTCGCTGACCGCGCAACGGATGGTGACATGGGTCTGGGTTTCGGTTTCCTTCGTGACGCGGACGACGACCTCGCCGCGTTCGGTGAATTTGATCGCGTTACCGAGCAGATTGGTCAGCACCTGGCGCAGCCGGCCGGGATCACCGCGCAGGTGGCGCGGCACATCATCGAGCACCCAGGAGGCCAGTTCGATGCCCTTGGCTTCGGCCCGCTCGGCGAGCAATTCCACCGTGCTTTCGACGGTGTCACGCAGGTCGAAACTGATGGTTTCGATGCTGAGTTTGCCGGCCTCAATTTTGGAAAAGTCGAGAATGTCGTTGATGATCGTCAGCAGCGCGTCTGCGCTGCTGCGGATCGTCCTGGCAAAATCACGCTGTTCCTCGCTCAGGTCGGTGTCCATCAACAATCCGGTCATGCCGATGATGCCGTTCATCGGGGTGCGGATTTCGTGGCTCATGTTGGCCAGGAACTCCGACTTCAACCGCGCGGATTCCACCGCCACGTCGCGCGCCTTGGCCAGTTCCTGTTCGGTTTCCTTGAGTTGCGTGACATCTTTGGTGACGCCAAAGGTGCCGATGATTTTGCCGTCTTTGTCCCGGAACGGCATCTTGGTGGTCAATCCCCAGGTCACGCGGCCGTCGCTCCAGGTTTCCTTTTCCATCCGGCCGATGATCGGCTGGCCGGTCAGAATGATGAATTGTTCGTCCTCGTAAGCGGCCTGGGCGTGTTCCGGCGTGAAAAAGTCGAAGTCCGTTTTGCCCACCGCCTCTTCCGGGTCCTTAAGGTTGAACTTGCGCCCCAGCGCCTGGCCGACTTTCACAAAGCGCGACGCGGTGTCTTTGAAATAGATGTTGTCGGGAATGTTGTCCAGCAGGGCGCGCAACAGGTCGCGTTCGTAGGCCAGTGCCTCCTCCATTTTTTTGCGTTCGGTGACCTCCCAGAACATTCCCTGAACGCCGAGCACGTTGCCCAGCGCGTCGTAGAGCGGCGTCTTGATGACCTGCACGTAAATCTTTCCGCGGTCGGGCGTCTGGTGTTCCTCGACGGTTTCGAAAGGCGCGCCGGTGGCCACCACGCTGTGATCGTCGCGCTGGTATTTTTCGGCGAGTTCTTTGGGGAAAAAATCGAAGTCGGTTTTGCCGATGATCTCCTCCAGGGGCCGGCCCAGTTCGGCGCAGAATTTTGCGTTGCCGAAGGTGAAACGGCCCTCTCTGTCCTTGCGGAAAATATTTTGCGGCAGCGATTCCACCAGCGAGTGATACAGGATCTCCGAATCACGCAGCGCCTGCTCGGCCCGTTTGCGTTCGGTGATGTCTTCCACTGTCCCTTCGTAGTAATGCACGTTGCCCGGGGCATCGCGCACCACCCGGGCGTTTTCCGATATCCAGATGACGCTCCGATCCTTGCGATAAACCTGGGACTCGAATTTGGAGACGATCCCGTTTTGTTGAATCAAACGGGTGAATTCCTCGCGCCGGCCCTGCTGCACGTATATTTGGTGGCTGATGTCGCTGACCGCGGCGATCAGTTGGTCGGGGGAATCGTAACCGTAAATTTTGGCCAGCATCGGATTGGCCGAGAGGTATTGTCCGTCCGGCGTGGTCTGGAAGATACCTTCCATCACGTTTTCGTAGATGCTGCGGTACTTTTCTTCCGCCTGCCGCAGCGCTTCCTCGGCGCGGAGGTGGCCGGCCACCGAACGCTCCAGCTCGATGAGATTGCGCCGCAATTCCAGCTGCATGATCACCTGGTGGCTGAGAATCCGCAGCGCCTCGATCTGCTGCGCCGTCAGACGGCGCGGCTTCCGGTCGATGACGCACAACGCGCCGATGGCCAATCCGCTCGCGGGCGTGATCAGAGGCATGCCGGCGTAGAAGCGGACCTGGGGATCGCCGCTGACCAGCGGGCTCCCGGCGAACCGCGCGTCGGCGGTTGCGTCCTCGACGCTGAACAAGTCCGTTTGCAACAGGGAGTGCGCGGAAAAGGAGACGTCGCGCGAGGTTTGCGACAGACTGAGTCCGACCTTCGACTTGAACCAGTCCCGGTGGGCGTCCACCAGACTCACCAGCGCGACCGGGGTCTCGCAGATTTGGGAGGCCAGGCGGGTCAGGTCGTCGAACGCTTCCTCAGGTTCGGTGTCGAGGACGTTATAGGCGTGCAGCGCCTGGAGTCGTTCGACTTCGTTTGAGGGTCGCGGGGCCGCTTTCACTCGGGATTCAGTTCAAATCGTTTTCCGCAAAATCTATACGGCAAACCAGCCCGTTTCACAACCAAACTTTGGCGGCCGGCTCGGTGTCCGCGTAAAGAAACGGTTGCACTCGAAGCGCAAAAACCCGTAAATAAACCGCATGGTTCAGACTGTTGCCAGCCCGGAAGCCGGCTGTGGAGTCTCTCTTCTTCGCGACGAATACACCAGAGCATTTCGCTGGATGCTCCTGGCGCGAATGTTGGACGACAAGTTCGCCAGCCTCTACCGCGCCGGCAAAATCCATGGCGGGGTATTCCTGGGACGCGGGCAGGAGGCCTTGAGCGTGTCGGTCGGACTGGCGTTGCGGAAAGGAGACGTGTTTGCTCCGCTCATCCGCGATCAGGCCGGCCGGCTGGCTTTTGGCGAACCGATCCTGGACGCGGTTCGCACCTACCTCGGCTCGGCCCTGGGACCGATGCGCGGACGTGACGGCAACATTCATCGCGGCCGGCCGCGGGAGGGACTCCTTCCCATGGTCAGCCACCTCGGCGCGATGATTTCAGTGGTCAACGGCATTCTGTTTGCCCGGCGGCTCAGGAAGATCAGCGGCGTGGTCGGTGCCACCTCCATCGGTGATGGAGGCACGTCCACCGGCGCTTTCCACGAAGCGATCAATCTGGCGGCCGTGGAAAAATTGCCGCTGGTTCTCATCGTGGCCAATAACCAGTATGCTTATTCGACGCCCACCTCACAGCAGTTCGCCTGTCGCAATCTGGTGGACAAAGCCGTCGGCTACGGTGTCGCGAGTCATGCGGTGGACGGGACGGACCTGGCCGCCTGCCTGCAGGTCGTGAGCGAAGCGGTCAAACTCGCTCGCGAAGGTCGCGGTCCGCAAATGGTCGTCGCCCGTCTGCTCCGCCTCTGCGGCCATGGTGAACATGATATCGCCGATTATGTGGACCCGAAACTGAAACAGTCGCCGCTCGGCCGCGACTGTCTGAAAGTGGCCGAGGAACATCTGTTGCGGCAAGGATGGGCGGATGCGCGGACCCTCGAACGCTGGCGGACCGAAGTGACGCAACAGATCGAGGAAGCCGTCGGCACGGTTCAGCGCGAGCCGACGCCGGATCCGTACAAGGAGAACTGGCGCGCGTTGTCGTCGCCGCACTTTTTGGAGGCCGGCGAGGAACCCGCCGGTTGATGAGCGCATGAGCATCACCTACCTGGAAGCCATTCGAGAGGCGCAGGCCCGGGCGCTGGCGGAAGACCCGCGGGTCTTCATCTACGGGCAGGACGTGGGCGCCTTTGGGGGCGCCTTCAAGGCGACGAAAAATCTCGCCAGGGAGTTCCCCGGCCGGGTTCTTGACTCGCCCATCAGCGAGGACGCGATGATCGGCCTGGCCATTGGCGCCGCGATTGACGGGATGCGTCCGATCATTGAAATCCAGTTTGCGGATTTTTCTTCGGTCGCCATCAATCAGATCATCAACCAGGCGGCGACGTTGTATTGGCGAACCCAGGTGCCTTGTCCCATCACCATTCGTCTTCCCGCCGGCGGCACCTCCGGCAGCGGTCCGTTTCACAGCCAGAGCATGGAGACCATTTACGCGCACTACCCCGGTCTGGTGGTGGTGACGCCGGCCACGGTCGAGGACGCCTACAGCATGTTGCTGGAAGCCGTGGCGATTGATGACCCGGTGATTTTTTGCGAGCACAAATATCTCTATTATCATCTCAAAGCCGACCAATTACCCAACGAAGCCATGCCGACCGGGAAGGCGCGTATCGCGCGCGAAGGTCGGGACCTGACCATCGTGGCCTACAGCGCGATGGTGCACGAGGCCCTGGCCGTCGCGGAGGAACTGGCGGGTGAAGGCACGGAAATTGAGGTCGTTGATCTGCGGTCGGTGAAACCGCTCGACACCGACACCGTCATGGCGTCGGTGGCGCGAACCGGGCGGTTGCTTTGCGTTGGCGAAGCCTGGCCGTGGGGCGGAGTGACGGCGGAAGTGATCGCACGCGTGGCCAGCGAAGGGTTCGACCTGCTCGATGCCCCGCCCCAGCGGCTCAACGCCAAAGACACCCCCGTGCCGTATCATCCCAATCTTTGGGCGGCGCATCGGCCGACCGCCCGCAGCATCGCGGCGGCCGTGCGCAACCTGCTCAGGCTTTGATATGAATTTGCACAGAAGAAACCGAACGGGGTCGCGGGGTATCGGGGGATTGGGGAACCGGTTTGGCACACAACCCATCGCCCCACCGCCGCATCTTCCCGTTTCCCGAGGATAATCCCTATGCCGCAAGTCCCCATCATCATGCCGCAGCTCGGTGAATCCATCGCCGAGGCAACCGTTGTCAATCTGCTGATCAAAGTGGGCGACAAGGTCAACGCCGACCAGGATGTGTTCGAGGTGGAGACCAACAAAGCCACGATGAACGTGACGTCCCCTTGCACGGGCACGGTGGAGAAGTTGCTCGTGGATTTGAACGAAAGTTATCCCGTGGGCGCGGTGCTGGGCTATCTGGAGGCCTCCGCGGAGGACGCGGCCCGCCTGGGCCTGGATATCGCCGCCCCGACAGACCGCAAAGCCGGGGCGGCGAATGACGCGGGCGGTCAAAGCGCGCCGTACAGGATACAGAAAGTCGAGCCGACCGTGCGCGGCCTGCCGGTCCCTGCACACGCGGCCGGAGCCAGTTACATGTCGCCGCGAATGAAAGCGCGCATGGCTGAACTGGGACTGCACGCGGCCGACCTGGCGGGCGTGGCCGGCAGCGGCGCCGCCGGGCGAGTGACGATCCAGGATTTCGAGGGATTTCTGGCCAATCTCGAAAGACAGAAACTGAGTCCGGCTTCAACGATGCGCGTCGCCGTGGCGGATGCGATGCGCCGAAGCTGGACCCGGCCGCTGGCGACCGTCGCCCTTCCGGTTTGTCTGGAAGCAATGCTGGCCCATCGCAAAGCGAGCCAACCCAAGGCCGGTCCCGCGCTGTATGCGTTGCGCGCACTGGCGTTGGCAATGGCCGAGAACAGCGCGCCGGCCGGGCGATTGGTGGGCAACAAGATCGTCCATCCTTCGGCGATTGATGTCGGATTCGCCGTCGAGGTGGAGGACGGCGTCCTCGTTCCCGTCATCCGCCGCGCGGACAAGCAATCGCTCAGGGAATTGGTTGACCGCTACAACGAGTTGGTCGATCTGGCCCGGCAACGGCGGTTGCCGACGGACGCCACCGGCGGTTCCATTGCGACGGTGACGAACTTCGGAACGTTTGGATTGACCTGGGCCACGCCGATCCCGTTGCCGGAACAAACGCTCGTGTTGGGCCTGGGTGCGGGACGGCGAGTGCCGAGCTGGGACGAGGAGAAAAGTCAGTTCGTGCCGGTGACCGAAGCGAACCTGACGCTCAGTTTCGACCATCGCGTGCTCGACGGCGGCGCGGCGGGACGTTTGCTGGCGCGCCTCGCCTCCTTATTGAACGAGCCGGAGAAGTTGTGATCAACGATTCAAAGACGGACCTGGGCTCCCGGGTTGACCGCCATGCCGGCATCGGCCAGGGCCGAATCGGACGCCGGGCCTTTCGTCACATTGGTCCGGCTTCGACAAGCGGGTTAAGGAAAAATCGTTCGAGGCCGGCGAGCGCCACGCCTTGAGAGGCGTTTAGGCGCCCTTAAATCCTTTGACGCTTGACTGCTCTTCCCGTAGCTTTCTCCACGCTTTTTTGAGGTCCTAATGATCGGATTTATCATCAAGAAAATTATCGGGTCGAGGAACGACCGGGAAGTCCGGCGATTGCGGCCGCTCGTGGCCAAAATCAACGAGATCGAGGGCTCATTGCAATCACTGCCCGACGAAGCTCTGCGCGAGAAAACCGCTGCCTGGAAAGAGCGCCTTGCCAAAATCGAGGACAAAAAGGAACTGGCCGCGGCGCTGGATGAAATTCTGCCCGACGCCTTTGCGGTGGTCAAGAACGCCTGCCGCCGGTTGTGGGGCCGGGAAATCGTTGTCCGCGATCATCCGTTGAAATGGGAGATGATCCCGTTCGATGTGCAACTCATCGGCGGTTACGCGCTGCACAGCGGTCGAATCGCCGAAATGGCCACCGGCGAAGGCAAGACCCTGGTGGCCACGCTGCCGGTGTACCTGAACGCACTGACGGGTCGCGGCGTGCACGTGGTCACGGTGAACGATTACCTCGCTGCGCGCGACAGCGAGTGGATGGGCGCGGTGTACCGGTTTCTGGGTTTGAGGGTGGGTTGCATCCTGCACGACCAGCCGCCCTCCGTCCGTCGCGAGCAGTACCACAGCGACATCACCTACGGCACCAACTCGGAGTTCGGATTCGATTACCTGCGCGACAACGGCATGGCCACCACCCGGGAGGAACAGGTGCAGCGCGGCCATTACTACGCCATCGTGGACGAAGTGGACTCGATTCTCATCGACGAAGCGCGCACGCCGCTCATCATCAGCGGCCCGGCGGTGATCAGCGTTGACAATCAATACGACAAGTTCAAGCCACAGGTCGAATCCATCGTCCACGCCCAGGAAAAACTCTGCCAGCGTTTCCTTTCCCAGGCCGAGGATTTGATCAGGAAACTTCGGACCGCAGACGGCTCGAATCCGGCCAATCCGGAGGCGTTGGAGCGGGAAATCGGTCTGCTGCTTTACCGGGTCAAGATGGGCCAGCCGAGGTCCGAGGGCCTGCTCAAACTGCTCGAGGACCCGGACAATCTCCGGCTGATGAACAAGGCGGAACTGGAATTGCACGCCGACCAGTCCAAGAAGGAACTCTACGCGCAGAAAGAGGAGTTGTTCTTTGCGATGGATGAAAAGAGTCACGATGCCGACCTGACGGAAAAGGGCCGGAATTTTCTCAGCCCGAAAGACCCGGATGCATTCATGTTGCCCGACCTGACGGTGCTCTTCCATGAGATCGACGCCGGGCCGGAGCCGGACGCGCGCAAGCGGATGGAGATGAAGGCGGCGGCGCAGGCGGAGTTTGAAGCCCGGGCGCAACAGATTCACTGCATTGCGCAATTGCTCAAGGCCTACTGCCTTTACCTGAAGGACGTGCAGTATGTCGTGCAGGACAACAAAGTCATCATTGTGGACGAAAACACAGGCCGCTTGATGACCGGCCGGCGCTGGAGCGACGGTTTGCACCAGGCGGTCGAAGCCAAGGAAGGCGTCGAAATCGAGCGCGAAACCCAGACGCTGGCGACCATCACGATCCAGAATTATTTCCGCCTTTACCACAAACTCGCCGGCATGACCGGCACCGCTGAGACTGAGGCGGGCGAGTTCCTCGACATTTATAAACTGGGCGTGCTGGTGATTCCGACCAACAAACCGGTGGCGCGCAAAGACGCGAACGATTCGGTCTATAAGACCCGGCGCGAGAAATACAGCGCCGTGCTCAAGGAGATTCAGGACGTTCACGCGCAGGGACGCCCGATTCTCGTCGGCACCATCTCGGTGGAGGTCAGCGAGTTTCTGTCGCGGATGTTGAAGAAGGCGGGGATCATTCACTCGGTGCTCAACGCGAAGTATCACCAGCAGGAGGCGGAGATCGTCGCGCGCGCCGGCCAGCGCGGCGCCGTCACCATCGCCACCAACATGGCGGGCCGCGGCACGGACATCAAACTGGGCGCCGGTATCGCCGAAGCCGGCGGTCTGCACGTCATCGGAACCGAACGCCACGAGGCGCGCCGCATCGACCGGCAGTTGCGCGGGCGCTGCGCGCGGCAGGGCGACCCCGGGTCGTCGCACTTTTTCATTTCGCTCGAAGACGATTTGATGCGGTTGTTCGGCTCGGACCGGATCGTGAAGGTGATGGAGCGGGTCGGCCTGGAAGAGGGCCAGGAGTTGACGCATCCGTTGTTGAACCGCTCGATTCAACAGGCGCAAAAGCGCGTCGAGCAGCACAATTTCCAGATCCGCAAGCGGACCCTGGAATACGACGACGTGATGAACAAACAGCGCGAAGTCATTTACGGCTTTCGCAACGAGATCATCCACGGTGAAGACGTGCGCGACCGGCTGATGGACATCATGGAGGAAGTCGTGCTGCAGAAGGTCGAGGAGTTCAGCGCGCGCGACGCCGAGGTGAGCGAGTGGAACGTGCGCGGCCTGGCGGACTGGGTGAACCTGACGTTCCCGCTCGGCATGCCGGAAGGCGAAATCGTCAAAGCGGCCAATCGCGGCAAAGACGTACCGGTGTCCGGCTCGATGTTCGACGGCCTGAGTCCCGCGCAGTTCGCCGTGTGCCAGTTCATCTCGGACAAGGTCCGCGGGGCCTACGAGCTGAAAATCAGTTTTGAAAATCCCGAACAACTCAAAACCGTCGAGCGTTACACCATTCTCAGCGCGATCGACCGGTTATGGCAGGAACACCTTTATGGCATGGACAGCCTGCGCAACAGCATCGGGCTGCGCGCTTACGGCCAGCGCGACCCGCTCATCGAATACAAAGCCGAAGCTTTCAAGGTGTTCGATGAGTTGATGGTCAACGTCAAGACGGAGATTTGCCACAACATCTTCCGCAGCGCTTCCAGCCTGATGGCGTTCGAGCAGTTCCTGCGCAGCGTGCCGCAGAAGACGATGCACCAATCCACCAGCGCGTTCGGCGGGGCCGCCGCCGGCGCTGAACCGGCGCCGTCCAAGGGCAGCGAGATGGTTTCCGAAGCCGTGGCGGCCAGCGAAAAGGCCAAACCGATCCGCACCGGACCGAAAGTCGGGCGCAACGATTCCTGTCCCTGCGGCAGCGGCAAAAAATACAAGCATTGCTGCGGGAAGAACGGGTGAGCGAAAGTGGGACGGCAATTGTTACAATCCCATGAAAATCCGCAGGTTAGAAAGGGATTTGGGGCATTTTCGCCATGAACTCTTTTGAACGCCGCAGGTTAAGTATTGTCGATGTAATGTCAGCCGTGCTGACGAAAGTAAACCTAACCGAAAGGACCGAGCTATGAAAAAGTCATTAGCATTGATCGCGGGTGTGGCATTGTTGTCGGCGGTAACCGCAGTCCGTACGTTCGCCGTTGACCAGAACGTGACCATTACCGGCGAAGCCAAGTGCGCCAAGTGCAGCCTGAAAGAGGGCAAGGAATGTCAGACGGTCATCCAGACTGAAAAGGATGGCAAGACCCTGACGTATTACCTGTCCGACACTGAGGCGAGCAAACCGTTTCACAAAAAGGTTTGCGAACAATCCAAGAAGGTCACGGCCACGGGCACGGTCAAGGAAGTGAATGGCAAGATGGAATTGGCCGCGATCAAAATCGAAGAAGCAAAAGAAGTGAAGTAAGCGATAACGCAATCGTCCCGCCCGCGGTTCCGCCCAAAAAGTTGAGAACCGCGGGCGGTTTGTTTTTTGGTTCTTTCTTTGCACAGGCCAGGTGTGGATTCAGGAAACCGGGCGGATTATCGGCGCGCGCCAGCGCCTGGCCATCCAGCGCGCGCGCTCTCCCATGGCCACACCGAAGATGAAATGTGCCGACATTGTGACCCCGACAAACGTCGCCGTCACCGGGATGCCAAAGACATTTGGATAAGGTGTCAGCAGCATGCCCAGTTCAAGTCCGACGGCCATCCGCGGCGCCGGAGTAAGTCCGTTGTTCGATGGGCTGCGCGAGAATCAGGGCGCCGAATCGCGGAAAGACCTTGAACAGGTTCATCGGTGGGACAATCCAATCAATTGCCCACTCTTTCGCAAAAACAAACGGCAGGCGAAATGCGTCGTAGGCAATCGCGGCGATCAATCCGGCCCCGACGCCAATCATTACTCCGCGCCAAAGTTGCCGCTCACCCCAAAACCGATCGGCCAGCGCCAGGGCCAGCAGCAGCGTCAGCGCCGGCAGGAAGATAGACAGCGTGAATACGCGCATCGGGCAGAGCCGGTAAAACTCGGCCAAAAGACACCCGATGGAAGTCGCCGCCAGCAGGAAGACGAGAAGCCGGCCAGCACGCGTCCAGAATTGCTTGGCTGCAGTCAAGGAGGCTTCGTTGCTCACGACAAGGCCAGTGTGCCGTCACAAAACCAGCTTGGCAATACGGGGCAGATACTGAGGAGTCCTTTGGGAAAGAAATTGTGGCCCATCCTCAGAATCGCCAGTTCA
>WNGA01007574.1_pt1 | contig 20725 bp, 20 predicted proteins | sample 5400061 | NCBI WGS metagenome assembly WNGA01 (sample SAMN13153366, study PRJNA577476) | soil metagenome | isolation source: 100 cm soil or saprolite under grassland replicate 2 | place: USA:California | collected 2016-06-15
TACAGAGACCCGGTCAGATCGAGTAAAAAACACACCGTCAAATGCTTCGGCTTGAAGTGGGTTTCGCTGGCGGTGATAGTCAAATTGCCGTGGGCCACCCGGCCTTGGGCACTGCCATTTTTTACCGCCCTGTGTCCGGTCGGGATCGAAGGGCAACCGCCGAAGGTCTCTCGTTATCGCATTCGCCGTCGCGCCCGCAAGAGCAAGATGCGGAAATCGCGCGCCGAGACAATCGTCAAAAAGGAGTTTGTAGCGGGGGGCAAGACGGCGCGGCAGCACAAGACAGCCATCGATATACTGATGACCATGATTCGATTGGCGCATCGCTGGATGCCGGAACGGGCGAAGGTCTTGGTGGTTGACGGGGGATACGCCGCGATCAAACTGGCTCTGACCTGCGCATTGTTGAAGAATACCTCCCTGGTGATGCGCTTTCATTGGGATGCTGCTCTGCATCATCCCCCGACAGAGAAAGCCAAGAACCGTCGCGGGCCTCAGGCGCTCAAAGGCGCGCGGCAGCGTTCGCCGCAAGGATGGGCAAGGCGCAAAGACACTAGATGGGAAGAACATGACATTGATTGGTACGGCGGCGAAAAGAAAAAGATGTTGATCTTTACGCGAACCGCCTTGTGGTACCGGATGGGGTACCCACCAGTGGCGATTCGTTATGTGATCACGCGAAGTCACATTTGAAGAAGCGCGGGAACATCTGGGGATGGAGACGCAACGTCAGTGGAGCGATCTGGCAATCGCGCGCGCCACGCCGATCCTGCGGGGACTGTTTTCGCTGGTCACAATCTTCGTCAGCAAGCTCCAAGGAGACGAAAAGATCCCCGTTTTGACTACCGCCTGGTATCAAAAGACAGAAGCGACCTTTTCTGATTGTTTGACATTGGTGCGCAAGCATTTATGGAATTCCGGTTTTCATGCGAAGTCTGCTCAGAAAGCTGACTTCGTTAGTTTGCCGAAGCAGGAGTGGGAGTACTTGATTTCCTGCCTATCTGCTGCGGCATAACGGGACTTTGTCCATTCTGAGATCGGCGCGTAGCGCCGATCTCAGAATGGACAAAGTCGAGCCATAGAACCTTTGTTGATAGGGCAACAACGCGCGGACTATATCCCAAATCCACGGATAAGGAAGTCGAAAATGTAGTTTCGATCAATGCTCGTAAGGGTTCTAACATTTTCGTCCTTTCACCCTTTAGATGAAGAGCAGTTGAGGGAAAGGAGCGATCGAAAAAGGTAGCGCAAACTGCCCCGGTTTGCGCCGCTCAATCAGAGAACCCTCTGCCAGGCCAAAGCCCTGTCGAGCGTTGCGCAACTTCGATCAATGTCCGATTGAGGAAGCGGCGCAAACCGGGGCAGTTTGCGCTACCGTCGCCGAGACGATCTTTAGCTTTCATTACGTCCTTATCCGTGGATTCAGGCTATAGAGGCAGCGCGGGCGAATCACAACGATTTTTCACGGAGTCGGAGAGATAGCGGGCCGTTGCGCTGCGACTTCTGAGGTCACCTCAACAGCCATTCTTCAGCGGCCTGGAAGTCCGTAAACGCATCGACACTCGCGCCTCGATTCTGAGCCACCAGCGCTCCAAACTTTCGCGGGTCAAGTTGCTCTGGCCTGCTAAAAAACGCGACTTTTATCCTGTGGCGCGCGAATACCAGCAATCTTTTTCCAAAGAGGAATCTATCAATAAAAGAGACTTTTACATCGAATCCCGTAGTGTCGATGAGAAGTTTATCGTTCTTCGTGCGATTGCAATGTTCAGCAATTGACTCAAATTGCCGCGACACCTCGCCCGGTACGCCCACGCCAATAAACCTTGCGGCGAGATAACCTGGCATTTGTACCATCTGAAGTTGAAAGCTCATCTTCCTTCGGCTGCTCTTCAGTAAGCAGAGCTAATTACAGAGCCAGCAAGTAGCGTTCCGAGTCCGCCTTTCGCTCAGAATCGACCAGCAAGGCGCCCCCTATCTCAAACGCGCAGGAACATGGCAAAGCGGCGAAATACGACATGGTAAAGCTGGGCGCTTCTTGTGACGCCCGGCTTTACATCAATGAGGTTAAATTAGGCATCTGGCGCGATTAGTGGCGCGGACTTTAGTCCGCGCTGACGGCTGGCGCGCGGACTAAAGTCCGCGCCACTAATCGCTAACTTACCTCATTGCGCATTAAGCGGGCGGTTTCGGGTATGAGTCAAGGTTCGGCTAAGAACTTCTTCGTCTCTTCAAGAAAGGTTTCCAACGCGTCGTGATGCGCCCAATGGCCCGCGTCCGGGACTTTGACCAGGCGGTGGTTTTTGATGACCTGCGCGCGCCCGTCCGATTCCGGGTCGGCGGCCCAGCTTTCCATTCCCCAGAACAACAGCGCCGGGCAGGTGATCTGGCTCAGGATCTCCCGAGCGTCATCGATGTTGATCCCGTATGGCGGGAAGCCTCGCGCGAAGTTATCGAACTTCCAGATCAGCGATCCGTCCGAATTCCAGTTCGTGCCGTGAAGCGTCAGATGGCGAGCCACTTCGTCTGAAAGATGCGGGTTGGCCTCCTTCATTCGCGCGACCGCCGATTCAAGATCGGGGTAGCTGCGCGGCTCGCGCTTCTCGATGTTGCGGATGTGTTCTATCCATTCACGCATCCGCTGCGACGCCGGGCGGTAAATGCGGTGCGACGGCGGCGGCCCCAACCCCTCGATGGCCACGACCTTCTTCACGCGGTCGGGATAGACGCCCGCGTAATACAGCGTGATGATGCCGCCCAGGCTGTGTCCGATCAGGTAGACCGGATAATCGTCGATCACGTCGGCCAGCGCCGAGAGGTCCAACACGTGCTCGGCGATCGAGTAAAGCGCGCCTGGCGCCCACGCGCTGTTGCCGTGCCCGCGCAGGTCAATCGCGTAGACATGGAAATCGTCGCGCAGCGCCCGCGCCACCCAATCCCAGTTCCGGGCATGATCCAAACCGCCGTGAACCAGGATCATCGTGGGCTTGCCTTCAGTCCCCCAATCCCAGAATTGCAGCTTCAGGCGATGCGAGTAAAAGAAATGCGAGATGGGTTCCAATAGTATGCGAATCCTCCTTCGCCGGTATGCTATCGCGGCCATCATTCGACGGCAAGACGGAGCGGCCGCGCGGCGGCGTGATCAGGGCTTTTGCGAAGTCGGGCTCCCGTCATCGTTTCGGGCGCCAGACAGAAAAATGCGAGACAGAAAAATGAAGAATGGCCCTGGTCTTCTTCATTTTTCTGTCTCGCATCTTTCTGTCTGGTCGGTCTCAGCGGTCGAAACGATAGCCGAACCCCAAGGCCCCAGGCGCCAGCCGGCGATTATAGACTCCCCAGCCGAAGGACGACGCCGGTGGAGAAACGCGGCTGGAATTGCCCCCCGCCGCGCCCCAAATTGGTAAATACCGCGTCGAACTGAAATACCCTGAAGGCGAGCTTCTCGCTCAGCCTCACGTCTATCCCGGCGCCGCCCGGCGCCATCGCGAAACTCGAAAAGCGCCCTATCTCGGGACTGAAGACCTCGCTGTCCGCGTTGATGAAGGAGTACCCGTACAGCGATTGAACAAACCACGTGATGTTCTTGCCGCGGCGCGCAAAACGCGGCCCGACCAGAAACGTCGTCATATTCAGGCTCGTTCCGGCTGACTCTCCATAATGTTTGCTGACATCGGCGAGGACGATCCCGAAAAGTCTAGTATTCAGGACGATGTCCGCATGGAAGCCATGCGCGTTCCCCCTTTCGGAAAGAAAATCCGGCCTGATACTGCTGTATGAATAACCGCCAGAATATTCCGCCACGGGAATTTCCTGGGCGTTCGCGTACGTCGAGAGAGCGGTCAGAAATAAAAGGCAGATGAGTGTGCGTTTCATAGATTCCTCCAGTGTGGATGTTCAATTGCGATTGCGCACGGGGGTTTGGGTCTTGAGGTTGATATTCGATAGCGGTCACCGTTCCGGGCGCGCTTCTGAAGCAGCCGGCGTCGAAGGGCGAAGCGCCCGATAGCCTTTTCTCGTTTTGATGTCGACCTTGCCTACTTTCGCTTTCCCTTGGGGGCTTAGTTCCAGGCTGATGCGCCGGAAACTGCCGTCGAAGTCGGAGTTTTCAGGATAGTATCCTATCGTATAACTGGAGCGAATCAGGCTGGTCAGCTTGATAAGCATTTCGTCGCTCCCTTTCTGATCCCCAATGACGATCGAGCCGCCTGTCTGCTCCGCAAACTCTTCAATTGTGCCACCGGCGCGGCGCTTTTTGTCTGGGCGTCTTATCCCAAATATAGAGCCGGATGAATATCCGTCTTCCGGACGGTATTTATCAAAAGTTTGATACAACCCGTATACAGTGGTTCTGGTCCTCTCAAGCAGTTCTCTCACTTCGGCTGCAGTGTGCAGGTGTGTCTCATTTACCAATTGAGGAGTGTTAATGATGATTATAACTTTGCGTCGTTCTGGTGAAGCGGCTTTTTCAAGGTACCGTGCAGCTTGATAAACGGCTTCTCCTGGACGGGGCAGTTCGTCCAAATTGTCCGTACGCCCCGCCTGATAGGAGGCGTTTATCAATCTGTTTCTGTCTTCAAGGTGATAAGAAATAATACCCCAGTCTCGCGTCAGGGGCTGCACGAGGGCAACTCGAGAGTACCAAACCATCAGCGCGATTTCGGCGTCATCGCCCAACAGCCGCAGAGATTCGCGACTACGCGGAAACGAAGATATGAGACCAAGCACTTCTTTGCAAGGGGTTTTCCCATCAACGAGAATAACGACAGAAAGCGGCTGGTCTTCCTTGATCAAGCTGATCTGTTGCCGTTTGCCATCTTCTCGCAACACAAAGTCATCAATTTCCATTCCCTTACAGCGGTTTTCACATGAGTGTTTAGGAGAAATAACAAGATCTCTCCGTTTTCAATCGAGTAGGTGCGTGTAACCACAATGCTTAAACCAGCCCCGGATATCTTTGGGCGTAACTTTTTCGATCGCTCTTTTTAATGCTTGCAGGAGTCCAAGCTCAGTGCGTGCCCGGCTGCTTCGCAACTTCCCTTTGATCTTCGAGATGCACTCTTCAAGCGGATCAAAGTCTGGCGAATAAGCCGGTAGCTCTTCCACCCGTGCCCCGGCTGCTCTGAGTAGGCCAATCGCCCGCAGGCTGCCGTGAAAGGAGACTTGATCAAGCATTACGATTTCGCCCGGCTTCAGTTCGGGAACGAGAAAACGCTCGATATACACATCCCAGACCTGGGTGTCTACTGCGCCCTCGATCATCATCGTCGCTCCCACCCCAGATAGGCGGAGCGCACTGATGACCGAAATGTTGGACCCCCTCTTGGTCGGTTCTTTGACTCGCGCGCGCTCGCCTCTTGGCGCACGCGCATAAATACGGGACATGGCGCGATTGATCCCAAATTCATCAACGAAGACCAGGCGCCACACATTCAGGCGGCGCTGCTTCTTCCGAAAGGCTGCTCGTTCCACCGGGTCAGCCTCTTGCGCGAGCTTGGTCTTTTTTTTGAGTGAATTCAATCCGCTCCAGCCCGCGCCATATGGTTGAGATGCTGGCCTCCACATTGGTCTCTCTGCGGAGTTGCCGGCGCAATTCTTCGAGCGTGGCGTCGGGGCGCCGAGCTACCAACTCGGCGAGCGTTAGCAAATGTTCTTCACTCAACTTGGCTTGAGCCCCTCCGCCGCGCGGAAGTGGCGCAAGGCTACCAGTTTCGCGCTGCTGCCTGAGGAGTTTGTAAATGTATTGTTCGGTGACGCCGAACATTTCTGCAATCTCCTCATAAGTGCCAAGTTGTTGATCAACTGCATCAATGATCTTTTGGCGCAATTCTATGGGATATGTTTTCATACCCCATGATATTACTGACCTAAACACTCATGTGAAAAACGCTGTAAAGCAAGCAAGAGAGTCCAGCATAACGCAATTGTAATTGTCATTTGCAGTGCGATCTTCATAACAAATTTTCTCTACAAGCGTTCCGGTTATGTAAGTCCTCATCTCCCGACAATGATTGCCGGAAGATGAGGATAGGTTGACTCAACGTCAGATGTCAATTAAGGGCAACCCGGTTTCACAGTCCCATCAGGATTGCATCTATGCTTATCGAAACAATTCGGCAATGTAAGAAAACAACCAGTGGCCGCGCTCCCACACGCCGCAGTCGCGGCAATAAAAGTGTTCCGGGCGGAGTTCCTGCAATTGTCGCATTGCGCCTGGTCGAAGGCTGGATTTGCCGGATCGCAGAAAGGCTGAAAGCTACAGTTGTTAAGGGCGTTGTCATAAGCGACAAAGGCTGCTGTTTCACAGGTTCCAGCTATCGCGCTGCATGCTATTATCCTATTGCGCCGGTCTCTTAGACACGGATCGCAAGTGTTTTGGCACGGCGGATTGGGTTGGCTGGCCTGTTCTTCGGCCAAGGTATACCCGAGATAGATAATCTCAACGGCGACACAGATCGCGGGAAAGGGAGGCCATTGGTTGTTATCCTCGTAGGGTAAATAACTATACAAACTGAAGCCGAAGGCGTCATACAAAACGCCGCAGACATAGGGGTAGACGATTCGAAGAGCCGAATCGGTGAACTGGTCATATACACTGCCTGCCACAAGCGGGGCTGAAGTTTCGTTAAATACCGAGGGATAGCTTTCCCAGACTTGTTGGTCGACGATGACGCCGTCTCGTTCCAGTGTACTGACGTGGATGGCGTCGTACCATACGGCGATACCATAAGTCATTCCCGTCCCTGAGTATCCGGCCATCACACTGCTGGGGTCCGATGGGTCGCCGAATTGTTGGACGTGTGAGACGCTATAGACGAACTCTTGCGCGCGCGCCGTTTGGCTGAACGCAAAGAGCGCGAATAACAACATACATAGACAAAGTGTTCTTTTCATTTTGACCTCCCGAGATTTTTAATCATTTGTTGTATACGCGGATCGGTGCGCGGGTCGAAATTGCGCTGCGCAGGGTTGGGCGTCAGAGTTCTGAAATTCGGCCCGATCTTCTCTTTTACGAACCGGTCTAAATCAGCGGACCGTACTGGCCCAAATTCGCTGCGCAATTTTGTAATCCCGGCCAGGATCATCGCGTCACGCTCTTTTTGCATAATTTTCAATTGTTCGGGGACTTCGGGATTGGACTGTCCCGGTTGAACTTTACCGTCAGGTCCTTGCGCTCTGATCGCATCAATGACCTTTTTCGCCCTCTCGTCCTGAGCTGTGACCTTATCGTAGGTTTCCTTCGCCACCTGATCCAAAATTTGCGCCTCTTTGTCGCTGAGGTTGGCGAAAGTCTTGTAGCGCGAACGGTAGGCCGATCCGTTCTGCCCCTTTTTCTCAAGCTCATCCGCTTTCTGATTGAGCAAAACCTTGTGATGGAACATGTGCCAGTACATCAAATGTTCCGGTATTGCGCGCACCTGCTGGGCGGGTTTATCTTGAGCTTTAGCGGCGGGTTTGGGTTTTGTTTCGCGATTGGCCGCCCAGGCGACGACAAGTGAGGCGGCCAGCGCGAACGACAGCGCCAGGCTGACGATAACAATTGGTCTTCGCATAGAATTTCCTCCTAAAATTCCTGGGAGCGCCGCCCATCCCTGCCTGCAGGCTTCCGGCGAGTACCTACTGACCGAAGCGAGCAGGCAAGGATGCCTGCGCTCCCAGGGGATTTTCATTGAAAGTAAGCGACCCTTGGGGTCTCTTGATGTTGTTTAGCCGATGGCCCGCTCGGGCTACGACACATTGAGCGAACGCCCGCTTTATAGCCGGATAGAGACCCGCGGCGCATTGACCTAGATCAAGATTTCGATAAAAATTTTCGCGCCAGGAGGTATCGCTATGTCGAAGAGGCAATATTTGCTGATAATTTTCTGGATATTGGCCGCCGCTCCGGCCAATGCGCAATACAACGGCGCGATCAAAGGCCAGGTGATGGACCCGCAGGGGGCCTTTGTGGCCGGGGCCACGCTGACTCTGACCGGCTCGGAACTGCCAGGGCGGAAGACTCCTGTTTCAAATGAGGCGGGCGGCTATATATTTCTCGGATTGCCTCCGGGCGTCTATCAACTGGAAGTCGCGCAGCCCGGATTTCATCCTTTCGCGCAATCGGGGATTATTATGCGCGCCGGATCGACTTTGGTTTTAGACCTGAGACTGGCGGTGGAGGGAGTAACTCAAACGATTGACGTCGCGGCGCGCGGCGGGGGCAGAGAGATCCCGATCATTGACATCAGTAATCCGGAGCAAAGATTCAGCGTCAGCGGCGAATTCATCAACCGGCTCCCGCTCAGCTCGCAGCAAAATTGGGAGAGCGTCTGGTTTCTCGTCCCCGGCGCCGTAACGATCGGGCGCGATGGGCCGGACGGGGTCAATTTCGATCCGAGGATTCATGGCGCGTCCGAGCGCTCCAACGTCTACAAACTGGACGGCTTCGAGATCGGCAACGCGTTTACCAATCAGGGTTGGACGACGCAATTCAGCGTCGAGGCGATTCAGGACGTTCAGATCAAGACCTCCGGCTCCGACGCTTCCACACCATTGGGGCAAGGCGGCTACGTCAACGTCATAACCAGGTCCGGCGGTAATAAATTCCATGGGTCGGCTTCATTCTTTTCCCAGCCGCGCAGCTTCAATGGGAACAATGTTCCGGGAGGCGCCCCGCTCGATCAGGAGCTTCATCAACCAGATCTTGCGCTCGGCGGCCCGCTGATCAAGGACAAGACCTGGTTTTTCGCCTCCTATCGCCGCACGTTTCTCAATCAAGGCGTGCCGCGCACGCCAGAAGTGTTGCAGGTCTTTACCGACAACGGATTCGAGCGTCCGAGCTATGACCTACGGGAGCGCAACCATCGTTTCCTTGGCAAAATCACCCATACGCTCACGAACAACAACATACTGACTTTCAACTACCTGAATGACGGAGGATTGACATTGAACTCTGGTTCGCCCGACCTGGGAACGCAAGAGACAACAGTCGACCTTCACAACGGCGGGCCGGCTTATCAAATCGCCTGGGTCTCGACCCTCACGCCTCGCCTACTTCTCACCGCGCAGTATGGTTACCGCGCCATCTCGAGCGACGTTGATTTGAATGGCGGCGACGAGCCGGCGGTCAACCGTTACGCCGCCACGACGATCAGCGGCGGCAATCTCGCCGGACAAACTTTGATCTTGCAATATGGCAATCGCGCCGGGGCGGCCATCGGCTCGAAGGACGTGCGCGATCATCACGAGATGACCGGCGATCTTTCGTACGTCAAAGAGGGATGGCGTGGGCAGCACGTCTTCCAGACGGGCCTGCAGTGGAAGCCGCGCAGCGGGATCGAGAGCGACACATTCTATCCCGCCGGCGGCCACGTCTTCGACGATGAGCTAAGGAGAGTTATAGACGGAGAGGTTACATATGCCACTTTCCATCGGCAATTCCGCGCTCCCACGCGACTGCCAGCGATTGCGGGCGTGACGACACTGTTCGGCTTTTACTTTCAGGACAAGTGGTCTCCGCATCAGCGGCTGACGTTAAACCTCGGCGCGCGCTTCGACCGGCAAAGCAGCCGCGACGCTTTTGAGATCGAGCGCCTTGATTCGTGGTCGGTGGATCCACGAGTGGGCGCGTCTTACAGCCTGACGAAAAGTGGCCGCGACGTTGTGCGCGTTTCCTGGGGACGCATTCACGACATCATATATAACCAGGCCGCGCCCAACTTCGGCATTCGCGCGCCGGAAATCCGCGACGAATGGGACAACGACCTGGACGGCGTCTTTGAAATCGCGCGGGTAACTCCGGCGGTGGGTTTGACGAGCGCGCCACAGGTATTCACACGGCTGGTCGATCCTGGCCTTCATGCGCCGTACGTGGATGAATTCCATTTTGGATATACGCGGCAGCTCCCCAGACAATTCGTCTTCGACTTCGCCTACGTCAATCGCAAATATCAAGAGGCCGTCGGAACGCTCGACAACAATATCATTTACGAAAACGGCCTGTTTCGCGGATACAGAGACCCGGCGTTCGACGCGATCCTGCTCACCACCAATCTGAGCAACTCGTTCCAGCGATACCAGTCGCTGGAATTCAGCTTGATCCGCAACATCGGCGCCCGCCTGCAAGCCTTCTGCAGCTACACCTACCAGCGGCAGGTCGAGAAGGGCGATTTCAAATACGACGACGTCTCCGGTTATTTGACCCCTCGCGAGTGGTTTGAGAATGACAAGCTCGCAAGGCCGCACATCCTGCGAATTAACGGGAGCTACTACCTGCCGTTCCGATTTACGTTGGCGATGATCTTCTCCCTGCAATCCGGCGATTACGGCGGGCCGGTGGTCGAAAATCTGGACGCGGACGACCCGGAAGTCAGCGCGCACGGGCCGAGGACTCTCGCCTTAGCCAATGGCCGGGTTGTGAATAATCCCCTCTTTACAACGCGTCGCCTGGCCGGGCCGCGCGGCGAAGGACAGCTTCAAACAGGATCAGTCCCCAGATTGAATCTGCGTTTCGGCAAGGAGTTCCGCTTCAAAGAGCGTCATATGCTCGAAGCCAACGTGGACTTCTTCAACATAACCAACGACGCCACGCCGCTCTTTTTCCGCTCCGGGGCGAATAACCTCTCCTCGGCGGCCTTCGGCCAGTTTCTATCGACGGTTCAATCGCCGCGCGGGGCTCAGATTTCAATCAGGTACAGGTTTTAAAGGCCGGTACATAGGTACGGTACCGCGCGCGTAAGCAAGCGGCCGTCTCATAGGTCTGCCGCTTGCTTACGCGCGCGGTACCGTACCTAATCTCTCTATCTTTCTGTCTCTGTGTCTCTGCGCCTGCAGTGGCTAAACCCGCACGTCGCACCGCTCAAAGATGAGTACGCTCGACACCATCAAAACAATCATTTCGGCGATCAGAATGGAGAGGGGCCAGGCGGCGGCCGCCAGCCGTCCGGATAAAGCCGGCGACGGCGCCTGTAATGGGCGTAGTTGAAGCCGGTCGTCCGGATCGGTCGCGTTCAGCCAGGGCTTTTGGCGGGAGTGCAGATCGAAACCTTTAGGAATGAACTCTAACTGCCTATACTGTTCGACCGCCGCAAGGAACTCGTCATAACTTTCCAGTCCCGTGCCGCATAGGTTGCCCAGGACCTCTCTGAAAGCCGCGTAAGGCGAGAGCAACGAAATACGCCTGGCGGCAACCCGCTGATCGCGAACCTGTTTTCTCCGTTCCTCGACCAGGCGTCCGATCTCTTCATTCCTTCTCTCTATCCACTTGCGCCTGATTTCCAGGTATCGCTGCCAGGCGAATTCGACCCCGACCTGGCGCCCCTTCAGATCGGCGGCGGTTTTTCGATGCTCGGCGAGTTCCTCATGGATCAACTCCTTTTCTTTCGAGACCACATCGCGCTGCGCCGCCTCCGGGGGAGAAACAGGTTTGAATGAAGAGGCCATGTATGGCCCAAGGCTCGGCCATATCAGGATTGTCACTGTCCAGATGGAGGCGCACACAAATAGAGAAACTGAGGAGCGTCTGACCGACGCGGAGACCGCGACGCCGAGAGCGGCAGTCGCTACCAATACTGTGAGCGCCACCAACATGAGCGCGGCCAGAGCGTTCAAATTGGAGTCGGATAAATCAACCGTTCCTCCGCTGAAGACCATCACCACGGTTGTGTATAGCAACACCACGTAAATGAGAATGACGGTCACGGGCAGGATAACGGCTGTCAGTTTGGCGGCCAGAACCGTGCGCCTCTGGACTGGACCGGCCAGGATGAACTTAAGCGAGCCTCGGTCTCTATCCCCGGCGATGGCGCCGTGAGTCAATAGAATGGTCAGCAGCGTCAGCAAGACGCCGATAATGAAGCCGAGATCGATTTTTGGAAAAAGCCAGTCCAGTGGCGTGAGATCACCGCTTGGCGTGTTGGTAGTGGCCGAGTCATTCCACACCCTGAACTCGTCCGGGAGGCTATCGTATGCTCCGTTGAAGAATGGCGCCAGTGGCGTGAGGGGCCGGATGAGGACGATAGTCCGACTGTTGTCTTCGGTCTGACGAATATTTTGTCGAACAGCATAATCTTCAACCACACGCTGGTAGTAGCGCGCCTGAATATAGGCGCTTGGCAGAACCAGAATCGTCAGCGCGACCAGGGCGGATAGCAGAGTGGAACTGGCGCAGGTTTCTTGAAGTTCTCGACTAAGGATGGTTCGGAACATAACCTATCTCACGTCATATCGCTCGAACCGCCAGCACGCCGCCAATCCGAAGAACGCCGCCCAGGCGAGTAGAGAAGAAAAGGAAATAACAGACGAGCGGAGACATGCCCCTAGCGGTTCCGTGAGCCGCCGCCTGTTTGCGACCGTTCCGCGGGCTTCTTGCAGAATTTTATTCCCCTCCTGGCTGGGGAGATCTAAACTCCGCTTAAGCGCATCGAGCATTACGTCCCGGCTGGAGCGGAACAATTCCAGATACGAGTTATATGCGTCCACGCCAGTGCCGGCAAGATCGCTCGCCCCAAAGGTCAGAGCGCCGGCGGGCGATAAATCGGCGAGGAGCCTTGCCCAGCGGTTCTGGTTATTTTTGCTTGCAATGTAATCATCCGTCGCCTGGCGTTCGATCTCATAGAGGCGGGGCGTATTCTGTCTAGAGACGGGACGGGAAGGCGGCAGCCGGGCCGCCGGATTGGCTTCAGCCTCCTCCTGGAGAATCCGCATGCGCGCCTCGCGCAGGCGCGCGCTGAGCTGGTTGTAGGACGGAGTCGGAGTGAGCAGCTTGGCCATCAGCACGGACACGTTGGGCAGCATTAGCACGATCGTCGCCCAGGCGCCTAAGGCCATCGTGACTGCGATTTTGGTCCGACCTGTAATTGTCGAAATGAATATGCCAATATGAATGAAACCGACACCGTAGAGAGCACCCAGGCCGAAGATCAGCAATGCGCGGACCATATCCTCCCGGCCGCTTGGCAATCCATGCGCCAGGCGGAGATAGATGATTTCGATGAAGTAGGCCACGGCAAAAGGCGCCAGCAATGACTGCGCGATCCATCTCGCCGTCCATCCCCTTGACTATCGCGGAAAATGGCCGGGGGGACTGGATGGGAGGGGGGTTGCCGAAGGCCATCCCGTGAGAAAAGCTGCCGTCGGGGAGATCATAACTGACTCCGTCGTTTACAACCGGATTGCGCTGGCTATCCCGGTTAACAGACCAGTTATTCAACCTGTTCCGGTAATCGATGGCCAGCGCGTGGGCGGATAGAAGCAACAGCAGAGTCATAGCTACAAACGCGACAGGCGTCTTGAAATTCCTGACGTTTGCTATGATCTCTTTCCTGGCGATGAGCCAGATTCGAGACCCGCCACACTCCATTGCTCGTTCCCCCACGAAATGGCTGTTCGAAAGATTATTCCGGTGTTTACAGTCTTGTGAGACTTCGATCACCTCCTACCCCGTTGATAACCGCCGGCGCCTTGTCGTTCAAGCCTTCGACTTCGCTCGTGACGTAGCGTTTGAGAATGCCGCGCAGCAAGTCGCGAGAGACCTGATGTTTGAGCGTCAGGTCATTCAATGCGCCGCCGAGTATTTCCAGCAGCAGAGACTCGGCGAAGGCTCGCGTCATTCCAGACCGTAGGTCATACCAATCGTCGAGCCGCGTTGTCTCGGGCTGACCGTAACAATGCAAGCAACGAAATCGCTTGGGCCGCAGATACAAATAGGCTGGACGGTTAAAGACCTGGAAATGACGCAGCCTGAGCCTCGGACTGGGGCCGCAGAATTCGGTCGCCTTTTGCCCGCAGTCATTGCAGATCGCGTGGTCGCCGGTAGCCTCAATCAGAATCGTCACCTCGCGTTCGCCGACGACATCCGCGTCCATGACTCGAACGCCTGGAAGATTCAGCAATCGCTCGATCAGTTGTAATTGTTCATTCGATATTGACATCTGTGATTAACGTCCAGATTGAGCCGAACCGATGCACACGAAAGTCGCCATATCGCAGCGACATGGCGCCGCACAATCCCCTTCGCTCAGGCAAAGCGCGTTGGCGCAGAATTCGGCGTCGGCAGTGAGCGCCAGTATCGAATTATGCGCGGTAAACATCGCCAAAACCAGCCAGGCGATCTGCAGCGGCGTCAAAATATTCTTTTTCATCATCTTCTCCTTCATGGTTTTTCTTGCTGTCGTTACTGAGCGACGCATTGAAGCGAGCGCATAAATCAGATCGGCGCAGCCTTTGGAGTGCGGTAGGCTCGGTACCGCTTTGGTAGTCATCCCCGGATTCTACAGGTTTATGGTACAAGAGATGCGGCGGGCTTCCTTTCCATCGGCGCCAGAGTGTCGAAGTGGACTACCAAAGCGGTACCGAGCCTACCGCACTCCAAAGGTTGTCGCCATTTCATGTAGTTGGCAACCGAACATTCAGCGCCATCTCGACGTCCTGTTTATCTTCCCCGTGTAGCAGTCCGGTCCAGACCTTTTCAACTTTACCGCTGGCGTCGATAAGGATGATCTGGGGCGTCAGCGCCAGGTTGTACGCGACTCTATGCTTCGGATCGATTTCGGTAAGAATGGGAATCTGATTGATTCCGCGCCGGTTCGCGTATTCTTTGAGGCCTTCGGATTGCAGCGAAACCGCGGCGAGCCGAAATGATCGACGGTCAAGCCCATCTATAATCGCCTCCCAGTTCGGCATGTTCTCTTCGCATGCGTGGCATCGTGGCGCCATAACGAGTAGAACCGTCTTCCGCGGATCCTGCCCGTAGTTAATGCTATGTCTGGCGCCGTTGCTGTCGAGTCCCTCAAGCGGCGGAAGCGCCGCCCCGGGTTTGACCTCCAAAGCGCGGTCCGGCCTCCTGGCCAGAACCTTGAGCTTTTTATTTTGTTGCGCCAGCAAGACATTCACGAGCAATAACACGGCCCCAAAAACAAACATCAGCAGCGTCCCTATTTTGTTCTTCGCTTGATATACTAACGGTGAACTTTCCATGTTTGTCTCCTTTCTATTGGTGGATTATTTAACCGAGTCGTTGATCATCGTTTCGGCCATCGGACAGAAAAATGCCGGACAGAAAAATAAGAGATGCTATTTTTCTGTACTTATCTTTCTGTCAGGCATTTTTCTGTCGCGCCTCTGGGCGGCCGAAACAAGGCGCACAGCTTAATCGCCGTCATCCCGGCTATGGAGCTTGCGAACGTCGGAGACGATCAGACAGCCGTCTTCCTCGCGCAATATGCCTTCCTGTTTGATCTGCTGTAAGACTCGGCTCAAGCTCTCGGGCCTGACGCCGATCAACTGGGCGATCTCCCAATGCTTCAACGGCAATCTGATCTTCATCGAGGTTTGCTTCTCGTGAGCGGGTACTGACGAGAAGAATTGCAGCAACAGTCTCTCGAGACGTTGCCTGGCCGACAGGTATCTGAGCGCGGCCAGTCGGCTCGCCTGCCGGTGAACCTCAAGGCTGTGAACCTCATGGAGGCGCCAGCAGAACTGCTCGTCGGTCTTCGCGAGGCGAAGAAAGACGTCCGCCGGGATGCGGCTTAAGACGCAACTCGTAACCGTAATGGCGGTGAACGGATACGGCTGTTGAACAATCACCGAAGCGGCTCCCGGCAAGGAACCTGGCGATTGCAAGCCGACGGCTAATTCCTGTCCTCCATCGCTCAGATGTATGAGTTTGACCAGGCCTCGCTCGATGTAGAACACCTCGCGCGGGAGGGCGCCCTGGAGAAAGAGGGTAGTTGAAGGAGCAAACTCCCGTGGCGAAGCCGATTGCGCGCCCCATCGCCTGTGAGCGGAAAAGTGGGTTCCGTTCACGCCGCGAAGTATCTCGGTTCCCGCCACAAGTCCGGCATGTGTTCTTGTCTCCATTACCGTCACCTCACAGTTCTGTAGACGTTACGCATGTAATCGAGGTAAAGCGCCTGCAAGTCCTCGTGTTCAAGTTCTTCGCGCGTGCGCTCCAGGACTTTCCGGCCTTCTTTCATTATGCCGACCCGGTCGGCGATATCCTTGACGCCGAATATGTCTTGCGTCGTGATCAGGATCGCTTTGCATTGGCGGCGCAGATGATCAATTGTTTCCATCAGCTCTTCGCTAGCCTTCGGGTCAAGCCCGGAAGTCGGCTCGTCGAGCAATATCGCCGGCGTGTCCTTTACAATCGCTATCGCCATGCTCACCTTCCGCCGCATGCCATTCGAGAAGAAGCGCATCTTCTGCTCGAAAGCGTTCTCCCGCAGACCCACCTCGCGTAAGACCGCGTAATATTCAGCCTTCTTCAATCCCGGTTTGCCGCCGAGCCTGACGAAAAAGTCCAGGTTCTGCCGGGCGGTAAAATGGTCGTAAAGCATGACGTTCGCCGAACAATATGAGACGTATTTCTTCGCCTCGAGCGGTTTCTCAGCCACCTCGACGCCGTTGATCAGCGCCTGCCCGGACGTGGGCTTAAGGAAGTCAAGGAACAGGTCTATCACCGTCGTCTTACCTGCGCCGCTTGCGCCGAGCAGGCAATAGATCTCGCCCTTCCTGACATTGAAATTGATCGAGTCCAGGGCGAGCGTCTCATTGTCAAATCGCTTTGTCAGATTCTCCGCCGCGATCATTACCATGTCAGTCGCTTCCATACTTTCGCAGTAGTGGCCCGCCGCCGTCGCCCGATCATCGATTCAGCAACATGCGTTCCACGAGGTCCGCCGCCGTTACTGTTGCAAAAGCGAGTAGCTACGGTCAATCGGCCAGCTCTAGGTGGGAAGTCCTTTACACACGCTGAGTCAATCGTTACACAGCCATTGCAGAAGTGGGGCGGACTTTAGTCTGCCCGGCTTACGGGCGGACTAAAGTCCGCCCCACTTCCTCCGTCAGTCCCGATCCTCTGTATTCTCATCTAAAAATCCGTACTGGCGCATTTTGTTGAACAGGGTTTTGCGACTTATGCCGAGGGATTCGGCCGTGGCAGTGCGATTGCCGCCCATCTTGGCAAGCCGTGAGGAGATGATGGTCTTCTCCAGCCTCTCTACCACGTCTTTGACGACATCGGCGAGAATCATGTTACCGATGTCTTGAGCGCCGGTCGCCGTCAGCCCTTCCGCGTCCGAGTGAGTTGTGGCGGCGGCGCCGCGCAGTCGCGGAGGCAGGTCCTGCGTCCGGACCACGCCGTTTTCGCAGGTGATAATTGCGCCGCAAATTACATTTTCAAGCTCACGGACGTTGCCGGGCCAATCGTACAGTTCGAGGAACCGCCGCGCTTCGGGCGCTATCGATTTCACCCCCAGCCGAAGCTCGCGGTTGAATCGCTCGAACATGTGATCGATGAGGAGTGGGATATCCTCACGACGGTCGCGCAGGCTCGGCATCGCGATCTTGACGACATTCAGCCTCCAGTAGAGGTCCTTACGGAATTTGCCGGACTCGACCGCGGTTTGAAGGTCTAAATTCGTGGCGGCGACGACGCGCACGTCTACATTGATCGGCGTCCGGCCACCCAGTTTAACCACCTCGCGGTCTTGCAGAACGCGCAGTAATTTCACCTGGGCTTCGAGCGGGAGTTCGCCCACTTCATCGAGAAAGAGGGTTCCTCCCTGCGCCTGCTCAAACCGCCCCACGCGAGCCTCGCGGGCATCCGTGAAGGCGCCACGCTCATGGCCGAAGAACTCGGCCTCGACAAGCGCTTGTGGTATGGCCCCACAATTGACGGCCACGAACGGCTTGCCCGACCGATTGCTGCGGCGGTGGATCGCGCGGGCGACCAGCTCCTTGCCCGTCCCCGACTCTCCCTCGATCAGCACGGTGGCGTCGACCGGGGCGACTTTCGCCATGGTATTGAAGACGGCCTGCAGTTTCGGACTGATTCCGATTATTTCATTGAACCCGTAGCGGCTCGACAATTCGTTGCGAAGTTCCTCCACCTCACGCGACAGGCTGCGCATTTCGAGCGCCCGGTTGATGATCAGCAGTAGTTCGTCATTGTCGAACGGCTTGGCGAGATAATCGAAAGCGCCGGATTTCATCGCCTCAACGGCGGAGCGAATCGTGCCGTAGGCGGTCATCATGACGCAGTCGAGTTTGCCATGAACCGTAAGCAAGGCGCGCAGCGCCTCAAGGCCGCCCATGCCGGGCATGTTTATGTCCAGCAGCGCGACGTCGGGCCGAAAGCTCTCGGCGACGGCCAGCGCCCGCTCCCCCGATTCGGCCTCGGCGACTTCGAAGCCGTTGTCCGAGAGCAGGACCGAAAGAATTCGTCTTATCTGCGGTTCGTCATCGACGATGAGTATTCTCGGCATATCTACTCCTTACCGCTGCGCTTATCTGGCAAGCGGGAGTCGTACATTAACCGTGGCGCCCTCGTTCGCCTGACTGCTGATCTCCAAATCGCCGTCGTGTTGTTTGACGATGGCATAACAGGTCGAAAGCCCGAGGCCAGTCCCGCCGGGCTTGGTGGTGAAAAAGGGGTCGAAAACCCTGTCCAGGATTTCGGGAGGGATGCCACACCCGGTGTCGCTAATCGATATGACGGCCCATTCCCTCTCCCCCGGCAACCCGATCGCCTGTGACCTTAGGCTCAAATCGATTTGCAGACGCCCCCCGTTAGGCATCGCCTGTATCGCGTTCATCACCAGATTGAGCGTCAGTTGCTTGAGTTGCGCCGCGTCCGCCATGACATACGCATCTTGCGGCGGCGGCGCCCATAAAATTTCGATCGCCTGCTCTTGCGCCTGCGCCCGTATGAGCAACAGCGACTGCCCGATCAAATGCGCGAGGGAAATCTTGCTGGGGGTAAATTCGGCGCGGCGCGTCAGGCTGAGCAGCCCGTCGACAATGCGGTCGATCCGATCGACTTCCGCGATCACCCCGTGGACCAGTTCCCGCTTCGGGTTGCCGTCGTCGAACTCGCGCAACAGGTATTGTACGGTGGAACGGATTGCGGTCATCGGATTGCGAATTTCATGCGCGACCGACGCCGCCAGTTCTCCCACGGTCGCAAGCCGTTCCGCGCGGTAAAGCCTTCGCATACGGTCCTGCTGAAACTGTGATAAATATGCGCTTTCAAAAGCGATGCCGGCCTGAGTAAGGAGCGTCGACATAAGATTGAGGTCTTCCTCGCCCAGACGCCATCCCTCTTGAGTCGAGGAAAGCAGCATCACGCCGGCCAACCGGTTCAACGCCAGCATAGGCGCGCACACGCGCACGTCGAGCCTCTTCAGCATTTCGCGCTCGGCCGCGCCGAGATAACTCATAACTTCTTGATCCTGTTCCACGACCAGCGCCGTTTCATTCGTAAGCAACCACTTGGCGAGGCGGTCTCGCTGGGTCAGATGAACGCCTGTCAAAGTCTCGAGATCGTAGCCCAGGCTGAACGCCAGCGAAAACACTTTGCTATCAGGATAAGTGTGCAACAAGACCACCCGGTCTGCGCCGAACATCTCTTTAATGCGATTGACGATTGAAGGTATAAGCGCGTCGATGTCGGCGATCAGAGTGATGGAACGGTTGAAGTCTTTGATGACTCGGCGAGTGTCGCGCCAATCGCGCCCCTGCGGCCGCCGTTTGAATGGCTCTAGCGCGCCCCCGATCAGGGAAAGCATCGACGCGAATATGCCCTTCTCATGCATGCTTTTGAAACGACTTTTAGCAGAATCCATCGCCCAGGGCGCCCAGGGGGTTAACGCTCGGAGTGTTTTGACAACCGCTTACACGCCAATCGCAAACGCCCAGTTTCATTTTTAACTTGATCCAGATCAATGACACCGGCGGGGCGCTCCCACTATAAAGAGTGGGACGGACTTTAGTTTGTCCGTCGCATAAATGGGGACGGACAGACTAAAAGTCCGTCCCACTCTTTATAGTGAAAAGTATGAGTTCGACAGACATCCGGGGGCGGATTCTTGAGGCGAAGCGATTGCGGTTGGCCCACTTGCGCGCCCGCCCCCTGGAAGAACTGCGCGAGGAAGCTCTGAAGGCGCGGGAGAAGGCCTTTCCTCATCTGTTGCGCGACGCGATTGCTCGGACGGATCGCCTGAACATAATTGCGGAGATAAAACGCGCTTCGCCCTGGCAGGATGCCGTTCAAACAGGGGCTGAGCCGGCGGAACTGGCCCTGGCGTATAGCAAAGGAGGGGCGGCGGCGATTTCAATCTGGACGGAAGAAGACTATTTTCACGGCTCGCTCGACGACCTGCGGGCGGCGCGAGCCGCCGTATCGCTCCCCGTGTTGCGCAAAGACTTCATTATCGAGCCTTGTCAGGTTTACGAAACGGCAGTCGCGGGCGCGGACGCGATGCTGTTGATCGCGGCGGCTTTGGACGAGGAGCGGTTCGCGCGTCTACTGCGCATCGCGGAAGAAGAGCTGGGTCTTGACGCGCTTGTGGAAGTTCAAAACGCGAACGAGATGCTCCGGGCGCATGCCTTGGGCGCGACTCTGATTGGGGTAGACAACCGCAACCCGTCTACGCTTGAGATCTCGCTCGACGTTTCGGTCGAAGTGGCCCGCGCGGCGCCGGAAGATGTCCTTCTCGTGAGCGAAAACGGTTTACGCACGAGAAAGCATCTTCGGGGCCTGCGCGCGATTGGCTACAAAGGGTTCCTTACGGAGGACTTCAACCCGGTAAACATGATCATCTGAGGGAAACCACCACCTCATTGCGCCGGATCATGCGCGACTGATTCTGAGCGGCCTGCGCCGCCGCTTCCGGGTTTTGTCTGATGCGAGTCGTTTGTTCCTTGATCTGTTTGTTCATGCTCTTCACGTTCTCGACCCGCGCCGAGGTCT
>WNGA01012806.1_pt1 | contig 20722 bp, 21 predicted proteins | sample 5400061 | NCBI WGS metagenome assembly WNGA01 (sample SAMN13153366, study PRJNA577476) | soil metagenome | isolation source: 100 cm soil or saprolite under grassland replicate 2 | place: USA:California | collected 2016-06-15
GTCGCAACGACGCGTAGTCGAGCAGGACGCCCGCAACGACAAGCGGGCCCGCCAGCGAACCGCGTCCGGCTTCGTCGGCGCCTGCCACGAAGCGCGCCCCGAGCTTGCGATCGAAGCGCAGGAGCTTCTGGCCGGTTCGGGGGGGCACCCTGCGAGGATAGCGCCCCCGGCGGAGAGGTCTGAGACGAAATCGAGTCGGCTGAGTGACTTATCGCGCCCGAGACCCCGGGCCGGGCTCAGCTCTCTTCGTTCTTCGATCCGCGGCGTCGGCGGACGCTGAAGCGCCTCGAGCCCTTTGGCTCGGCTTCCTCGGCCTCGGCTTCGGGCTCGGAAGCAGGCTCGGCAGCTTCCGCGGCTGCCCGGGGCCCCGGGGGCTCAGGCTCAGGCGCTGCCTCGGGCTCGACCGATTCCGGCTCGGGGGCCTCGCCTTCGGGCTCGGCCTCGACTTCCTCCACGAGCTCCGGCTCTCCTTCGACCTCCATTTCCTCCTCGACCGGCTCAGCCTTCAGGTCGACTCCCATGGCCTCGACCAGCACCCCGGTCTTGGTACGCACACGCGCGCGCTTCCCGACTTTCTCGCGCAGGTAGTAGAGCTTCGCTCGGCTGACGTCGCCGACCGCGTGCACCTCGACCTTCTCGATCTTCGGCGAATGAACGGGAAACGTGCGCTCCACCCCCACGCCGAACGACTGCTTGCGCACCGTGAACGACTCGTGCACGCCGGAGCCCTGGCGCTTGATCACGATCCCCTCGAACACCTGCAGGCGCTGCCGCTGCCCCTCGATCACACGGAAATGCACGCGCACCGTGTCTCCCGCCTTGAACCTCGGCAGGTCGGTGCGCAGCTGACGCTGCTCGATCGACTCGATCACCTTGTTCATGGGAGAAAACGGCCGCGCGGGACCCCGCGGAGCCGTCGCCGAATGCTAGCGAACCCTCCGCCGCCGGACGCCCAGGAAGATGAACCCGAGAATGATGACGCCGAGGACGCCGAGGATCGCACCTCCGACAAGCCCAGGCGTTGCGACCGAGATTCGGTTCGGCGGCCAGTAGGTGGCGAAAACCGGGCCGATCAAGTTCGCGCGCGGCACGGCGCCCCAGCGGCGGGAGTCGCAGGACTGGGCGCGGTTGTCCCCGGCGAAGAAGTACTGCCCTTTCGGTACGCCCCACGAGCCGGTCTCGTGATCGCGCCGCACCGGCTCGACCCACTTCGAGTCGTCCAGCCGCTTCCCGTCGATGAAGAAGATCCCGTCCCGCTCACGGATTCGGTCTCCGGGCAGCCCGATCAGCCGCTTGACGAAGGTTCCGCCTGCGCCGCACTGAATCTTTGCCTTGGGCGGCGTCTTGAAGACGATGATCTCGCCACGATGAGGATCGCGGAAGTGGAAGATGAACCGGTTCGCGAGCACCCGGTCGGAGAAGCGGCCGAGACAGCCGCTGTTCGACGAGTCCGAGCCGCGCGCGCAGTGCAGCGTCGGCTCCATTGACGAGGAAGGGATTCGGTACGGGTTGACGACCCAGGCCTTGATCGCGAGCACGATCAGCACCGCGCCGGCGATCGTCACGACCCAATCGAGGACGATCCGCCAGCGGCGCGGAAGCCGGTGCGTCAGGCGCGTGACCGGATTTCGAGGAACCTCCTCGGCCGGTGCCGCCTCAACGGGTTCGCCGGCGACAGGCTCAGGCTCCTCCCCGGGGGCCGGCGGCGAAAGCTCGGGAGGCGGAACCACTGCCGTCGAGGCGTCGTACGAAGCCCGCTTCTTCGTGTCCGAGAGCAGCTTGTAGGCGCGGTCGATCTCCTCGACGTCAACCCCGCCCTCGCGCGAGAGGGTCCGGTAGGCGTACCGGATCTGGGCCTCCGAGGCGCCGCGCGGGACGCCGAGCACGTCGTAGGGATCTCTCATGCCGGGCTCCTCGAGCGGCTCTGTTCCCGCCTCCACTCCTCGATGCGCGCATGGTCGCCCGAGAGGAGCACCTCAGGGACGCGCCAGCCGCGGAAATCGGACGGCCGTGTGTAGTGCGGATATTCGAGCCCGCCCTCGAGCTCGGCCGAGAAGCTCTCGACGAGGCCCGACTCCTCACTCCCGAGGGCGCCCGGCAGGCGACGCGCGATCGCGTCCACGATGACCATCGCCGGCAGCTCACCTCCCGAGAGCACGTAGGGGCCGATCGAGATCGCATCGGAGGCGAGATGGGTGACAACACGCTCGTCGAATCCCTCGAAGCGAGCCGAGATCAGGGTCAGCCGCTCCTCCTGGGCCAACTCCTCGACGACCTGCTGGTCGAGCTGGCGGCCCTGGGGCGTGAGCGCGACCACTCGATGGTCTGGCACGCCGCCGTAAACGGCGTCGAGCGCAGCGGCGACCACGTCCACCCGCAGCACCATTCCCGCGCCGCCGCCGTAGGGCTCGTCATCAACCTGTCCCGACTTGAGCGGGGTCGTGTCCCGGTAGTTGAGCAGGCGCAGCTCAAGGCTCTCACCGAGGACGGCCGCGACCGGCCGCTGCTCCGTGAGCCAGCCGAACGCGTGAGGAACCAGCGTGAAGACGTCTAGCTGCAAGGGAAAATGAGGTTACCCGCGCGAGGCGAAACCGGGGGCCACAAGAATGCGTCCTTCCCCGATGTCTACCTCGAGGACGCACGTGTCCACGAGCGGCAGCAGGAGGCCGGATTCGAGCGCGAGCACATCGTTCGCGACGCCGGGGATCACCTCCGCCACCCGGCCGAGCCGCTCCCCGCCTTTCTCCTCGACCTCGAGCCCGACCAGATCGGTGACGTAGTACGAGCCGGGCTCCGGTTCGGGAAGCAAGGCTCGATCGACCTCGAGCTCCGCCCCGCGCGGCACGTGCCGATCGAGCCGGATCACAGGACGGCCCCCGGCGCGCTTCGACTCCACGATCTCAGCGGCCACTCCGTCCACGTAGAGCTGCCCGCCGAGTGCGAAGCGCTCGGGATCATCGCTTGCGTGCTCGACGACGAACGCGCCCGCGAGGCCGTGCGGCCTGCCGACGCGCCCCACGACGACCTTCGTCATAACGCGCCGAGGAGCGCGCGCAACTCGTCTCGCGAAGGCACGCGCAGGACGTTCTCCTCTGCCAGCTGTTCCGCCATTGGATGCCCGGAGCGCCGCACCGCCTCGGCCGCCCGTTCGAGGTCGTACTCCGTCCTCCGAAACTGCGGCTCGCCGTCGATAAGCATCGCCCAGTAGGCGCCCGGCTCGTCTTCGTACGGCATCCCAACGCTTCCCGCACAGATCCAACGCTTCTCGCCGACGCGGCGATCCCACTGCATATGAGTGTGACCCGTGACAATGCGTGACTCCTGCATGCCGGTGAGCCACTCCTCGAGCTCCTCGTCCGGCGTCCACTCCCAGAAGGGAGCCTCGACGTCACGCGGGTTCGCGTGCACGAAGAGTGTGTCGTCGGCAGACCACGAGAAAGGCAACGATGCCAGCCACGCGATCTGCTCCTCATCCAGCCGGCTCTCCACCCAGCGGCGCGCCGCGTCGAATTCGGAGTTCAGCGCCGGTGAGGCGAGCACGTCGGCGTTGCCGAGCACGAAAACCGCATCGTCGAGCGAGCGGACAAGCTCGATCGTCTCGCGCGGGAACGGGCCCGATGCGATGTCGCCGCCGAAGAGGATGGCGTCGGGCCGCTCGCGCTCAACTTCCACAAGCACGGCCTCGAGCGCCGCGAGGTTCCCGTGGACGTCGTAGAGCGCGGCGCGCCGCCGGCGCGGACGATCGTGCGCAGTGCGCGGGCGATCCGGCCCTGGCGCCCGATCACCTGGCCGACATCTCCGTCGGCGACGTGCAGGCGAAGGACGAGCACGCCTTCATCCTCCTCCGTCTCCACCCGGACCGCGTCCGGCTCGGCGACGAGCCGCCGCGCCAGGTACTCGAGCAATTCAGCCACCGATGTTCTGGGTCTTGAGCAGCTTCGCGACGGTGTTCGAAGGCGTCGCGCCCTTCCCGAGCCACTCCTTGATCCGGGCCTCGTCGAGGTCGATCGTCGAGGGATCGGTCTGCGGGTTGTAACGCCCGACGATCTCGAGGAACTTGCCGTCGCGCGGGGACCGCGAATCTGCGACGACCACGCGATAGATCGGGTTCTTCTTCGACCCGACCCGTGTCAGTCTCATGTGCACCGCCATTCCCATGAAACCTAGCGAAGTCCCGGAATCGCCGGGATCTTTCCCTTGCTCATCTCCTTCATCATCTTCGCCATCTGCTTGCGCGCCGTGAGCAGCTGATTGACCTGCTGGACGGTCACGCCGCTTCCCTTCGCGATCCGCAGCCGGCGCGAGCCGTCGATCAGAGTCGGAAGAGCACGCTCCTGCGGCGTCATCGAGAGCACGATCGCCTCCACGCGGGCCAGCTCGCGCTCGTCGATGTCCATGCCCTGCAGCTCCTTGCCGAGCCCGGGGACGAGCGAGAGGACATTCTTCAGCGGGCCCATCCGCCGGAGCGTCCGGTAGCTGGCGAGGAAGTCGTCGAAGGTGAACTCCCCCGCCATGACGCGCTGCTCCAGCTGCGCGCGCTCGTCCTCGGCGACCGCGGCCTCGGCCTTCTCGACGAGGCTGAGCACGTCGCCCATGCCCAGGATGCGAGAGGCCATTCGTGCCGGGTGGAAGTACTCGAGCTGGTCGAGCTTCTCACCGACCGAGACGAGCTTGACCGGCTTGCCGGTGACCGCCTTGACGGAGAGCGCCGCGCCTCCGCGCGCGTCCCCGTCCAGCTTCGTCAGCACGACGCCGTCGAAGGCGACCCGCTGGAGGAAGGCTTCCGCAACCGCGACCGCCTCCTGGCCGGTCATCGAGTCGAGGACGAGCAGGACGTTCGTCGGACGAGTCCCGTCCCGGATCGCGCCGAGCTCCTCCATCATCGGCTCGTCGAGCTGGTGCCGACCGCCGGTGTCCACGATGACGACGTCCCGCCCTTGCTCCCGGGCCCACTCGACGCCGTTGGAGGCAACCTCGACGGCGCTCCCCTCTCCGCGGTAGACCGGAATCTGGACCTGGAGCCCGAGCTGCTCGAGCTGGTCGATCGCGGCCGGGCGCCGGAGGTCCGCGGCGACGAGCGCGGGCGACTTGCCCTCCTTGCGCAGGAGCAGCGCCAGCTTCGCGGCGGCGGTCGTCTTTCCGGAGCCCTGGAGGCCGGCGAACAGGATCACGGTCGGAGGCCGCCCCGCGAAGGCGAGCTTGGAGCTGCCGCTTCCCATCAGCGCGGTCAGCTCCTCGTGCACGATCTTGACCACCTGCTGTCCGGACGTGACGCTCTTCAGCACGTCGGCGCCGACGGCACGCTCGCGGACGCGCTCGACGAAGTCCTTCACGACCTTGAAATTGACGTCGGCCTCGAGCAGGGCGAGACGCACCTCACGCATTCCGTGAGAGATCGCCTCTTCGTTCAGGGTGCCGCGCTTGCGAAGGTCGCCGAGCGCGCTCTGGAGCTTGTCGGAGAGGGTCTCGAACACGGCTCAGAAGTGTAAGGAAGGATGTCGTGATGACCCGCCGCGCGCTCGTCCTGCTCCCGATCCTGTTCTTGGCCGGCTGCGGCGGCCACGCGCAGTCCGCCTCCTCGCTCGAACGCGTCCTCAGAGGCGAGGAGAGCGCCCATTTCGTCGTCGACGGGACCGTTCAGGTCGAAGCGAGCGGGGTACTGCGACTGCTCGGCCCGGCGGCCCGCGTTCCCTTTCACTCGGAGGGCGATATCTCGCCGAGCGTTCTCCGCGCGCGGGGGTCGGCAGCGGGGCTCTCCGATCGCGTCGTCCTGCGCGGGGGGGAGCTGCTCGAATTGCGCCGTCTGCTTCGAAGCGCCTCGTGGAGCGGCGACCGCGCGCGCCCGCACATGGAGCTCGAGCTCACCCGCGAGGAGCTCGAGCGCGTCGTTCCGAGCGGTGTCCCACCTGCCGTCGAGGGAGCCCACGTCTCGGCCACCGTTAACCTCCAGGCGTCAAGCAACGAAGGGAGTTGAGATGGCAGACGTAGCGAAGGTCGTGACACTCATCGGCTCTTCGCCGGAAAGCTTCGCCAAGGCCGCCGACGCGGCCGTGCGCGAGGCGGCGAAGACGCTGCGCGGCATCAGCGGGGCCCACGTGGCCTCGATGAGCGCCGTGGTCGAGGGCGACCACATCACCGAGTACCGCACGACCGTGGACATTGCCTTCGGCGTGGAACGCAGTTAGAGCCACTCGAAGCCTTAAGTGGGCCCGGCCGCGAATACGCTCAGCCTGGCCGGCTGCAAAGCGTCGCCTCGCTGCGTCCTCGGTCGCGTCCGCACTTCGTCCAGTGCGAACGCTCCCTGCGTCCTTGCGAGGCTCGCTTGTTCGCCGGCCGGTCAAGACCGTACTCACGACCGCGACCACTAAACTCGGCCAATGAGCGCATCTGCACGCGAGGTGCGCAAGACGGTCACGATCCTCTTCTGTGACCTCGTCCACTCGACGGGGCTCGCAGAAGGGGACCCGGAGGCCTACCGGCGCGTGCAGTCCCGCTACTTCGAGGAGATGCGCGCGATCGTCGAGCGCCACGGCGGCACCGTCGAGAAGTTCATCGGCGACGAGGTGATGGCCGTCTTCGGTGTGCCCGTCGTCCACGAGGACGACGCGCTCCGCGCCGTCCGAGCAGCGCAGAAGATGCAAGAGGCTCTCCCCGAGCTCGACCTCGAGGCCCGGATCGGTATCAACACCGGTGAAGTGCTGGTCGGCGATCCCGACCAGAGCCACGGCTTCCTCGCCGGCGAGCCGGTGATCGTCGCCAAGCGGCTCGAGCAGGGCGCCGAGCCCGGCGAGATCGTGATCGGCAAAGCGACGTATCCGCTCGTCGAGAACGCCGTCACCGCGGGACCGCTCGAGCGGATCTCCGTCAAGGGCAAGCGAGAGGACGTCGGCCGCAGGCGCGTCGAGGAGGTCGACCGCGAGGCGCCCGGGGTCGCGCGGCGGCTGCACGCCCCGCTCGTCGGCCGAGGAGAGGAGCTGGAGCTGCTCCGCGAGGCGTTCGAGCGAACGGTCGAGGAGCGTTGTTGCAGGCTTTTCACCGTCCTCGGCCCGGCCGGGATAGGCAAGTCGCGGCTGGCCGCCGAGCTCTGTGCCTCGGTCGCGAACAGCGCAACGACGGCGACGGGGCGCTGCCTTCCCTACGGAGAGGGGATCACGTTCTGGCCGCTCACCGAGGTGCTCGAGGCGGTGGGCGGCGAGACCGCAGTCCGGCAGGCGCTCGCCGGAAGCGAGCAGCAGGAGGTCGTGCTCGACCTGCTCAGGGGAGCGACCGGAGCCTCCGAAGAAGCGGGATCGAGCGAGGAGACATTCTGGGCCGTGCGGAGCGCCTTCGAGGCGCTCGCGCGCCAACGTCCGCTCGTGGTCTGCTTCGAGGACCTGCACTGGGCCGAGCCAACGCTGCTCGATCTCGTCGAATACGTGGTCGGCTGGAGCCGTGACGCGCCGATTCTCGTCCTCGTTCTCGCGCGGCCCGAGCTCGTCGAGCGCCGCGCCAGCTGGATCGCACCTCAGCCGAACGCCGACGCGATCGCTCTGGAGCCGCTCTCTGGGCCCGAGACGGAAGCGCTGCTAGCCGGCCTCTCCGACGAGATCTCGCTTCCCGACGGGACGAGAGAGCAGATCGCGAGCACGGCCGAGGGAAACCCGCTCTTCCTCGAGCAGCTGGCGGCGATGGCGGCCGAGGAGGACGAAGACGCGCCGCTCTCGGTTCCGCCCTCGATTCAGGCGGTGCTCGCAGAGCGTCTCGACCGGCTGACCCAGGAAGAGCGCGAGACGATCGAGCGGGCCTCGGTGGTCGGCAGGGACTTTCCGCTTTCGGCCGTGGCCGCGCTCTCCCCGGAGGAGCAGCGCGGCTCGCTCGCCCAGCATCTCCTGGCCCTCGTCCGCAAGGGGCTCGTCCGCCCGGACCCGTCAGACGAGGAAGACCGCTTTCGTTTCCATCACGTGCTCGTTCGGGACAGCGCCTACGAGGCCATGCCCAAGGAGCTTCGCGCCCGGCTGCACGAGCAATTCGCGGGCTGGATCGAGGAGTCGAGCGGCGAGCGCACGCTCGACGAGCTGATCGGCTACCACCTCGAGCAGGCGCACCGGTTCCGCGCCGAGATCGCCCCGGGCGACGAAGGAGCCGCGGAGCTGGCCGGGCGGGCGGCCGAGTTCCTTGCGCGCGCCGGCCGCCGCGCGGAGGCCAGAGAGGACATCCCCGCCGCGCTCAACCTCCTCGACCGGGCGATCGTGCTCCTCCCTCGGGGCCGCAACGATCAGCTGCGGGCCGAGCTGCTGGCAGAGGTCGGGAGCCTCTTGATGAACGCCGGCCGGTTCCAGGACGCCGAGCCGATCCTCGCGGAGGCCCGGGAGCTGGCCGCGAAGACGGGCAACCGGGCCCTGGAGCTACGGATCGAGATCGACCGGGCTTTCCTGACCTTGTTCACCGAACCGGAACCTACCCAGCAGATCCTCGCCATCGGGACGTCCGTCGTCCCGGAGCTCGAGCAGCTCGGCGACGACCTCGGCCTCGCCAAGGCCTGGTGGCTCCTGAGCGAGCCGCACGTGATCGCCTGTCGCTGGGGAGCTCGGGCCGAGGCGCTCGAGCGCGGGCTCGAGCACGCGCGGCGCGCAGGTGACCGTCGGCTCCAGGCGACCTTGACCGGCCTCTTGGCCGGAGCACTCCTGTCCGGGGCGACCCCCGTCGACGAGGCGACGGCCAGGTGCGAGGCGTTCCTCTCCGAGAAGATAAGCCGATCGATCGAGGCAAGCTCCCTGAGCGCACTCTCGGCGCTGCGGGCGATGGCCGGCGACATCGAAGAAGGCCGGCAGCTATGGGCGCGCGCCTCCGCGATCTACGAAGAGCTCGGGCTCAGGCATCGGAGAGCGATGCGGTCGCTCATCCCTGCGCGGATCGCGCTTCTCGCCGGTAATCCCCAGGCGGCGGTGCGCGAGCTTCGTTACGGCGACGAGCTGCTCGCCGAGATGGGCGACCGAGGGGCGCGTGCAACCCTCACGGCCTATTTCGCAGACACCCTCTATGCGGCCGGACAGCTCGACGAGGCGTATGCAGTCACGGAGCTCAGCGAAGAGCTCTCGGCCAGCGACGACATCGTCACCCAGGCGATGTGGCGCTGCGCTCGCGCCAAGGTGCTGGCCGATCGGGGCGATCTCGAGGCGGCCGACGCGCTGAGCCTCGAGGCAGCGCGACTGGCGGAACCCACCGACTTTCCCGATCTGCAGGCGGCCACGCTTCTCGCCCGCGCCCACGTCCTGCGAGCCCTCGGCCGCCCTGACGATGCCGCCGCCCTCGTCGAGCGCGCGCGAGAGCTGTACGAGCGGAAGGGCAACGTCGCCGCCGCCGAGCAAGCCTCCGCTCTCCTTTCCGTTTAGGCTTCGCCCATCCACGACGAGGAGGTCGCGAGATGGCCGAGCACAAAGGAGAGTGGAAGGCGAGCTATCACGACGCAATGGAGAGCGCCGCAGATGAGGCGCTGAGCAAGAGCGGGCCCGGCAATTACCACCAGGTTTCCGTCGAGATCAAGGTGCATCACGCGCAAGCGGGCGACAAACCAGGCCACAACCCGCTCAGCGACTACCGGATCACGATCGAGGGACCGACGCCCTAGCCCGAAAGGAGCGCCCGCGCGAAGTCCTGCGGGTCGAACGGACGCAGGTCGTCGATTCGCTCGCCGATGCCGATCAGCTTGACGGGGAGGCCGAGATCGTGCGCGATCGCGACCGCGATCCCACCTCGAGCCGACCCGTCGAGCTTCGTCAGGACGACCCCCGTCACCTCCACGGCCTCGCCGAAGAGGCGGGCCTGCTGGATGCCGTTTTGCCCGGTCGTCGCGTCGACGACGAGCAGCGTTTCCTGAGGTGCCCCCTCGAGCCGCTGGGAGATTACGCGGCGGATCTTGCGTAGCTCCTCCATCAGGTTCGTCTGAGTGTGGAGCCGGCCCGCGGTGTCCACGAGCACCGCGTCGCGGCCGCGCGCCTTGGCGGCCTCGATCGCGTCGTAGGCGACAGCGGCCGGATCGCCCCCTCGGGCGGCGCCGACGAAATCGGCTCCGGCGCGGTCGTCTGCCCAGACCTCGAGCTGCTCGTCGGCGGCCGCTCTGAACGTGTCGGCTGCGGCGAGGATCACCTGGCGCCCGTGCTCGCGCAGGCGGTGAGCAAGCTTGCCGATCGTCGTCGTCTTCCCGGTCCCGTTCACCCCGACGAAGAGCACGACGCTCGGACGGGCGGCCAGGTCGACCCTCCCCGGATCGCCGAGCATTACCGCGATCTCCTCTGTCAGCGCGTCGCCCAGACCCGAGGAGAGGGAGCCGCGCGCCTCCAGCCGGCGAACGAGCTCTGCCGTCGCCGGGACGCCCACGTCGGCCGCGACCAGAGCCTCCTCGAGCCGCTCCCACGACGTCTCGTTTCCCGGGTCGAAGGCGGCCGATGCCAGTTGCTGCGTCAGCGCCTGGCGGCTCTTGCCGAGCGACTCCCGTAGCCGCGCGACGAAGCTGAGATCCTCTTCCTCTGCTTCTGGGAGAACGTCGGCCTCGCCGAGCAGCTCCCCCCATGTTCTCGCCATTCCGACTAGGAGGCTAGCGCTGCTTCTTCTTCCCGCGGCACGCGGCGGGAGACGATCTGGGAAACGCCGTCGCCGCCCATCGTCACTCCGTAGAGGATGTCGGCGGCCTCCATCGTGCGCTTCTGGTGCGTGATGACGATGAACTGCGCCCGGTCGGAGAACCGGCGCAGGAGCTCGATGAAGCGGCCGATGTTCGGGTCGTCGAGCGCGGCCTCGACCTCGTCGAGCAGGTAGAAGGGGCACGGCCGCGCCAGGAAGAGGGCGAACAGGAACGCGATCGCGCCGAGCGCCTTCTCTCCCCCCGAGAGGAGCGAGAGCCGGGTGACCCGCTTGCCGGCGAGGCGAAGCTCGACCTCCACGCCCGGCTCGGCGTCCTCCTCCTCGGCCTCGGTCAACCGTAGACGCCCCTCCCCGCCCGGGAACAGCGTGGCAGCGACCTCGTGGAAGCTCTCGCGCACGCGCTCGAACGTCTCCTCGAAGCGGCGCTCGACCGTTTCCGTCAGCTCGGCGCGCAGCTCCTCGAGCTGCTTCAAGCTTTCCTCCAGATCGGCGCTCTGCTCCCGTAGCTCGGCGAGGCGCTCCTTCTCGCGTTCGTACTCCTCCTTCGCGAGCGGATTGACCTCACCGAGCGAGAGGCGCCGACGCTCGAGCCGCTCGAGCTTCGCCGCCAACTCGTCGCGATCGTCGCCTTCGGCCGGCTCCGAGCCGGCTGCCTCGAGTCGGCGGCGGGCTTCTTGGATTTCGGCCTGGAGCTGTGCGAGCTCGACCTCGATCGCGCTTGCCTGCTCTCCGGCGCCGGCCGCCTCCCGCCGGGCGTCCGCTTCGGCGGCACCCAGGCGCCGCAGCTCCTCGGCGAGACCGCCGGTCCGCTCACCGCCGGCGTCGGCGCGGGCTCGCAGCGGAGCCTCCAGCCGTTCGGCCGCCGTCGCGTCGAGGCCTCGAATCGCGCGCTCGGCGAGCGCGACAAGCCGCTCGAGCAGGGCTCTCGGAGGTCGCGCGCCGCCCGTGGGCCGAACCTTCCGCCATGCCGCCTCGGCCTCCTGCGCGCGCGCGTCGGCCTCGGCCGCCGACCCGCCGGCGGCATCGGCGCGCCGCTCCAACTCGTCCGCCTCCCGCTCGAGCGCCCGGCGCCGGCTCTCGAGCTCGAGCATGAGCGACTCGGCGGCTTCGCCCGAGAACCACAGCTCGCCGCGCGCAGGCGCATAGCCGTGTCCCTCCTTCGTCACGGCGACACCATGGGTTGCGCGCAGGAGATCAGCCCACTCGACGAGCGATACGTCTGCAAGTGCTTCGAGGGCTCGCTCCCCCCCAGGCCTGGCGGTCACGTGATCGGTGAGGGGCGTCGCTGCGGCCGGAGCAGCCGGCTCCGAGGAAGGAATGAGTACGACGAGCCCGCCGAGCCCTTCCGTTCGCGCCCGCTCGATCAGCTGCAGGCCGGCGTCCGGCGTCGCCGCAGAAAGGGCCGAGGCGCGGGATGCGAGCGCCGCGGCGACGGCGCGCTCGTAGCCGGGGTCGACGTCGAGCAGTGCGAGCGCCAGGGACTCGCCTTCTTCCGAGAGAGCCCGTGCCGCCGGAGGGAGACCCTCTCGCTCGGCCAGCGAGCGTTCGAGCGCCTGGAGCCGCCCCCGCGCGGCCTCCGCCTGCTCGCCGAGCGTGTCCCGCTCGAGCGCCTCGGCTCGGGCTGCGGCGACCGCCTCCGACGCGGCCCGCTCCAGCTCGAGCACGGACTGGCTGTCGTCGGGCTTGTGGGTACTCTCGCCGAGCTCCGCCCGAAAGCCGTCGAGCAGCTGCTCGAGGGTCTCGCGTCGAAGGGCGGCCCGCTCGCACGCGCTTCGCAGCCGGTAGAGCGAGGCCGTCGCCGCCTCACGCTTGCCGGCGGCGTCGGCGAGCTCTTCCTCGATCTTCCGGCGCTCCTCGAGCAGATCCTCGAGCTTGGCGTCGATCCGCTTGCGGGCGAGCGAGGCGGCCGTCCTGCGCTCTTCGATGCCGGCCGTGCGCTCGTCCAGGGCCGCAAGATCGAGCTCGGCGACGCGGGCCTCGACCGCCGCGATCTCCCCGCGAAGCTTCTCCGCGCGTTCGGCAGCGGTCGCCTGGAGCGCGAGCGGCCGGACGCGCTTCTTGACCTCCGCCTCGAGATCGCGTGCACGCTCGACCTCGCGTCCGACCCGTGCGAGCTTCAGCTCGGCGCGATGGCGGCGGGCCTTGAAGCGCCCCAGCCCCGCGGCCTCTTCCACGAGGGCTCGACGCTCCGCCGGACTGCTGGAGAGGATCGCCTCGACCTTCCCCTGGCCTACGATCGAATGCATCCCGCTGCCGAGGCCGACATCGGCCAGCAGCTCGACGAGATCGGTTCTGCGCACGTGCGCCCGGTTGACGAGGTACTGGCCCTCTCCGCCGCGATGCAGCCGGCGGACGATGGAAACCTCGGAATAGTCGAGCTCCGCGAGCCCCCCGTCCTCGTTGTCGAGCACGAGCTCGACCTCGCACCAATCGGCCGGCTTGCGGCCCGGGGACCCTGCGAAGAGGACGTCGTCGGCCTTCTCGGCCCTCATCTCACTGGGGCTGAGGCTTCCGGCCGCCCAGACGATCGCGTCGGAGACGTTCGACTTCCCCGAGCCGTTCGGCCCGACGACGACCGCGACCCCGGGCTCGAGCCGGATCTCGACCGGGTCCGGGAAGGATTTAAACCCTCGCAGGCAAATCGATCGTAGGTGCACGCCCCGCGAACGCTAATCGTCAGAACGGACGGTGCCGAGGCTCGCCAGGGCCTCTCTCGCCGCCTCTTGCTCGGCTTCCTTCTTCGAGCGCCCGCGCCCCACGCCGATCTGCTCGCCGTCGACGGTCGCCTCGACGGTGAACGTGCGCTCGTGCGGCGGCCCCTCTGTGCCGATCACGACGTACGCGACCTGCCTTCCGTCCTGCGCCAGCGCCTCCTGCAACTCGGTCTTGTGGTCGACATAGCTCGTCAGCGCGTAGTCGATCCGCCCGCGGAACGCATCGACGATCGCCTGCTCGATCGCCTCGAAACCGTGCTGGAGGAAGAGCGCGGCGAGTAAGGCTTCGAGCAGCGCCGCGAGCACGTTCCGGTTGCCGGCGAGCCGCTCCGGCTCTCCGGGTGGAGCTTCCGCGGAGGCCGCCAGCCGCCCGCCGAGATCGAGGTCTCCGGCGACAACCGCGCAGCTCTCCCGCGAGACGACGTGTGCGCGGATCTTGGCGAGCTCACCCTCCGAAAACTCCGGATGCTCGCCGTACAACGCCCGCGCGACCGCCAGGTCGAGCACGCTGTCGCCCAGGAACTCGAGCCGCTCGTAGGAAGCCGCCCGTTCGGCTGCCCAGGACGGATGCGTGAAGACCTGCTCCCGCAGCTCGTCCGGGAGGGCCGCGATCAGTTGCTCGAGGTCGGAGCTACTGGTGGGAGGTGACGTAGTCGACCGCCTGGCCGACGGTTTGGATCTTCTGGGCGTCCTCGTCGGAGATCTTGATCCCGAACTGGTCCTCGAGCTCCATGATCAGCTCGACCAGGTCAAGCGAATCCGCGTCGAGATCCTCCTGGAACGAGGCCTCGTTCGTGATCTCGCTCTCCTCGATTCCGAGCTGCTCGGTCAGGACTTCCTTGACCCGCTCGAAGACTTCTTCGCGCGAAGCTGCCATGTCACCTCACTTGCCGGTCGGGGTCACGTCGTAAGGCGCGCGGATGCTACCACGCTTAACACGGGGGAACCCATGGTTCCCCCGTGCGCCCCCTCCTTTACTCCAGCCACGATCCAAGACAATCTGGCGGAGGCAAAGCCCGACTCCGCCCAAAGACATATGCCCTGATCAGACAGCTACCACGCGATCGGGTTTTGCCAGCCGCTCCGCCAGGCGCTCGACCACGCGGTGTTCGACGCCCCGGGCGGCAAGCTCGATCGCGTTCGTGATCGCCCGGCTGGAGGAGCGGCCGTGCGCGATGACGACGAGGCCGCCGAGGCCAAGCAGGTAGGCGCCGCCGTAGGTGTCCGGGTCGAGGCGCGCCCGAAGCGCCCTGATGCGGGGCCGGACGAGCAGCCCGCCGACCTTCCCGGTCATGCTCTGGCCGACCTCCTCCCGGATCCCCTCCATGAGCGTCCGAATCGTCCCCTCGAGCAGCTTGAGGGCGACGTTGCCGGTGAAGCCGTCGCACACGACGACATCGGCGGCCTTCTCGAGCAGGTCGCGTCCTTCGGTGTTGCCTGCGAAGTCGAGCCCTTCCTCCGACTCGAGGAGAGCGTGAGCCTCGAGCGTGAGCTGGTTCCCCTTCTCGGGCTCCTCGCCGATCGAGAGAAGGCGCACGACCGGGCGTGGGATCTCGAGGACCTCCTGGGCGAAGATCGAGCCCATATGGGCGAACTGGACGAGGTGCTCGGGCCGCGCGTCGGCATTTGCGCCGGAATCGATCAGGACGGAAGGCCCTTGCCGAGCCGGGATCGGGACGGCGATACCGGGGCGGCGAACGCCCGGGAGGCGGCGCAAAAGGACGAGGCTCGCCGCGACCATGGCGCCGGTGTTCCCCGCCGACACGACTGCGTCCGCCTGTCCGTCGGCGACCGCCTTACAAGCCCTGACGAGCGAGCTTTCTTGCTTGGTTCGAAAGGCGTCCGCCGGCTTCTCGTCCATGCCGATCGCCTGGGTCGTTTCGACCAGCTCCAGGCCACCCGTGTCGAGCCCCGCCGAGCCGAACACGATCGGGACGATCCGATCGGAGGCCGCGTCGAGGGCGCCGGCGACTATCTCTTCGGGGCCCTTGTCGCTGCCCAAGGCATCGACGGCAACCCGAGCAGTCAAGGCGTTACGGAGCTTCGCTGCGGAGCGGTTCGACCTCGCGGCCCCGGTACGTCCGGCAGTTCGGACAGACGTGGTGCGGCCGCTTGGGCTGATGGCAATGCGGGCATTCGTTCACGCGCGGCGCTTCCAGCCGGTGCTGCGCGCGCCGCTTGTCGCGCCGAGATTTGGAGGTTTTCCGCTTGGGGACTGCCATTGGAAGGGCGACTATAGCTGCACTTTCCTCGTGGCCGCGAAGCGCTCCAGGAAGCGGCGATCGTGGGTCACGAGCAGCACGGTGCCCTCGTAATTCGCGACCGCCTCCTCGAGCTCCTCGATCGCCGGCAGGTCGAGGTGGTTCGTGGGCTCGTCGAGAACGAGGCAGTTGACGCGGCGCGCGGCGAAGAGCGCCACAGCGGCCCGCGTCCGCTCGCCCGGCGACAACGACAAGCCTGGGCGAAGGACGTCGTCGGCGCCGAGCCCGAACTTCGCCAGCAGCGTTCGGGCCTCCGTCTCCGGCAGCCCGGCCGCCGTGACGAACGCCGAAAGCAGCGTCTCTTCCAAGTCGAATCTGCGCCGCTCCTGGTCGAGCTCGCCCAGGACGACTCCGGGGCCGATCCGGCGGCTGCCTTCAGCGAGCGGGACGTTTCCGAGCAGGCCCTGGAGCAGCGTCGTCTTTCCGCTGCCGTTCGGACCGAGGATCGCGATGCGGTCGCGCCAAGCGACGTCGAGATCGATCGGCCCCAGCCTGAAGCCCTCCCGGTCGATGACGGCGCCCTCCAGGCTCGCCACGACCTCGGCGCTCCGGCCCTCGGGCTCCAGCCCGAGCCTGAGATCCCACGGCTCCCATGGCTTCTCCACCTTCTCCACGCGTGCGAGCTTCTTGGCGAATGCCTTCTTCACGTCCTTCGTCTTCTTCTTTCTGCGGCCCTGCCCATATCCGCGCTCTTCCCACTGCTGCATGCGGCGGGCCTGCTCCTCGATCCGGCGACGGTCCTCAACCGACTGGCCCCAGCGCGCGTACTGGCTTGCACGGGCCTGCGCGCGCTGCCTCTCGTACTCGCTGAACCCTCCGGCGTAGCGGTGGATCCGATGGTCGCGTTCCTGGATCTCGATTACCTCATCCACAGTGCGGTCGAGGAACTCACGGTCGTGCGAGACGACGACGATTGCGGCGTCGGTACGGGTGACGAAGCGCTCGAGCCACTCGAGCCCGTCGAAGTCGAGGTCGTTCGTCGGCTCGTCGAGCAGGAGCACGTCGAGATCGGCGAGCAGAACGGCGCGGAGCGCGCCCCGCGCGGCCTCCCCGCCGGAGAGCGGCTCGACGGAATCGCGCTCCTGGGCCAGATACGCGACGTCGAGGCTCGTGGGAACGCGAGCGACCGACCCCGAATCCGGCTCTTCGAGCCCCGCCAGGATCCGGAGCAGCGTCGACTTGCCGATCCCGTTCGGGCCGACGACGCCGGTGCGGCTCCCCGGCGGGACCGCGAGCGAGACGTCGACGAGGATCGGGGACGAGCCGTGGTACTTGCTGACGCTGTCGAGTGTGAGCATGCGAACTCCTGATTGAGGTGAGAGAGCGCCCAAGGCGCAGGGGATGTGAGCTCAATCAGTCACGCATGGCGAGGCGCCGAAGCGCCGCGGGCAATGCTACAGGCGGTCCTTCAGTTCGGCGAGCGCGGCCCAGCGAGGGTCCGAGTGCTTCTCCTCATGCGCGTGCGGCTCGAGGTTCAGGTCCTTTCCGCAGACGGCGCAAAGCCCGGCGCAGTCCGGCCGGCAGAGGATCTTCTCCGGAAGGGCGAGCACGAGCGCGTCGCGCGCCCACGCGGAGAGATCGAGCTGCTCGTCGCTCAGGTACGGATTGAGAAGCTCATCCGAGCCCTCCGGGTTGGTCGCCTGATACTCACGGGCTGAGATCTGCTTCTCGACCACGGTCTCCTTCAGGCAGCGGACGCACGGGCCGTGCAGCCGCACGGCGAAGGCGAGCTCGAACACCGTCCCCGTGCTGGCGCGCGCGATCCCGAGCTCCGCCTCGACCTTCGCAGGCACGGGCAGATAGCGCTGGCCGCCGAGCAGGAGCGGTTCCTGGTCGATCTCCTGCGCCGCCCGGTACTCCTCCCCGGACCGCAGCTTGACTGCGCGGAGGCTGAACACCGTCACGCTTTGAGACTAGCTGGCGGTCGCTAGTAGGGAGGCTCTTCGCCTTCGTCGCCGCCGACGCCGACGCCGGCCGGCACCGCGACGGACTCCTGCGAACGCTCGTGTAGCCGCTCGCGGCCGCGCCTGACTGCCCCGAGGAACTTGTCGAGATTGTCCTCGAGGGTGGAGAGCATCTGGTCGATCCAATCCTCCGTCTCGAGGCGCTGCTCGCGTGCCTCGCGCCGCGCGTCGTCGACGATCTCCTGCGCCTGCCGCTCGGCCAGCTTCACGATCTCCGTCTGGGAGGCCTCGCGGGCGGCCTGCTCGCGGGCCTCGCCGAGGAGCCGGTCGCACTCGCGCTTGGCCTCGGCGAGCATCTCCTGGCGCTCCTTGACGATCCAGCGCGCCTGCTTGATCTCCTCCGGGATCGTCGCCCGCATCTGATCGAGGATGTCGTAGATCTCCTCGCGGTCGATCCGGACCTGATCGGTCAGCGGCACGGCCTTCGCGTTGTGGACGAGGTCGTCGAGCTTATCGATGAGTACGAGGACGTCCATAGGCGCAAGAGTGTACTTATCTCTGCGGTTGCGGCTACTCCTGAGGACTTACGGGCGCGCCGGAGCGGGCGCCGGGGAAGATCTCGGCGAATCGCCGCGCCACTGCGGGCGGCACCAGCTCGCCTACATCGCCGCCGAACTCCGCAATCTCCTTGACGCCGCTCGAAGAGACGAAGCTGACGCTCGGGCTCGCCATGACATAGACAGTCTCGATGTCCGGGGCGAGCGTGCGGTTGAGCTGGTTCATCTGGAACTCCCACTCGAAGTCCGAGATGACACGGAGCCCCTTGACGATCACCTTGGCCTCCCAGCGCTTGGCGAAGCCGACCACCAGCTCGGAGAAGACGTCCACCTCCACATTTTCGAGATGTTCGGTGGCCCCCTTGGCGAACTCGACACGCTCTTCGACGGAAAACGTGGGCTCTTTGTGGCGCGGATGGGCGACAACGCCGACGACGAGCCGGTCGAAGATGGCGGCGGCGCGCTCGATCACGTCGATGTGCCCGTTCGTGACGGGATCGTAAGTTCCCGGATAGATCGCAGTGATCAAAGCTCGAAGAGCGTAATGCGCGCGGCGCCGTAGCGGCGGGAGGTGCGCTGCCGCAGCGGAAACTCGGGCTCCTCGCGCGCCGCGGTCTCGACGACGAGCAGACCGTTCTCCGACAGGAGCCCCGGCAGGTAGCGCGCGAGTGCGGGCTGGAGTTCGGCGAAGCCGTCGTAGGGCGGATCGACGAGGATGAGGTCGAAGCGGCGCCGCTCTCGGGCGAGGAAGCGCAGGACGTCCTCCTGGACCACTTCGGCCCCTGTGAGCTGCAGCTTGTCGAGGTTGCGCTCGATCGCGCGGCGGGCATCGCGGTCCGACTCCACGAAGACGGCGCGGCCGGCGCCACGCGAAAGCGCCTCGAGGCCCATCGCGCCGGACCCCGCGAACAGGTCGAGCACGGAGGCGTCGTCGACCGGGCCGATCAGGTTGAAGGCCGCCTCGCGCACGCGGTCGCCGGTCGGCCGCGTGTCGATGCCCTTCGGCGCGTAGATCGTATGGCCCTTGCGGCTCCCCGCGATAATTCGCATACGCAGAGCTTGACGAAATACGCAGCACTCGTCGCGACGGCTGCCGCCGTTCTCGCGGGCTGCGGCGGGGGCACCATCGTCGTCCCTACCGGGCCCGTCAAGCTCGACGAGCTCCGGGCCGATTCCAGGCCTTATTTCTGGGTCGGAACATCTTTCGAAGGTCTACCGCTCACGTATGCGGAGCAGTACAACGGGCGCTTCGGCAGCTTGATGTACGGAACGTGCGAGATACGCGGTGGATCGTTCAGTGATGAGGGCTGCGCTCCGCCTCTTGAGATCCAGAACACGATCTGTCGCGGCGAAGTGAGCGTGGCGATCTTTCCCGGCGGCCGTAGAGCGGCCCGGGCCGCGAAAGCGCTCCGTCCACTCAACGCCGCGGCGAGGAGGGCGAAGGAGCCGTTCGTCTCGATAGACCGCGGCGTGGCCTGCTACTAGGCGAGCGCCGCGCGGTCGGCGTCGGCGAAGAAGCGCTCGACCTCGTCGTTCAGCGGGCCCTCGTAGTCGAGCAGGGCCTCGGCTTCCTTCCGCGCCCGTTCGAGCAGCCGCCGGTCGGCGCGCAGGCGGGTGAATAGCAGGTCTGAGATGCCGGACTGGCGCGTGCCGAGCAGCTGCCCCTCGCCGCGAATCTCCAGGTCCTTCTCCGCCAGCTCAAAACCGTCGCTCGTGGCGACGAGCGCCTCGAGCCGCGCATGCGCCGAATCGGTCAGCTCCTCCTTCGCTCGCGAGACGAGGAGGCAGTACGACTGCTCCGATCCCCGGCCGACCCGGCCGCGAAGCTGGTGGAGCTGGGCGAGGCCAAAGCGGTCTGCCTCCTGCACGATCATGATCGTCGCGTTCGGGACGTCGACGCCCACCTCGATCACGGTCGTCGCAACGAGCACGTCGAGTTCCCGCGCCTTGAAGCGCCGCATCAGCTCGCGGCGGTCGGCCGCGCGGAGCTTTCCGTGCATGCATCCCACGTTCAGCCCTGCGAGCTCTGCGCGGCGCAGCCGCTCGGCCTCCTGCTCGGCCGCGCGCGCCTCGATCGTCTCCGACTCGGTGATCAGCGGGCAGATCACGTAGGCCTGCCTCCCCTGCTCCAGATGGCTGCGCAAACGCCGGTAGGCCTCCGCGCTCCGATCCTCGGCCACCCAGCTCGTCACAACGGGCTTGCGGCCGGCCGGTGGATGGACGATCTCGCTCACGGACAGGTCGCCGTAGACGGTCAGCGCCAGCGTGCGCGGGATCGGCGTCGCAGTCATGTGCAGGGTATGGGGAGACCGGCCCTCGGTAAGCGCCTTGCGCTGCTCGACGCCGAAGCGGTGCTGCTCGTCGACGACCGCGACGGCCACGTCTTCGAGGTCGATCCCCTCCTGGATCAGCGCGTGCGTCCCGACAAGCAGGCTCGCATCCGTCTGACGCTGCCCGCGCGGAACCGAGCTCGTCAGCAGCCCCACCGTCACTCCGATTCCGCGACAGATCTCCTCCACGGTGAGGAAGTGCTGCTCGGCCAGGGTCTCGGTCGGCGCCATCAACGCGCCGCGGTAACCGAGCTCGACGGCCCGCAGCAGCGCGTACAGCGCGACGACGGTCTTGCCCGAGCCGACCTCACCCTGGAGCAGCCGCTGCATCGGGAC
>WNGA01004403.1_pt1 | contig 20720 bp, 21 predicted proteins | sample 5400061 | NCBI WGS metagenome assembly WNGA01 (sample SAMN13153366, study PRJNA577476) | soil metagenome | isolation source: 100 cm soil or saprolite under grassland replicate 2 | place: USA:California | collected 2016-06-15
GAAAATACCGAACCGGCGTTGAGATCACGAAAGCTCAAATGAGCGATCTTGCTTTGCACCCTCACGAGTTCCACGGCGAGTGGAACTACGAACTGCAACCGCGCGAGTTGAAAAACTAATATGGATCAAGCGCCTAAGCGCCGCGGAATCCTTCGCGCTCAATCCCCATTTCCGCGCGCAGAGCTCGAGTCGCCGCGCCGCTTCCACGTTCTGCAGTTTGGCATGACGGCACCAGGCCTCGATGCTTTCGACATTGCGCTCGTCATAATCGCTCGGCCACCACAGCAGGTGAGGGGCTTTGCGAGCGAACTCGATGATGTGCTGCCCGGTACCGGAGCCGACTTCCAGCACGTTGCCCGGCTTGTTCTCGAGCCAACGTGACAGGACAGCCCAGATCGGTTCGTGATTGCGATGGAAGGCCGCGGAATCGAGGCGGGCATCGCCCGACGCGATCGGCGAGGACGGGTTCTGAGGCGGACGTCTCATGACCTGTGAATCTTGGAGCCGATATGGCCGCGCGTCTTCGGGCTGAAATCCGAGCGCTCGCGGGGACGGGCGCGTGACGTGAATTCACGCCAGTCGTCGAGGCCCGTCGTCGATACCATCGGCAGGCGACCACTTCTCGTGGGCTTCACACTTCACCGACATCCAGCCGTGTCGGTCGGCCATCCGGCCAGGCGCGCCGCACATTTCGCATGTGACGATCGCCGCCGCGTGCGCTTCGTCGAGGATCGCTTGTATTTCGGGCGGGGGGACCTTGGATAGATACACGCTCAGCACGCCGAACTTCTCCCTGATTCCTTTGACCTTGAGCCCGCGCCGAAAGGCGGCAGGCTGCTGCGCGATTGCGGCTTCGAGTCGTTCGAGCATGCGGGCCAGGATCGAATACCAGCCCTTGAAGCATTCGATCCCGGCGGATTTCGCGATCGGGAATCGCGCCCGTAGTGGAGCCTTCCAGTCGCCGCGTCGAGGCTGCTCTGAGATGCTCATCATTGCGCTGGATCCTATCAGCTCCGTCGACAGGGCGATGTGATCTGGGCCAAGGGTTGGCGCAGGATCACAGCCCCCTCGATGGACCACCAAGGCGTTGGAGGAACGGTCGTTCGTCCTGGCGACCTTCGAGCCGGAGGAACTTGTCTCGGAGAAGCTCGAGGCGTAGCCGGGCGTGCTCGCCGGGAGCACTGAACGCGCGTTGGACCGCGCGCCCGGCGTAGGCCTGCCAGTCGCGATCCTCGTGGGGCCGACTTGCTCGCGCGCCGTCGAGGATCGCCTTGGCGATCTGCTCTCGGGAGTGACCAGTCACGGCCATCCGGACATCGACTTCGGCGTCGAGCCGCGAGGCATCGATCCGACCGGCGTCTGGTTGTTCGCGCCGGATGTCGGTGACGTGCCGTTCGTAGATGGAACCGAGCGTCAAAGATTCTGGGCGAGAGTCAACGCCACGCGTGTGAGGCCTGTGCCGACCCCGTGGTCGGTGCCGCTGGCGCTCGGCCGCGATCGCCTCCTGAAGCTCCGGATTGGCGATCTTGAAGCCGTGCGCGGCGGCCAGCTCGACGCAGGTCCGCATGAACTCCTGGTTGCCGTGCGCCGAGATCGTTTCCCATTTCTGCGCGCTCAATTGCAGGGCGGCGAGAATGCTATCGCGGCTCCGACTGTCGTAGATATCGATCGTCTTCCCGTGGTCGGTGAACGACGGACGACGTGATCCGGCGAGGTGGTAGTGGACCCTCCGACCGTCGAGGACGGCGGTGAAGGCACGAATGTCGCGGACGGTCGGTTGCTCGAATGTCGCGCCTTCGATCGTGGCGGGCCGCCGTTCGCGGTGCCTCCATCGGTCCGCTTGGTCGCGGTCCCGGCGAGCCAGCCAGTCTTCATGGGAAGGGAATGGACCGGTGTCGCGACGGAGCGCCGCCCGCTCCAGTTGCTGGCGCTCCCGAACTCCCGCCTTCTCCTGGGCCTGGCGAGCGGCGAGGATGCTGCGCGTCGCGTTCAAGAGGTCGCCTTTGCCTCGCCACGACCCGCCGAGAATGTCGGCGCGCTCCTTTCGGTGTCGGTTGGCGAGGTCCTGCCATTCCCGGCGCTGTTCACTGCTTGCTCGCACCCGTCTGGCCTGGCGCTTCTGGTCGTGCTTGCGCCGTTCGTCGAGATAGACGCGCAGAGTGGGCGCCGATGCGTCGAGGGCTCGCGATGGAGCCGGCGCGCGGACTGGCGTCGAGGATGCTGGCTCGAACTCGCCCAGGCGCTGGCGCAACGCCGCCATGGAACAGTCGCGGCCGGCGGCGCTCGCCTTGACCGGCTTCTCGCCGATCCAGATCAGCGCGCCGGAGCCCTTCTTCTCGTATCGCATCCCCCGGGCGGCGAGGGCGTCATGCAGCTCGGGCCAGCTTCGCACCTGGCGAACGATCGGTGCCGCCTCCTCGATCGCGGTGCGCTCCGCGCTCCGTTCGCCCGTGCGCTCCTCGACGTCTCGCGCCCGACCGGACGGTTGTCGGTCGGCTCCGGCCCGAGGCTTGAGCCGCTCGGCCCGACCATCGACGCCTACGGCATACAGCCCACGCGCTTCGCGTTCCCACCCCTGCCGCTGCTCGATGCCGGCAATCGCGCGGTGGGCGGCTTCGAGGTCGAAGCCCTTGTTGACGGTTACCAGCTTCTCCGTCGCGGGATGGACGCGGTTCACGGCGACGTGGACGTGCCAGTTATGGGTGTCACGGTGAAGCGCATAGATTGCCTGGTGCTCTCCGAGGCCCATCTCCGCGAGGAACATCGTGACGGCCTCGTCCGCTTGGGCGCGCGTCGGCTGCTCACCCTCCCGCCAGCTCAGGATCCAGTGCTGCACGGGCTGCGGGCTGCGGCGAGCGACCTCCGCGAGGTCGATCATCTCCTGTACCTGACCGTCGTGATCGATGTTGAGTATGTTGAGGGCTCCGCGGTGCTCGACCTTCTCGCCGTCGCCGCCGGCTACCACCCCGGCGATGTAGTCGAGCAGCGCTCGCACGTTCGAGGCCTTGCTCTTGGGCGCCGCGGTTTTCGAGGTGCCGATCTTCTTGACGATCACCGCGGCTCCTCGCCTCCGCCCGCAAGACGGTCAATCGCCGCGCGAAGCGCGACGAGGGCGGACGCGGTCTCCTTGCTGTAGGCGCCGCCGCTGTCGACGTGAACCTTCTTGACGAGGCCGCCGAGCCGGCGCAGCTCGCGGATCGCCGTGGCGTCCACCGGACCATTCTTGCGGCGGCGAAGACGTTCCTGCGGTGGTGTTGTGCAAAGCCGCGGAGGTGGGTGTCGCGAAGTCCGGTGGAGGAAGTGCAGGGCGTCGGGAAGAGGAAGCACGGAAAGCCTCAGCTCCGGATCGATGAAGCACGCAGGTGGGTGGCGAAAGCGACTGAGATGGCCGGGCACGGCGAGTCGGGGGCGGTCGCCGCTCTCGTCTCGCTGCTGATGGGGATGAGGGCGTCGGAGATCACGACGAGGGTCGCGAGAGATCTCGACGATGGTGGGAGGCTGCTCTGGATACCCGACGCGAAGACCGAGGCGGGGAAGCGGACCCTACAGGTGCCGGAGGTGTTGCAGCCGTACCTGAAGGGGCTCGCGGAGGGGAAGACGCCGCAGGAGCGACTCTTCGGAGATCACTGGCGGGACTGGGTGAGGAAGTGGGTGAAGCGGATCTGCCTTGAGGCCAAGGTGCCCCAGGTCACCGCGCACGGGATGAGGGGGCTGCACTCGACCCTCGCTCTCGAGCACGGCGCTTCCGCCCACGTCGTCGCCTCGTCTCTGGGTCACGAGTCGTTCTCGACCACGGTCGAGAGCTACGCGAAGCCCGAAGCGATCGCCGGGGCGCGCCAGCGGCGGGTGCTGACCGTGCTCGATGGGGGCAGATTCGCCTCCTCACCTTGAAACGATTCGAGCTCGAATCGTTTCAAACCGCCTTTCAAGAAAATAAGACCTAGTTAAGTCGTGGAGATGAACGGGATCGAACCTTCGGCCTCCTCAATGCCATTTCGGGGTGAAGCGAAGAAGAACGAGTAGTTACAACCAGCAATCGTTCCCTCGACCGGCGAAACGTCAGCACTTTCCAAGCCTTGTAGCGGGAACGATTCGTCGTCCTGATCGGATTCCGTAGCGCCGGCGTACGTCGTCGACTTCGCTGGCCGTCAGCGCCACCAACGCCTGGCGTGTCTGCTCGGCCAGCTTTCTCATCTCGCCATGGGACACGACAGCGTTCGACCGCGAGCCGCTCGCCGCCAGCAGTCCGCCCGCATCGCCTGCGCCCTTATCCGAGATCAGCCCGGTCCTCGCGATGAAGATGCCGGCTGTCGAAGCTCCGCATAGCCACATGAACCCCCTGCGCACAATCATCGGACGAAGTGTAGCGCGCCAATCTCGTGCCGAGTTCAGAGCCAGCGGCTGAGGATGTTCGCGACACTGATGTCAGACGAAACTACTCCGATGATTCTCGCCTTGTTGGGTGCGGGGACGTTCGGCGGCGGAACGCTTCCGAGGAGTTCGAGGCGCATGCGCGCGACGTGTGCCTTCGAAAGCGTCCCGACGTCAGCCCTTGAGAGGTCGACTTGCGCAGTGACTTCCTCGCACGGCGGACAATCTTTCCAAGAACCGCTGCAAGTTGCGATCTGATACCAGGCAAGGAACTCAAGCGCCCGACCGGCTCCAACAACCATGCACCCGCTCCAACCAGTCTGGCTGAAATTCGCCATCACCGGGTTCGCAAGGTAGGGGTTGCAGCAGTTTCCGCGGAAATCGATGGGGTAGGCGAGGACGTCACCCGCGGCGAAGAGCAAGGGCTGAGGTTTCTTGAGGGTCCTACGTACCTTCTCAGTTTCAGGCGACTGCAGCTTTTCGCCCAGAGCCGCGAGCTCGCGCTCACGAGCCTTGAGGTCTGACCCCGTCATCCCGAGCTTGGCGAGCTCCTCGAGGTTCGTCCGTTTGGCGATGATGTCGATTGCCCGTTCCTGGGCAGGTGAGCGAATGCCTCGTCGGTGCAACTGGTCGGCGACGACGAGCCAGAACGTCGTGAAGCCCTCGCCATGCGGATTGCGTGCTTCGGGGTTTAGGTCGGCTAGCAACTCGACGATCTGTTCACCCTTGAAGGGCAGCCGGCAAATCGCGGCGACCGACGTTCGCAGGTCCGATGCAAAGTCATCCGAGTAGAGGCCGGTTCCCCAAGTACCCACTCCCGGATTCTCTCACGAGCACATTTTCGCCAAACGGAGGTGTCGACGACTGAGAAGGGCGCTGGGTCCGACCCCTTTCACGCCAGGATCCCGCGACACAGGGTGTTGCTCAGCCGGGCGGCGGCAGCGTCGCCCGCAGGTGCGCGCTGCGCGGATCCCACAGCCGGAGCGTGCCATCGGCGGCGCCTGTGACGACGGTCGCTCCGTCGGGCGAGAAGGCGACCGCGCGGGCGTTGTCGGTGTGGGCGTCGAGGAGGCCGACCCTCGCCCCAGTAGCGACGTCGCGCAGCTCAACCTCGTTGGCGTAGGAAGTTGCCACCACCAATGTCCGCCCGTCCGGTGAAAACGCCATCGCACACACGCTGTCGCCGTTGAGGTGGATGACCCGCCGGACCTCCCAGGTCGCAGTGTCCCACAGTGCCAGGTGGAAGCCGGCCGTGCCGATGGCGATGAGATCGCCCCGCGGCGAGAACTCGACCTGGTAGATCTCCTCGACGCCACCGTTGCCCTTCGGAAGGATCAGCTCGCGGGGCGGCGCGGCTGTATCAGCGGCGTCGTGGATCCGAGCGTGCCGCCAATTCCAGGTCGCGATCCAACGCCCGTCGAGCGAGGACGTCGCGCCGCGGCCGCCCGGCGATGGAATGTCGCTGCTGGCACCGGTGCGCGGATCCCAGACGGAGACGAGCGCGACCCGACTGGCGTGCGGTCCGTGCTCGCCGCCGATCAGGATTCGCCCGTCCGAAAGCTCGGCCAGGGCGTTCACCGGGCCATCGATCGGGCGAACCACTGGTCCGAGCGCGGCGAGCTTGTCGTCCGCAATTGCGACGCCGCCCTCGCCCCCGACCACTAGGTGCCCGTCGGCGGTGAAGAGCAGGCAGCTGGGCTGCAAGCGGTCGACGCGCAGGTCGGCGCGCACACGGCGCCGACGGACGTCCCACACGCGGACGCCGCCGTCCTCGTAGGCGGCAGCCACCGCTAGCCCGTCGGGCGCGACCGCCATCGCGATGACCTTGTTACGCAAGCGCCCGAGCAAGCTCGCGGGTTGGCCGGTTTGTGCGTGGCGCAGGATTACCGCGTGCCGATCGCCCGCGAACGCGATCGGGCCGCCGCTCGGCGAGAAAATCGAGGCGCGCGTCCACGCCTCGTCCAGCGTGTGCCACTTGAGCGCGCCGGTCGCCGTCTCGAACACGCACTGCCCGAACGCGATCAGGTCGCCGCCGGGGGAGAACGCCGGCGGGCAGCGGTCGATGCGAACGCGGTACTGATCGGTTGGGTGGTTGAACGCCCGCACGAACTGCCGCGAACGTAGATCCCAGAGGGCGCCCTCGCCGGGATACACCACCGCGAGCAGTGCGCCATCGGGCGAGAACGTGACGTACTCGGTGCCCTCGGGCAGCTGCAGGATGGTCTCGCCTTCAACGACGTCGAGCACCCGCCACCCGCGCATCTGGATCGCAAGCAGCTTGCCGTCCGGGCTGGCGGCGACGTTGTCCACGCCGGTGGGTGCCCGCAGGCGCCGGGTGGTCCGCCCCTTTCCGTCGACGAATCGCACCCAGCCGCCACCGCCGTGGGATGACCTGGGCGCCCTGCCGCCAAAGATGATGGCGTCGCCGCCCACCGTGATGCCCTTGAGTATCCGCCCGCGGATGTCGCCCGGACCAACGCGCCCGCGCAGGCGTCCGCGCTCGACGTCGAACAGCACCATGCCATCCCAGCTGGTGGCGATCGCGAGCGTGCGCCCGTCCGGCGCGAGCGCGATACCGTCGATGGACGACAACTGTTCCCGGTAGTCCTCTCGCGCGCAGACCCAGGTCACCCGGCCGCTCGGCACGTCCCACCCGCGCACCGTGCCGTCCCAGCCGGCCGTGAAGATCGTCCGCCCGTCCGGCGACATCGCCATGCTGACGATCACGGCAGCGTGGCCGGTCTGGTCGCGCGCGGTCGCCTTTCGACTGACCCACCTCCTCCGCACTCTTGCCACCGCTTCCTGGGCAGCGGCGCGCACCGCGGACCGCGGATCGCGCATTGCCATCCGCCGCAGGGCCGGCAGCGAGGCCTGGTCGCGCCACTTTCCAAGCACGCGGGCGGCCCAAAGGCGCGTGTCGGCGCGCGGGTCGCGGAGGAGCCCGCGTAGCTCGCGCACGACCTCTCCGCGGGGCTCCCCGCGGGCGCGCCCGGTCTTGCCGGTCGAGAGCGCCCACCCAGCCGCCGCGCGCACTGATTCGCTGTCGTCCGCCAGCGCGCCAACTAGCGCGACGACGATCCTTCGATCACGGCGTCGGTGCGCCGCCGCGTCCCGGCCCCCGTAGCCGCCGATCCGCGTAAGCACGGCGTTGAGGGCCAGCGCCGCGTGCTCACGCTGCGAGGCATCCAGTGATCGCAGCGCACGGACCTCAGGAATCATGTCGCGCATCGTGGGCTGTGGCTGCTACGTGCGCAGTGGAACCCCTGACGAGCCGCCGGACCGCTACCCCGAACGACTCCCCGAAACGACTGACATCTGAACACTCACGACAGCCTAGTTGCGACGGCTCCAGGTTCGGCTGAGGACCGGGAGTGTTGGGTTGAGAGACCACGGTGACAGGCGGCGTCTTCCTGGTCAACAGGAGGTCGCTCAGGACCGTCTTCCTGCGAGGATCAGTACAGAACGATGAGCCACCGCAACCACATGCCCGGGCTCGGAGTGGTCGCTCTTCCGAAGGTACTGAGAGATGCCGTCGGTCCGGTCACGTCACGGCAGCAAGAGCCTGCGGCGCCATCGCTTGGTTCAAGCTGTTCATGGCGCTGAGCCGCCTGCGAGCCGGCCGCGGCATCAGCGCCGTATGTTTGATTCATACTACTCGTATGGTGGACGGCGGATGGGTTGTGGTGGGAGGAGCTGTTTTGGTTCTCATCACCATCGCCGACGTGATGGTCGTGCGGAAGTTGGGACGGTCTCGGAAGTTGCCGGGAGGGTTCTTCGTCTTCTATCTGTTGACGTCCGTCGTGTTTGGCGTCGCCGTAGGCCTTCCATTCCGAAACCACTGAGCTCGAGGCGAGCCCGCCACCAGGGGTGGGCGGACTCGCGACGCGGTGGGCACCCCGGCGACGGGTGCGATGCTCGCTCCATGTATCCGGCCGTCGCTCCCCCGCTGCGCCAACCATCCTGCTCGCATCATATGCCGGGGCCTTGGCGGGTGGTGCAACGCAATCCTCGGCGGACCCCTGCGACGCAGCCGATACGGGCCAATCCGGGGAGAGCGCAGCGGGCGTCAAGGGCGGCCTGGCCGGCGAGCGAAGCGAGCGCACCCTTGACGCCTGCGAGCACTCCCTGACGATGGTCCTGCGGCTGCTGGCTGCGTCCAGCGCTGCGGACGTTTCGCGCGGGTCGGGCGCCCCCAAGACACCCATCATGGGCCGCGCGAGTGCGTTCCTCGGGGTGGAGCGCGGACGCTCCACCCCTGCGGTGCGCTCCTACGAAAGAAGGGAGGCTCGGTCCGTCACGTCCCTCGCCTTCCCAACAAGCGGCGTGGCAGCTAGCGACCGCCTTCGTCGTCCAGCAGTCGCTGAAGCATCCGTCGATGGTTGTTCAAGAAGTCGCGTGTGACGGAGAAATGTTCGGTTTCGTCGTACGGGACGTCGCGGATCGTATCGCCGCCGAGCACGAAGATCTGCGAGTTTGGGTACGCCATCAGGATCGGAGAATGTGTCGCGATGATGAACTGCGCGCCCTTCTTCACCAGCTCGTGAATTCGGACAAGCGCGGCCATCTGGCGTGACGGAGACAGCGCCGCTTCTGGCTCGTCGAAGATGTAGAGACCTGCGCCTGACAAGCGCTCGGTCAGCAACGCCATGAAAGATTCGCCGTGAGACTGGGCGTGGAGCGACTTCCCCCCGTACGACAGCTTGATGGGTGGCCCAAGTCCCGGCTCCTCGTCTAGGCGGTCGATCTCGGACGCGACGTTGTAGAAGCTCTCCGCCCGCAAGAAGTAGCCGTCCCTCGGCCGCTTGTACCCGCGTGAAAGGCGCAGGTAGCGGTGGAGATCCGAGTGGGACGCTCTCGTCTTGAACGCGAAGTTCCGACTTCCTCCTTCGGCGTTGAACCCAGCCGCAACCGCGATCGCTTCGAGGAGGGTTGATTTTCCGCTGCCGTTCTCGCCAATCAGGAATGTGACCGCGGGATGGAACGACAGCTCGAACAGCTCGCGCACCGCCGGCAGCGAGAACGGGTACTCGTCGAAGGTTGGCACCTCTTCGCGCACCAAGCGAATCGACCTCACGAACTGCGGCGACGGAGCCATCTCGAGGACCGGTCTCAGTCGTCGTCGCTGCTGTCCGGCCAGTGATGCGGCGACGCTTCGACTGCCCGCTTTTGCGAGGGACACACGTTCATCGCCGCCATTGTGGCACGTAGGGGTGTCATTCGGCGGCGTGCGTGCAGCCAGGAGCGATCCGAGACGCGCGGTGGCGCGAGGAAGCTCCGCTACCAAGACCCATCGCTGCACCGGAGGAATCCGGTGAATCCGGGTCGTTCTTCTACACGATGGGCTAGGGCCGGTTCGGCGCCTTCGTAGGGTGTACGAACGTCCTGACACGCCACACGAGCGCCGCAGCCAGAGCGACCAAGGACGCGAGGACGGTTTCGTCGAGCAAGAACCACACGCCGCCCAAACCATGTCGCGCCATACGCGCCAACATGAAGGCGTCCAAGGCCAGCGAAAGGAAAAGCGCCGCCAGGACGAGGCGAAAACCTTGTCGGGCGCTCTCGCCCTCGCGCGACGCGCGCCAGGCCGCGAGCAAGGAAACGACGCCCAAGGCGCACATCACGGCGGCGTCGGCGAAGGACCCGGCTGCACCCTCGAACCTATCCGCAGTGAGGAGCAACGAGACCCCGGTGGTTAGCGCTGCTGCCCCCAGCGCGAGGGCCGACGCGACCCCCGGCCTAAGGAGAACGACGACACAAAGGCTCAACATTGCAAACGACACCACCCCACGCCGGCCAGGCAGATCGAACATGACCAGCGCCATGCTCACGAACCCGAGCAGCGGAATCAGCTTCGTTACCCGAGGCGTCGGTGCGGGGGTGGGCGGCACCAGCAGTCGTGCCGCCGGGTGGTTCAGCACGTCGTCTGCCAGCATGCGCGCCCACATCAGGTCCTCAGTCTGCAACGGCAAGCGCCAGTGCCGCCCGCCCTGCGCGACGATCAAGTACGCACGCCCGGCGGGGCTGTGGCCGACGTGGATCGCGTCGATCTCCGAGAGCGTCAACCGGCGTCGACGTGCCGCCGCCGTTCTCAGGGACGTCGGATCCTCGTGCCGTATGGCCACGCCTTCCAGAAGCTCGATGCCGTCGGGCTCGACGAGCAACGCTCGCCGCCCGCGCGCGGCGTACAGCACCCGTAGGCCCGCGGCCGAAGCGGCCACATATCGGCTGGCCTCCGCGAGCAATGGGTGCTCCGGCGCGAGCCGCCGTGCGGTGTCGAGCAACTCCTGCGCGCGCACGCTCTCTCCCCGCGAGGCGTGGGCCATCGCCAGCAGGTACGTGTCGGACGCCCGCGCGTTCGGGGCCGACGCGGCCGTCACCGCTTGCTTCAGCAACGGAATCGCCTGACCGACGCGGCCCCGCCACAAGAGGATGGCGGCGCGGGTCCCGGAGGTAGCTGCCAGCTTACGGTGAAACCCCAGCGCCTCCGCCGACCGCCGCTCCGCCAGGCGCAGGTCGCCTTCGTCCCGCACGCAGAACGCATGCCAGCTCCAGTCGTTCAGCGCCACGCCTCGAAGCGACGCAGGCAGTTCCGCGGAATCCAACGTTTCCGCCACTAGCGCGCGCGCCTTCACCGGATCCCCCAGCTTGCCATGCGCAGCCGCCTGCACCAGCCGGATCACGTGCCTCATCTGAGCATTCGCGTCCACGAGCGCCCGATCGCACAGCTGCAAGGCAATCTTCGCGTCGCCGTAGCCCAGCTCGTCGGCCGCCTCCGCGACCAATACCGGCACGAAGCTTTCGCGCAGCTCATTCAGAGGTCGCGTGAGGATGCGCCAAAGCTGCAGGCCCTCGGAAGGCGTCTCGTTCCCACCGACCGTCATCGAGTACGGCACAAGCCGCCCCAAAAGGTTGATGAAAACACCCCACCCCATCGCTTGCAGCCATGGGTGGTGCGTATGCGCCGACGCCAGCGGAACGTTCGCACGAATCAGCACCACCGCCGCCGCGGTCCCGACCAGCCCACCGGCGATCAGAAACCACAGTCGTGCCCGCAACCCGGTCGATTGTTCCGACGGCTTCCAGCCCACCCCCGCAAGCAAAGGGACGGCGCGCAACACCACCACCGCACCCGCGACGCGCCTGCGCAGCAACAGCGCACCGACGCCGAGCGCCACGGTCGCCGGACGCAGTCCAGCAGCCAGCCCGATGACCAGTCGTCCAATCTGGCGCGCCGCTTCGCCAACCCACACACCGAGGATCAGGAACAGGAAGCTCACCACCATATTCCGTTCCATCGACCGTCGATGGTAGAGCGACGGTCGATCTTCCTCAAGCAGCCCAGGTGATTCGTTGTGGGTGTGTCAACGCGCAGAGAATCCAGCCTCTATCGTTCCACCAGGGCGGAGCGCATCGCCGCGCTATCTTCGAACCGCAGTGCCGCCTCTCGCACAATGGCGGCTTCGGCCACACGCCCGGCCGCGCGTAGGCTGGCATAAATCGTGGCGACACCTCGGTGCACGCCCAAAATCCGTCGCCGCACGCGCCGCGCCGCCGCCCCCTGGCCTTCGAGAATGAGGTGCCGTTCGTAGGCGCCTTGGTTCTCGTCGGGCTCGGGCCCTCGCATCCGTGCACTCTCCAGGACCTGCTCCAAGGCCACGAGGGGTTCACGTATGAGCTCGCCCGCGTCGGCCCAACGCTCTTGCTCGTACAAGAGCGGGAGCAGGTGAAACCGGATCGCCCATTGGGGCAGCGTGCGGCGCCGTTCGACGTCGAGCCCACTCAGCCACACGAGTGTGCGGTCGTCCTCGTCGAGCGCCTCGTTGAGGACGACGAAGTCACAGATCGCCTCGCGTCTGGAGCGGCCGTCGCTCGAGGTTCGCGCGGCGGCGTCCTCACGCAGCTCGGCGAACCGCGCGTGCGCAGCGGGCAGCTTCGAGCACAGTTCGGCGATCTCGGCAGCCATGAACGAGCCGCGCGGGCCGGCCATCTCGGGATCAACTTCCACAGCGTGGCGCCAGAGCCAATCGTAGTGACCGAGCGCCTCCTCAAGCAGCCCCGCCTTCAGCAGAGCGCCCGCGAGCCCACTGCGATCGAATGCGTCGCGCTCCGGGTTCTTCAACATCATGCGCGCGAGCCGCAGGTTGCCATTGTTGATCTCCGCGCGTTCGAGCTTCCGCAGAAGCTCCGCGGCCGTGTGGTGTCCCTCGACTCGAAGGCGCTCTTTTCCATCGCGGAAGAGCAGGACGACGGGAGCCGCTTCGGGTTGGACGCCTATCGCGCGCGCACTGCCAGCATCCGCGCGCGCGTCGACCTGGATCGCGACAGCGTTCGCTTCGACCCACTCGACAAGCTCGGGATCGCGCCACGTCGTGTAGAGGGTCGCCCACGCAACCGGTTTCGACGTGTCGGTAACGTCAACGAGCAGCCAGCGCCCGTTGGCTTCAGCACGCTGCGCTGCCGCGGCGAATCTCTCATCGGCGAACAGCGCCTGCCGCGCCCGCGCCGTCGGGCTCGAGCCGCCCCCTTCCATCGACATGTTCCTACCGCAAACTGGCGGCGAAGTGGCGCTCGCGGACCGCGGGTATCGGCGCCGGGTGACGAACCTGCCCGGCGAATGATCGAAAACCCAAGCGCCGCACCGACTTGCACGGTCATTCCGGCGACTTGGGGATTTCGAGACAGGGCGGGAGAGGTCGGGTGAGATTCGCTGAGATCCGGTGAATCCGGGTCGTCTGGGCGACAGGTGGGCGACAAAGCGAGCGCCCGGCTCCTCGCAAAATGTCGTCGCCAGGCAAGTTACCCGGTTCCGTCCGTTCTCGGTCCCTCGTCTGGGCGACAGTGGGCGACAAACGGCCGCGGCCGCGGCGTTCTGCGCTGTCGCCGAGCGGGCGACTCGCGAGAGGCCAAGGTGCGCTCACCCGAAGCTGTGACGGATCGCTACGGTCGTACTGGAACCGTCGATCGCTTGACGCGCACCTTCTTGGCCGCGTCTAGCCCCAAGCCGTCCTCCAAGAGCAGTTGTATTTCTTCGTCGCGTTTGTCCATCGCCGACGAGTAGCCGATCACAATCTCTTTCAGCGGAAACCGATCCTTCGGGTACTGGAGGTCAGCGAAGGGGCAGACCCTGCCGTTCACCGAACGATAGCCGCCGGTGAACCTGTACCCGTCTGGAGTAGATCCGCCTTCCTGCTCGAAGAGGAAGGTTAGTCGCCACTCATCCTCGTACTGAAACGCCTTGTTCTTGAACAGCGCCGCAGAGCCCTTGATGTATGCCGCGGTCATGTGCGCCGCCATGACCAGGACATGGTCAATTTCTCCCCTTCTCGTCATCGACTGGACCGTGTTCGACGTGATCCGGGATGCGTCGGCCAGAAGGTTCTTGATGACCTCGCGCTGTTGCTGGACGTCGTATATGACCTTGACGACGCGAAGACCGCCGACGGCCAGTCTTGACGGTGAGAACCCAAGGGCAAATCCGGTCCCGCTCTTGCCGTAGTGTGTCCAGTGAACGCTTAGATCCGCGCTCTTGCAGAAAGAAACGACGCCAGGACGAAGGGGAATCTTTCCGGTCGCATCGAACATGGCCGGCTTTTCAACAAAGGTGTGGAAGAACCGATCGAAAAGCGTCTCCTTGATCTTCAACCGCGCGGCGACCAGCTCCTTGGCCACTTCAAGGGCGATCTTCATCTCCGACTTGTCATTCAGGGCCGTGGCCAGGGTGCCGCGTAGTGACCGATGCTGGATGATCCCGATCAACCCGTCCGCGTCGGTGAAGTGATAGATCAACCTGGGTAGCGTCGGTGGCGAGGTCAGGCGGTCGTAGGTCTTCTGAAGCGTGTCGAAGAGTTCGTCCCTCATTTCTACGATGCGCTTAACGAGTCCCTCCGACCCGTCCGACGCACTCATCGTGCCCCCGCCAGATCTCCCGTGCCCACGACGATGGAACTCATCGACCCAGAGGGCGCAGTCAGTGCTACCCAGCAATTGCTTGTGTGGTGCAGGAACGCCAACCCTCCACCGTCCGTCTTGCGCTCCGACCACACGTTGCCGGCGCTAGTGCCCACGATCTGAGATTACCTCGACATGCGGCGTTCAGCCGAAAACGACGACGGCGCCGGACGCGGGGTACGAGAGGCTGTCTATCCGATGACCGCCTGTCCTCTAAAGTCACGAAGACGAAGCGACCGCGAGCCAACTCACCGAGGGGGCGGCCGGCGCCGCCCATACGGGGTCAGCAGTCCGCGGACGATCAGGTTGGCATCAATGACGGCGCGAGGAGCAGCGACACCTCTCCGCGCTCCCAACCATCAATCACGTCGTCGAAAACGGAAGCCAGTCATCGTGGCGACCCACCCGGCAACGCTCGCGTGGGGAGACTGCAGTTGCACGGCGCCGCCGGCGCCCCGTGGGCGGCACAGGTCGCCGCGTGCTGACCGCCGCTACCGTCGGAGGACATGCTCCGCACCTGGGGCGCCATCGTGAGCTGCACGATGTACTCTCTGGGCGCGGCCAGCGGCTGGTCGGCAGGGTCCGACTCCCGGGACAAGCCAAGGATGGACGCGCTCACCTCGCGTCCCCCTATGGTTACGGGATCCAGCTGAAGAACCCGCCCTCGGCCGACCACCTCCACACTGGAGACGATGCTCGGCCACACCACGCGCAATGTTGGGTTCACCCTGAGCCTCAGACCCGCGATGGGGAGGTCGTTCACGGTAAGCGCACCGGGAGGGAATTCGCGTTGGTCGACGCCGCGCAGCTCATACGTCCCGCCAGGGAGGTCGTGGTGAGAGGACCGAGCCACCGTCTCGTCGAACAACGTCTTCCTCCACTCACCGAGGTACGCCATGAAGTCGAGCGGGTTGCCGTCTAGCACTGCCGTGGTCGTGTTGGGGTCGAACCGCGTCGCTAGATGGGAACGGTCTCTCACACCGAGTTCCACGCTGACGCTGCCCAAGCCGAACTCGACGAAGTTGAAGCTAAAAGGAGACGTCAGCCATTCGTACTGCTCTTCTCGAACGTCCAGGAGTCGCACGCGGGGGTCCTGCACCGCCTGCGCGCGCGCGCCCGATGTGAACTCGCGCGCGACCAGGTAGCCCCTCTGAGCCTGCACCGCCCTCACCTTCTCGGAGAAAACGATCACCTCGTTCTTTCCGACCTTGTCCGCCCAGGCCTTGCACTCGAAAACGAAAACGGCGTCGTACCCTTTCGGCCCGAGTAGCTCGACCCAGAGATCGATCTCGTGTGGGACCGCGTTGACGACGACGCGCTTGCGGACCTCGATTCGTATCTTCCGGTTCGCGAGGTCCGGGTCCGTCTCGAGGATCGTCTTCTCGATTAGGGCGACGGCGTCCTCAAGCGCGCGGCCCTTTTGGTTGCTCGGGTCCCCCACGATGCGACACCGAGAGTACCTCGGGCCTGAGCGCCGCCATGGATCGATCTGCACCGGCAACGCGAAGCAGTGGGCGGGCCCGGCCGCTGCGCACGGCGCATTCCTACATCCATCGTTCCGCCGCCGGCCGCCACTCGCTAGCCGACGGCGGAACTCTGAAGCCCGAGCTCATTCACCGTCGCGGCTGGCCGCCGCGCCATCCCGGCGAGATCAATCTCGTTGGCGCGCAGACCTGCTGCAGATTGTCGGGCGAACGAGCGAAATTCTGATTGACGGGGTAGGCACGGTGTTTAGTTCCCGGCCCATGTTGCAGCCCGGCGAAGAATTTCCCCAAGCTCGATGGGGCGGCGTCAATCAGGTTTCGAAAGGTGGTCGGCCAAACATTTGGGGCAGCGATGGCGCAGACACCCTCGACGCGGCCATCAACATCATCATGTCGCGCGTCGCGAAGTCGGGCGAGTGCGGCGCCGCCGAGACAGTCCTCTACGTGAGACGAGTCGGCCACTCGGACAGCAGCCAGGCTCCGGAGACCCTGCGCATCGAGCACTGCGACGCTAAGTTCGGCCTGAGCAGCGCAGACGTCGACAGGGTACGGCAGGCGCTGGCCGAGTGCACGGTGGCCCAGCCACTCGACGTTTTCGTGACCTTCGATGCTGCGTAGGCGAAAGAGACGCTTGGCCATTGAAGGAGCCGAACACCGACCAGCACACTGTTCCTCGCGCGTACATGCGGGCATGGTGCGATCCGAGCACCTCGAACGGGGCCTTCTTGTGGGTATTCCCTAAGAAGGGAGGAGAAGGGGTCCGCCAGTCGCCCAAAAGCACCCTGACGGGCGAGGACTTCTACACGTTGCCGGGCTCGGGCGGCGAGCGGGACCTGTCCGTCGAGCATGCGCTGAGGGATGTGGAGCAGGCGTTCGTCGGCGTGCGGGACGGCGCTATCGCGTCGCGACGTCCACTCGACGACCGCGAGATGGCAAAGGTATGTGAGTTCGTCGCTGCGATGACCACTCGCACCAAGAGTTTCACCCAGCATCACAACCAGCAGTGGTCGGCGGCACTCGACATGATGCGGAGGCTTGAGCAGACGCCCGCCGCGGGCAAGGCACGACGAGCGGGAGTCTCCAGCGGCACCGGAGTGTCGATGGGCATCGATCAGGTGCAGGCGATGGCATCGCTGACTGCGCCGATCAACGTGGCGACCATGGTGCCCATGTTCGCGTCACTGCTGAGTGCGATGCGCGTGACGATCCTGGAAACCACCTCGGAACCCGGCTTCATCACCTCTGACGCCCCGTGCGTATGGTTCGACCCAGAAACGCAGTTCCTGCCCCCGCCTTACAACATCACGGTGCCGACCTCGCCGACGATTGAGGCTCACATGCCGGTTTCGCCGCGACAGATCCTTGTCTTCACTCGGCGAGCGCACGCCCCAGCCTACCTAGCGATCGACGACGTCTCGGTAACGGAGGTCAACCGGATGACGCGCGGGTACTGTCACCAATCGTTCATCGTCTCCAGAAACGTCACGCGCCCTGAGTGGTTCCGGTTGGTTCCGGACTAGCCCGCCCGCCGCCGGTCAGTTTCCCCGGGCCCGGAAAGCCCTCAATCTCGCCGCGTGATATCCTTTACTTATCGTGGCCCGTCCGGCGAAGCATAGACCGACGACACTTGAGGAGGCGGTGGCCGAGCTCAAGCGGGACCCTGCGCATCCGGTCCGCCTGGTCGTGGACGGAATCGAGATCGAGCTGCGGCGGCCACCGGAGACCGGCGTGATTCAAGGTGCCGTCGACCAGTCCAACCTTGGCGACCGGATCGCCGCCATCGGTCCGTGGCAGGGGGAATCGACGGACGAGTTAGTCGAGATCCTGCGGCGTAGCGGCGACGACAGTGCGCGCAACCCGCCCGACCTGTTGTGATCTGGCTGCTCGATTCCGTCACGATTATCTACGCCCTGAACGGGCAAGGACGTTGTCGGCAGCGCCTCAACAGCGCTCCGACTCGCGGGCGGGTCGCGACGAGCATCTTGGCCGTGGCGGAGGTTTTCTACGGCGTCGAGAACTCGAGTAGACGGGAGGAAAACCTCCAGCGCGTGCAGCGCGAACTGGAGCTGTTCGACATCTACCCGGTCACGACGCAGACGGCCCGGATCTACGCGAAGATTCGAACCGAGACCCAGAGAGCCGGTCGCACCAAAGGCCAGGGCGGCAAGATCGATCTGCTGCTCGCTGCCACCGCGATCGAGAACGACGCCGTTCTGGTCACGCACGACGGGGACTTGCTCGACGGAACGATTTCTGGTCTCCAGGTCGAAGACTGGTACTGACAGGAGGCGACGTAACCTGCGACCTGTTGGTCGGGAACCTGCAGTGGGGTTCACCCGATCCGCCGCGACCTTCATTCCTCTAGACGAAAGGTATGAACGTGGTCCCTAGGTTCCCCGACTCAATCGGCTACCTGATCGAGCTGCGTGACGCGCGGAACGAGGGCTGGTTCGCACTCGCGTGTGACCTCGCCATCGCGTCGGACGGAGCGCGGCCTTCGAACGCAGATCTCGAGAAGCTGCTCGACCTGTTACTCGGCGTACAGACATACGCACCGCTGGCTGCGTCGGTGCCTCCCACGCCCACCCTGCCGTCGCCTGCGGCTGCCGCTCCGTTCCTGGAGCGGCTCGGCGGATTCGCGGGGTTCAAGAAACTTTCCGGCGCGCTCGACGCGCGGTTTTCGACGCAACTGAGCCTGGTGTTCGGGCGGAACGGGTCCGGGAAGTCCAGCCTGTGCCAGGCGCTCAAGTTGCTGGCGAGCGCCGACCCTCCCGCGAACCCGATTCAGAATGTCCGCGCGCAGTACCCGCCGCCGCCGTCCTTCCTCTACAAGTTCCGGACCGCGGCAGAGGCCACCTGGAACGAGGCCCGAGGCCTAGGAGCCGAAGAGCAGTCGCTAAAGTACTTCGACGCCTCGGTCGCGCACCGCCACATCACCGGCGCGGTCGAGCCGGAGGCCATCGTGGAGGTGTCCGCCTTCCGCACGGAGGTCTTTGACCGCGCACGCACGGTCGTGACGGCGTTCCAGGCCCACGCCGCGAGGCGGGCTGCGGCCGATACGCAGGCAGTCCAGGCAGAGATCGACGCGCTGAAGGCGCGGCTGGCTTCGGCGGCCAACGTCGCATGGCCGCCACTCGCGTCACTCACGCCGAGCAACCCGGCCGAGTTGGAGGCCGCGATAGCGGGCGTGGGCGAGTTCGGGCCGCCGCAGGACGCCAGGATGGCGGAACTCGCCGCCCTTGAGCGGGAATGCGTGTCAGCTTCGAGCGAGGAGGGGATCAGGGCTCTCCGTGCACAGTCGGGGCTGCTCCACCAACTCTCGACGCAAGCGCAGTCGCTTGTCGATCTTTGTCGGCCGCTCGACCTCGCGGACATCCAGGAGACCGTCAGAGCGATCGTGCAGAAGAAGAGCGCGCGCCAGGAACTGCACCGGGACGCGTTCCCAGCTGGCGTCGAGGCCGCCACGCACCATGCCCTGATCGTCGCAGCGTCGCGGGAAATCGATCTTGGGGCTGCCCGGCCCGATGGGCCGCCCTGCCCGCTGTGTCAGCGCCAACTCGACGCGGGCTCAGCGCAGCTCTTCCAAGCGTACGCCAGGCACGTGACGTCGCGGCTTGAATCGGAGATCGCCGGCTTGGAGCGCAAGCTCGACGCCGCCGCTGCACAGACGCAGCGCATCTCGTCCTTCCGTCTCGGGGACTTCGCGGCGACGCGGGACATCCTGCCGGCCGGGACCCTGGACGCGATCATCGCCGCGACTACGGCGGTCGTGGGATCGATCCCGTCCCCGCAGCGGCTTTCGGAGGCCGACCGCGCGGCGTACGCGCGTTTCCTGGAGCTTCCGGCGCTCATCGCGGCTGTCGCCGCAACGAAGGCGCGAATCGACGGCGCGATCGCCGCCGGAGGACAGAGCAAGTCGGAGCTCGCGGCGAAGCTGGCGGGCGTGCGCGGCGAGATCGCGACGCTGAAGCTGCATCAGGCGGTGTGGGCGGAACGGGACGCGCTGCGCGCCGTGTGCCAGAGGATCAGGGTCACCGCGCCCGCCCGCGTCGGGGTCACCGGCTACGATTTTGCTTCGCTCCTAAGGGCTATGACGAACAAGGGCAAGGAGGCCCACAAGGATCTTGTGATGGCGCAGTTCGAGTCGCGGCTCGATGACGAGTACCGCAAGCTGTCGGGCGCGACGCTCGCCGAGATGGGCGTCCGTCTGCGTCCCAGCGGTGACCAGCAGGACATCACGGTCACGCCGCGGGTGGGCGGCGCCGAAGTGTCGCGGGTGCTGAGCGAAGGCGAGCTCAAGGTCCACGCGCTCGCGATCTTCATGTGCGAGGCGGAGACCCGGCCAGGGCGAGTGCTCGTCTTCGACGACCCCGTCACGAGCTTCGACTACGATTACGTGAGCAACTTCTGCGAGCGGCTCCGCGACTTGGTCCGCGACCAGCCGCTCACCCAGGTGATCGTGCTGACGCACAACTGGGACTTCTTCGTGAACCTCCAGAGCACGATGAACCGGTCGCCCGGCCTGAACGCCCGCATGACGGTGCAGGTGCTTGAGAACTGCGACGTCATGCGCGAGTACAAGGAGGAGGTCGAGGCGCTCTGCGCGGAGATCGAACCAGTGCTCGCCGGCCCCGGCGAGCCTTCCGAGGATCGGAAGTCGCAGGTCGCTGCGTCCATGCGCCGGCTCGCGGAAACGGTCGTGAACAAGTACGCGTTCAACAACCAGCGCCACCAGTACAAGCAGAAGTCGCAGGCCGTGACCGAGTTTCACGCCTTCACTAAGGCGGCGCGCGTAAATTATCTATACGAGTGCAAGCAACTGTGATCTTCTGCGTGTGTGAAGCGAGACGAGGATATGGAGGCCGCCATCGTGGCGAAGTTTGCGGTTGTAGCCCCCGTGCTCAACGAGCGTGCCCG
>WNGA01004406.1_pt1 | contig 20714 bp, 14 predicted proteins | sample 5400061 | NCBI WGS metagenome assembly WNGA01 (sample SAMN13153366, study PRJNA577476) | soil metagenome | isolation source: 100 cm soil or saprolite under grassland replicate 2 | place: USA:California | collected 2016-06-15
GCAGCAGCGGGCACCGTGATGTAGCAAGCGAAGCCCAAACCGCTCTCGCGGCTTGCCTGGGCCGTATGCGTGGGAACGCGCTCGTACGGTCCTGAAGGGGCCCCGGCGCAGCAATGCGTCGGGGCTACCTGGCTAATGGGCACATGCCATGCAAACGTCTGCAGAGAACCCGGCTCGATCATCGACGCAATGCTGCTGAAGTCGCTGCGCCCCGCGCCCGGGGCGCGCGTACGGCTGTGTAGGCTCGCTCCGTCAGGTTAGTCCTGGTGTCCCGTGCGGGGACGCCGCGCAGGCGTGAAAACGGCCAACCTTCCCAATCCATAACCATTTTCCGGTCAGTCCTGGTGTCCCGTGCGGGGACGCCGCGCAGGCGTGAAAACGGCCAACCTTCCCAATCCATAACCATTTTCCGGTCAGGCGTCAGAATCGTCAGAATGTCATCAGGCCGGCGTGCCTGTATCGCCGTGGCTGAGGGACGAGCAGACCAAGAGCGGGTGGATCGTGCACCGAATGGACGCGAGGACCGCGCGACTGACGGGTTCGGTGTGCTGCTGCGGTACTGGCGGGAACAGGCTGGCCTTACCCAGGAGTGGCCTCCGGGATGGTCGCGAGGCTCGCCGGGACCGCAGGGTCGGCAAGACCGCCCCCGGCCATCCACTTGGCTCAGCGGGGATCCGGAGGATCATGCCATGGGAGACGAAGCAGCGGTGTTCGGTAAACTGCTACGCGCTCATCGGGTCCGTGGCGGGCTGACGCAGCGAGAGCTTGCGCAGCGGGCCGGGGTGAGCGTCCGCGCGGTGCGTGACATCGAACAAGGTCGCGTCCGGCATCCCCGCCAGGACTCGGTGCGCCGGCTGACCGCGGCGGTGAGCCTGGATCTGACGGACGCGGCCTTCTCGGTCTTGGCTGACCCCTCCAGCCCGCAGCGGCCGGGTGCTGAGCGGCTGGAGATCAGGGTGCTGGGTCCCCTGACCGTGCACCACCGGGGCAGGCGGGTGCGGGTCGGGCCACCGCACCAGCGGTGCCTGCTCGGATTGCTCGCGTTGCAGCCCAATCGGGTGGTGGGGCGCGAAGAGATCATGGACGTGCTGTGGGGCGAGCAGCCTCCGGCGACCTACCGGAACCTCATCCACGCCTACGTTGCCCGGCTCCGCAGGCTCCTGGCACCAGAGCAGGCACGGGGCAGCCCTGCGCGGGTGATCGCTGGAGTCGATCGGGGCTACCAGCTCGCGGTGGACAGCGACCAGCTCGATCTGCTGCGGTTTGGCGAGTTGGCAGCCGAGGCCCGCGAGGTACAGGCCGACGATCCTGAGCGGGCGCTGGAACTGTTTGCCCGGGCGCTTGCGTGCTGGCATGGACCGGTGCTGGCGGACCTGCCTGCCGGTTTGCGGCAGCATCCCGCGGCGGTGGCGCTGTCGCAGCGGCGGCTTGCCGCGGTGCTGGCCTATGCCGACCTGGCCGTCGGGTCGGGGCAGCACCAACAGGCCGCGGACCAGCTCTGGGGGCTGGTGGGTGAGGAGCCTCTGCATGAGGGGGCGCACGCCCGGCTCATGCTCGTCCTGGCCGGCTCTGGGCAGCGGGCGGCGGCGCTGGAGCTGTTCACCGACCTGCGCAGCCGACTGGTGGAGGAGTTAGGGGTGGAGCCCGGAGCGGAGCTACAGGAGGCGCAGGCGCGCGTCCTGCGCGGTGACATTCCGATCGCCCACCCCTCGAACCGTCGCGAGGTCGAGGTCGCGTCAGTTCAGCCACCACTGGCCCAGCTCCCGGCGGACGTGGTGGGGTTCACCGGCCGCGCTGAGCAGCTTGAGCAACTCGATGGTCTACTCAGGGCGGCGGGTAGGGATGCAAGTACCGCGGTGGTGATCGCCGTGATCGCGGGAATGGCGGGGGTGGGCAAGACCGCGCTGGCCATCCACTGGGCCCACCGCGTGGCCTCGGGCTTCAGTGACGGGCAGGTGTACGTCAACCTCCACGGGTATGCGTCCGGGCCGCCAGTGCGTCCGCTGCGAGCGCTGGCGGGGCTGCTGGGCGCCCTTGGGGTACAGGCGGACCGGATCCCGGTCGACCTGGAGGCGGCCGCGGGGTTGTACCGGTCGTTGCTGGCCGGCAAGCGGATGCTGGTGGTGTTGGACAACGCCGCCAGCGCCGAGCAGGTCCGTCCATTGCTGCCCGGGAGCCCGGGGTCGATGGTGATCATCACCAGCCGCGACCGGCTGACGGGCCTGGTGGCCACCCACGGCGCCCACCGGCTCACCCTGGATGTGCTCACCCCGCAGGAGGCGGTCGCCCTGCTCGCGCGGGTGGTGGGTGAGGATCGGGTGGCTGGCGAGCCCGAGGGGGCTGAGGAGCTGGCGCGGGGGTGTGGCCTGCTGCCGCTGGCGCTGCGGATCGCCGCAGCCAACCTGACCGGCCAGCCCGGCCAGTCCATCGCCGGGTACCTTGCCGGGTTGCAGGCCGGCGGCCGGCTGGCCGAGTTGGCGGTGGACGGCGATCCCCACGCCGCCGTTCGGATCGCCTTCGACCACTCCTTTGCGCACCTGAGCTCCGACAGCCAGCGGCTGTTTCGGCTGCTGGGCCTGGTGCCCGGCCCAGAGGTCAGCGTGCCGGCCGCCGCGGCGCTGGCCGGCAGCACCCCCGACCAGGCGGCACGGCTCCTTGAGCGCCTGGTCGACGCCCACCTGGTGGAACCGTGCGAGCCGGGTCGGTATAGCCTGCACGACCTGCTCCGGCTGTACGCCCAAGAGCGCACTGAACGCGAAGACAGCCCCGCGGAGCGCGACTCGGCGCTTGGGCGGCTGCTGGACTGGTACCTGCATGCCACCGATTCGGCCGCCAGGCTGCTGTACCCGGGGAGGCTGCGCCTGCCCGTCCCAGCCGCAGCCGGCATGCTGCCGCCGGTGGGGTTTGCCGCTGCCGCGGCGGCGGTGGCGTGGCTGGATGATGAGCGGGCCAATCTGGTCGCCGCCGTCCAGCACGCCGTCGCCCACGGACCCCAGCGCGCGGCATGGCTAATGGCGGATGCGCTCCGCGGCTACTTCTGGCTACGGCGAGACACCGTCGAATGGCTTGAGGTCGCCCGCGCCGGTCTGACCGCAGCCACCGGCGCTGGGGACCGGCGCGCCCAGGCCGCCAGCCAGCTCAGCCTCGGCGGCGCCTACCAGTGCGTGAGCCGCTACCCGCAGGCGACCCAGCACCACACCGCTGCGCTCACCCTGACTCGCCAGGCCGGCTGGACCGAGGGCCAGGCCACCGCCCTCGGCAACCTCGGCATGGTGGACTGGTGGTCGGGCAGCCTCCAGCAGGCCGCCGACCACCACACCCAGGCACTGACCCTCAACCGCCAGACCGGCCGGCGGGGCGGTCAAGCCAACAGTCTCCTCAACCTCGGCCTCGTGGACCGTGACCTGGGCCGGCTCCAGGAGGCCGCCGACCACCAAGCCCAGTCGCTGACCCTGCACCGGCAGCTCGGCGCGCGAGACGGGGAAGCCCACGCCTTGGGCGCCCTCGGCGAGATCGACCACGATCTGGGCTGGCTTGACCGCGCCCACTGGCGCCTCACCCACGCGCTGGCCCTGCACCGGGAGGTCGGGGACCGGTTTGGCGAGGCCTACGTCCTGTGCGCGCTGGCCGCGGTGCAACGCGACACCGGCCGCCTTTCCCAGGCCCTTGATCTGGCGCAGGCTGCCCTGACGCTGGCCGGCGAGATCGGCCAGCGCTCCACCGAGGCGAGGACCCGCAACACCCTGGCCAGCATCCACCTGCGCCTTGGCCACCAGCGGCTGGCCGTCGACCAGTACCGGCAGGCCCTGGACCTGGCGCGCCAGACCACCACGCGTGCCGCCGAGGTGGGCGCGTTTCTGGGGCTGGCCGCCGCCGAGCAGCACGCCAACCATCATCGCCAGGCGGTCGACCACGCCCACCAGGCCCTTACCATCGCCAGCCAGGCCGGCTTCCGGGTCCTGGAGGGCCAGGCGCACATGGTGCTGGCTGACGCCCACCGCGGGCTTGGCCACCACGACCAGGCCATCGATCACGCCAAGCAGGCACGAGACCTGCACCGGCAGACCGGCCACCGCCTCGGCCAGGCCCGCACCCACCGGGTGCTGGGATGCGTGCTCGGCGACAACGACGGCCTGCAGGCTGCCGTGCCGCACTGGTGGGAAGCCCTCCGGCTGTTCACCGAGATGGGCAGCCCTGAAGCCGACGAGGTCCGCGCGTTGCTGCCTACCTGAACACCGCCGCCTGGTTCTGCCGGTTCTGCCGCCTGGTTCTGCCGGTTCTGCCGCCATGGCGGCGCGGGTGGGCGTCTGGCACGCCCGCGCGCAGCTCACAGCGGTCTGCGTCCTCTCGCGTCGGGTCGCGGCAGCGTCAGAGATCGTCCAAGCCTCCCGCCCAACCAGCCCTGATAGTGTCCCGTGCAAGCACCCCAGTCTCTTGATGCGAAACTCGTCGCTTACCCCGAGAGCGCGAGTTGCCTTGGCACGGAAATGCCGATCGCATCGCTGTACTCAGGCGACTCCGCCGCGACCATGCTTCTGGTCAGGGCAACAAGAGCAACCAAGCTGCAGTTGACCGGCATTCACCATGAAGAAAACCTGAAAGAGCTTGAGGAGAAAGATCGTCCCGGAGGGATTTCCCCGGCAGCGCCACGCTGGTCCACCAGCTGCTGCGCCAGGACCTGCTGGATGAGCTGCATCTGCTGGTTCACCGACCGTGGTGGGCGGCGGCAAGGGCCTGTTCGAGGACAGTGGCGAGCAGGTGCCGCTGACGGTGGCGATCCTGGTGACCCAGCGCGGCTGGTCTTCGCCCAGTCCTGCGGGTGGCTGTCTCGAGCTGCAGCCCTCGATCGACCGGGCCATCGGCGGCTGCGGCGCCAAGAGCCGGCGGGCTCACCCTTGCTGCGGCGGGCAGTTCGAGCATGTACCGGCGCCACCAGAAAGGGTCCGTCCACGTGTCGATCTGGCTGTCGCTGGTTCGACGCGTTGGTGACAAGCCAGGTTGAGCCGGTCCGGACGCTCAGCTCCGAGCCGGAAACGGGAAGGAGACACGACGATGAGACGCATGACGACACGCAGATCGTCCGTGCGTGGCAAGGTCTGCTCGGCGTTCACTGCACTGACGATGGCGTTGCTTGGTCTTGGGCTGGCGCCCAGTGGCGCCGCTGCCGAGCCCGGCTCGGCGGTCCGGCCGGTGCGCTCGTGCGAGGAGCTGGTCAGCGACTTTGACATTCCGGGAGCGGCTACCCACGTCACGACGGCGATGCCCGGCGGCGGAGGTAGCACCGGCGAGCCGGAGCATTGCGATGTGCATGGGTACGTGGAACCTGCGGTGGGGTTCCAGCTGCGGCTGCCGACCAGCACCTACGCGGGGCGCTACCTGCAATACGGCTGCATGGGCCTGTGTGGGGTGATCCCGCCGACGCCGTTCCCCGCCTGTGGCGGCCCGCGGGGTGGGGACTTCGCCGTCGCGGCCACCGACGACGGTCACGTGGGAGCGGGCGGGCCCTTCCTCGCCATCACCGACGGCACGTGGGCCGCAAACAACCAGGCCGCCCGCAACGACTATTTCTACCGCGCGCCCCATGTGGTGTCGCTGGCGGCCAAGCGCATCATCGCGACCTACTACGGGTCGCCACCCAAGCGCTCATACTTCAACGGCTGCTCCACTGGTGGCCGGGAGGGGCTGCTGCTGGCCCAGCGCTACCCCGACGACTTCGACGGCATCATCGCGGGTGATCCGGCCAACTTCATGGGCCCGCTGATGGGCGTGTACTTCACCTGGCTGGCCAAGACCAACAACGACGCAAACGGCGCGCCGATCATCACCGGCGCGAAGCTACCCGCCCTGCACCAGGCTGTCATTTCGGCCTGTGACAGGCTCGACGGGCTGGTCGACGGCCAGATCGACGATCCGCGTGCCTGCGGGTTCGACCCGGTGACCATCCAGTGCCCGCCCGGCACCGACCTGCCGAGCTGCCTGACCCCGGCCCAGGTCGCCTCGGCCCGCAGGCTGTATGCCGGACCCACCGATGCGGACGGGCGGCGGCTGTACCCCGGCGGCGAGCCACCCGGCTCCGAGCTGGCCTGGGAGGGCTCGATTGTTCCCGAGCCACAGTTTGGCGGCTCCATCACCCCGCTTCCCGATAACTACCTGCGCTACGTCGGCTATCCGATCGGCACGCCGCATTCCTCGGTGGCCGAGTTCCAGTTCACCGTCGCCGAGTTCGACCGTTTGACCCCCGAGGGCGTCAAGGGCAACGCGCTCAGCCTTGACCTGACCAGGTTCCGGCGGTCCGGCGGCAAGCTGATCGTCTGGCATGGCTGGGCCGACCAGTCGATCCCGCCGGCGGGCACGCTCGACTACTACCAGCGGTTGTGGCAGCACAGCGGCGGCTTGCGGGAAACGCAGCGGTGGGCCCGGGTGTTCATGGTCCCGACCGTGTACCACTGCGCGGCGTTCGCCGGCGGCTACCGGCTCAACGAGTTCGACCCGTTCCCCCAGCTCGTCGCCTGGGTCGAGCGCGGCAAGGCACCCGACCGGATCATCGCCAACCAGCGTGACCCGCAGGACAAGACCGTGGTCCGGTCGCGACCGGTGTTCCCCTACCCCCTGCGGGCACAGTACGACGGCACCGGCAGCATCGACGACGCCGGCAACTTCGTTCCCGCCCCACCGTTGGTGCCGCCGCACGACACCATCGACTGGATCGGCACAGACCTGTACAGCAAGCTCGGACCGGTGGCGTCCTGAGTAACTGGGATCACTGAGAAAGGAGAACGTAGTCCGCCAATAGCATGATCATGGTTCAACAAGTCTGAGTACCGACCTCAGAGGCACCGCTTCCGTCCGATTCGGTCGCGTGGAAACACGAGGAGAGCCCCGATGCGCAAGCTTGTCGCCAACTTCTTCCTCTCGCTGGACGGCGTCATGGAGTCGCCGGACAAGTGGCAGTTCCCCTACTTCAACGACGAGATGGGCCAAGCTGTCAATGCGGCCTTCGCCTCCAGCGATGCCCTGCTGATGGGGCGGGTGAACTACCAGGAGTGGGCCGCCTACTGGCCGACGAGCACCGATCAGCCGTTCGCCGACGTCATGAACAACATCCGCAAGTACGTGGTGTCGACGACCCTGGACACGGTCGAGTGGAACAACTCGACCCTGATCAATGGGGACGTCGCAGGGGAGATCACCAAGCTCAAGCAGCAGTCGGGCAAGGACATCGCCATGTCCGGCAGCGCCACCCTCGCCGAGTGGCTCCTGCACCACAACCTCCTCGATGAGCTCCGGGTGATGGTCCACCCCATCGTCGTCGGGCAGGGCCGGAGGCTCTTCACCGACGGCAAGCCGCAGAAGGGGCTGGAGCTGGTCAACTCGAAGACCTACCGCACCGGCGTCGTCGATCTCACCTACCGGCCGGCCGGCAGCTGAGCAGCCGAACCACGACAAGCATCGACGAGCGCGCGAAAGCCCACGGCATCGGCGGGCTCAGCTACCTTCCCATGCTCGTCCTCGGCTTCATCGGCGAAAGCTTCCAGAGCTGACCACCGCACGAGTCTTCAACTCGCCCGCATGCGTCACAACATGGGAAGGCACCGAGGATCCGGCGGTCCGCCGACCACAACGCAAGCCTGAACACCTAAAGACGGCCAAGGTGTGCACGGGGCGGCTCCTCTCGTGGTGGGGGACGGATGGGAGCCGCAACACAGCAGGCGTAGGGGCAGGTCAGGGAAACGGCAGGGCAGTGGGCATCGCCGCCGAGAACGCCCAGACGATTCCGGCCTCCCGCCCCGGCCTGCCCCTGCCGTGCCCTCACGTGCCCCTGCCGAGGGCACACAAAGCATGGGAACACGCGCGAACTGCCGGTGCCGCGGTCGGGTTCGGCGTGGGGCTGCGGTGCGCTGTCCTTGCCCGCGTGCGGCCCCGCGGCAGCGGGACCAGGAACCCCGCCACGTCACGGGACTCCTCGCGCTCGCGCAGGCACTTCCGGCGACGCGGGGAGGTGGCGCGGTGACCGCGACGGCAGGCGCTCGGATGTACGCGACCCGGTCATCAGGGTGGACGGACCTCGCGTGACGCAGGGATGGCCATGGGAGCGTGGCCGGCGCTTCCGGCTCTCCATGTGCCGGCCGCAGCGGCCGACCGATGACGACTCGCATGGGCGGGCGGTCACGATGGCCGCGCAGTTCAGCCCGGCCGTGCTGGGCCAAAGCGCGGATTGCGCGCATAGGCGGCTATTCCCAGGGGCGTCGTCCATGATCACCAAACCAGCTGGCAGGGTGGCGTAGATTTCCTTGGCCTTGGGGTGAGCGTTATCCGCCATCGTCTCCAGGACGATGACTCTGGTGTTCACCAAGGCGACGCCTGCCTGTGTCAGGCGGCTGACCGTCGCGACGGAGGGCACTGGCTCAAAGCGGCCGGAGGCATCGACGACGACGTAGGAGTCATAGCCTTCAGCGGCGCTGGCAAGGGCAGGTAGTTGGGCGCAGACGTCAAGACCGGTGCCTGCGATGATGACCTTGTTGCGCCCAGTGCGAGTGATCGCTTGGTGGACCCGGCTGTCCTGCCAGGCGTTGATCAGCGTGCGGTCGATGATCTCCTGGTCTGCGAAGGTCTCGGTCAGCTCCTTCAGCTGGGGCCCGTTGGGCCCGGCAGCCAGGGCGGTGGTCATGACCACCGGTATCCCCAGCAGCTGGGCGGAACGGGCCAGGGCAAGCAGGTTGCGCCGCGTTTGCTCTGGCTCGTGGATTCTGCTGAACAAACCCTCTTGCTGGTCCACGAGCAGCAGCACGGCGTTCTGTGGGCTGACCGGCTCGAGGCGCGTCGGCCTGGTCGTGCTTGGCATAAATTAAATTAGCCCCCTTCTCTTCGTTCTCGATGGGGATTGAACGGTAGTCGGCTTGTTCGGTGCGGTACGAGTCAGCGCCAGGTCTCGGTCGGTCCGAGCCTGACCTGCTGGTGGTCGCGTTCCTTGATGAAGCCCTTCGGGCCGGTGATCCGGGGCATCGGGAGCGATCAAGTCGTTCAAGATCTCCCAATGAGTCCTCGATGTCCCCTGCGGGGACGCCCCTGCTGGGCTGAAAATCGGGCTGGCTGCCCGCCGACGTCGAGACACCCTGGCGCTGGCCAAGGCCGTCAATGAGTCTGACGCTGGGAGCTGTCTGAGGGGCCCTGCATTGTCGCCGCGAGCACGAGAGCCCGGTTCTTGACCGTCCCCGCTGGCTCCCCGGGCAGCCATGTCATTGTCCGCCGAGACGAGGGGATCGATGTGGAGCAGACCGAAGAGCCGGTGGAGTTGGTCGCGCGGGTCGCCGCGCTGGACATCGGCAAGGCCAGTGTGACGGCGTGTGTCCGGGTCCCGCACGACGACAAGCCAGGACGGCGCCGTCAGGAGGTCCGCGAGTACGCCACGCTGGCGCGCGGGCTGCTGGAAGCCGAAGGGTTCACCTGCTGGCTGCTGAACGCCAAGCACGCCCAGGAACGTCCCCGGCCGGCCCAAGACCGACCGGCTGGACGCGGTGTGGCTGGCCAAGGTCGCCCGGGCGTGGCATGTGCCGGCCGAGCCTGGTGCATCCCAAGCCGATCCGCCACCTGCGCGACCTGACCCGCTACCGGCGCAGCCTGACCCGTGAGCGGACCCGGGAAAAGCAGCGTGTCGAGCAGCTCCTCGAAGACGCCCAGATCAAGCTCTCCAGCGTGATCAGCGACATCTTCGGGTGTCGGGACGCCAGATGCTCCAGGCGCTCATCGCTGGCCAGCGCAACCCCAAGGCGCTCGCCCAGCTGGCCCGCGCCAGCATGCGGTCCAAGATCGCGGTCTTGGAGGAGGCACTGAGCGGCCACTTCGACGACCACCACGGCTTCCTGTGCCAGCTGATGCTGGAGCGCATCGACGCCACCACCACCACCACCACCACCACCACCACCACCACCAAGATCGACCAGGTCACCGCCCAGATCGACCGGGCGATCACCCCGTTTGCCGGCCACGCCCAGCGGTTGGATGAGATCACCGGGGTCGGGGTGGTCGCCGCCCAAGAGCTGATCGCCGAGGTCGGCGTCGAGATGGGCCGCTTTGCCACCGCCGCGCACCTGGTCTCCTGGGCGAAGTTCGCCCCCATCGACCACCAGTCCGCCGGCACCAAGAAACGCGGCGCCACCGGCCGCGGCAACCCCTGGCTGGCCGCAACCCTCGGCGAGATCGTCGCCGCGCTGGCGCGCACCGACACCTTCCTCGGCGAGCGGTACCGGCGCCTGGCCCGACGCCACGGCAAGAAACGCGCGATCGTCGCGGTGGGCAACGGGTGCTGCCGCCTGCCCACTCACCGTGCGATTTTCGAGCCAGGGTGTCCGTGATGCTCGTGTAGGTCCATGTATAGATGAACACGTCCGCGTGTAGACGAGCATCAATTGAGCATTTGATCATCTGCCGCGGACACTTTGAGTTGCGGTTTCCTCTCAGGTGAGGCGTCGGACGAGGGTCAGACACGGCCGGGTGGCCAAGGCGGTGACCACCACCGCGAGAAGCGGGGCGCCGAGCACGGTCAGGACCAGTGGCCACCAGGCGACGTGCCAGCTCAGGTCGTTGCGGAGGGCGACGAGTCCGGCGGCGGGAGCGATCCCGCCGGCCACGCCGAGGATGCCGCCGATGCCGACGATCAGCCCGGCCTGGGCCGCCGCGGTCCAGCGGCGCAATCGCGGTCCGGCGCCGACGGCGGTCAGGGTTGATAGGTCGTCGCGCATCTCGGCGGCGGCGAGCCAGACTGCGACCCCGCTGGCTAGCACGGTCGTCAGGGTGCTGATGACCGCGAGCACGTAGACCATCGGATCGGTCTTTCCGCCTTGTGTGGGTTCTTTGCCGACCAGCAGCCGGGCCGGGCCGGACCAGCCCTCCGCGCCCCGGCGTAGCTGGGCGGTGAGCGCGGTGGTCTGTGCTGCGGCGAGTTCGGCGCCGGTCGGCTCGCGGGTGGTGTCGAACACGACGCCGCCGGGGCTGACCGGCAGGCCCAGCCGCCGTGCGGTGCTCTCAGAGATGACCAGACCGGGCAGGTCGCGGTAGAGGGCTGGCGTGGTGAGCAGGGCGTTCGGGAGCTGGATCGCCCGGCCGCTGTCGGTGACGAGTCACACGGTGCCGCCGTGGTCCCACTGCGGGTAGAAGCTGACCGCGCCGCCGTGTCGCAGAATGCTGAGGGTTGCGGCGTCTGGGTCGCGGCCGGTCACGGCGTGGATGACCTCGCGGCCACCGACGGCCACGGCCTGCGGGGCATCTGGTGGTGGAGTGTCGGGGCCGGCGGCCCGCACGGCGGCGGGCGAGAACGCGGGCCTTACGGGCACCGTTCGGATCGGTACCAGCGCCCGCAGTGGCAGGCGAGCGGCGATCGCGGTGAGGTCGCGGGGGGTCAGCTCGGCGGCGTCACGTGAGGCCAACAGGACTTGTCCGGTGCGCACGATGCGGTTCACCACAGGGCCGCTGGGCATGGCGGGGGGCGTGCTGTCGGCAGCCGAGAACAGGATCATGCCGACGCTACCGGCGATGGCCGCGCCGACCGCCGCGACCGCAGCGCCGGTACGGAGCGGGTGGCGGGCGGCGTGCCGCAACGCGAGCCGGCCTGGCAGCGGCATCGTCGCCGCCAGGTGCCCGACGGTGCCGACCAGTGCCGGCGCGCACGCCGCGACACCGAGTAGTACCAGGCCGGCCCCCGCGGTCGCCAGGCGGACGTCGGCCACCTGCGGGCTGGCCGCGTACGCCGCCAGGGCCGCACCTCCGCCGGCGCCCACCAGTCCCGCCAGCGCCAGCCGCCGAGCGCTGGTGCCTGCCGCGACTTCGCGGCCGGTCAGCGCGGCCCGGACGGGTTGGCGGGAGACGCCACGCGCCGGGCCGAGGGCGGTGAGCAGGCCGACCATCACCGCGAAGAACGCTGCGATCCCGACCAGGTGTGGTACCGGCGCGCCAGTGTCGGCCAGCGGGTGGTCGACCAGGCGTTCCACCAGACCGCGGCTCGACCAGAACGAGACGCACCCCAGCCCGACCCCGAGCGTCCCGGCCACCGCGCCGAGCAGGATCCCGTTGGCGAGCACCACGCGGGCCACTTGGCGGTTGCTGGCACCCACGGCTGCGATCATGGCCAGCTCGCGCCGCTGCCGGCGGGCGCCCACGGCGAATGCTGCGCTCACCAGTAGTGCCATCTGCGCACCGGCGAACCCCACAACGAGGGTGAGGTTGGCCGCCTGCGTCGCCTGTTCCTGCGGTGTCGGCCGGGTGGCGTCACGAGCCTGGGACGAAAGGCCGTTGATCAGGGGCGGTTCCCAGTCGGAGGCAGAGTCGGGCAGGGCCACGAAGACCCTCCGCTGCCCGTCCGATGACAGGGACTGCCCGGGCGGGGTGAGCAGCGCCCCTTGGCGCAGGTCTCGGGCGAGGTCGATGATGCCCACCACCGTCAGCGCCCGCAGCAGCAGACCGGCCGACACCGTCTGGCCGACCTGCACACCAAGAGTGGCGGCGAGCTGGGTGGTCAGGGCCACCTCGCCGGAGCTGCGGGGCGGACGCCCGGCGCGGCTGACGTACATGCCCCGCAGCAGCGGGTCGGTCGAGTTGCCACTCGCATACTGGTAGGCCGCGTAACCGTCGCCGACCCGGATGATCGTCTCGCCCTGGAGCACGGGGACGCGGTGGCTGCCGGCCGGCAGCTTGGCGATGGCCCGGTCCAGCCCTGCATCGCTGAGCACGATGTCGGCCTGGCCCATTGCCCAGCTCGCCTGCCGTTCCGGCGAGGCAAAGGTGGCGTGCCAGGTCAACGCCAAGACGCTGGCCGCGTAGACCGGTATCAGCAGCAGGCACATGAGCAGCAGGCTGCGGGCCTTGTAGCGCCAGGCCGAGCGGCGGGCGATCCGCAGCGCCACGCGCCAGGAGCCGGCCGCCTCCACCAGACTCATGACGTCGGCTCCAGCAGCTGCTCGGGGCTGGGGCGCCCGCCGGTCGAGTCGACGATCCGGCCGTCGCGCAGGAACACGATCCGGTCCGCCCAGCCGGCGTAGCGGGCCTCATGGGTGACCAGGACACCGGCGGCCCCGGCCTCCACCCGCCTGCGCAGCACCTCCAGCACGGCCTGCCCGGTGCCCGAGTCCAGCGCCCCGGTCGGCTCATCGGCCAGCACCAGCCGACGCCGGCCGATCAGCGCGCGGGCGATGGCCATCCGCTGCTGCTGGCCACCAGAGAGCTGGTCGGGGAACCGGTCCGCCACCTCACCGAGCCCGACCTCGTCGAGCGCCGCCAGGGCATCGCGCCGCGCGGCCCGGGCTCGGGCGCCGGCCAGCTCCCTCGGTAGTGCCACGTTCTCCGCGGCGGTCAGCGCGGAGACCAGGTTGTAGTCCTGGAACACGTACCCGATGTGGTCGCGGCGCAGCCGTGCCAGGGCCGCGGGCGCCAAGCCGGCCAGCGCCGTCCCCTCGACCCACACGGAGCCCGATGTCGGCGATTCCAGGCCTCCGGCGATGGCCAGCAGGGTCGATTTTCCCGAGCCGGATGGTCCCATCACCGCGACCAGCTCGCCGGCCGCCACCTCCAGCGTCACCTCGTCGAGCGCTCGCACAGTCGTGGCGCCCGACCGATAGGTGCGGCTGACGCTGGCGAGTCGGAGCACCGGCGCGGTCATCGCTGTGCTCCCGTCGCGCTGTCCGAGGCCGCAAGACGTGCGCCGCGCCGCGCACGCGCGGGCGCCGACAGCCGGCCACCGCGGCGCAACACGGTCGCCTCCACGTGGTCCAGCCAGCGAACATCGCCCTCCAGCGCGAAGATCATCCGGTCCAGCAGCAGCAGCCCGGCGGGGTCGTCGGCGTGCTCGGCCTCTCGCCGCAGCGCCGTGCAGTCACGCAGCAGCCGCATTGACTCGAGGCGTTGGCGTTGCACCACGGCGGAGACGTCCACGCCTTCGGTGGTGGCCGCCATCAGCAGCTTGATGGCCAGCTCATCGCGTGGCTGCCCGGCGGGAGTGATGGGTGTGTCGAACCAGCGCTCCAGCGCGACCCGGCCGTCCTGGGTGATCGCGTAGACCATGCGGCCCTCGTCGTCGGCCCCCTGGGAGGCCACCAGGCCGTCACGTTCCAGCCGCTCCAGCGTGGTGTACGCCTGCCCGACGTTCACGGGCCAGGTGCCGCCGGTCCGCGACTCGAACTGGGCGCGGGCCTGATACCCGTACTTGGGTCCGTCAGCGAACATGGCCAACAGACCGAGGCGAATCGACACGGAACCTCCGCTCCTAGTTACTCGAAAACTAGTTGCCGAGTATGTAGGACCGGCGTCGAGCATGTCAACCATGACCCGGAGGAGCTTATGAGCAGACACATCGACGCGGAGATGAGGGTCGAGCAGCTCCTCACACGTTTGATGGCCGTCTGGCCACTCGTCGGTGTCGAACCTCCCGTGTTCAACCGCCACGGATGCATGAGCCACAGCACGTGCTCACCTACTGCGGAAACCCCAGGACAAACGGCCCTCAGTGTTCCTCTATGGGCGGCCCTACAGCTCGGTCATGCGCGGGTACCCGATGGCGCCAGCGGCCCACGCACACCAGCGCGGCAGCCGCCCGGAAGACGTCCCGGACGCGGTACAGCAGCCCGCGCCAGCGGCGCAGCGCCCACGCACCTGCGAGGTGGGCGATCGCCTGCTCCACCAGCGCGCGCAGCCCCGCCTGGCAGCGGTTGAACTCGGATCGTGCCCGCGGGCGCCTTGCAGGATGCCCCGCACGACGCCGCGGCGCGGGTGGGATTCCCCGTGCGTGGTCAAGGCAGTGTCGCTGAGCGGCAGTCAGGGCGTGCTGCCGACACCCCGCAAGGCCCGACCTTCGAGGAGACCGTGCTCGTCACGCCGTCCCGGCTGCCACAGTCGATCCTCTCAGCAGCCCTCGGCGCTGCCGGACGCGGCGCCCGCGCGCTCGGGTTCAGCCATGGCCCCATCCATGCCGAGCTGCGACTGGACGCTCGCGGCTCCGGCCAGCGGCCGACCATGCTGGAGCTCGCCCAGTCGTGGCCTCACGTGACTGCCGCGCTCAGTCGCGGCTCATCGCGGTGGCCACGTCGACCTCGTTGCCCTCGGCGTCGGCCAGGGTCCACCACGCCGGCGCGTGCTCGTCGCTGACCAGGTGGCCGCCCGCGGCGATCGCCGCCGCGATCCGCGCCTCGGCCTGGTCGTGCGGCACCCAGACGTCGATGTGGACCCGATTGCGCTGCGGGCGCGGCGCGTCCATCTCCTGGAACCACAACGACGGCCCACGGCCGTGCGGGTCGATCAGGTCCTCGCCCTCGAGGTCGCGGTCCCGGTAGCCGAGCACCCCACGCCAGAACGGCATCACCTCGGCGCCGACGAGCGCGTCGATCGTGACCTGGACGGTCTGCACCGCGGATGGGTCGGCGGGGACGCCCAGCTCGCGTGCCACCGCCGAGACCTGCCGGGCCAGCTCGAGGTCACGCTCGCTCAGCCCGGAGTAGTCGTCCGTGATCGTGATCAGCCGCACGGTCACGCCCCCGTACCGCAGGTCGACGTCGGGGTGGTGGTCCTCGAGGCCGGCCAGCTCGCTGATCGCCTGCACCAGCCGGGCACCGGCCGCAAACGACCCGGTGCGGAAGTACGTGCACGCTCCCTCGCCCAGCACACGCCAGTCCTTGACACCGTCGGCCTGGTGGAACTGCCGCGGCCTGATCCGCTCTATCATGCGCTTAATCTCGGTCATGCCCTCAATCTAACGCTGTGGTGTGACACGCTACCCCGGGCGCCGGCAACGAGCCGGTCGTCAGGTGCCGCGAGACCCCGGCCGGCTCGAGGCTCAGTGCGGAGGGTGGGGCCAAATCCCGTCGAAACCGAGTCCGCCGGGAGACGGTGGGGGCCAAGACTCGTCCACAGGTGGAGCGACGAGTCACCCACGGAGCCACCGCCGAAATCAACCAACTGCTTTCTCATCGAAATGTCGTAACCGACATCTGTGCCGACATTTCGATGAGAAACCGAAAGATCTATTGAGAACCTACACCCCGTGTAGGTTCTCGTTCTTCTTGGCACCGTGAGCGGGTGTGACCAGGGTCTTGTCTGGGTTTCTCAGCGATCTGGCCTTGAGGGTTTCTCACCGATCTGGCATTTCCTGGATGAGGGCGCGGACGGCGGGTTGGTCGAGGGCGTTGAGGAACGCGGCTCCGCGTCTGGTTGGCCGCAGGGGTAGGGCCGGGCGGCGCGGTGGTAGAGCTGCGCGCCGATGTCGCGTTCCAGCCGTTGGACTTGCCTGACGAGCGTGGACCGGTGGGCGCCGAGGTGGTCGGCGGCTTCCTCGATGGTGGGGAAGGCCATGGCCTGCTGGAAGCGGTGCAGCCGCTGCCAGCCCCAGAGGCCGCCCTCGACGGCGCGGCGGATTTCTTGGGGACCTGGCCGCCGAGGGTGCGGACCATCTCGGGATGGCTGGTCACGCCGGCTGGCCGCATGGGGATCCGGTTCGCTCCATCCTTGGCCAAGCCGACCTCTCGGTAGTGGAGTTCCTGGCCTCCCCAAATGACTGATCAAGGGTGGCAACGCACTGGAGGCCGAGCGACCCATCGGGGAATGGGATGTCAGGTCATGCCCGGCTCGGGTCGGGTTGGGTGGCGAGGTGTCCCCTCCGGTGGGCGCGGGGGGAGGAGGTGGTGTCGTTGCGGGTTCGGAGCCGCCGCTGTCGAGCCGGAACGGTGGGTACTCGTCGGTCATCAGCGCGGCGTAGCCCCACACCCGGTAGCACCACCGGTTGAGTCCCATCACCAGATCGAAGAGGCCCTGCGGGTAGCGCCCGGTGAAGGCCAGCACCACCGCGGCGATCAGCACGAGGAGGCCGATGAGACCGCCGCCGATCTGGGAGATCTCGTCTCCGGACCCGTTGAGTTCGGTGGTGGACCAGACGAGGCCGCTGGTGAACAGTCCGATCACCAGGTAGTGGGGGATGGCCAGCAGCCACTTGACCAGCCACTGCCAGCGGCTCAGTCCCGGATCGAGCCTGCCTTCCAAACGGATCGGATAGGTGTGCATCCATCTCTCCTCATGACGTACTCGTCGGGACCAGGAACCTGCTCGTCGCCGGCGTGGAGGGCCCGGCGTACGAAGGCGGTCAGCTGCGGCGCCCGCCGGCGTTGGCGGGCGCCGCGACGCTTCACCGTCCTGCCGAACCACCCGAGCCGACGGGCACGAGCTCCTCGATCTCGTCGAGGGCCGGAGCGCCGTGGTGCTGGCCGGCGCCCTCGACGGTCAGCTGCGGGATGAACCGGTCGAGCCATCCGGGCAGCCACCAGTTGGCGCGTCCCAACAGCGCCATGCTCGCCGGGACCACCAGCATCCGCACGGTCGTGGCGTCGAGGGCGATGGCGGTCGCGAGCCCGAGGCCGAACATCTTCGTCGTCGGTGAGGGGTTGGCGACGAAGCTGAGAAACACCGCGACCATGATCAGCGCCGCGGAGGTGATGACGCGTCCCGTCGCGGCCAGGCCGCGCGCCACGGACTCGGCGTTGTCCCCGGTCCGGAGGTACTCCTCGCGGATGCGCGAGAGCAGGAACACCTCGTAGTCCATCGACAGGCCGAACAGGATGCCGAACATGATGACCGGGATCGGCGAGGCGATCGGGACCGGCCCCTCGAAGCCGAACAGGTCACCGAGCCAGCCCCACTGGAAGACGGCGACCAGAACGCCGTAGGCCCCGCCAACCGACAACAGGTTCATCAGGGCCGCCTTCAGCGGCACGACGATCGAACGGAACACCAGCATCAGCAGCAGGAACGAGGCGGCCAGGATCGCGGCGATGAAGACGGGCAGGGTGTCGTCGAGCTGACCCGTGAGGTCATCCACCATCGCCGTGAAGCCCGACACGTACACGCCGTTGGGCACGAGCCCACGGACCCGTTCGATCGTCTGGGAGGTGGCCGGGTCCGCGGGCCCGGTGGCCGGGACGGCCGGCAACACCGCGGCGTCGCCCGTTGGGGCGGTCTGCGGCTCGCCGAGGAGCGCGATGCCCGGGTCCGCCGCGAGCCGCTCGGTCAGCGCGGGCAGGGTCTCGGTGTCCAGCCCCGGCGTCCGCAGGTCGGCGACGATCAGCAGCGGGCCGTTGACGCCCGGACCAAATCCCTCGGCCAACAGGTCGTAGGCGCGGCGGTGGGTAGTGGTCGTCGGCTCGTCGCCGGCTTCCGGAAAGGCGAGTTGCATGCCCAGCGCCGGTGCGGCCAGTGCGAGCAGCACGGCCGTCGCGGCGAGCAGGTAGGGCCAGGGTCGTCCCGACACGCGGTGGGCGAAACGCCACCAGGCGCTGTCCTGTGCACGCACGGGGGTCCGCCGGCGGCGCAGCAGCCGTCCGGTGTCGATGCGGTCGCCCAGCAGCGAGAGCAGCGCGGGCAGCAACGTCGTGGCGGCTGCCACAGCGATGAGCACGACCAGCGACGTCGCCAGCCCGATCGAGGTCAGGACGCCCAGTCCGGTCAGCGCCAGCGCGGCCATCGCGACGACGATGGTGCCTCCCGCGAACACGACGACCGCTCCGGACGAGCCCATGGCGCCGGCCAGGGCAGCTGCGTTGTCCTGGCCTCTCGACCGGTTCTCGCGGTAGCGGGCCACGATGAACAAGGCGTAGTCGACGCCGACGCCCAGCCCGATCATCGCCGCGACCGTCGGTGCGGCCGTGGACACGTCCATCGCGTTGGCGAGCAGCGTGATGCCGCCCACGCCGACGGCGACGGCGACCAGCGCCAGCCCGATCGGGACCAGGGCGGCCACGACGGTGCCGAACGCTACGACCAGCACGACCAGCGCGGCCAGGAGACCCACGGCTTCGGTACCCGACGTCTCCGCGTCGGCGTTGACGAACACCGCATCGCCGCCCAGCTCGGCGGTGACGCCCGTTGCGCGCGCCGGCGCGATGGCGCTGGCCAGCGCCTCGAACGGTGCCGGCCCGAGGTCGGAAGCCGGCAGGTCGAACGTCAACTCGGCGAAGCCGATGCGGCCGTCGGGTGAGACGGTGCCGGCCTCGAAGGGGTCGGCCACCGTCGCGACATGCTCCACCTTCGCGACTCGCGCCAGCGCGGCCTCGATGACCTCCCGGCGGCTGTCGAGCGTCCCGCCGTGGTCGACGGCGAACACGGCCATGGCGCTGCCGCCCGCCGCCTCGGGGAAGCGCTCGTCGAGCAGTTCCATCGCGCGCTCGCTCTGGCTGCCGGGCGCGACGAAGTCGTCGACGAACGCGCCACCGACCGTGCCTGCGAGCATGATCACGACTGCGGCGACCACAGCCCAGGCGACGACGGTCGACCATGGTCTCCTGGCGCTGGCCGCGCCGACGCGACGGGTTAGTCCGTTCATGGTGGGCTCCTCCTCGATGCCGCGGCGGCATGTCCGGCAGCCGCCACGTACGTAATGAAGGTGGGGCCCAAGGCCGGTGCCGTCGCCGCCCCAGGGAACGATTCGACAGCCCGCCAAAGGGATGGATCAGCAGCCTGGGGAGTCGGTGACCCTCCTCCCTACGGCGGAGACCGCAACCCGCCAACGGGTGGGTGACTGCGTGCGATGCACACGCGTACCGTAGGTCGATGGATCTCTCAACCGCCGACCGGGTACCGCGTGTGTTGGCATCGAGCGATGGTGAACCGCATGCCTCTGGACGCGCAGACGCCGGTGCCCAGCACCCGGCGGCTTCCGGGCGGCCCGTTCACCCGCTGGCCGCGAGCCGCGGACGCCCTCCTCGCCCTCGTCGTGTTCCTGGTGATCGCGGTGGTGTCACCCCAGGGACCCGACGACGAACTCACCTTCCGCGCTGTCGGCGACGTGTCGATCGCTGCACTTCTCGTCTTCCTGGTGGCCAGCGGCGTCCTCTACTGGCGGAGGTCCCAGCCCCTGGTGGTGTTCGGGGTGACCCTGGGCGCCGCGGTGCTTTCATCGGGATTCGATGACGCGGACATGGTCGGGATCGCCACAGCTCGAACGGGAACAAGCGGCCGAAGCGCGCCGCGCGATTGCCGAGGAGCGAACCCGCATCGCCCGCGAGCTGCACGATGTGGTCGCCCACCGGGTGAGTCTGATGACCGTGCAGGCCGGCGCCGCGAAGACCGTTGCCGCCGCCGACCCGGAGAGCGCCTCGCAGGCCATGCACGAGGTGGAGAAGGCGGGACGCCAGGCGCTCGACGAACTGCGCCACCTGCTCGGAGTACTCCGACCAGAAGCCGAAGTCGCTGCGCTGGGCCCCCAACCCGGTCTCGCGGACGTTCCTCGGCTCGTCGAGCAGTTTCGGGCGGCGGGTCTGGATGTCTCGCTGGCGATGGAGGGTGCGCAGATCGGTCTCCCGGCTCGCGTGGACCTGTCCGCGTACCGCATCGCCCAGGAGGCACTGACCAACGTGCTCAAGCACGCGGGACCCAGCGCCCGGACCGAGGTGCGGCTGAACCGAAAACAGACCGACTTCGCCTGATATGAGCTAGTTTTCACGCCTGCGCGGCGTCCCCGCACGGGACACCCCGACTGACCGGAAAATGGTTATGGATTGGGAAGGTTGGCCGTTTTCACGCCTGCGCGGCGTCCCCGCACGGGACACCCCGACTAACCTCGATTCACGGGAGGCGGGTTGAGCCCGCCTCTTGTGCTGTCGCGAATCACTGAGCCTTGCAAATGCCCTGGTGGTGGCGTCGGCGGCCAGCCACGGCGGCCATGACTCAATGGATCTAACTGAACTGAATAG
>WNGA01006219.1_pt1 | contig 20706 bp, 9 predicted proteins | sample 5400061 | NCBI WGS metagenome assembly WNGA01 (sample SAMN13153366, study PRJNA577476) | soil metagenome | isolation source: 100 cm soil or saprolite under grassland replicate 2 | place: USA:California | collected 2016-06-15
CCTTCGGACCGGATTACATCCTTGACGCCGCCGGCATGACGTCGCGCGCGCTGCTGCCGAATCCGCGCGTGTGGCGTCCGCTGATGGAGCGTGTGCTCGCCGATCTCACGCCGGCGGCCCCCAAGACCTATATCCGTCTGAACCGCCTGCTCGCCGACCGCGGTGTGCTCCCGGAGATCAAGGCGGAGCTTCGCGCGCGGAGCGAATTACGACCCGTTGACGACGGCGAGCTCCTCCCGCTATTCGGCCGCCTGATCAAGGAGGCCGCTTCCAAGGAGGTCGCGCCGCCGGAACTCGCGGTCGATCTCGCGGTACCCGCCGCCTCAGCGGGGACCGGAGCCCTGCCGTCGCCCTCTTTGCCGGGCGCTGCACCGGCGAGCACCGCGCCTCCAGCTAGCATGGCAAATGCGGCACCCGAATCTGCCTTCGGAGCAGGCGCGCTCGCAGCGGTAACCGCGCCGCCTGCGGCCGCGTTGAATCCCTATGTCGCCGAGTTGGCACGTGCGGCGCCGCCTGCGGCCACCGCCTCAGCCACGAACGCCTTCGGCTTGCCGCAGCTCGACCCGTTGCTCGCGCTTGGATCGTTATCCGCGGTCGTCGCTGCGCTCGACCGCTGGCAGCTTTTGGATCCGGGGATCGTCGCTGCGGCCGAAGCTGCGGCAGTCACGGGTCCGGGAGGCATCGAAGCAACGGTACTGCCGTTTAACCGGATTCCGTGGATCCGCGCCGCTGTCGCCGACAGAGTCACCAATCCGACGGACAAGATCACCATCGACGTGATCGCGCTGCTGTTCGATTACATTTTCCGCGACCCGTCGATTCCCGAGTCGCTGCGCAGGCTGTTCGGCCGACTGCAGGTACCGATCCTGAAGGCAGCGCTGCTCGACCGCACTTTCTTCTCCGACAGGAAGCACGCCGCGCGGAGGCTCCTCGATCATCTCGCGGCGGCCGCCATCGGCGCGACGAGCGACGAAGGCTATCGCGTCGGATTCGAGCTGGTCGCGGCTGGTGTCATCGACGAAGTCTGCCGCGACTTCAAGGTCGACGTAGCCGTTTTCGACGGCGCAGACGCGAAGTTGCAGGAATTCATCGACGCGGAGCAGCGCAAGGCCGCCGCGCTGCTCGATCACGACGTCGCCGCGGCGCTGGTCGCCGAGCAAAGCGAGGCCGACCGAACGCATGTCCGGGCGCTGATCCGAGACAAGCTGACCGGCATAACGGTACCGTTCGAGGTGCGCGGCTTCGCCGAGACGATCTGGGCGGATTACCTCACGCAGCTGCGGCAACGCGAAGGCGCCGAGAGCGAAGCGTGGCGCGACGGCGTGAAGATCCTCGACGACCTGCTGTGGAGCATCACCGCGAAGGAACGCAACGCGCAGAAAGCTCGCCTCGCCAAGATGGTTCCCGCATTGATTCGCGGCTTGCGTTCGGGCGGCGCCTCAGTGCAGGTGCGCGAAGATCGCCTGCAACCGTTTCTGGAAGCGGTGTACAAGCTGCACATCGCCGCGATCCGGCCGCCGGCCGAACGCGCCGCGGCGGCGGCCGGCGCTTCCGAACAAGCGGCCGAAAGCGTCGCGGCCATCGTTCCAACGGTGACTAGGATCGTGAACGTCCACGATTTCGTCGCGGAGATGGTCGTCGGCACGTGGCTCGCTTTCGATCACGATGGCAAGACGATCAATGCCCGCTTGTCGTGGGTCAGCCCGATGCGCACCAAGTACATCTTCACGACGCGTTCGCGCGGTCACGCGCTGGCGCTATCGCCGGAAGAGCTGGCGTGGCAGCTCCGCGACGGCACGACGCGGCTGATCGTAGAGCCGGTGCCGCTGTTCGATCGTGCGGTGAGCTCCGCGCTCGACGAGCTAGCGGCCAGGAAACCAGGCGCTGCGGCGGCGGCCTGAGGCAGGCGAAAGCATCGCGTTCGATTGCGTTGTCGTGTTCAGCGGCGAACGCCTGTCGGGCGCGCGGGAGCCGCCAACGCCGGCCTGCGGGTACCCGGCGCGGCTGCGGTCGCGAACCCAACGTCTCCCTTGCCGCGCCACCCGCGACGGCCGGCGCGGCCTACGCGCGCCCGCCAGGCATTCGCCGCTTCCGGCGATGTGCGATGCCAAGCGCAACACACTCGCGGCGCGCAGAGCGGTGAGCCGCGATGGCGCGGGCGCGTTGGGGCGCAGTCGTCGTAAGCGGGTAGCTCGTGTGCGGCGGCCTCCTCGACCGTACTGACAAGTGCTGACGGCGCGTGTCGGCCGCGCATCCGACTCGCCACGCGCGATCCCGCGCTTCGCGTGGGTCCCTCGCTGCGGGCTCGCGTCGCTACTCGTGGGTTGAGTGGCCGCCGCGAGCCGGGTAACCCGCTCGACGACGCGCTTTGCGCCACTGCGCCCAAGTCACCGCGGCTCGCCATGATCTAACGCGATGTATTCGCCGGCTCGTTGTGGGAATTCTGCAGGCTCTAACTGGCACGCAGTCCTTTGCTCGCGAGGAACGCCGGGTTGAACAAGCGACCGAGATAAAGCGACCCGCGATCGCACAGCAGCGTGACGATCGTATGCCCGGGGCCCAGGTCGCGGGCAAGACGCACCGCTGCGCAGACGTTGATGCCGGTCGAACCACCGACGAACAGCCCTTCGCGGCGGAGCAAATGGTAGACCATGGCCACGCAATCCTGGTCGGGGATCTGCATCGCATCGTCGATCGGTGTGCCCTCCAGATTGGCAGTCAAGCGACTCGAGCCGATGCCTTCGGTGATCGAGCTGCCTTCCGCTTTGAGCTCGCCGGTCTTGATGTAGCTGTAGAGGGCGCTGCCCATCGGATCGGCGAGCACGATGCGCACCGCGGGCTTCTGCTCCTTTAGGTAGCGCGCGACACCGGCCAAGGTGCCGCCGGTGCCGGTTGAGCATACGAAGGCGTCGATGCGACCGCCTGTGTCATGCCAGATTTCCGGTCCCGTCGTTTCGTAGTGCGCCTGCCGGTTGACCACGTTGTCGAACTGGTTGGCCCAGATTGCATTCTGCGTCTCGGCCGCCACACGGCCGGCAAGCTTGACGTAGTTATTGGGATCGCGGTATGGAACGGCCGGGACCGGGCGCAGCTCGGCGCCGAGAACGCGCAGCAGCTCCATTTTTTCCTGAGATTGCGTTTCCGGGATGATGATCACGCAGCGGTAACCGCGGGCGCCGCAGATGTGCGCGAGCCCGATGCCGGTGTTGCCCGCGGTACCTTCGACCACGGTACCGCCGGGTTGGAGCGCGCCGCGTTGCTCCGCGTCGCGGATGATGTACAGCGCGGCGCGATCCTTGACCGAGCCCCCCGGGTTCAGAAACTCGGCTTTGCCCAGGATCTCACAACCGGTCTCGCGGCAGAGCGTGCCAAGACGGATCAGCGGCGTGTTACCAACGGCGCCGGTAAAACCATCGCGAATTTCCATGCGAGTCGGCAGGGACTTGAGGGACGCAAGGGCGCCGGATCCAGACCATTATCCATGAAGTCTCCGCTCGCCATCCTAACGAACCTGCAGCGGCAACTCCCAGGTCTCTGCGACCAGATGCTTGCCGAAGCTCTCGTGACGCTCTTCGTGCACGCGCCGGAATCCCGCCTGCGTATAAAGGTGACGAGCGGCGTCGAGGTCGCTCTGCGTCCATAGCGTGAGCTTACGGTAGCCGGCACGACGCGCGAAGCGCACACATTCGTCGATGAGCCGCCTGCCGATTCCCATTCCACGCGCGTGGGGCTCGACCAGCAGCAGCCGCAGCTTCGCCACTGTCTTCGTCTTGCGCACTAGAAACACCGAACCAACGATCTCACCGCCGCGCTCCGCGATCCAGCAGCGCTCGCGCGCGGGGTCGAACCGCTGCACGAACCGGGCCGCGATCTCGGCGACCAGCGCCTCGAAGCGTTCGTCGTAGCCGTATTCCTGCGCGTACAACGCGCCGTGGCGATGAATCACCCAGCCGATGTCGCCCGGCTGGTGCTGCCGCAGGAGATACGGCGGTTGGTGCCCGCGTCCGCCCTCTGGTGCCTCGCCGAGCAAAGTCGCAATCGTGCGCATCGCGTCGACCACGCGGAGCTGCCCGGTAGCGGGCAGCCTGCCGAGCATGGCGCCGACCTCGGCGCGCGAGCGCGCGTCGAGCGCCGCAAATGCCCGCCGGCCGCGTTCCGACAAGACCAGCGACTTGCGCCTTCCGTCCTCCGCGGAGGCTTTCTTATGCACGAGTCGACGCTGCTCGAAGCCGCGAAGAATGCGGCTCAAATAACCTTCGTCGAGCGCGAGCCGCGCGGCGAGCACCGCGGCCGTCGCCGGTTCCCCCGTCGCGGGCCAGTGCGCGAGCTCATAGAGCACACGCACGCCCGTCAGCGGGAACGGGCTGTCGAGCAGATGCTCGCGGAGCACGCCGATCCGTTGGGTATAAAAGCGATTGAATCGGCGCACCGCCGCGATGTGCTGCTCGAGACCGAGGTCGGGCTTCGCCATTGTCACGTCCCCGGAGGCTAATCAATGACAATGTCAACCTTTTAGTTGCTTGTGTCAACTATGTCGGTTCGAGTCGGCGCGTTTCATACCCGATGAAATCGGCCTGCGCCCGGCGTCCCGCGAGGCGTCGAAAGGATCGGGCGACCGGCCGAATCAGCCCACGTTTTGGCGCAGGAATTCGAGCGTACGCTCGCGGGCGAGCGTGGCTGCCGCGGCGTCGTAGCTCTTGCGCTGATCGCAATTGAAGCCGTGATCGGCGGCATACACGAAAACTTGCGCCTCCGGGTGCGCAGCGGCGAGCTTTTCCACGCCGGCGACCGGAATCACTGTATCGCGCTCGCCGAAATGCGCCATCAGCGGGCATTTGGGTTGCTCGTCGCCGTGGTCCAGTATGCCGCCGCCGTAGTACGCGATGGCACAGGCGAAGCCGGGCAGGCGCGCCGCGCTCATCCAGACGATGAAGCCACCCCAGCAATAGCCGACGATGCCGACCCGGCCGGCGGAGGCCGCCGCGTCGCGGGCCGCTTCGACATCGCGTACCGCCGCATCGGTGCTCGCCCGCGCCTTGAGCTCGCGACCGCGCGCGATATCATCCGGCGTATAGCCGATGTCGACGCTGCGCTCGTAGCGGTCGAACAGCGCCGGCGCGATCGTGACGTAGCCATCCGCTGCAAACCCGTCGCAGACGGCGCGGATATGGCTATTCACGCCGAAGATTTCCTGCACGACCACCAAGCCTCCGCGCGGCTTGTCCGGGCCTGCCGGATCGGCGCGATACGCCGCCAGCCGGATCCCGTCGGATGCAGTCAGTTCGATCCATTGGCCCATCGCTCGCCCTCCTCTCGCCGCCGATTTCATCGCATTATCGCACCCGTGCGGTGCCGTTCGCGGTCGGCATGGGATAATTTCGCCCGACGCACGCGCCAGGAGGACGGGACATGAACGAACACAAGGTCGAATCACTCGTCCGCGAGCTCCTGCTCGAGATCGGCGAGGACCCGCAGCGCGAGGGCCTCGCGCGCACGCCGCAGCGCGTCGCGGCCGCACTGCGATTCCTCACCTCCGGCTACCGCATCGACCCGGTAAAGCTGATCAACAACGCGATCTTCACGCAGAGCACCAACAGCATGGTCATCGTGAAGAACATCGAGCTCTACAGCCTTTGCGAGCACCACATGCTCCCGTTCTACGGTCGCTGCCACATCGGCTATATCCCTCACGGCCGCGTGTTCGGCGTCTCCAAGCTCGCCCGGGTCGTCGACATGTACGCGCGCCGGCTGCAGCTCCAGGAACGGCTGACCGAGCAGATTTCCCAGGAGGTCATGGAGTCGATCGGCGCCCTTGGCGTCGGCGTGATGATCGAGGCGCGCCACCTGTGCATGATGATGCGCGGCGTGGAGAAGCAGAACTCGATCATGATCACGTCTTCGGTGCTGGGAACCTTTCGCGAATCGGTCGCGACGCGGGAAGAGTTTCTGGCGCTGATCGGCAGCCGAAGCGTCTGAATCGCGTCGCCCGCGGGCGCGCTGATCGAGCGGTCATGCAGGCGTTCACGCGCATCCTCGGGCTGACCGCGCCGCTTTTCGTGCTGGTGCTGCTGGGCTACGTCCTGACGCGATGGGGACGCTGGCCGAAAACGGTGGCCGACGGGTTGACGCGCTTCGTATTCTCGGTGGCGATACCGGCGCTGCTGTTCCGGCTGATGAGCGATTTTTCCAGGCTGCCGCCGGTCGATGCGCGCCTGCTCATCGCGTATTTCGGAGCGTGCATCGTCGTGTTCGTGCTCGCCCGCTTCATCGCGGCGCGGTTCTTCCGGCTGGACGGCGTCGGACAATCCGTATTCGCGCTGGGCGGGATCTTCGCCAATAACGTGCTCCTCGGCATTCCACTCGCCAAGGTGACGCTGGGTGAGCCGTCGCTGCCCGCGATCTCGCTGGTGCTCGTGTTCAACGCGCTGCTGCTCTGGACGCTGGTAACCGTGTCGGTCGAATGGGCGCGCCATCGGGCGCTGTCATGGTCGGGTTACGTGCAGGCCGCCAAGGCCGTGCTCGCCAATCCGGTCGTCGCTAGCATTCTCATCGGCACCGGATGGGGACTCGCGGCGCTGCCTCTGCCGGCGTTCGTCGATCAGACGCTGGCCCTGATCAGCGAGGCGGCCGTGCCGCTGTCGTTGATCGCGCTGGGCATGGGTCTGGCCGAATACGGGATCCGCGAAGGTTGGCGCGTGAGCGCTGCCATCACCGTGCTCAAGCTCGCCGTCCAGCCGGCAGTTGTATGGCTGCTCGCGTGGGTACTCTCGCTGCCGCCGCTGGAAACCCAGGCGATCGTGATGCTCGCGTCGCTGCCGGTCGGCGCCAACGTCTACCTGATGTCGCGGCAGTTCGAGACGCTGGGCGGCCCCGTCGCGGCGAGCCTGGTGCTCTCGACCGCGGTCGCCGCCGTGACGACTCCGCTCATCCTCGCCCTGATCGGGGCCAAGCCGAGTTAAGCCCGGAGTTACCCCAACGAAACCTTCCAGACAAGGACTCTCCTGATTCATAGGTGCTCGCCGTTTACCGCGGCCAAGCTGTAGACTAATGCCCGGTTCAACTCCAAGCGAATTCCTCTCGCCCTAAAGGCTAAGGCCTGCCGGTTTCTGCAGGCGAGCATTGGCGCCGCGAATCTCTGCAGCGCAACGAAGACTTCGAGCAATCCATGCCAAGATCACACTCAGCAAACGAATCCCGCACAAGTGAATCCCACGGCACGTCTGCCGGGAAGAAGAAATCGCAGCGCCCATCCGCCGGAAGGAAAAAATCACGGGTCTCGCCCGCCGCGGAGACGCACCCGAGGGCCGCGGTCCCGTCAGCCGGGCAGGTTAGCGACCTCGCGTGGGCTGGCCAGCATGTGCAGGCCATCGAGCTGGCCACAACCGCGCTTGCGACGCCTGGCTTGAGCGTAGCAAGCCGGCTGGACGTGCTCGACCTGCGCGCGGAAAGCTTCATCGCTCAGGGCGATCTGGACCGCGCGCGCGCCGACGCGAACGCGATGGTCCAGCTTGCGGACCGCGCCAAAACCGCCGCGTTCAAGGCGCAGGCGCGCAACCGTCTTGCCCTGGTGCAGATGCGCAAGGGCGAAAAGGCGGCCGTCGCCACTGCCAACGCCGCGCTAAGGGCGGCGCGCCAAAGCAAAAAGATTCCGCTCGAAGCAATGAGCCTGTTTCGGCTCGCCGAAGCGCAATTCCGGAACAGGGTGGATATGGAACGGGCGGTGCGCAATGTGGTGCAAGCCGCCGAGCTGTTCCACTCGCTGGGATGGTCCGCGGAGGAAGGGCGTGCGCTATGGGTGGTCGCCATGGTGCGCAGCCGCGAGGGTCGGGCCGCAGAGTCGGACGAAGCGGCCAACGCCGCGCTGGCGCTATGTCGACAAGCGGGCGACCTGTACGGCGCCGGCAATGCGCTCAACATGCTCACTTTCAACCAGGCCGACGTCGTCGTTCAGTTGAAGACCTTGCATCAGGCACTCGCCGATTTCGAGGTGGCGGGCTATCTCGAACGCCAAGGGATCGTCACCGGCAATCTGGGGATCGCTTACAGCCATCTTGGACTCTACCGGCGTGCCCGCCGCCTGATGCTCAAGGCCGATGCAATCCACCGTCGCACCGGTGCGCGTATTCCCCAGGCCACAAATCTCGATGAGCTGGCCAAGGTGGAAACAGCGCTAGGGCATCTGGACAGTGCGCGCACGTACATCGCAGAAATGGCCGGAATCGCGGAAGCTCTTGGCAATTCCCTGATTGCTGCGACCGCGCCCATCGTCCAAGGCCGCCTGGCGTTGCTCGAGGGCGAAGAGACCGCCGCGCTGCGTCATTTTCAGCGCGCGGAGCAGCTCACGCATGCCGGTGGACTCGTCGCCTTCGAAATGAGTGCCCTGACCGGTGTCGGGGAAGCCTCTCTGGCGCTGAATAAGCCGCGTGCCGCGTTGGCTGCCACGCGGCGCGCTACAGAGTTGCACCGCGCGCATGACCTCGCCGCGCTCGATGGGATGTCGCCGACGCAGCTGTGGTGGTCGCACAGCCTAGCCCTGCAAGCCAACAAGCAAACCCCCGCCGCGCGCGAGGCGCTCGAAACCGCCTATCAAATCATGCGCAAGGGCATCGTCAGCCTGAGCGACGAGGGCCTGCGCCGCAACTACCTGAATAAGATCGAGGCGCACCGCGAGATCGTCCTCGCCTGGCTCAAGGACACGCGCAAGCGCCGTCTTTCGCCGGAACGGCGCGCCGCGCACCTTGTGGGCGAAGCGAACCTGCGTGAGCCGTTCGAACGGCTGGTGGACACCGGCTTGCGCCTGAACGAGTTGCGCAGCGCCGCCGAATTGCATGAATTCCTGATCGACGAAGCCACGGAGCTTTCCGGCGCCGAGCGCGTGCTGCTGGTGCTGGAGGCGCCGCAAGGGCTGCAACTGGCAGGTTCGCTCGTACCGCGCGGCGAAGACGCGGACGCGTTGTTGCGTGACATCACGCCCTCGCTTATGGATGTGCGCCGCATGCGCGCGGTCAGCTTGACGTATAGCCCCGAGGGTGCGAGCGAGCTCGACCAGCGCTCGCACATCATCGCCCCGTTGATCGCGCAACGCGAGCTGCTGGGCTATCTCTATGTCGACATCGACGGCGCCTTCGGCCGGCTGCGTGACTCCGACCGCGATCTGCTGGGCATGCTCGCGAGCCAGGCGGCCGTCGCGCTGGACAACGCGCAGTGGTCGCAGGGCTTGGAGCAGAAAGTCGAAAAGCGCACCGAGGAACTGACCGCGTCAAACGCCAACCTCGAACAGCGCAATGCCGAGCTCGCGATCATCAATTCGATTCAGCAAGGTCTCGCCGCCGAGTTGAACTTCCAGGCGATCGTCAATCTGGTCGGAGACGAGCTGCGCGAAGTCTTCAAGACGCCCGACCTCGGCATCCGTTGGTACGATGAAAAAGCCAACCTGGTGCACTATCTCTACGAATACGAACACGGCAAGCGTCTGCACGTCGCACCTCGACCGCCGACGCCGGGCGGCATGGGCGAAACGATAATCAGGACGCGCCAGCCCCTGGTCTTCAATACCGCCACAGATTATGAAAAGCTGCAGGGCGGCGCTCTGCCCGGCACGGATGTGAGCAAATCGCTGATCGCCGTTCCGATCATCAGCAGCGACCGCGTGCTCGGAACGATCGTCATCGAAAACTACGAACGCGAGAACGCATACGAAGAATCCGAGCTGCGCTTGCTCACGACCATCGCCGCCTCGCTGGGCACCGCGCTCGAAAACGCGCGCCTCTTCGATGAGACGCAGCGCCTTTTCAAGGCCGAGCAGCAGCGCGCCGCCGAATTGGCGATCATCAACAGCGTCCAGGAAGGCCTGGCATCGAAACTGGAGATGCAGGCTATCTACGATCTAGTCGGCAACAAGATCCTCGAAATATTCGCCGCGGATGTGGTCGGAATCAGACTGTTCGATTCGGAAGCCAATCTGATTCGCTACGTCTTCCTCCTCGACCACGGTGAACGCTTTCATCCGGAGCCGAGTCCGCCGATTGGTTTCTCCGGGCATATTCTGCGGACGCGGCAGCCCATTGTCATTCATACCGCCGACGAATTGGATCGGCGGATGGCGGAACTGGGTTCCAAGAACATCGGCGGCGGCACGGTGGACAACTCGTTCATCTACATGCCCATCCTGCGTGGCGATTCGGCGCATGGCGTGATCAGCGTAGGGAAGCAGCTCGCGCACGCATTTTCGGATTCGGACGTGAGCCTGCTTACTACGCTTGCCAACGCGATGAGCGTCGCGCTCGAAAACGCGCGTCTCTTCGACGAGACGCAGCGCCTGTTCAAGGCCGAGCAGCAGCGCGCCGCCGAGCTTGCGATCATCAATTCAATCCAGCAAGGTCTCGCCGCCGAGCTGGACTTCCAAGCGATCGTCGACCTGGTCGGCGACAAGCTGCGCGAAGTTTTCGCGACTCCGGACCTTGGCATCCTCTGGTACAACGAAAATTCGAAGCTGCTCCATTATCTGTACGTATACGAACACGGCCAACGCCTGGTCATCGAACCCCGACCGCCAAACCCCGGCGGCTCGTTCCAAACCGTGGCCGGGACGCGCAAGCCATATGTACTCAACACCGCGGCCGATTATCAAAGAGCGGGGCAGACGCCGGTCCCGGGCACAGACCAGAGCAAATCCCTGATTTGCGTGCCGATCATCGGGAGTGACCGCGTGCGCGGGCTGATCAGCCTCGAGAACTACGAGCGCGAGTACGCCTACGGCGAATCCGAAGTGCGCCTGCTCACGACCATCGCCGCCTCGCTGGGTACGGCGCTCGAGAACGCGCGCCTTTTCGACGAGACGCAGCGCCTGCTCAAGGAAACCGAGCAGCGCGCCGCGGAGCTGGCGATCATCAACTCCATTCAGCAGGCGCTCGCCTCGGAACTGGGTTTCCAATCCATCGTCGATCTCGTCGGTGACAAGCTGCGCGAAGTCTTCGCGACGCCCGATCTCGGCATCAATTGGTACGACGAGAAGACGAACAAGCTGCGTTATCTGTACGCGTACGAGCACGGGAAGCGGCTGGAGATCGCGCCTCGGCCGCCCGTTCCGGGCGGCGTGTTCGAGACGATGGTGCGGACGCGTCAACCGCAAGTTCTGAATACCATCGCCAAGATAGGCCGCGCCATTCCCGGCACCGACCAGAGCAAGTCGATGATCGCGGTCCCGATCATCACGAGCGACCGCGTGCTCGGCATGATCGGGATCGAAAACTACGAACGCGAGAACGCCTACGGTGAGTCCGAGCTGCGCCTGCTGACGACGATCGCCGCCTCGCTGGGTACGGCTCTCGAGAACGCCCGTCTCTTCGATGAGACGCAGCGCCTGCTGAAGGAAACCGAGCAGCGCGCCGCCGAGCTGGCGGTGATCAACCGAATCCAGGAAGGCATGGCCGCGGAGCTCGACTTCCAGGCCATCATCGACTTGGTCGGCGACAAGCTGCGCGAGGTTTTCCACACCGGCGACATCGGCATTCGCTGGTACGACGCGAAGGCCAACCTCACTTACGACCTGTACGCATACGAGCACGGGGTACGGCTCAACGTGCCGCCTACGACGCCCGCGCCGGGTGGCACGTGGCTCAGATTGGCGGAGACGCGCCGGCCAGTTGTTGCGAACAGCCGTGCCGAGTACGCGGCGCTAGGACTCACAACCATTCCGGGTACCGACATAGGCCATTCAACGATCGTCGTTCCCATCCTCGGGGGCGATCGCGTTCTCGGCTCGATCATGCTGGAGGACTTCGACCGCGAGAACGCATTCGGCGAAGCCGAGGTGCGCCTGCTCACAACGGTCGCCGCGAGCATGGGCGTCGCGCTCGAAAACGCGCGCCTCTTCGACGAAACGCAGCGGCTGCTGAAGGAAACCGAGCAGCGCGCCGCCGAGCTGGCGGTCATCAACAGCATCCAGAAGGGCATGGCCGCCGAGCTCGACTTCCAGGCCATCGTCGACCTGGTCGGCGACAAGCTTCGTGAAGTGTTCCACACCGGCGATATTGGCATCCGCTGGTACGACCCGAAGGCGAACCTGAATCACTTCCTGTACCAATACGAGCATGGCGTGCGGGACTACCAACCGCCGAGGCCTCCCTCGGCGGGAGCCTTGAAGATATTGCAAACGCGTCAGCCGGTAGTCGTGAACAACCCTGCCGAGTACGCGGCGCTCGGATTCACCACCGTACCCGGCACTGACCAGAGCCTCTCATCGGTCACGGTCCCCATCCTCGGCAGCGACCGCGTTTTGGGCTCGATCGCGCTGGAGAATTACGAGCGGGAGAACGCGTTCGGCGAGGCGGAGATTCGACTGCTCACGACGGTGGCTGCGAGCATGGGCGTTGCGCTCGAGAACGCGCGCCTGTTCGACGAGACGCAACGGCTGCTCAAGGAGACCGAGCAGCGCAACGCTGAGCTCGCCATCATCAACAGCGTGCAGGCCGCACTCGCAGCCGAGCTCAATATCCAGGGCATCTACGACGCCGTCGGCGACAAGATCCGCGACATCTTCAACAACCGGGACATGGGTATTCGCCTCTACGATCCCAAGACGAACCTGATGCACTACCCGTATTCGTACGAAAATGGGCAACGCATCAATATCGAGTTCCACACTCTGCCAGAACGCGGTTTTGCGCCGCATGTCCTGCGTACGCGCGAGACGCTGGTCATCAACGAAAACATGGCGCAAGAGGTAGCGAAGTACGGTTCATACGCTCTGCCTGGTACGCAACTGGAGAAGTCGCTGGTCATGGTGCCGATGGTGGCAGGCGACCAGGCGCGCGGGGTGATCTCTCTTGTGGACATGGAGCGCGAGCACGCCTTCGGCGACTCCGACGTGCGCCTGCTCCAAACGCTCGCCAACAGCATGAGCGTTGCACTGGAAAACGCCCGCCTCTTCGACGAGACGCAGCGTCTGCTCAAGGAAACCGAGCAGCGCAACGCCGAGCTGGCGATCATCAACAGCGTGCAAGCGGCGCTGGCGGCGGAGCTCAATATTCAGGGAATCTACGATGCGGTCGGCGACAAGATCCGCGATATCTTTCAAAACCGCGACATGGCAATTCGCGTCTACGATCCCAAGACGAACCTGATTCACTATCCGTATACGTACGAGAACGGGGTACGTCTTGAGCTTGCGTCTCAGCCCCTGGGAGAGAAAGGATTCACGGCGCATGTCCTGCGTACGCGTGAGGCGCTGGTCGTTAACGACAACATGGCGCAAGTCATCGAGAAGCACGGCGCCACCCTCATACCAGGGTCACAGATGGAAAGATCCGCGGTCTATGTCCCGCTCGTGGCGGGCGACCAGGCGCGCGGGATCATCGGCCTGATGGACATGGAGCGCGAGCACGCGTTCGGCGATTCGGACGTGCGGCTGCTCCAGACGCTGGCCAACAGCATGAGCGTCGCGCTCGAGAATGCGCGGCTATTCGACGAAACGCAGCGCCTGTTCAAGGAGAGCGAACAGCGCGCGGCCGAGCTCGCGATCATCAACAGCGTGCAGGAAGGGCTGGCCGCGCAGCTCGACTTTCAGGCCATCATCGATCTTGTGGGCGACAAGATCGCCGAAATCTTCGGCACGCAGAACATGTCCATTGCGCTCTACGACCGGCAGACCAACATCCAAACCATGCCCTATTACCTCGAGCATGGCGAGCGCTTTCAGATCGATTCTATCTCAATGGAAAAGGGATTAACGGCGCACGTGATTCGGACCCGCCAGCCGCTCGTCATCAATCAGGACCTCCTGCGGCGCGGGACCGAACTCGGCTCGAGAATGATTGGCGATGCCAATGTAACGACACCCTCGGCAAGTTATGCCGGCGTTCCGATCCTCAAGGGCGAGGAAGCGCATGGGGTCATTGCGCTCTACAGCGACAAGGAGAATGCCTTCAGCGACTCCGACGTGCGCCTGCTGCAAACGCTTGCCAACGCGATGACCGTAGCGTTGGAAAACGCGCGCCTGTTCGACGAGACGCAGCGGCTGCTGAAGGAAACCGAGCAGCGCGCTGCGGAGCTCGCCATCATCAACAGCGTGCAGCAGGCGCTCGCCGCCGAGCTCAACATGCAGGGCATCTACGACGCGGTCGGCGACAAGATCCGGGAGATCTTCAACCAAGCGGACGTAGGTATCCGCATCCACGACCCGCAGACCAATGTGATGCACTACCCGTATGTTTACGAAGGCGGCCAGCGGCTCGCCATCGAATCCCGGCTTCTGTCGGACAGGGGTTTTGCGCGCCACGTTCTGCGCACCCGCGAGACGCTGGTGATCAACGAGAACATGATGCAGGAGGCGGAAAAGTATGGCAGCTTCACGCTGCCTGGCACCAAGGAAGACAAATCGGCGGTCTACGTGCCGCTGGTGGCAGGCGATCAGGCACGCGGGCTCATCAGCCTGGTCGACCTGGACCGCGAGCACGCGTTCAGCGCTTCGGATGTGCGCCTGTTGCAAACGCTCGCCAACGCCATGAGCGTGGCGCTCGAAAACGCGCGGCTCTTCGACGAAACGCAGCGTCTGTTCAAGGAAAGCGAACAGCGTGCGGCCGAGCTCGCCATCATCAACAGCGTGCAGCAGTCGCTCGCCGCCGAGCTCAACATGCAGGGCATCTACGAGGCGGTCGGCGACAAGATCCGCGACATCTTTCATCAGGCGGACATGAACATCCGCATCTACGACCCGCAGACAAACTTGATGCACTACCCGTATGTCTACGAAAACGGGCAAAGGATCGTGATCGATTCCATGCCGCTTGCCGATAAGGGGTTCGGAGCACACGTCCTGCGCACGCGCGAGACGCTCGTCATCAACGAGAACATGGAGCACGCGTACGAAGAGTATGGCAGTACCGTCCTGCCTGGTACGCAGCTGGAAAAATCGGCGGTCTGCGTGCCGTTGGTGGCAGGCGACCAGGCGCGCGGGCTGATCAGCCTGGTCGATATCGAACGTGAGCACGCGTTTAGCGATTCGGACGTGCGCCTGCTGCAAACGCTCGCCAACAGCATGAGCGTCGCGCTCGAAAACGCTCGACTGTTCGACGAGACGCAGCGGCGCACGCGCGAGACCGCTGCGCTCGCGGAAGTGGGTCGCGAGATTTCGTCGACGCTGGATCTGCCCACGGTGATGGATCGCATCGCCCGTCACGCCAAGGACCTGCTCAACGCCGACAACAGCGCGATCTTCCTGCCCGAAGCAGGCGGGCAAAGCTACCGGGCGATCGTCGCGGTCGGCGCCATTGCGCAGAACCTCCAGTCCACCGTGATCAAGGCGGGTCAGGGGATCATCGGCAGCCTCGTGCAAAGCGGCCGCGCCGAGTTCATCAATAACACTCAGGCGGATCCGCGTGCTGTTCTGATCGCCGGCACGGAGCGAAGAGAGAATGAGCGATTGATGGTGGCGCCGCTGCTGGCCGGGCAAACCGTAAAGGGCGCGATGGCAGTGTGGCGCACGAAGGGCCAGCCGTTCGGCGACAGCGACCTGGAATTCCTGGTGGGGCTTTCGCTGCAAGCGACCGTCGCGATCGAGAATGCGCGGCTGTTTGCCGAGTCGCAGCAGCGCGCCGCCGAGCTCGCGACCGTCAACACCGTGTCGCAGCAGCTTGCGGGCAAGCTCGATCTCAGTGCGCTTCTCGAGCTCGTGGGCACGCAGATCCGCACGGTCTTCAAGGCCGACATCGCTTACGTCGCGCTGCTCGACCGTCGCACCGGCGTCATCGAGTTTCCCTATCAGTACGGCGACAAGCTCGTGCCGCTCAAGTACGGCGAGGGCCTGACGAGCAGAATCATCCAGTCGGGCAAGCCGCTCATCATCAATCGGGAGAAGGACCGGCTGAGCCTCGATCTCGGCCCTACGGTCATCGGCAAGCAGGCGCTGTCGTACCTTGGAGTGCCGATCCTTGTAGGCGGAACGTGTCAGGGGGCGACCAGCGTGCAGAGCACGCGCACGGAGGGCATGTACGACGCCGACGACGAGCGCCTGCTCTCCACCATCGCTGCCAATGTCGGCGTCGCGCTGCAGAACGCGAGGCTGTTCCAGGAGGCGCAGGAAGCGCGCGCCGCAGCCGAGACGGCGAACGAGGCAAAGAGCTCGTTCCTGGCCACGATGAGCCACGAGATCCGCACCCCGATGAACGCCGTGATCGGCATGAGCGGATTGCTGCTCGACACCAAGCTCGACACCGAGCAGCACGATTACGTCGCCACCATCCGCGAATCCGGCGACGCGCTGCTGACCATCATCAACGACATCCTGGACTTCTCGAAGATCGAAGCCGGCCGCATGGATATCGAGGCGCAGCCCTTCGACCTGCGCGAGTGCGTGGAATCGGCGCTCGATCTGGTGACCGCGCGCGCCGTCGACAAGCATCTGGATACGGCGTACGTATTCGAAGGCGATATCCCCGCGGCCATCGTCGGCGACGTGACCCGGCTGCGCCAGATCATGTTGAACCTGCTCTCCAACGCGGTGAAGTTCACCGACGCGGGCGAGGTCGTACTGACGGTGACCTCGCAACCGCTCGCCGAAGGACAAGCGGAGCTGACGTTCGCCGTGCGCGATACGGGCATCGGATTGTCGGCCGAAGGCATGAGCCGGCTGTTCCAGTCATTCTCGCAGGCCGATTCGTCGACGACGCGCAAATACGGCGGCACCGGACTGGGCCTCGCGATCAGTAGACGCCTCTCCGAGCTGATGGGCGGGCACATGTGGGCGCAGAGCGACGGCGAGGGGCGCGGAGCCACGTTCCTGTTCACCATCCGGGTGCCGATCGCCGAACTGCCGATGGCCCGCCAGCGCGACTTCGTCGGCGTGCAACCCGAGCTGCAGAGTAAGCGCGTGCTCGTCGTCGACGACAACGCGACCAACCGGCGCGTGCTCGCGCTGCAAACCGCCAAGTGGGGTATGGAGTATCGCGCCACTGAATCGCCGCTCGAAGCATTGCGCTGGCTCGAACAGGGGGACGCCTTCGACGTCGCGATCCTGGACATGCACATGCCGGAAATGGATGGCCTGGCGCTGGCGCGCGAGATTCGAGAGCGCAGAGCGGCCCTGCCCCTCGTGTTGTTCAAGGCGGCTGCGCCCGAATTGGGCAAGCACTGGCTCGACCCGGACATGGCGGCGCGCCATCCGCTGCGCATCCTGCTGGCCGAAGACAACGTCGTCAACCAGAAGCTGGCGTTGCGCATCCTGCAACAGATGGGCTACCGCGCCGACCTCGCATCGAATGGCATCGAAGCCATCGAATCGGTGCAACGGCAGACCTATGACGTGGTGCTGATGGATGTGCAGATGCCCGAGATGGACGGACTCGAAGCCTCGCGCAAGATCAACGCGCGCTGGCGGGCCCAGGATCGGCCGCGCATTATCGCGATGACCGCCAATGCCATGCAGGGCGACCGCGACATGTGCCTGGCCGCCGGCATGGACGACTACCTGACCAAGCCGATCCGCGTCGAGCGGCTGGTCGAGGCACTGCGCCTGGTACCGGCGCGCACGGGGCGATGACATGGCTGACACCGCGATCGACCGCGCAACCTTTGATGCGCTCAAGCAAACGGCCGGCGCCGACTTCGTGCGTGAGCTGGTGGACACGTTTCTCCAGGAAGCGCCGTCCATGCTGAACGAATTGCGCCGCGCGCTGGCAGCGCAGGACGCCGACAAGTTTCGCCGCACCGCGCATTCGCTCAAGTCCAACAGCAACACCTTCGGCGCGCTCACTTTGGGCGCCCTGGCGCGTGAGCTCGAGCTTGGCGGCCTATCGAAAGCGAACGAGAACCGCGGGCAGCCGCTGGACGCGCTGGCAGTCGAATATTCGCGGGTCGAGGCGGCGCTGAAGGACCTGCGTAATGCGTGAACCCGGATACGGCGGCGCACGCCTGCTGGTCGTCGACGACAACAAGGTCAACCGCCTGTTGCTGACGCGCAGCCTTGAGTTGCAGGGCCACAGCGTCGCGTCGGCGGAAAATGGTCGCGTCGCGCTGGAGATGCTGCATCGCGAAGGCTTCGATCTGGTACTGCTCGACATGGAAATGCCGGAAATGGACGGCTTCCAGGTCCTCGAACGACTGGTCAACGATCGGCAGCTGCGCGACTTGCCGGTGATCGTCACGTCGTCGCTGGAGGGCATCGCCAACGTGGTTCGCTGCATCGAGCTCGGCGCCGAGGATTACCTCACCAAGCCGGTCAATCCGGTGCTGCTGAAGGCCCGAATCGAGGCAAGCCTCGAGAAGAAGCGACTGCGCGACCAGCAAAAGGAGTTGATGCGCCGCTTCGCCACTCCGGAGGTCGCGCAGGACCTGCAGGATTCCGGGTTCTCGCTGGGCGGCAAGCGGGTGCACGCCTCGGTGATGTTCTCCGATATCCGCGGCTTCACTTCGCTCGCGGAATCGCAGCCGCCCGAGGAGACGATCGAGCTTCTCAACACGTATTACGCGCTGATGTTCGACGCGATCAGCGGCCACGGCGGCGTGGTCACGTTAATGATAGGCGACGGGTTGATGTCGGTGTTCGGCGCGCCGATGCCGCTGTCGGACCATGGCGAGAGCGCGGTGCGCGCAGCGCAGGAAATGGTCGAGTTGATCGATCTGTTCAACCTCGAGCGACAAGCCGAGGAAAAACCGCCGATCATGATCGGCATCGGCATCGCCTCCGGCGAGATGGTGGCCGGATATACCGGTACCAAGCAGCGGGCGACTTACACCTGCATCGGTGATACCGTTAATCTCGCGGCGCGGCTCGAGACGCACACCAAGGTCGCGCAACGCGCCATACTGATCGACCAAGCCACGCGCGCGGGCTTGAGCGAGCACATCACGGTCGAGCCGCTCGGCCCCATTCCGTTCAAGGGCAAGGCTGCCCCGGTCGATGTGTTCTCGGTGGGTCTCGGGCAGAAACTCTAGCAGCTCGTCTGTCGCGGCGGGCCTGATCTCGACGGCGTTCCCACGGCGCCGCGGATCCTGGCACTGCTCGCCTAGTTCATGCGGGAAGTATTCGCGGCGTCGGCCAATTCGTGGCTGCGCGTGAAGCGCAGGTGCGTGATGTCTGTGGGGAAGAACATCCCCCAGGTCCACTCGACGAAAATCCGCAGCTTGCGTCCGAAGGTGGGCATCTGCAACAAGTAATAGGCGCGCCAGAGCAACCACGCCGGCAATCCCCAGAGCGGAACGCCGAATAGGTCGGCGACGCCTTTTCGGTGCCCGATTGCCGCCATCTGGCCGCGGGCGCGATAGTTGAAATTCGCCGTCGTGCGCTCCGACAGGACCGCGAGCAGGTTGGCCGCCAGCGTGCGCGCTTCGCGCACGGCGAATTGGGCGGTCGGCGGAGCGATCCTGCCATCGAAGGCGTTGGGTACGCCGGCGCAATCGCCAAGCGCCCACATGCCCGGCACGGCGTCGACCGACAGATCGCCACTGACGACCACCCGGCCGCGTTCGGTCGCAATCCCGAGGCTCTCGACCAGCGGGTTCGGCCGCGTGCCGATGGTGCAGATCACCGTCGCCGTGTCGAGTATTGTTCCATCGGCGAGCGTCACCGCGTCGGCGCTGACCGCGACCGCTTTCGCGCCGATGCGAACGTCGACGCCGCGGCTCGACAGCGAGCGCTGCGCGGCGCGGCCGAGCCGTTCGGAAAGCTCGAGCAGCAGACGCGGCTGGTCCTGCAACACCGTGACTTTCAACTCATCGGCGGCAACCCGCGGATAGTAGCGGCGGATGCTTCTCAGGCAATCGACGAGCTCGCCCGCGGTCTCGACGCCGGAGAAGCCCCCGCCGATCACCACGAAGTGACCGAGCCGGCGCCGCAGCGCGGCGTCGGTCTCGAGCTCGATGCGCGCGACGCGGCGGAGCACGATATTGCGGATGTGCATCGCGTCGCCGACGGTCTTGAGCGGCAGCGCGTGCGCGGCGAGACCGGGGATGAGATCGAGGCGTGCGCGGTTGCCGAACGCCAGCACAACGTGCTCGTAGGGCACGCGCGTCTCGCCGGCGAGCGTCGTGCAGGTGAGCGCTTTGGCGGCGGGGTCGATGGCCGTGACCTGGCCCATGATGAAGCGCCCGCGCTTGAGCATCTGGCGGATCGGCGCTACGACCTGTTCGGGAAAAATCGATGCTCCCAGCGCCTCAGGAAGCAGTGGATTGAACGTTGTATAGCTCTCTTCGCTGATCGGCAGCAACTGCCAGCCGGCAGGCAGCCTTCCGTCGAGCTCGCGCGCGAGCGTCGTTCCGGCGAAGCCGCCGCCGATGATCACAATGGTGCGTAGGTGGTCCATGTCCGGCTCTCCTGGCGATTGCTTCGGCAGGTCAGGGCGCAACGCGACCGCCTCGCGCCTTGGTCGCTCCGCGGTCGCCGTTCTTACGGACCGCCGCGACTGTAAGTTAGGGCCGCCGAGCCGGACTAATGCTGCGATCGGGCGGGCTTTTCGCAGGCGGAGCCGGCCCCGGCAAAGCTTGCGGCGCGAGTCGCCACGAACAATCGAGGGGGTCATCCATGTTGAACGGAAAAACGGCGCTGGTCACCGGCTCGACCAGCGGCATCGGACTGGGTATCGCCAAAGCATTCGCCGGGCAGGGAGCGAACATCATCCTGAACGGCTTCGGTGACGCCAAGGAGATCGAGACACTGCGTGGCTCGATCGGCGCCGAACACGGCGTGCAGGTCCGCTACGACGGCGCCGATCT
>WNGA01008211.1_pt1 | contig 20704 bp, 18 predicted proteins | sample 5400061 | NCBI WGS metagenome assembly WNGA01 (sample SAMN13153366, study PRJNA577476) | soil metagenome | isolation source: 100 cm soil or saprolite under grassland replicate 2 | place: USA:California | collected 2016-06-15
CGAGGCTCCCCACAGAACTGTGTCCAGCCCGCTTGCGCACCCAGAGGCAATGGTGGTGCTGGGGCCTGAGATGGACAGTTCACGAGCTACGTGTGAAGTAGCTGCGTGCGCAGGGTACTCGAGCATAGCCAGAGGATTCAAGTCAGCAACGCCTGTGGTTAGGAAGGTGCGATGATTGTCCTCACCGATGTCGGCGATCCCGTTCACAGACGTTCCGAAGCAAACCCCGACTCTGTCTGCACCTGATGAAAATGGTACGGTTAGATCCGAGTCCTTGAGAGCGAGCCGTGCTGCAGCGACTGAGAACTGACTGCAACGACTCAACTTCTTACCGGCCTTGGGGAGCATGTAATTTGAGATGTCGAAGCCTCGCACCTCACCAGCGACCTGGCACGCCGAGCGAGAACAGTCAAACGCCATGATACAGTCCACGCCGGATTTTCCGGCGATCAGATTTTGCCAGAACGTATCTTTGCCGATACCGATGGGGGAGACTATTCCAAGCCCCGTGATGACTACCCGGCGGGAATTTCTCATGTGCCGGCGCGCGCTCCCTGAACGGTCAATAGTTAGGGCAAGACAGAGTTTCTACAATAGCAGGAAATGAGGACAAATCCAAATTCCGCTTCTTGGTAGCGGGTCAATTTTTCGTAATGGGTCAATTTGAATCAACCTGATCGAGCAGGCCGACGACCCCCACCCCTCCATCACCGGCGTCGCTCGGTTGGTCTGGCGGATGCGGAGGAATTTGTAGTGCTAGCAATGCAAGGCGGCCGCGCCTCTGCCGGATCCCAACTATACATGATCGGAAAATGGCTGGTCAGTCGCCCGATGTCATTCAATCGCCTGATGTCATTCAAATTGACCCACGACTTGACCCACGACCCGGTCCTTCGCATCAGGTACAATAACCGGCCTGATGAGCCCTGCTTTGTCCCGCCGCAGCTTCCTCGCTTTGCCTTGGCTCAGCCTCTTCCTGCCGTGTCCGGCGCTCAGCGACGTGACCGAGCGCAGGGTCCGAGCGTACGAGGCGAATATAGGCGTCCTCTTTAACCTTTTGACCTTTACCCTTTCGGGAAGCGTGGCGGAGGAGATCGACCGGGCTGCGGGGCGCTACCGTGTGACGATGAGCGGGAAAGGGCCTGGGGTGACCGCTCGGACGGAGTCCGCGGGGCTCATCCGAGAGGGGCGCTTCATGCCCACAGAGACCCGGAGCTTCCACACCGTCAGGGGCCGGGAGAATCGGCTGGCGCTCACCTACGATTACGACCACAGGCTAATCGAGTATCACTTGGTGAGCTATACACTCCTGCTGGGCCGCCGCCGGCAGGTGGATGACGTGGTGCGGCTCGGGCCAGGGCAGCACGTGGACGACCTCATCTCGGCCGAGCTCAACTTCGCCGCGAATGCGCTGGACGCTGACCCTGACGGCGCCTTCCGCATCACGGTCGTCCGGCGGGCGCGGCCGGTGAACGAGGGGCCGGACGACGTCTCGCCGAGCGGCTACCACGCTGAGCTTGCGACCATGCGATTCCGCGCGGCGCCGGACACGGCCACCGGGCGCCTTACGGCGCTGGTGGACTTGACGGGCTTCTCTTCCTGGGCGCGCCCGACCCATCCGGCCCGAGTTGCTTTCGGCCCGGACCGGCACCTGGAGTCCGTGACCTCCTCCCTGATCCTCGGGACCACGTTCACGCTGCACCTCGCGCCCGCCTCGTGAGGGCCCAATGACGCGCCACGACTTGGTCGGCCTCGGCGAGGTCATGCTTCGCCTGGCCGCACCGGCGCCCCAGCGTCTCGAGCAGACCGGCTCGCTCGACGTGCAGGTCGGAGGGGCGGAGGCCAATGTGGCGGTGGCCTGCGCCCGGCTCGGGCTCCGGACCGCGCTGATCTCGGCGCTGCCGGCCGAGCACGTCTGGGGTGATCGGACGGTGCGGGAGCTGACTGGCCATGGCGTGGACTGCGCGGGTGTGCTGCGGCGGCCGGCGAGCCGCATGGGGCTCTACTTCCTCGAATATGGCGCGGCGCCGCGCCCCGTGCGCGTGCTCTACGACCGCCGCGATTCTGCGCTGGCCCGGCTCATTCCCGACGAGGTGGATTGGGCCCTCGTGCGCCGCGCGCGGCTGGTGCACCTCTCGGGCGTTACGGCCGCGCTCGGCGACAACCTGCGGGATGTGCTGCGGCGCGCGCTCGCCGAGGCCGCGAGCGCCGGCGTGCCGGTCTCGTTCGACGTCAACTATCGTTCGCGCCTGTGGGCGCCCAAGGCGGCGCGCGAGTTCCTGCAGGAGATCCTCCCGGGGCTGCGCTATCTCTTCGTCGGCTCGGACGACGCGCACACCGTCTTCGAGCTGGTCGGCTCGCCCGAAGACGTTCTGAAAGGGCTCCGCGTGCTCGCGCCCGGAGCGATCATCGCCCTCACCCTGGGCGAGGGTGGCTCCGCGGTGCTGACCGACGGCGCAGCCGTGCTGCGCCCGTCGCGGCTCTACACCGTCGTGGTCGTGGACCGCGTGGGCGCGGGGGATGCATATGCCGCGGGCTTTCTCTGGGCAACGCTGACCGGGCGCACGGCCCAGCAGGCGGTGGACGCGGCGACGGCGCTGGCCGCGCTCAAGTGCACGGTCTGGGGCGACGTGCCCCTCGCGACCCGCGCCGAGCTGGACGAGCTGCTGGCTTCCGGCAGCACCGAGATCCGCCGTTAGCGGCCTGTCGGAGAAAAGCGACGTGATCGAGGTTCGAACGCCGGCTTTACCGGCGCAACCCTGTCTTCGCGGGAGGCCTCGGAGGGGGTCGTTGAGGCCCCCTTCCGATTGGCTAGCGAGCGGCCCTGGATGGGGCGCCTGGCCGTCATCTACGACCCGGCCTCCGAGCGTCGCCGCGATCGGCGCCAGGCGGTGTCGAAGATGGTGGGAGCGCTCGGGCGACGCGGCATCACCGCGGAGGGCCACGGGACCGAGGCGCCCCGAGACGCCACGCTCCTCAGCCACGAGGCGCTCGGGGCCGGCGCGCCGACGAGCGCGGCCTTACGGCGGGGATGGCAGCGTGAACGAGGCGATGCAACCTCTGGCCGGGTGCTCGATGCCGCTCGCCGTGTGGCCCGGCGGCACGGCCAATGTACTCGTGATGGTATAGTTTCGCCCAGGATGGCGGAGAGTTCCCGTGGTGCCGAGCGAATCCTCGAGGGCCTGAACGAGGCCCAGACCGCGGCGGTCACTCACGAGGCGGGCCCGCTGCTCATCATCGCTGGCGCCGGCACGGGCAAGACCACGGTGATCACCCGGCGCATCGCCTATCTGATCGCGACCCGGCGCGCCCGCCCCTCCGAGATCCTCGCGCTCACCTTCACCGACAAGGCCGCCGTCGAGATGGAGGAGCGGGTGGACACCCTCGTCCCCTACGGCTACGCCGACGTGCAGCTCTCCACCTTCCACGCCTTCGGCGACCGGCTGATCAAGGAGAACGCGCTGGAACTGGGGCTCACGCCCGACTTCCGCGTGCTCACACGCGCCGAGCAGGTGATCTTTCTCCGCGATCACCTGTTCGAGTTTCCCCTCGAGCACTACCGCCCGCTGGGCGACCCCACGCGCCACCTCCAGGCCATCCTCGGCCAGATCAGCCGGCTCAAGGACGAGGACGTCAGTCCGGACGAGTATCTGGCGCACGCGGAGATGCTCCTGGCGCAGGCGGCCGACCAGGAGTCGCGACTCGAAGCGGAGCAGCACCTGGAGCTGGCCAGGACCTACGCGCAGTATCAGACGCTCATGGCACGGTTGGGGCAGGTGGACTTCGGCGACCAGATCGTCGAGGCCCTGCGGCTCTTCCGCAGCCGTCCGCACATCTTGAAGCGGTATCAGGAGCGGTTCAGATACATCCTCGTCGACGAGTTCCAGGACACCAACTACGCGCAGTTCGAGCTTGTCAAGCTCCTGGCCTCCCGCCATCGCAGCATCGCCGTCGTGGGCGACGACGATCAGGCCATCTTCCGCTTCCGCGGGGCGTCCATGAGCAATATCCTCGACTTCGACCGTACCTATCCCGACGCCCGGAAGGTGGTCCTGCAGGAAAATCGGCGATCGCCGCAGGCGATCCTCGACGCCGCCTACCGCCTGATTCAGCACAACAACCCCGACCGCCTGGAGGTGGCCCAGAAAATCGACAAACGCTTGATCTCCAGGGGTCCCAGCGGCGGCCTCCGTGTGGGCAAACCGCCGGAGCATCTGGCCTTCGATACCGTGTCGAGCGAGTCCGACCACGTCGCGGGTATGATCGCCGACGCGCATGTCCGGGGACGTCCCCACAAGGACGTCGCCATCCTCGTGCGCGCCAACAGTGACGCCGACCCGTTCCAGCGGGCGCTCAACATGCGTGGGATCCCGTGGACCTTCTCGGGCAATGCGGGGCTCTACGGCCGCCCCGAGGTCCGGCTCCTGATCGCCTTTCTCCGGAGCGTCGCCCACCCGGACGACTCCATCAGCCTGCACTACATGGCGTCGTCGGCTATCTATCAGGTGCCCATCGTGGACCTGACCAAGTGCGCGACCTACGCGGACCGTAAGCACCGCTGGCTCTTCGACGTGCTTCGCGCCGTGCCGTCCGACCTCGAGCTCTCCGAGGAGGGCCGGGTCGCCGTCGGGCGGCTCGTCGCCGACCTGCAGCGCTACATGGAGCTGGCGCGCGAGACGCCCACCGGCGAGCTGCTCTACCAGTTCCTCGTCGACTCCGGGCTCATGACCCGCTACGCCAAGGCGCCCGCCGAGCTGGAGCAGGAGGTCCAGAACGTCAGCAAGTTCTTCAGACGGGTGAAGGAAGCCTCGCGGGTGCTCAAGTACGACTACGTGCGCGAGTTCGTCAACCACCTCGATGCGCTCATCGAAGCCGGCGATGATCCCGCGGTGGCGGAAGCCGACACCGACACGCCGGCCGTCCACGTGCTCACGGTGCACAAGGCCAAGGGGCTCGAATGGCCGGTGGTCTTCCTGGTCAACTGCGTGCAGAACAAGTTCCCTTCCACGCGGCGCTCCGAGCCCATCGAGATGCCGGCCGGGCTCATCAAGGACACCCTCCCCTCGGGGGACGTCCATCTCCAGGAGGAGCGCCGCCTCTTCTACGTAGGAATGACGCGGGCCAAGGAGGCGCTTTATCTCACGAGTGCCGAGAACATCGGCGATCGGCCCAATCAGCGCGGCTGGAAGGTGAGCCAGTTCGTGCTGGAAGCCCTGGACTTGCCCAGGGACGCCACGCGTCCCTTCAGGGCGCAGGCCATCGAAGAGCTGCGCCGCCACGCCCCGCCCGCCGAACCCGAGGGGGTCGGGGTTGCGCCGGTTCGCGAGGACGAGCCGCTCGCCGTGAGCCACAACCAGGTGGACGATTACGAGACGTGCCCGCTCAAGTACCACTATATCCACATCCTCCGCATCCCGCTGCGCCAGCACCACTCGGTGGTGTACGGCAGCGCGCTGCACAAGGCGGTGGAGTTCTACCTCCGCCGCCGCGCGGCCGGCAACTTCACCTCACTCGAGGACTTCCTGCGGGCCTTCGAGGACGCCTGGCGCAACGAGGGCTTTCTCACGCGCGAGCACGAGGAGCAGCGCAAGCGCGCCGGGATCCAGGCGCTCACGCGCTTTCATCACGAGGAGGAGACCTCGGGCCGGAAGCCGGCGGCGGTGGAGCAGGAGTTCGGCTTCGAGCTCGGGCCCACGAGGGTGCGGGGGCGCCTGGACCGGGTCGACGAGACGCCCGACGGCGCGGTCATCGTGGACTACAAGTCCAGCGACGTCACGGACCAGAAGAAGGCCGACCAGCGGGCGCGGGAGAGCCTGCAGCTCAAGATCTACGCGCTGGCCTGGAAGGAGATGACGGGCCGCCTGCCGGTGCGCGTGGAGCTGCGGTTCCTGGAGTCCGGGCTGGCGGGCCGCCACCGCCCGACCGAGGAAGACCTGGCCGAGGCGCGGGGAGCGATCGAGGCCGCCGCGCGCGGTATCCGGCAGCGCCGCTTCGACCCGACGCCCGGCTACCAGACCTGCCGCTACTGTCCCTACAACCAGATCTGCCCGAGCACGGCGACGCAAGAGTGAGGCGGCCCGAAGCCGGCCCGGCCTTGTTTTCATGGGTTGTTGTAGTACGCTCGTGTAGTACGGTCTTGTGGTACGACGAAGAGGGAGGAGCTGTATGCCGACGAGCGTGCGACTCGACGCGAAAACCGAGAATCTCGTCAGGCGTCTGGCGCGCAGGAGAGGGCAGAGTAAGTCGGAGGTGATACGAGAGGCGTTAGTAGCCTTCGCCCGGGATGAAGACCGGACGAGACGTCGGGAATCCTTCTATGACTCCATCGCCCATGTCATCGGATCCGTCAAGGGGCTACCGCCGGACCTGTCCGAGCGCACGGGCGAGAAATTCCGTGCCCTGCTGCTTGCACGGAAGCATCGGTGATCCTGATCGACGCGGGCCCGTTGGTCGCCCTGATCAACACGGATGACCGTCATCATGCCAGGTGCCGCGAGGCGGCCGAGATTATTCGCGACCCCCTAGGAACAGTATGGCCGGTCGTTACGGAGGCGATGTATCTTCTGGGCTCCTGGCGGGCACAGGATGCACTTTGGGAGCTGATGGAGAGCGCCAAGATGCAGTTGTTGCGGCTCGGAGCTAGTGACAGCCCGAGAATGCGGGGGTTGATGCACAAGTACCGGGATCTTCCCATGGACCTGGCGGACGCCGCCCTCGTGACGGTCGCCGAACGCGAACGCATCGGCCGGATCTTCACGCTCGACCGGCGCGACTTCGCGGTCTATCGCCCCGCCAGGCTCGGCCGATTCTCCCTGATTCCATAACCGATAGCCGCGACTCATGGTTCAGCATAACGTCGGCGTGACAACGAAGGTCTCTCACGAGGTGAAGCCGGTGCGGTTGAAAGAGGTTTCTGAGGCATGACGCTGTCAACTCGACGTCGATTGCGCGGATCGTGAGAAGCTAACAGGGAGGACCAGGCCGATGAAACACAGCACCAACGGCATCGAGATCAACTACGTCATCGAGGGCGAGGGCCCCGTCGTGACCATGAGCCACGCCCTCGGCACCAACCTCTCCCTCTGGGACGAGCAGGCGGGGGCGCTCCGCGGGCGCTATCGCGTCCTCCGCTTCGACACGCGCGGGCACGGGCAGACGAGCGCGCCGCCGGGGCCCTACAGTCTCGAGCAGCTGGCGGACGACGCGGCCGCGCTGCTCGCCGGGCTCGGCATCAAGGAGACGCATTACGTCGGGATCTCCATGGGCGGGATGATCGGTCAGACCTGGGCCCTCCGGCACCCGGCGATGGTCCAGAGCCTGGTGCTCTGCGACACGACGAGCCGCTACCCGGCGGCCGCCGCGCCGATCTGGCAGGAGCGGATCCGCACCGTCGAGGCCAAAGGCATGGAGGCCCTCGTCGAGCCGACGCTCGAGCGGTGGTTCACCGCGCCGTTCCGGGCGCGGCGGAAGGACCTGTTGGAGCGCGTAGGGGAGATGATCCGCCGTACGTCGCCCCAGGGCTACATCGGGTGCTGCCATGCCCTTCCGAAGATCAACGTGACCGACCGGCTGAAGGAGCTCCAGTGCCCGGCCCTGGTGATCGTCGGGGAGGAAGACCCCGGCACGCCGGTCGAGATGGCGCGGGAGATCCACGCGGCGCTGCCGGGCGCCGAGCTGGCGATCCTGCGCTCGGCCTCTCATCTCTCCAACCTGGAGCAGCCCTACGAGTTCAACCGCGCCCTCGTGCGCTTCCTCGACAAGGTGACGGGGCGGAGTACGCTGTAGCCAGGAGCGTCCATGAGCCGTCACCTCGAGCCCCCGGAGATGCCCGCGGCACCGCTGCCGCCCGAGCCCACGTATGCCGAGCGGGCCCGGACGCTGGTCCAGCGCGGGCATACCGGCGTGCTTTCCACGCTCTCGCGCCGCCACCCCGGCCATCCCTTCGGCTCGCTCATGCCGTACGCGGTCGATGAGTCCGGGCGGCCGCTCTTTCTCATCAGCACGCTCGCCATGCATACCCAGAACCTGCAGCAGGATCCGCGGGCGAGCCTGTTCGTGGGCGAGTCGAGCGCCACGGAGGACCCGCTCGCGGTCGGGCGCGTCACCGTGATGGGCCAGGCGGATCGCGTGCCGGCGGCGGGCCTGGCGACCGTGCGGGCCGCTTACCTCGAGCGGCACCCCAACGCGTCGAACTGGGTGGACTTCGAGGACTTCGCGTTCTGGCGGCTGGAGGTCCTCGACGTGTACTTCGTCGGCGGCTTCGGCGCCATGGACTGGCTCCCTGTTCACGACTACGCGGCGGCGCGACCGGATCCCCTGGCCGAGGCGGCGGCCGACATCCTGGAGCACATGAACCGGGATCACCGCGGCGCGCTCTTGACCTTCGCGCGGGTGCTCGCGCGCGAGGAGGCCGAGGAGGCGTGGATGGTGGCCGTGGATCGGCTGGGCTTCAAGCTCCGGCTGCGGAGCGGCTCGCGTCTGCATAGCTGCCGCATCCCATTCCCGCGGGAGGTCACGAGCGCTCCGCTCTGCCGGGAGGTCCTGATCGAGATGCTCCGCGAGTGCAAGAGCCGTGGCTGAGCGATCGATCGCGATGCGGTGGCCCGCCGCCCTCATCGCCCTCGCGGCGTCGCTCGCGCTCGCCCCGCCCGCCGGGGTGCGGGCGGCCGATCCACGCGTGACCGAGAGCCACGGCCTGTCGATGTACGGGAACCTCAAGTACGGGCCCGGCTTCAAGCGCTTCGACTACGTCAACCCCGAGGCCCCCAAGGGCGGGGACGTGCGGCTGGCGGCGATCGGCACCTTCGACAGCCTCAATCCCTTCATCCTCAAGGGCGTGCCGGCGGCCGGCATCGCGCAGCTCTTCGAGACGCTGACGGTCGCGTCCTCCGACGAGCCCTTCGCCGAATACGGGTTGATCGCCGAGAGCGTCGAGGTGCCGGCCGATCGCTCCTGGGTGGCGTTCACGCTCAGGCCCGAGGCGCGCTTCCACGACGGCAGCCCCATCACCGCCGACGACGTGATCTGGACCTTCCAGACGCTCAAGAGCAAGGGCCACCCCTTCTACCGCGCGTACTACGCTCAGGTCGCCAAGGCCGAAACCCAGGGGCCGCGCAAGGTGAAGTTCAGCTTCGGCGCCGGCGAGAACCGCGAGCTGCCCGTGATCGCCGGCCAGCTGCCGGTGCTCTCCAAGGCGTACTGGAGCAAGCGCGACTTCGAGAAGACGACGCTCGAGCCGCCGCTCGGCAGCGGGCCCTACCGCGTGGAGTCGGTGGACGCGGGCCGCTCCATCGTCTACCGCCGCGTCAAGAACTACTGGGGCGCCAAGCTGCCGGTGCGGGCCGGCCAGGACAACTTCGACACCATCCGCTACGACTACTACCGCGACAGCACGGTGGCGCTGGAGGCGTTCAAGGCCGGCCAGTACGATTTCCGCCAGGAGAACTCGGCGAAGAACTGGGCCACCGCCTACACCATCCCCGCCGTCACCCAGGGATTGATCAAGAAGGAGGAGATCCCGAACCAGGTGCCCACCGGGATGCAGGCGTTCGTCTTCAATACCCGGCGCCCCATCTTCCAGGACCGCCGGGTGCGCCAGGCGCTGGGCTACGCGTACGACTTCGAATGGGCCAACAAGAGCCTCTTCTACGGCGCCTACACCCGGACCAGGAGCTATTTCTCGAACTCCGAGCTGGCCTCGAGCGGGTTGCCCGGCCCCGAGGAGCTCAAGGTCCTCGAGCCGTTCCGCGGGCGGGTCACGCCCGAGGTGTTCACCAAGGAGTACCAGCCGCCGGTGACGGATGGCTCCGGCGACATCCGCGCCAACCTGCGCGAGGCGCTCGCGCTGCTCAAGGAGGCGGGCTGGGTCGTCCAGGGCGGAAAGCTCGCCAACGCGCGCACCGGCGAGCCCATGCAGTTCGAGATCCTGCTGGACGATCCCAACTTCGAGCGCATCACCCTGCCGTTCGTCAAGAACCTGGAGCGACTCGGCGTCACGGCGCGCGTCCGCACGGTGGACAGCGCCCAGTACCAGAAGCGCGTGGAGAGCTTCGACTTCGACATGGCGGTGGCCGTCTGGGCCCAGTCGCTCTCCCCCGGCAACGAGCAGACGGACTTCTGGACCTCGGAGCGGGCGGGGATCGCGGGCAGCCGTAACCTGGCCGGCGTCCGCGACCCCGTGGTGGACAAGCTCGTGGAGCTGGTCATCTCGGCGCCCGACCGCCAGAACCTCGTCGCCCGCACCCGCGCCCTCGACCGCGTGCTGCTGTGGGGATTCTACGGGATCCCGCACTTCCACATCCGGACCTTCCGCGTCGCCTACTGGGACAAGTTCGACCGGCCGCGCGTGTCTCCGAAGTACGCGCTCGGCTTCGACACCTGGTGGGTGGACGCGAAGAAGGAGGCGGCCCTGCTCCGGCACAAGGGCGAAGGATCCCGGTAGTCTCCCGCTCGCCCCGGCTCCATGCTCGCCTACATCGCCCGCCGCCTGGTGCTGATCCTCCCGACGCTGTTCGGGATCATGGTCGTCAACTTCCTCATCGTGCAGGCGGCGCCCGGCGGGCCGGTCGAGCTGATGATCGCGCGGATCAAGGGCACGGCCGTCGAGGCCACCGCCCGGGTCGGCTCGGCGGGCGGGGAGACGTCCGGTCAGGCGGGCGCGGTCACCGCCAAGTACCGCGGGGCGCGCGGGCTCGATCCCGAGCTGATCCGCCAGCTCGAGAAGCTCTACGGCTTCGACAAGCCGGCCCACGTGCGCTTCTTCCAGATGATGCGGCGCTACGCGGTCTTCGACTTCGGCCAGAGCTTCTTCCGCGACCGCTCCGTGATCGCGCTGGTCATGGACCGGCTCCCCGTCTCCATCTCGCTCGGCCTGTGGACGACGCTGCTGATCTACCTGGTCTCGATCCCCCTCGGCATCGGCAAGGCGGTGCGCGACGGCACCGCCTTCGACGTGTGGACGAGCGGCTTCATCATCGTCGGCTACGCCATCCCCGGCTTCCTCTTCGCCATCCTGCTCATCGTCCTCTTCGCCGGCGGCAGCTTCCTCCAGTGGTTCCCGCTGCGCGGCCTCGTCTCCCCCGACTGGCACGCGCTCGCCTGGCCCGCCCGCGTCGCCGACTACCTCTGGCACGTCACGCTGCCCGTCGTCTCGCTCCTGGTGGGCGGCTTCGCCGGGCTCACCATGCTGGCGAAGAACTCGTTCCTCGAGGAGATCAACAAGCAGTACGTGATCACGGCGCGGGCGAAGGGGCTCACGCGGACGCGGGTGCTCTACGGCCACGTCTTCCGCAACGCGATGTTGCTCGTCATCGCCGGCTTCCCCGCCGCCTTCATCGGGATCCTCTTCACGGGCGCGCTCCTGGTCGAGGTGATCTTCTCGCTGGACGGGCTCGGGCTCCTCGGCTTCGAGGCGGCCATCAATCGCGACTACCCGATCATGTTCGGGACGCTCTACATCTACACCCTGATCGGCCTCGTGCTGAACCTGATCAGCGACCTGACGTACGTGATGGTCGATCCGCGGATCGACTTCGCGAGCCGGAAGGTCTGAGCATGGCCGCGGTCGCCCTCGTCGGCCCCCGGCTGAGCCCGCTGACCCGCCGGCGGCTGCACAACTTCCGCGCGAACCGGCGCGGGTACTGGTCGCTGTGGATCTTCCTCGTCATCTTCGTCGTGAGCCTGGGCGCCGAGCTGGTCGCCAACGACCGGCCGCTCGTGGTGCGCTACGCGGGCCGCTTCTACGTCCCCGTGCTCCGCACCTACCCGGAGACGACCTTCGGCGGCGTCTTTCCGACCGAAGCCGACTACCGCGATCCCGCCGTCGCGCGGCTCATCGCGGAGAAGGGCTGGGTGCTCTGGCCGCCCATCCCCTACCGGTACGACACCATCAACTATCAGCTCCCGGTGCCGGCGCCGGCGCCGCCCTCGCGGGACAACTGGCTCGGCACCGACGACCAGGGGCGCGACCTGGCCGCGCGGCTGATCTACGGGTTCCGCATCTCGGTCCTGTTCGGCCTGACGCTGACGCTGCTGAGCTCGGTGATCGGCATCGTGGCGGGGGCGGTGCAGGGCTACTTCGGCGGCTGGGTCGACCTGCTGTTCCAGCGCTTCATCGAGATCTGGGCGGGGCTGCCCGTCCTGTACCTGCTCATCATCCTGGCCAGCGTCGTGGAGCCCACCTTCTGGTGGCTCCTGGGGCTGATGCTGCTCTTCAGCTGGATGTCGCTGGTGGGCGTGGTGCGCGCCGAGTTCTACCGGGCGCGCAACTTCGACTACGTGCGCGCCGCCCGTGCCCTCGGCGTCGGCGACGCGCTGATCATGTTCAGGCACGTGCTGCCGAACGCCACGGTGGCGACGCTGACCTTCCTGCCCTTCATCCTGAACGCCTCGATCACGACGCTGACCTCGCTCGACTTCCTCGGCTTCGGCCTGCCGCCGGGCTCCCCGTCGCTGGGCGAGATCCTGGCCCAGGGCAAGGCCAACCTCCAGGCGCCGTGGCTCGGCATCACCGGGTTCCTCGTGCTGGCGGCGATGCTGAGCCTCCTGGTCTTCATCGGCGAGGCCGTGCGCGACGCCTTCGATCCGAGGAAGACGCCGTGACGGCGCCGCTGCTGCAGATCCGCGACCTGTCGGTGTCCTTCGCCACGCCCGGCCACACCGTGGAGGCCGTCCGTCACATCTCCCTCGACATCGATGAGGGCGAGACGGTGGCGCTCGTCGGCGAGAGCGGCTCCGGCAAGTCGGTGACCGCGCTGTCCATCCTGCAGCTCCTGCCCTATCCGCTCGCGCGCCACCCGAGCGGCAGCATCCGCTTCCGCGGTCAGGAGATGGTGGGCGCGAAGGAGTCCCTCGTGCGGCAGGTGCGCGGCGACCGGATCGCGATGATCTTCCAGGAGCCGATGACCTCGCTCAACCCGCTCCACACGCTCGAGAAGCAGGTCAACGAGGTGCTGCTGGTCCACAAGAGCCTGAGCCGGGTGGCGGCGCGGACGCGGACGCTCGAACTCCTGCGGCTGGTGGGGTTGCCCGACGCCGAACGCCGCCTCGACGCCTATCCGCATCAGCTCTCGGGCGGCGAGCGGCAGCGCGTCATGATCGCCATGGCGCTGGCCAACGAGCCCGACCTCCTGATCGCCGACGAGCCCACCACCGCGCTCGACGTCACCATCCAGGCGCAGATCCTGACCCTGCTCAGGGAGCTCCGGGCGAAGTTCGGGATGGCGCTCCTGCTGATCACCCACGACCTCACGATCGTGCGGAAGATGGCCGACCGCGTCGGCATCATGACCCAGGGGGAGATCGTCGAGGCCGGCCCCACCGCCGAGATCTTCGAGCATCCGCGCCACGCCTACACGCGGCGACTCCTGGCCGCGCAGCCCCGGGGCGGCCCCCTCGCCGCCGCCACCGGGGCGCCGGTGATCATGGAGGGGGGGGACGTCAAGGTCTGGTTCCCGATCAAGGCCGGGTTCCTGCGTCGGACCGTGGATCACGTCAAGGCGGTGGATGGGATCAGCGTCGCCGTCCGCGAGGGCCACACGGTCGGGGTCGTGGGGGAGAGCGGCTCCGGCAAGACCACGCTGGGCCTGGCCTTGCTGCGGCTCCAGCGCAGCCAGGGGCGGATCGCGTTCCGCGGTCGCGAGATCCAGGGTGTGCCGGAAGGGCAGCTCCGGTCATTGAGACGGGAGATGCAGGTGGTGTTCCAGGACCCCTTCGGGTCCCTCTCGCCGCGGCTGTCGGCGGCGCAGATCATCGAGGAAGGGCTCCGCGTCCACCGGCTCGGGGACACTCCCACCGAGCGCCGCCGCATGATCGACGAGGCGCTGCGCGAGGTGGGGCTCGACCCCGAGTGCCGCGATCGCTATCCCCACGAGTTCTCCGGCGGCCAGCGACAGCGCATCGCCATCGCGCGCGCGATGGTGCTGCGGCCGCGCTTCGTCGTCCTCGACGAGCCGACCTCGGCCCTCGACATGTCGGTCCAGGCACAGATCGTGGACCTGCTGCGCGAGCTGCAGGCGCGCCACAACCTCGCCTACCTCTTCATCAGCCACGACCTGCGCGTGGTCCGGGCCTTGAGCGACGAGGTGGTCGTCATGCGCGCCGGCCGGGTCGTCGAGCAGGGGCCGACGGCCGAGATCTTCGAGCATCCCACGCATCCGTACACGCGGGCCCTCATGGCCGCCGCCTTCGACATCGCGCCCGTCGAGACGGATGGGGGGCCCGGCTGAGCGCGCGCACTGCACTGCAGCGGGTTGGTTGCGGCGGACCACCGCGCGGTTTATGATGCGCCCCGTCCATCGGCGGACCGGCAAACCGGAACCGTTCGACGAGAGGAGACGGCCATGAGGGGGGGCGACCCGGACATCCTCGATCCCACCCTGTCCCGGACCTACGTGGGGCGCATCGTCTACGCGCAGATGTGCGAGAAACTCTACGACATCGACGAGAACCTGAGGATCTTCCCCCAGCTCGCCGCGGATCTGCCGACCTTCACCGACGGCGGCAAGACCGTCACCATCAAGCTGCGTCCGGGCATCAAGTTCAACGATGGCACGCCGATGAACGCCGAGGCCGTCCGGTTCTCGCTCGACCGGCACCAGCACATGAAGGGCTCCAACCGGAAGAGCGAGATCGACCTCGTCACCGCCGTCGAGGTCGTGGATCCGCTCACGGTCCGGCTCCGGCTGAAGGCCCCGTTCTCGCCGCTGGTCGCCGCCCTCGCCGACCGCGCCGGCATGCCGGTCTCCCCGGCCCAGGCCAACAAGCTCGGGGAGAAGTTCGGGACCGCGCCCGTCTGCGTGGGGCCGTGGAGCTTCGTCGAGCGCGTCCCCCAGGACCGCATCGTGCTCGAGAAGTCCGGGCACTACTTCGACGCGAGCCAGGCGCGCTTCGATCGGCTCGTGTTCCGCATCATCGCCGATGACAACGTGCGACTGGCGAACCTCAGGTCGGGCGACATCGACTTCATGCAGCGTGTCGCCCCGGCGGACGCCGTCAGCCTGAAGCGGGAGGGCCGGTTGGAGGTGGCGAGCGTCACCGGCATCGGCTACGACGGCATCACGATCAACCTCCACAACAAGACCGGCAAGACGCAGCCCCCCGGCAACCTGTCCACTCCGCTCGCCAACGACCCCCGCGTCCGCGAGGCGCTGGAGCTCAGCATCGACCGCGAGGCGCTGAACCAGGTGGCCTGGGACGGGCAGTACACGCCGGGTTGCGCGCCGATCGCCCCCATCAGCCCCTTCTTCGACAAGAGCCGCAAGTGTCCGACGCGGGACGTGGCCAGGGCGAAGAAGCTCCTCGCCGACGCCGCCCTGTCGGCCGGCTACGGCTTCGAGATGACCATCGTCAACGATCCCCCGCAGCGCCGGGTGGGCGAGGTGATCCAGGGCATGGCCAAGGAGGCCGGCTTCAACATCACATTGCGACCGGCCGAGTTCGCCTCCGCGCTGAACGAGGACGACGCGGGCAAGCTGCCGGCCTTCCTGATCGGCTGGAGCGGCCGCGTCGACCCCGACGCCAATATCCACCAGTTCCAGACCTGCGACGGGAGTCTCAACACGACGCGGTCCTGCGACGAGGGCGTGGACGCGCTGCTGGACAAGGCGCGCGAGGTGACGGATCAGGCGCAGCGCACCGCGCTCTACCGCGAGGCGATCGACAAGTTCGCCGGCCAGCGGCGCAACGTCATCTACCTCTACCACCAGAACTACATCGTGGCCTACCCCAAGAGCCTCAAGGGATACAAGGCGGTGCCCGACGGGCTGATCAGGATCAAGCGCACGAGCTGGCAGTAGCAGGCCGCCGATAAGGGCCCATCTGCTTCGTTGGCGCCCTCGGCCGCACGCTCAACGTACAGGAGTACGCCTCGCGTGCGGCTCTCGGGCGCCGCCTCGCAGCTGGACCCTTCTCGGCGGCCTGTCTGGAAGCTCCCTAGGGTTCTGGCGGCGTGACGTGATGGAGGCCCGCTGAATACCCGTGTTCGACTTTCTGGTCCGGCGGGTCATCATCTCGATCGTCACGCTGGTCGTCATCAGCCTCATCGTCTTCACCGGCGTGCGCCTGATCCCGGGCGATCCCGCGCGCGTGATGGCGGGGACCGACGCCGATCCGGCGGGGCTCGAGGAGATCCGCCAGAAGTACGGGCTGAACGACCCCATCGTCGTCCAGTACCTCCGCTGGGTGGGCCTCGCCGTGCGCGGCGACCTGGGTGAGTCCATCCGCACCCGGGAATCGGTCGTCTGGACCGTGGCCCGCAAGCTCCCGATCACGATCGAGCTGGCCGGCTTCGCGGTGCTCGTCGCCCTCGCCATCGCCATCCCCGCCGGCGTCTTCTCGGCCGTCCGGCGCAACACGGTCTGGGACCTCCTCGCCAACGCCGTGTCCCTGTGCGGGATCTCCATCCCGAGCTTCTGGCTGGGGATCATGCTGATCCTGCTCCTGGCGGTGCGGCTCCACTGGCTGCCCGCCTCGGGCTTCGTGCCGTTCTGGCAGCACCCGCTCGGCAACCTCGAGCGGATGGTGATGCCCGCCTTCGTCCTCGGCGCCGGCCTGGCCGCGGTCCTGATGCGCCAGACGCGCAACAGCATGATCGAGGTCATGAGCGCCGACTACATCCGGACGGCGCACAGCAAGGGCCTGGCCGGGCGCGTGGTCCTCTTCCGCCATGCCATCCGCAACGGGCTCATCCCCGTCGTCACCATCCTGGGATTGCAGATGGGGGCGCTCATGGGCGGCGCCGTGGTGACGGAGCAGATCTTCGTGGTGCCGGGCTTCGGCAGGCTGATCGTGGAAGCGGTCTTCACCCGCGACTATCCGCTCGTCCAGGGCGTGGTGCTGATCACCGCCGGCTCCTACGTCCTCATCAATCTGCTCGTGGACGTGTCCTACTCGCTCCTGAACCCGCGCATCCGCATCAGGGGGGCGACCGGTGAGCCCTGACGGCCCGGCGAGCGTGACGGCGTCCCGATCCGCCGGCCTGCGCCGTGGCTGGCGGCGCGCCCTCCGGCGGCCGCCGGCGGTGGCGGGCGCCGTGGTCGTCCTCCTCTTCTCGGCGGCCGCCATCGGGGCGCCCTGGATCGCGGTGGCGGACCCCCTCAAGACCGACTGGGGGCTGATCCGCAAGCCGCCGACGTGGGCCCACCCCTTCGGGACCGACGATCTGGGGCGCGACAGCTTCTCCCGCGTGGTGTGGGGCACGCGCATCTCGATGCAGGCCGGCGTGTACGGTGGCGATCGGGCTCGGCGCGACGCCCACCTATATCCGGCTCACGCGGGGGCTCGTGCTCGGGACCAAGGAGGAGGACTTCGTCCAGGGGGCGAGGGCGCTCGGCGCGGGGGACCTGCGCGTGATGGGCCGCCACATCCTTCCCAACATCTGGAGCGCCCTCGTCGTCCAGGCCACGGTCTCCATCCCCGGCGCCATCATAGCCGAGGCCATCCTGTCCTTCCTCGGCCTCGGCGTGCAGCCGCCCAGCCCGAGCTGGGGCACCATGCTCAACGCGGCCCAGCAGTTCCTCGAGACGGCGCCCTGGATGGCCTGGTGGCCGGGGCTCGCCATCTTCTGCCTCGCCCTCTCGTTCAACCTGGCGGGCGACGGGCTCCGCGATCTGCTCGATCCCCGGGACTACTGACGGAGGGTCAGACTTTGACTCCTCTACATTCGCGGTTGACACCCTCGCGCTCACGCCGGAATGTTTAGAAATCAAAGCCTGACCCCATGGAGGACGCGCCATGACGGAGTCTCGATCACAGCAGGTGGACCTGGCCGGCCTGGCGGCGGCCATCGAGCGCGCGGCGGCCGACCTGGCCCTGGCTGAGGAGCCGTCGCGCTTCATCGCCGCGCTGGAGGAGGCGGCAGACGAGGAGGAGCGGCCATGACGGACTGGACCATCGAGGAGCTCGCCGGCGCCATCCGGCAGGGCAAGATCTCGCCGGTGGAGGCGGCGGAGGCATGTCTCGCGCGGGTCCAGCGCCTGGATGGGCGGCTGCGCGCCTTCATCACACCAGATCCCGAGGGGGCGCTCCGGGCCGCGAAGGAGCTGGAGGCCGAGGCGACCGCGGGCCGGTGGCGCGGCCCGCTCCACGGCGTGCCGCTGGCGTTCAAGGACCTCTGCCATGTCCGCGGGCTCCCCACCTCGTGCGGCACCAGGACGAAGGAATACTTCGTCGCGGCTCACGAGTGCACCGCGGTGAGTCGCCTGGTGGCGGCGGGAGCCCTCACGCTCGGCAAGCTCAACATGACGGAGCTGGCCATGGGGCCCTTCGGGGACAATGCTCATCACGGTCATGTCCAGAACCCGTGGCGCGCGGGGCATGTGTCCGGTGGCTCGTCGAGCGGCTCGGGAGCGGCGGTGGGCGCGGGCCTGGCCCTGGGCGCTCTCGGCAGCGATACCGGCGGGTCCATCCGGTTGCCCGCCGCGTGCTGCGGCATCGTGGGGCTCAAGCCCACCTATGGCCGGGTGAGCCGGGCCGGCGTCATGCCACTGTCCTGGTCCAACGACCACATCGGGCCCATGACGCGGACCGTGCGGGACGCGGCGCTCCTGCTCCGCGTCGTCGCCGGTCGCGATCCTCACGACGCCACCTCGAGTCCGCGCGCGGTGCCGGACTACCTCGCCGGGATCGACGCCGGGGTCGGGGGGCTGCGCGCCGCGGTGCCCGAGAACTTCTTCTTCCAGGGGCTCGATCCCGAGATGGCGTCCGGCGTGCGCGAGGCGCTGAGGATTCTCGAAGGGTTGGGCGCCCGGATCGAGGAGATCCGGCTCCCGGATCCGCAGACGATGAACGACGTCTGCAACATCATCTCTCGCTGCGAGAGCGCCGCCGTCCACGCGCGGCTCTACCGCGAGCGGCCCGAGGAGATCCAGCCCGTGGTGCGGGCGCGGCTCGAGCTGGGCTTCCGCATCCCGGCTCACGATTACCTCCAGGCGCTGCGCCTGCGCGCCCGGCTGACGCGCGCCTTCCTCCGCGACGTCTTCGCCGAGGCGGACGTGCTGGTCGCGCCCGTGATCCCCGAGGCCGCCCCTGCGCTCAGCCACGCGACCGAGGGCCCCGTCGAGGAGCTCGCGCTCCGGCAGGGCCGCTTCGCGCGCCTCACGCGCCCGTTCAACGGGCTGGGGCTGCCGGCGCTGAGCGTGCCGTGCGGATTTTCCCGGGTGGGCCTGCCGCTGGCCTTCCAGATCGTCGGCCGGCCCTTCGCCGAGGCCACGGTCCTGCGGGTGGGTCACGCGTACGAGCAGGCCGCCGGCTGGCATCGCCGCCGCCCCCCGCTCGACTGAGCCGTCGCCGCCCGGGCTACTTCGCGAGCAGATACTGCAGGCGGTAGATCGCGAGCAGGGGATCCGGGGCGGCGCCGCGGCGGGCCAGAGCATCGGCGCTCAGGAAATCGAGGCCGACCGACTCGAGGATGGGGGCGTCGCCGCCCTCGAGAAGGAGCACCCAGCGGGCGAGGGTATCGGGTTGCTGCCGGAGCTCTTTCTCCGCCGTCCTCACCTGGGTCGCCGCCACGTCGGCCTGGCAGAGGTGGGCGCCGACGACGCCCGGCCGCTCGTAGATGGCGGGAAGCGTGGTGCCGGTGAGCCACGCGCCCAGCTCCTCGTCGCGCCCGGCCTCGGGCCCGAGATCGAGGGTGGCCAGCGCTCCGCCCACGCCCTCGCCCAGGCTCAGGGTCACCCGACACGCGGTCCGCTTGGTGTTCCGGAACAGCGGCAGCGACCGGCGCGTCCACGGGGTGGGATCGTTCAGCCGCGCGAGGTAGGCGGGTCCGCTCAGCGTGTCGATGGACTCGGTCTCGTAGAGGGTGAAGTACTCCGGGCTCCCCGAGACGGCGACATAGCGGCGCCCGCGCTGGAAGCCCGGCACGCCGACCCGCTCCGGGATGTGCTCCCGGGTGTGCCAGTGCACGAACTCGTCATCGCCTCCCGGCGCGATGTCGTTCCAGATGGCGAGCACGGCCGAACCCATGAGTCCCATGCGCCGACGCTACCCCCCGCAGGTCGAGGCGAGCACGTGCCGCTCAGCCGGTGCGCACCGCCGCCACGATCTGCGCCGCGTGCTCCTCGGCGTGCTCGCCAACACGCCGGGCGAGGAGCTCGATGGACATGACGCCGAGCGAGGGATGGCGACCCTGGCGCGACCACTCGGGGTCGGGCAGTGTCTGGAGCAGCCGCGCAAGCTGCTCGTGCTCGGCGACGATCGTGTCCAGGAGGTCCTCGGCCGCCTCGTCGCGGGCGAGGCTGGCGCGGCGATAGCCCTCCTCGTCGAAGTCGGCGAAGAGGGGAGCGTCCTCGTAGAGGAGCCGCCGGATCCGCAGCCCGTAGACGTGGACGATGACGTCGCGCAGGTGGGTCAACGTCTCCAGGGCCGACCACTCTCCTTCCCGGGGCGGGCGGGTGAACCGGCCCGGCGGCGCCGCCTCCACGGCGCGCTGGACGACGCGTGCCGAGGACCGCATCCGCTCGAGGATGGCGCGATGCTCGGGTGTCATTCGTGGGCTCCACTCATGTCCTGCGCCTTGGCCCGTGTCCAGCCCCACACGCGCCGGCAGCACGGGGCGAACCATACCTCATGCGCGAGGCGATCGCAATCCGGGTACCGGGCCGATTCGCCGGATCTGGGGCCGCGGCATGACGGCGGAGCCGCCGGCCCCCGGGGCTGGCGCTGGGCCGGGCGGCTGCGTTGAGGGCCCCGTCTGCGCTATAGTGTT
>WNGA01004409.1_pt1 | contig 20703 bp, 25 predicted proteins | sample 5400061 | NCBI WGS metagenome assembly WNGA01 (sample SAMN13153366, study PRJNA577476) | soil metagenome | isolation source: 100 cm soil or saprolite under grassland replicate 2 | place: USA:California | collected 2016-06-15
ACACAACCTCGCTAACCCTTGACGACCTCCGAGCCGAGAGTGTGCTGGCCTTTCTGGATGACATCGAGGCAACGCGCAACAATTCTGTCAGGACGAGGAACATTCGTCTGGCGGCGTTGCGCACTTTCTTCAGATATCTAGCCACGCAGGATCCGTTGCGGGCCGGTCAGTACCAGCGGATCGTAGCCATTCCGATCAAACAAGCCCCCCAACCAGTGATGGAATATCTGGAAGTGCATGAGGTTAAAGCCATACTGGGAGCTATTGACCGCAAGCACGCGGCTGGTCGACGCGACTATGTCCTGATCAGCTCGCTCTACAATACTGGAGCGCGCGTGCAGGAGATCTGCGATCTGCGGGTCGCTAACCTCAGGTTGGCCGCCCCACCCATCGTCACGCTCACGGGTAAAGGGCACAAAACTCGTCACGTCCCCCTCTGGCCCGAGACTGCGAGCTTACTGCAAGAGCATCTACAGGAACGCGGCATTTTGACCGAGTCACAAGCCTGCCTCTTTGTTAACGCACGAGGTGAGCCATTAACGCGCTATGGGATCCGACATATCATCCAAACGAGAGTAGCGACAGCCCTGCCAAGCTGCCCGAGTCTAGTTGGAAAAAGGGTTAGCCCCCACACTTTGCGCCATGCAACGGCAATGCACTTGCTTCAATCAGGTGTAGATCTGGCAGTGATTAAAAGTTGGCTCGGCCATGTCAATCTAGCAACCACTCATGGCTATGTTGAGATCGATATAGAGATGAAGCGAAAAGCTTTGTCTGCCTGTACCCCGCTCGATAATCCGGAAAAGTTGCAGCGTCTCGTTGAGCAGAACAAGGATATCATCAGTTGGCTAGAGACCCTTTAGAGGGCAATCGTTATGTGGAGTCGTTGCCTCGCCTCACGCTACAAACAAAGGCTCCTGGGCAATCACTCCACATGACGGTGCGCGTCACATTAAACCTGTAATGTGACGCGTCACATTACAGGTTGTCAAAACCACACCTCCGGTGAAGGTGAAACAGCATATGGCGGAGAAATACTTGCGAATCAATTTATCCTGGATATGAAAGAAGCGGACGAGTTGGATGAGCTACTTTCACTAAGCCCGGAAGAAATAAGGGAAATGTTCAATAAAGGTGATTTCAGAAAATAACGATAAAGCAGGGCGATGACCCGGCTTCGTGTCTGCGGCGTGGTCGGTAGGGGATGGCGCGAAGGGGGTGACATTGGCGCGGCTGAAAAGTGGCGGCAAGTCTCGACAGTTTTCGTCGGTGAGGCGCATGATGCGCAAAGCTGACGGCTTTGAGATACGGTGAGTTCTACTGAACAAGCCGCCGACGAGCTGAGGAAACGACGCTCCCCAAAAGCCGCCGACTGAAGGGCAAGCCGGGCGCCTTATTGCTCCGTGACGCCCAGCTTTGCTGTTTGCGTAGTCAACGGCGACCGCCGGGCCGATTCACACACCATGCTTTGTAATGATTAACCAGGCGTTCGAGAACCTGCTCCGGCGTCAAGCTGCTGTGTAAGTAGATTGTGACAGACACGTCGCCGACGCTGAGCGTTGAGCGGACGTATGCCGCTTTGTCCGTGACGGCGACCGGCAGTTTTACGGACTCGATGTCATCCACGACAGGAAAGCTCAGGCCGTCGTGAGGGCCACCGATGAAGAGATAGCTTTGCATTCTGTTCCTCCGTGTTTGTGGCGTGAAGTCTCAAGCTCGAAGCATTATATGCTCATTATTGGTTTTAATAGCGGGGTTCGTCGCCCGGCTATGGCTATCTGGACGGCAGGCAGATAATGCGCGGCAACTGGCAGCCTTACGAACTGCTTAGGCCGCCGACGAGCCGAGGAAACGGAGCTAGGCAAGCCGGGCGTCACCGAGCTAGAGACGCCCGGCTTTTTGTCTTTCTCGGTGCAGACGTCTGTACGCCCGGGGAAGGGAAGATCACACCGCCGCCGAGATTGGCGCCGCTTCTACCTGAGCCGCTTCGGCGTCACGCTCATCGAGGATCGCGGTCACTGTCTCTATGATCTGAAGGGCGAGGCGCGCGCGTTCGTCCTGGTCGGACGTTGCGCGGATCTCCTGAGCCAGCTCGCGGACTGTCGCCATGTCGTCGCGCTCGCAGTCTTCGACGATCTGACCCGCGAACCGCTTCACGGATCGTCCGGCCGGCTCGGCGGCGATGTCTTCAGCCAGCATTAAGACGTTGAACAGGTCGAGCGTCGGCGTCCGCAGCTCTTCGCTCTTTGTCTCGGACTTTCTCGGCGAGGATTCCAGCGATTCGGTTGTCATCGTACATGGAGAGCACAAAAAAGCCGGGGGTATGTTAGCAAGATAGGCGATTGGACATCTGCCTATCTTGCTAACATACCCCCGGCTTTTTTGTGCTCTCCAACCTCAGCAGTCCTTCGCCAAAACACCATCCGACCTCTGACGTCAGGGCACATTTGATAAAGTAGCTTCCAAGTTGAGCTTAGTTTGCGGAGAAAACGCCGCAAGGGGTTCCGGGAGAAATTTTGATTTTTGTTACCGTAGTGGTGTCGAAATGCGGCCGCTCGCCAAAATCAAAGGAGTTATTGTCACAGACCCCTCTCGAAGTTGTGCAAGGGAAAGGCCGTCGTAGTAATTCATTGCAGACAATAACTTTGCGGCTAAATTTGAGATAGTTTTTTAGCAGGCCAAAGAAAAATTGTCTCCTCTGTCCTTTTTGACGGCAATTTTCGGACATGTAGGTGAGGGCAGCAAGAAGCTTCCCTGGGCGATAAGAACAGGCAGGAAAGTGATGATTCATGTCACTTCTGCATGCGAGGGCACCGAAAGGGGCTCCCACTTGGAGCGTTCAAAGAATTGGGGAGAAAACACTCGAACCAGCTTTGACTATCTGTGGCACAACACTTGTCTATAAAAAGATTCATAAGTTACGGGAGTTGCGGCGGCTAGGAAATCACGGCCTCCTAAGATGGGATGACTGCGAGCATTGGCCGGGCTGAGGCTCTTGCGGTAACTTTTTGAAGAAGGAGCGGCGATGAAGAAAATTTTTTTGGCGGCGGTGATGACCTTAGCAATGGTAGGCATGTTGGTTAGTTTCACATCTTACAGCTACGCTCAAGGCAGTAGCAGACCTAGCGCAGGCCCCAATGACCAATCAGGTTCCCTAAGCGGGACGTTTTGGTTTGATACTTACAGTTACCAACCAGTTCAAATCACTGTTACCTTTGTTGGGACTTTGGTTCAGGCAACAGGGCCAATTGGTGATACATCGTTTACGAGAACAATATCGCAGACCGTAACCCCACAAGGAGGCACGCCATTTCCGCATGGACATGTCAGTTTCTTCGCACACTGCTTAAGACCAGGGACTTGGCGTGTATCCGCCTATTCTAATCTTACTGGTCCAGTGACCTGTACGACGACAGTAGTAGGAGGTGAACTAAATTGGTACTTCAATCTAAGCGTTGCGGGGGGCAATGGTCCCTCTTGTAGCCCTCCCAGGTATGTAAGAGTCAGGCCTGACGAGCCAAGACCCAAGCCTAACTACAGGTGAGTTAGTGCTACGGTAGTGCTGCAAATGTAAGGCTGGCCTTTTGGGAAGGTCTAATAAAGACAGGGGTATTTGTAGACCGCCAGGCTTACATTTGTAGCACTACCCTGTGCGCCAAGTCTTCGGAGATATGAATGGTAGATGAAAAGACCGTACGCTTAGGGAGCATCCGGCCTATTGTTCAAGCTCAGATGTTGGCTAATGCTGAAGATAGCCTTTTCTACGGTAACAGCTTCACATCTGGCGCGCTACCCTTCCGGTACCTTAATGCGACTTTCTTAACGCGCTCTAAAGAAGGAGGATAGGACTGTGTATCACTATATGTTGAAAAGTTTCTTGCTAGTGGCAGCAGTTGTGCTTATACCCAGCTATGCATTTGCTCAAAGCACAACTCATCCGCCGGTTATGCGCCGTCCGTTTACGGTCGCTTACCCATCTACTAGCCGTCAGGGTACAGTTGCTTACCCGCCTACTAGTCCTCCGGTTACAGTTGTTTACCCGCCTACTAGCCGTCAGGGTACAGTTGCTTACCCACCTACTAGCCCTCCGGTTACAGTTGCTTCGCCGGTTAACCATCCCACGGCTTCTACACCCACTTCGGCTCCCGGCTCTCATTCAGGAGGACAAGTTCAAAACATAGAGAGTCTATCCTTTTGGACAACTGCTCCAGGAATAATGACAGCCCTTGCAGCTTTTATAAGTGCTCTCGCTGCTTTGGTAGCTGCTTTTAGGGGGATTAAACGCCGGAGTTCCTCCGTTTAGGGCTCTGTTGCAAAAAATATTTTGACTACATTCTATAGCGGGTATGAATCGATATTCGCCACAATATCTTGTGTGGCCAGTGAATGTTTGCAACAGAGCCGGTAAAGTTGCTGTCACTCTTACGGCGGATGGATTATCGCGGCGCTTGGGGAAGGAGAGTCGATATTGTTGTGACGTAATTCAGAAACCGGCCAATGGAGGCGTGTCCGGGGGCTCAACCAGAACGATAAGGGCGTGAGGAACGCCGGCGGCGTTGGCGGCGGCATGAACCTCTTTGGCCGAGCGTCCAGCTTTGATCAGTCTGTCTTCGTCCAAAGCCACCCACTGATTGGCATATTCAGCGCGGTGCTCTCGCAGCCATTTCATCTCCTTATTATTGTCTTTTTCGGGGGCGATTGGCGGGACGCGCCGCATTTTTCGATGTTTCACGACCTTTCCACGCCTCCCGTATATATTCTCGCAAGGCGGCTCGTTCTTGTTCACTGATTGAGTCCGCGCCGCAACTTGTTTCGAAGCCTCTTCCATCAGGGCCCTTAGTTCTGCCTCTGCGGCGGGGGACAGTTCGCTGCGTCTTATCTCTGCCATACTGATCAACCACCCTTTCAACTGACACCGCCATTTGACGGTCGATGTCGCGGAACTGTTTAACGGCTTTTATGCCATATAAACTGGCGACTTCGCCCAGATACCTTTTTGCGAAGCCTCGCGCTCGGTTAAGCGCGCCAAATCCAATATAACCCATTTTAGCATATGCGCCACTCAGAACGTAAGCGGCAGCCTCGGCCGCCAACCTCTCCTTATCCTTGACATAATTCCGCCCAACTTCTGATTTTGAGATTTGGCGATAATCCGGATCTGCTTGCATCCAGGCTGCCGATAGAAGTTTGATGGTTCCTCTGCCAATCCTTATCTGCACAAGATGGATACCCGCCTCATGCATTTCCGATTCTCGGACCTCAGCGTTTGTGCGAGTGTCATCAGCGTCGACGTAACACGCGGCGCCACCTACTGCTCTGGCCGTCAAGGATGACAGGTTCTTGGCTAAGTCGATGAGGCCGCGGCCATCAGCGCCTCTTGAGGCCATATTCAGCGCAAGCTGTTGTATAAGGGGAATGGTCTTGTTCAGAAGCTTAACCGATTCCGCCAGGCCATGGAAGCGCGCCGGCTCGGCGCCAGCCCACACGAGAGCCTCTTCGAGGGCTATGGTTCCTTGGCGATTACCCCACAACACTCGCTCGCCGGCCGGCGTCTTCACGATTTTGGAGCGCACCCCTTCAAGTATCACGGGCACTGGGGTCTGGCGCTCGACAATCGGGGGAATGTCCCAACGCCGAGCAACCCGTGGAAGCCTCTTTGAGGGGACCTTACGTTCGGAGAGTGCGGGTCTTTTCGTTGATCCACCGTTCTGCGATCTCATGGATGTTGGCCTCAACTTCGGAGTTGGTGTTGCCTGTTGGAAGACTGTAGTCCGCGCTCCATCCTGCCTGATCCAATGGCAGATCTTCAGTGGGGATTAGTGGAGGGGCGCGCCGTATGCTCTCCTCGTTACATTCTGGACAGCCTGCGCCTGAGCGCGTCGGGCAATTTGTATCGCCTTTGTGTCCTCTCTCAGATGATGATGTGCGTTTCTCGTCTACCAGTTTATGCGCCTTGAAATATTGTTCTATGCCGTTGGCGCTGAGACTGAGTGTCTGGCTCAGTTCGCCAGTTGGGTCGGCATAGAGATCCGGATCCGCGAGTTGTGGCAGGATCTGTATTTCTATTTTGAGCTGCGTTTCACGCAGCATCTTCCAAAGGTCAGCCAGTAGTAGGGAGCGTTTCATAGGGCAGTGGGTGTTTTCAGTGATCACCGCAGGGCTTCGATCTGCTGGCGTTGTTCTGTCGAAAGTGTCATAGGGAATTGAAATCTCCATCGCTGCAAACTCGGCATGTGCAGGGCGCAATAGCGGCGGCATCCACTCCCTTGCGCCTCATGCGGGTGGCTACCCCCTTCAGGACAGACTTGTGCTTTCTCAGGCGTCTTTCAATTTCGTTCGGCAATACTTCTTCAATGAGATCCTCGGCCTCTTTGACGCTGTGTAATCCGTCATCCGGATCATGATCATAATAGGGGTACTCCGAATGGCCATAACCGACAATTTCCTCGGCCCTAAAGATCAGGTAATATCGAGGATCTTTCGATTGTACCGTCTCGCCGTGCTGATAAATCGTAATCTCGAAGCCTTCGCGGCTTATGGTTTTGATTTCGAGATTCTCCCCTGAATGCCAACTTGAAGCAACGTGCAGGAACACCGGACCATGTTTACGAATATAAAAGGTGGCATCCACGCCTATATCGCATTCCCGACATTTCTCGCGTAGCTGTTCGATGCTGGTTTTTACTTCGTCGGGCAAGCCTGAGAGGTCGTAATTGTCTATCCTGTTGCGTCTGCTCATAGGGAATTGAAGCCTCTGTTTTGGTCAACTATTTGATCCTCATCTTTCGAATCATCTGGGTTCGATCTTTGGCGTGGAGATATAAAGACGTGGTTTTTATATCCGCATGCCCGAGTTGGTCCCGAACCTGGGGCAGTGTGGCGCCGTCTTCGAGAAGATTGGTCGCCAGCGAGTGACGCAACATATGAGGCGTGACGTGCTTGCCGATCTTCGCCGCCTTCGCCGCCCGGTCGACCAGATACGCCGCGGTGTGGCGCGTTTCTTCACCAAATAACGGTTGATCGTCCTCCAGATCGCCCTTCAGTTTGAACAGGTCGGCCCATAACTCAGGCCCGATATAGACCTCTCGATTTCTTTTGCCTTTACCTGTGACGTGAACATAAGCCCCTTCATCTTCGGCGGCGCGAAAATTTGCCCAGGTCAAAGAAAGCGATTCTGAAATCCTCACGCCTGTCACGGCGAGCAACCGCAGCAACAGGCCATCGGGCGAATCGGCGCCAACGGAGTCAATCAACGCCTGAACTTCATCAACGGTCAACGCCTTGTCTTTGAAATTGTTCTCCACTTTGGGCGCGGAAATCGCCGCCGCCAAGTCTTCATCGATCTCCTTGATCAGCTTCAGATACTTGAAGAAACTCCGCAGGGAAGTCAGCTTTCGGTATTCGGTGGCGCGGCTATCAGTCTCGTTGCGGATATATGCCTGATACTGGATTACGTCACCTGGTTGCGTCTGCCGAATCGGTTTCTTCGTATAGGCGACAAAGGCCCGCACGTCGCGTTTATAGGCTTCGTGAGTGTGTGGGCTACTGCGCCGGCCGGAATTCAGCCAGCCGTTCAGCAGGGCGCCGAGATCGTCCAAGTCTTCTGTTAAGCCCTGTGTTTTCTTCATATCAGTTTTACGCATAATAACTGTTATGCGGAAACATAGTTATCTTTCGGAATTCCGTATTGCATCTTGTTGGTCTTTGAGAGACTGAATCCAAGCCGAGGCCTCTGAGCGGCTTGTGACTTCACCTGTAAAGCCCAACTGTTTCAAATAGGCGAGCTGACGGCCAGTCGGCGGCAAGACTGTTTGGCTCAAGATCCTGATTTCTTCCAGCGCATGCCTAACTCGGGCGGGTAAATTGGTCGCCTCTTTCGTTCGATTCAGAACTTGGCCGACAAAACCAGCGCTGTACCGAGACCAACTCGCCAATTGGGCAATCGTTATCCCACGCTTTGGCATTTCTTCTTTGACTTCTGAAACCAGCATAGAATCTCTCAATTGAATATGAATAAAGTTTAGCATGCCCCTACAGATTTTCAAGCAAATTCTGTAGCCTACTACAACTTAACCTTGACACCATATTGGAGCGGACTATATGGTACGCCTCGCCGCTGGAAGCATAAGTTTGCCGCCACTATGAGAAAAGGAACAATGACAGCTCGACAATTCGCCGAGGAAACCGACTCCGCTTACACGACGGTTATGCTTTGGCTCAAGAAGGGGCTTATCCCAGGCGCCGAACTGAAGGAAGACGCGCGCGGCCCGTACTGGGAAATCCCGGCGTCCGCTCTGAAGACCTTCAAGAGGCCCAAAATGGGAAGGCCGAAAAAGAAGGCGTCTTAGTAGCGCAAAGAGGTCGGGCGACTTCCCTCTCCGCATTCTTTCGCTACGCTGACTTATGAGCACACCGAGGATATTTTTGCAGTTCAACTCCAGCTTGGCCATCGGGACAGCAAAACAACGGAGAGGTATATCGCCCAAATTCAGGTGGAAAAGGCCAAACAGAATGCAGCCAGGTCATGGAGCCTGCCCACTTGATCGCCCAGCGCCCAGCGATCTGCTGCGCGCGCTCGGTCGAACGAATAGTTAGAAACTTTGCCTAAAATCTCTGGCGTATGCTCAAGTCGGCTAAATAGACTCAATTGTCGCACGGCGAAGCGGCGTACCTACTTGCCCTTGGCCTTCAAGGCGAGGATCTCTGGCCAAGTTAAGATCCGCGGGATGTCGTAATACGTGTCATTGCGGCGAAAGTGCGTGATTTCAGGACTGAACTATGCGTCGCCAATATCAATGATGACAATGACAGGGAGAATATGATAGAGAATCGGCAGTGTCTCGAAAGTGCCCCAGAAAGAATGGCGCAAAAGCGATGGCCGAAGCCGAGAAGATTCCAAAGATCGATCCAGCCGAAGTAGAAATCCTGATCGAGCGAGTAAAGCAAAATAAACTTGAAGAGCGAGAGGTCGAGCTGATCGCCGGATTGTTGCGAACTCTGCTGTATTTAGTCGCGATGTTGCAAGACAAGAAGGCGACGATCCTCCGTCTGCGGGAAATGATCTTCGGCCGGCGAAGCGAAAAGAGGAAAAAAGCTCCTTCGGAATCGGAAAAGGATCAGGATCAGGCCGCGACCGATGAGTGGGGTGAGACAGGCCAGGGCGAGGGTCGCCAAAGAGCTGGAACTGAGAAGAACCAGCAGTCTGAAAGCGAAGTCCGGCCCAACAGGCGCGGACACGGGCGGAATCCCGCTTCGGCCTATCAAGGCGCAAAGAAGGTTTATTGCCGTCATACGGAACTCGGTTCCGGCAGTCCCTGCCCGGCGACCGAGTGCACAGGCAAGGTCTATCAGGTTTCGAGACCACACGGCTTCATTCAGTTTACAGGCCAGCCGGTGATTAGTGCGACGCACTATGTGCAAGAGGTACTCCGATGCCTGTTGTGTGGGAAGGAATATGAGGCGCCGTTGCCGGAGGGAGTCAAGCCGCAGAAATATGATGAGACGGCAGATGCGGCAATTGCCATCAACAGGTATTTGGTGGCGACTCCGCTCTATCGGATGTCTGGTCTACAGACGATGTGCCAGATTCCGCTGTCGGAATCGACGATCTTTGAGCGGTGTGCGGTTGTCGCCGAGGCCTTGCTGCCGATCTACAAACAGATGGAGCGCGAGGCGGCCAATGCCAAGGTTTTATACGGTGACGACACGTGGTTAAGGATCCTGGAGTTGATGAAGGAGAATCAGGCCAAGGGAAAAGGCGAGCGGGTTGGAATCCAAACCACGGGGATCGTGGCCGAGAGAGCTGATGGAGTGAAGATCGCGCTCTACCTCAATGGTCGTCGCCATCTGGGAGAGAACGCCGAGAAGTTGCTTGAGCAGCGAAGCCGTGGGCTGGCCCCGATCATTCGGATGAATGATGCTTTGGCCGCCAATTGGAGCGGGGAGGAAGAACGAATCGAATGCTGCTGCTTGACGCATGCGAGACGAAAGTTTGCCGAACTGGAGAAGTTCTATCCCCAAGCCTGCGGGTACGTGCTGGACCGGATTGGTGAAATCTACAAGAACGAGGCGGCAACCGAGGGGATGGAGGATGAAGAGCGATTGGCCTACCATCAAGAGCATAGCGGGCCAATCCTGTCCGAGTTCCGGCAATGGATGGATGAGGAGATGAAGGAAAAGAGAGTGGAGCCGAACTCGAGTCTTGGGAAAGCCATCTCATACTTTCAAAATAACTACGAGGAGTTGACAAGCTTTCTTCGCGTCCCCGGGGCGCCGATCGACAACAACCCTGCGGAGCAGGTCTTGAAAGCGCCGGTGATGATCCGCAAGAACTCCTATTTTTATCGAACCAGTTACGGAGCCTGTGTGGGGGGAATAATCCTGAGCGTGATGATCACCTGTCGCCTGAATCAGACCAACGTCTGGAACTACCTGGTCTGGGCGCTGAGAAAATCGGCGGAGGTCAGAGAAAATCCGGGCGCCTTCCTGCCGTGGAACTATCGAGGAGAAGAATCGGCGCTGAGCGAGGAAAGGCGGGCCGTCTGAGGAGGAGAAACCGAGCGCCAGGCGGAAACAAAGGATGCCTGATCGGGCAAGCCGTTATAAAGCAGGACCGAGAGTTGCTGAGCCTCAAGCGAATGGAGAGGCGTGTTCTGCTGTTGCGGCTTGGGCCACCAGCGAAGGGTTCCGCGTGAGAAACGACGCGTGCACAACCAATAGCCATGGCCATCGTAGCAAAGGACCCTCAAGGCGGAGCCGCGCCGGTTTCTGAAAACATAGAGCGCCCCATCGTCGGGACTGGAATCCAATTGCTGCCGGCATAAGGCGACCAGGGCGTCGATCCCTTTGCGGAAATCGACAGCCCCGTAGGCGAGCCAAATTCGTAATTGCGGAACAATCTGGATCATAAGGTTGAGCCTCGCAGGAAATCGGCGCAGAGTGATTTGATCGCCGAGGCGTCCACGGCGGGCAAGGTCAAACAGAGTCTCGATCCGTCAGGACGTTCGAGCACAAGACGACAATCACTTGTCGAGTGGGATGCGGAACTCTGGCTGGGAAATGTTGCCGGATCAGGGAGCTTGAAGAAAGCAGGAAGTGGGGATTTGCGCACGGCGGCGCGCGAGGAGCGTTTGGCCGGCTGTTTGTTTTTGAGCCTCGCCGGATCAAATTTCAAAACCCGGCGGAGGAGAGAAGGCGGATAACGGCGGGCCATCTCCAGAGTTGCGATGCGGAGATCCTCGGGAATCGGTTCACGGTTGTATTTACGGGTTGCCCGCCAGTGAGTAAAGCGGGCTTGCAGTTCGAGCAGATCGGCAGGAATTGAATCTGAATCCATCGAATACCTCCAAGAAGTAAAATCGGGCATCGGTGGATACGATAAATGAAACGGCAATCACAAATCATGCACGGTTACCGAAATGGAGGCTGTCTATGCGTGGGTGCTAAAAACTGAAGTAGGTGAATTTCCGGGCGTCAATGGACGGTTGCCGCAAGGACACCGTAATACTGCTCGGGCACCAGACCCAACTCGATGAACATCTCGTCGTGCAGTCGTGCGATGCGCGATGTCATCTCGCTTTCGGTCATACCCGGCGTCTTTACTGATTCCGAGTTGGTCGAGCGTCAGCACGGCTGCAGATTAGCCTGGGTGCTTGCCAATGTCTATCGGTTCTGAATATCCCTCTGGCCCCCACCTGAACGGTTACTGCCGAAGCGAAACCCCGCAGAAACCGGGGCGGTCGAGATCGTCATTGGTATAACGCGTTATACCGACTGCTGATTTGGTTTGTGATATAGTGCAATTGCCTCTGCTTGAGGCAGGAAGGAGGTGAGGCCATTGACCAAGCTAGTTGGAATACTGCTTGCGAAAGCGCTGAGCAGGTTAGTCTACATACTGCTTGCGAAAGCGAATAAAAGGCCTCGCCCCAACGCCTTCGCTAGCTAAATAGCGACTGCAACATTGACCATGAATTACAACAATGCGAAGGGCCTCACTCCTGGGCAATAGAACTCAGTTGGTTGAGAGAGGAAGTGAGGGGTCAAAAAAGGCCTGACCAACACAGGCAGTGAAAGGGAGCCGTCAACCAGCTCCCTTTTTCACTTTTCTGAGCGTTCTCCTGACTCTATTCAACTCTGCGCTCATGCCGCCTCCATCGCGCGGATTGGGGTTCCGCGACGGCGACGTAAACGATCTTGCTGGTCCTGACGATTTTGGCTAGGGTGATTGTCTACCATGGCCGCCGACTCCAGCTTTCCACCCACGCCAGTGGTAAATGCCCCACCAAGTGAGCAGATTTAGCCCTCAAACATGAGTATTTGACTCCAATCATGAGCATTAGCATGAACATAGCAAGGAAAAGTGCTCTGTACCTGGATTCTTCCATCGACATTATGTAAATTCAAGCCAGAGCATGAGGCGTTCTTCGAGCTGGCTATAGAACGGCTGCCTGACGGCGATGCCAGTTTTAAGGCTCGGAATTCATCCTGAAGTGGAGCGGCCCGCTACTTTGAGCAGATCAATGCCTTCGACTGCTGGTGCGACCATGAGCAACCCCGCCTTCCGCATTCCAACGGTTCGTCAATCTCTGTGTTCTTTCGGCGAGGGGGCGTGAAACGCCTGGTTTCTCTCCATTCCGAAGGCGTCGAAAGAAGCCCGCGGCCTTTTTGAGAACTCGTTGACATTCTCTATATTTTCTCTATTATGTAGAAATATGGCGAAAGGGGAATATTTAGGCGAATTCGAGCAGATCGTGTTGCTCGCCCTGGTCAGATTGGCGGAGAACGCCTACGGCATGACCATTCGAGGCGAGATAGAGAAACGGACTGGCCGGGAGGTGTCTATCGGTGCGGTGTACGCGACCTTGGAGCGATTGGAAGCGAAGAGCTACGTCAGTTCGTGGTTGGCGGATCCGACGTCCGAGAGGGGGAGGAGGGCGAAACGATTTTTCAAGCTCGAACCGGCGGGGGCGGCCGCCATCCGTAGATCGCGAGAGATGCTGACGAGCATGTGGGAAGGTCTGGAGGCCGATGGTGATTTGACGCCGCAGACTTAGTTATGAAACGAACAGAATTCAAGCCGCCAATTCTCGCCGACCTTCTTTTATACCTGACCTTGCCGGCAAAGCTATACAACTGTATTCGCGGCGATCTGACAGAAGAGTACTATACCGTGATTTTGCCCGACTTGGGCGTCAGGAAAGCGAGGTTCTGGTATTGGCGCCAGGTCATTCGTTCAATCGGTCCTGCCCTACGGGGCGAAATCGCTTACGCGAGACCCACAGAAAGGAAAGGCGACGCGATGGAAACAATAGTACGCGATCTGCGATTCGGGCTCAGGATGTTGGTAAAGACCCCGGGATTCACGGCTGTTTCGCTGATAACGCTGGCCCTCGGAATAGGCGCCACGACGGCTATGTTCAGCGTCGTGAATGGAGTCCTACTGCGCCCGCTGCCGTACAAAGAACCCGACAATCTGGTTTTGATCAAGGAAAAAATCCCGAAGATCGGTCAGACCCCATTTTCGTTGCCTGCGCCTGATGTCCTGACGTTCCAACGAGAGAGTCGATTATTCGACGGTGTGGCGGGCTTTCAGGAAACCCGTATGGATCTTACCGGTCTAGGTTCGCCCGTCCGCGTCAGCGCGGCCAGAATATCCTGGAATGGATTTGAATTGCTGGGCGTGGCGCCGATGCTAGGCCGAGCCTTTACCACCGATGAAGATCAACCCGGCCGATATGTCGCGGTGCTCAGTTACGCGACCTGGCAGCAGAAATTCGGCGGGGCGCTGGACATTCTACACCGAACTTTGGAGTTGGACCGAAGACAGTATGAAGTGGTAGGCGTGATGCCGCCTGGCTTCGCATTCCCTCTTCGCACGCGTGACAGTGCGGTAGAGATCTGGACGCCGATGGCGTTCACCGAGCGGGAAAAAGCGGCCGCGGGCGACAATTTCGATTACGACGCGATCGCCCGCCTCAAACCCGGCGTCAGCCTGCGACAGGCAAGCGATGACGCGGAGACCGTAATGCGGCGCATCGTCGACGGCTATCCGGCGAATATTCGTGCGGAGTTTCAGGTGTTAAGCGTCCTCCTGCCGCTGTCTGAGAGCGCGCTGGGTGACGTGCGCTCGCCGCTGATGATCATGCTGGCGGCCGTGATACTCGTGCTCTTGATCGCTGTTACCAACGTGGCCAATTTAACGCTCACGCGCGGAGCGGCGCGCCAGAGAGAGATCGCCGTCAGAATAGCCCTGGGGGCAGGCGGCAGGCGCGTGGTGGCGCAGTTGCTTTCGGAAAGCGTGCTGCTGGCGCTGATCGGCGGCGCGATCGGCGCCGCGCTCGCCGCGGTTGGCGTAAAAGCTCTAGTCTCGATCGTCCCTACAAACATACCCAGACTGGATGCGGCCCATCCGGACATTCGGGTTCTGCTCTTTGCGTTGATCATTTCGGCGGCCAGCGGCGTCGTGTTCGGCGTGGCGCCAGCGCTGTTCGCGTCGCGCGCCAGGCTGAACGACAATTTGAAAGAGGGAGGGCGTTCCGGCGGTTTCGGCAAAGGGCGCCGAGCGCTGCGATCTGCCTTTGTCGTAACGCAGGTGGCGCTGGCTTTGATGCTGCTGGCCGGTTCGGGACTGTTGATTCGAAGCTTTCAACGCGTGCTGGAAGTCGACCCCGGCTTCAGGCCAGATCATGTCATCACAGGTATGGTGTCCCTGCCCCCGGCCGAATATACGCGTGGAGAGCAACCGTTGAATTTCTTCGTCGAACTGGTCGCGCGGATGCGACAGATTCCGGGGGCTCGGTACGCCGGCGCTTCGACCGATCTGCCTTTGAGGTCGGGGTGGACGCGGATCTTCACTCCGGAAGGCTACCAGCCTCCGCCGGGCGCGGGACTGAACGTAGACAAACATTCAGCCGTGCTGGGCGATTATTTTCAGGCGATGGGAATACCTCTTTTACGCGGACGGCTATTTACGGCGGAAGAGAGCGCAAACGCGCCGCCAGTCGTCATTATCAGTGAATCGATCGCCAAACGATATTTCGGCGGCCAGGATCCGATCGGTCGGAGGCTGAAGTGGGGGCCGGAACAATCGGACAGCCCCTGGTTGACGATAGTCGGCGTTGTGGGAGAAGTAAAACACGGCGCGCTGGACAGAGAGACGATGCCGCACACCTACACGCCGGTCACCACCGGTCCATTCAATACAATGAACCTTGCCGTTCGCACGGCCACTGAACCGGCCGGCATGGCGTCTGCTTTACAGGCCACGGTCTGGTCATTGGATAAGCGGCTCCCGGTGACGCAGTTGAAAACGATGGAACAGATCATCGACGAATCGAAGTCGCCGCGCCGATTCATCATGATCCTGATGTCGATCTTTGCCGGAGTGGCGCTGTCGCTGGCGTCGGTCGGCCTGTACGGGGTGATGGCGTATTCGGTGACCCAACGAACCCGGGAAATCGGCGTCCGGATGGCCCTGGGGGCCGGGCGCGGCGATATTTTGAAGATGATCCTGCGGTCGGGCCTGTCGCTGACGCTGATCGGAATTGGCCTGGGGACAGTCGGGGCGTTCTTCGTGACGCGTCTCCTGACAGATTTCCTCTTCGGCGTAAAGCCGGCGGACATAGTAACCTTTGCGGGAGTCGCGGTCGTTTTGGGAGCGGTGGCGTTACTGGCCAGTTACATACCCGCCCGGCGAGCGACGAAGGTGGATCCGATGGTGACGCTAAGGGCAGAGTGAAAAGAGAGGAATTCCCCGCGCTTCCTGTTAGTAGGATATTTTTTGTCATACATCTTTTCCTCTATAAGTTGTGTGCCTTCGGTGAGTTGCGCTGGCTAATACCTAAGGGGCGCTACTTCTCACGCCCCTGACGCGACTGCACGTCAGAGCGGAGAATGTCCAGGTCGCCGCCGTATCTCTCTTCTATCTCGCGCACCAATCGATGCTCCTTCTTGGTAAATGCCCTACCAAGTGAGCAGATTTAGCCCTCAAACATGAGTATTTGACTCCAATCATGAGCATTAACATGAGGCGTTCTTGGATCTGGCTACAGAACGGCTGCCTGACAGCGGCGCCCGTTTTGAGGCTCGGAATCCACCCTGAAATGGAGCGGCCCGCTACTTTGAATAGGTCAATGCCTTCGCCTGCCGGCGCGACCCGGAGCAACCCTGCCTTCCGCATTCCAACGGTTAGTCAATCTCTCGATGAGGAACACAATTTACACGTTTGGGAGGAGGTATACCTGATGGAAAGCAGGTTTTCCAAGAGATTTTGTACCAGTGCTCATATTTGAGGGCCAGTGCTCATATTTGAGGGCTAAATCCGCTCACTTGGTAGAGCATTTACCAGCCAGCTTTCCACCCACGAACGATGTCTTTCCAGGTTTGGATCGTTAGGAAGAACAGATTCCCATATTTGAATCCAGCCTTGAGCGGCCTCGCGGTTCTTGAGCGCGATCGCGACCTCGATTTTCGCGCTGCACAGCGACGTGACTTCCGTGGGGCGCAGCCGTTTGCGCTGAAGCAGTGGATCGAGCACTTTTTCCGCCTCGTCAGGCTTGCCGTCACGCGCCAGTCTTATGGCTTCACTGGTGATCCCGAATAAGTACTCAGGAAATCTCCGGCGTATCTCTGCGAACAGATTGTGAGCTTCTACAGCCTTACCCTGTTTGTCGTAGGCCAACATGAGATTGTTGTGCAGAGCTGGGATGTCGGGCGCGATCTCGATCGCCTGTTTGAGTAATCGCTCGCCTTTGGCCGGATCGCCGTGCATGACCTCCTTCACCGCGTCGTCGGCTATGCGCGCGACTTTGGACGGCAATATGTCCTTTTCCTCCGGCTCGAGGGATATCTCGGCGCCGAACAGCAAAATGTCTCTCCATTCGCCCTTGATCCACATTCGTACTGAAACGCCGCCGGGCAGCAGTCCCGCTCGAGCCGCGGCATGCGCGGCTTCCATTCGCGCCTGGTCAGGGCCTTGCTGGCTCAGAGCGAAGTCGCGTAGCGCAGCCAGCGTCGCCGTCGTTCCGGTGGCACTCGCCAATTTGACGGCGAAGTCGCGCCCCATCGGGTCCCCGCGCTCGAGCAGGTATGGAATCAGATGTATGATCTCGGGATGGTGTCGTTGCACGTAATTCCGCATCGTTGAGTCGCTATCCGTCTTATTTAGCTTGGAGGCCTTCCTGAATTCTTTAAACATTTCATCGATGCCCCCCCGCCGCATGAAGTAATCGAGCGTGAAGGCCCACGGGCCATTACGTTCTCCCTCGGGTCGGCTCAAATCCACGAGATTGGCCCTAGCGAATTCGAAGCCTGGCGCCGCTTCCAGACATTGCTGCCATAATTCGCGGGCTCGTTCCTTTCCACCCAACCGACACGATGCGACTGCCGCGAGATGATAGAGCGTTGCTACGTTCAACGATTTTTTGAGCGCGCCCGCGTCCCGCGCTCCCTCGAAGGCGTCCAGGACAGCCCGGTCGTCGCCGAGAAAACTGAAGGTTTCGACTTTCTTGATCCAGATATCGTTGCGATCGGACTGCGTTGACCGCAAACGATCCGCCACTCGCCGCGCTTCGTGGTCGCGACCCTGTAAAAACAGGTATCGCGTCAGATTGCCCAGAGCATGAAAATCTGCGGGATCGATCTCCAGTGCGCGCTCGGCTGTTGCGATGGCGTCAGCAGGGCGATTATCGAGATAGTGTATCTGGCTGAGATTGTTGATCGCTGGAATGTAGTCGGGTAGCCGTTCAAGCAACTTCTCCGCGACCTCGCGAGCTTGGGCGATTTGCCCCTGCTCCATCAAAACTTGCGACTCCTCGTGTAACTCAATCGCCTCGTACTTATCCTCGACTGGCCAATCGATTTTTGACAGCGTCCGCTCCAATTCAGCTTCTGTCGCCTGCGCCACGGTGCGCGCGTATTCGGCGTCTCTCTCATCTGGCCATCGTTCAATGAATTGCAGGCAGGCGCGCCGCGCGAGCGCCAGGCGACCGTCCGCCAGATAAGCCGCCACTGCCGCCAGATAGCCTTTCGGTTTGTCCGGAAACATTCGTTGCAGTTTCAAACTCGCTCGCAGGCATTCTCTCACATAGCCGAGATGTAGATAGCACATCCCCAGTGACGCGAGTATCTCGGGCAGATTGGGATATTTGGTGGCGAGCGGTGCGAGTATCTCCAACGCCTCCGCATATCGCTTCTTTTCGATCAGCGCGTCCGCCTCATAAACGCGGTTGCGCGCGTTCTGTGGCAACGTATGGCTTCGGGCGCCTCCATGGCGTGATTTCCGTTTTTTCACAATTGCTCACCTTCTGGCGTGCGCTCTCGCCCCGCCTATTTGCAACCACAAATCCTGAAATCGCGGACCACTCTCGGGAGGAGCGTCTCCCGCGGCCGGCAGTGTCGGCAACACGTTATCCTGTTCGCTGATCGGGCGAGTCAGCAGCAGGTTTGCCGTTTCGATTAGTGCGGCTCGACTGAGCGGCCCCTGATCGTCGCGAATGCAGAAATGCAGCCACACGATGGAGGGATTCGGCTCAAGCCGAACCTTGACGTAGATCTGCGCTCCTGGAAACGGTGCGCTGAAGCTGGTGATGGGACGACCCAGTTGACCATTAGGGTCATAGGCGAATAGCTCCCAATCGTCCGTTGAGATCTTCTCGCTCATCCTCAGCCAGTCCGCTGGCAGTCGCGGATTAATCAGTTGGCGTAGCTCTTCGCGCATTCTTCAGGCCTCTGTGATGATCCTCAGTCCTGACAGAAAATCATAGTCCCCGGCGTTGTGAGTCACCAGCTCTGCGTTATAGAGAAGCGCGGTCGCGGCAATCCACGCGTCGGCCGTCTCGATGTGCCGCCCGGCGCGCTGCGCTTGGCCGCGGACCTCTGCCCACATCGTACAGAGAGCTTCATTCGAATCCATGGTAACGAAGCCGTCTTCGATGAAGGCGCGCAGCTCATCGCGCTTCGTCTGTCCCCAGTTATGCAGGACGGCCCACTGCTCAAGTTCTGCGCGGGTCATAAAACTGATGGCTGGCAATGTGTTGGTCACGTCAATATGCGGATCGTACAGAGCGCTGCGGGTGTCTCCCTTGAAGATGAATGAAGCAACGTCCGTATCAACGATTACGACGCGCATTACTTAGCCCTGCTTTCTGGCTCAGCGTCATTCCCTCGATCGATGATTCCCGGGCCCGGGATAGGATCACCATCGATGTCACCGAAATCCTTGGGCGGCCTGCGATCCTTCCGCGATTCGCGCAGGAACGCTAGGAAGTCATCAATGCTTTCTTCCTCGGGCCAGGCGCCCCTAGCGCGCTCTGCCGCGATCTTCCAATCACCGGGCTTGATTCCCTGCTCTTCAGCGAGCTGCTCGATCGTCTTCGGGGGATGGAGGAGCCTTACGAGCCGTTGCTGGTCGGCGATCGGCAGGCGCCGCGCCAGTTTGAGGACTTCATCAAGTGTTGGTGTGATCATTGTTTCGCCTCTCCTTTCAAATCGTTCTGCGCTCGATCCTGAGCTGACGGTCATTTCCTTCTAAGGTGTTCTTCAGCGCGCTTTTTGTTGCGCTTCCATTCATGCCTAGAATTTTGTAGCACAGCGCCGGGTTAAAGCAAACATTGCCGCCCCCGTTCGCCGATCCCTTGTATCGGCCTGATGCTGGTCGTCGAATGTTGATCCTCAGCCGGCGCGCTTCTTCGCCGGCGGCGAGCGTTTCCATGGCCTTCCCTTGCGGCTTGAGTCCGCAAATCATACGGATCAGGGGTGTCCCTTCGGCAGAAGGGACACTCTTATCAAGACGGTTGACAAAATCAGGCCCGATGAAGTCGACTTGAGCCATTATGCGTTTCAGCGACTCTCGGCTTACTTCCTGTAGTTTTACCGCCCTGGATCAACTTCTTGAGGGTTCCATCAATCGAAAGCACGTCACTGAGAATACGACGACTTCGTTCATCTCGTCTGCGCCAGGTCCTCTGATGCGCTTCAATCTCGGATTGCAAACCGCTCTGCTCCTCCGCCAACATACTGGTTATGTCTTTAATTTTGTTGGCGTACTCGTTACCTGAAAGATAGTTATAGATGAGTTTGACTGATTTCGACTTGTCTTCGTAAGAGAGCTGTAATGACGCTATGTGCGCCAGGCTATTGCGCAATGAAATTACGAGAGTCTCGATGCCCAGCGGGTTGATGACAAAGACATTCTTCTCCACAAAGTAATCCTCTTTATTGGAAGGAAAGGTGTTAGTGACCAGCACCGCGAAATCAGCCTTACGCAATCTACGCGCTCTGCAAGTCTGCTCGATATACCCTTTGCTCCAGGTCTTGACTCGCTTGCACTCGTAGACAATCGTGCCGATGACTTGCCCGCGTTCAAGAACGGATTGAATGATGTCTCCGCCCTTACCGGGATGAGCGAAGCGGTCGGTTGGGAACATCTTTTTCAGACGTTCAAGCAGCGCCCCTTCTTCGAGCAGTCCGTCAATCTGTGGCGTGCTCTTACGAGCAAGTTGCTCCCTGAGTTGCTTAATCTCAAGCTTGTTCTGCTCAAGTTTCTTGAGGTTGGCTCCAAGTTGTTTGTGTCGTTTCGGCAAAGCGTCGTGAAAAAGAAAAAATGTGGCCGGGGCTTGGCGACCGCTCTTAGCTGACATAGGATCAGAGCGTTCGACCTCACATGCCAAAGCACGAAGAAATTCCAACCACCGACACCGCGCAGAT
>WNGA01015871.1_pt1 | contig 20702 bp, 23 predicted proteins | sample 5400061 | NCBI WGS metagenome assembly WNGA01 (sample SAMN13153366, study PRJNA577476) | soil metagenome | isolation source: 100 cm soil or saprolite under grassland replicate 2 | place: USA:California | collected 2016-06-15
CGGGAATTCCGCAACCGCCCAATCCCCAAGATTGTTGTTACTGTAGACATGCTTTCGACCGGTGTGGATATCCCCGCGCTGGAATTCATCGTTTTTCTAAGGCCTGTTAAATCGCGCATTCTGTGGGAGCAAATGCTCGGACGCGGCACGCGTCGGTGCGAGGACATCAACAAATCAAAGTTCGTCGTGTTCGATTGTTTTGACGGGACGCTTTTCCGCTATTTCAAAGACGTTTCGAACTTTGAGATTGAAGAGCCTCGCGCCGATCCTCTGCCCATCGCGGACGTAATTGAAAACATCTGGCAAAACATCGATCGCAACTACCACAGCAAGATTCTCGTAAAACGCTTGCACCGCATTGCGAAAGAAATGAGCGCTGATGCGCGGGACGAATTCAACAACTGGATCGCTGATGGAGACGTTGCGAAGTTCACAACCGAGCTCCCAAACCGACTTCGGGATAACTTCGATGAAACGATGAAGTTATTACGGAACAAGAATTTTCAGCAATTGCTCACAGATTATCCCAGGGCTAAACGAATGTTTTGGGTCGGATACGAGGTGGAAGACAAAGTAAGTTCCCGGCAATTATTTGGTAAATGGGAAAAGCCCGAGGACTACTTGGAAGCATTCGCGAAGTTTGTCCGAGAGAACGTTAACCAATTCGAGGCGTTAAGAATTCTTCTGAAGCGCCCGCAGGATTGGAACCCGGAAGTCCTCGCCAAACTTAGGCACGATCTGCGCGTAAATGACTACGACGAGAAGCGACTTCGCAAAGCACACGAGAAAGTTAATCGAAAGGCGCTGGCTGATATTATCTCAATGATAAAGCACGCGTCCGATAAGCAATCGCCGTTGCTTAGCGCATCCGAACGCGTCGACAAAGTCTTGGAAGAAATGCGAGCGTTCCACGCATTCGATTCAGAACAGGAAAAGTGGCTTGGCATGATCGGTGAACATCTCAAAGAAAATTTGAGCATCAGCGAAGATGATCTCAATTTTCAGCCAGTATTTAACCAGCGCGGCGGTTTGGCGAAGGCTCGAAAGTTGTTTGGCAAGGACCTTCGCCCGCTGATTGATCGACTCAATTATACGTTGGTCGCCGCCTAAATTTATGTCCGACGTCGTAAACAAGCTTTGGGGATTCTGTCACACGCTGCGCCATGACGGCATTGACTACGGCGATTACATCGAGCAGCTCACATATTTGCTTTTCTTGAAGATGGCAGAGGAACGGGCAGCGGCGGTTCCGAAAGGTTACGACTGGGAAAGCCTGAAAAATCTTTCGGGCACTGCTCTTACGGATCACTACGCAAACATTCTGCGGAAGCTTCGCGAAGCTGGAGGATTGCTCGCGGACATTTTCGCGCAAGCAACGCCGCGCTTTAACAATCCGGTAAATCTCAAGCGCGTTATCGCGATGATCGACGAAGAAGATTGGTCCGCGATGGATGTCGATGTTAAAGGCGCGGCGTTCGAAGGCTTGCTGGAGAAAGCAGCGAGTGAAGGAAAGAAAGGCGCCGGTCAATACTTTACGCCGCGCGTTCTGATTAAATCGATTGTGCGCGTGATGAAGCCGGACCCGCGTGGCAAACCCGAGTTCACGATCGCGGATCCAGCCGTCGGCACCGGAGGGTTTCTCGTTTGCAGTTATGAATGGCTTATCGAGCAAGCGAAAGGCGTCTTCGATCGCGCTGACGCGAAACGTATTAAGACGCAGACTTACTATGGCCAGGATTTGGTGCCGCGCCCGCGCAGACTCGCGCTCATGAATTTATTTCTGCATGGAGTCGAGCCGCACATTTATCTCGGCGACACGATCTATGATCCGTTTCTGGGAGAGAAGAACGACGTCATCCTTACTAATCCGCCCTTTGGAACCCGAGGCGCAAACCAAGCGCCCGAGCGCGAAGACTTCACAATCGAGACCAGCAACAAACAGCTCAATTTCCTTCAGCACGTTCTGACTGCACTCAAGCCCGGCGGGCGCGCTGCTATCGTCCTGCCGGATAATTGCTTATTCGAAGGAAAGGCGGGCGAGGTCTTTGAGATACTCATGCAGGATTGCAACCTGCACACCGTCCTGCGACTGCCGCGCGGTACGTTCACACCCTACAGCCAAGGCGTGAAAGCAAACGTCATCTTTTTTCAAAAAGGTCTTCCGACAGAGCAGGTCTGGATCTTCGATGCGCGTTCAAACGTTCCCGGGATCACCAAAAAGGATCGTCCGCTCGCGCCGCAGCACTTTGCCGAGTTCGAGAAAGCTTACGGAGCCGATCCAAATGGTCGGAGTAAACGCGCTGAGACAGAGCGGTTTCACACGTTTCCGCTCTCCGAGATCAAGGGGCGCGAATACAAGCTCGACATTACGTGGCTCAAGGACAAATCGCTCGAAGACAGTGACGAACTGCCGGAGCCGCAGGACCTCGCCGCCGAAGCTGTTACCGAACTCGAGGCAGTGGTCGACGACCTTCGCGAAATTGTTGCCCTCGTTGAGAAAGAAGAAGTGGTGGAGAAATGAACAACGGCTTGCCGGAAGGGTGGTCGTCCATTCCCCTTGAAGATCTTGTATCAGCGCGCAAAGGGAAGAAACCGCGCGCCGAAAAGGATTCAGCAAGCAAAGGCTTCATTCCTTACCTTAACATTCAGGCCATTGAGAAAGGCGAGGTTTCCAGTTACGCGGAAGCCGCAAGCTCTCGCCTTGGAACTGCCGACGATGTTTTGGTCGTTTGGGACGGAGCGCGGAGCGGTTGGCCTGGGCTCGGGCGCGAAGGAGCAATCGGCTCCACGATCATGGCACTTCAGCCAAAAGCTGGAGACCGCACGTATCTCTATCGCTGGCTGCAAACACAATTCGAGCACGTCAACTCGAACACTCGCGGAACGGGAATCCCTCACGTTGACCCAGAAGTCTTCTGGAAACTGGAAGTTCCTTTCGCTCCGCTTAACGAGCAGCGGCGGATTGTGACGAAGCTGGAGAAATTGTTGGGCAAAGTAGACACCTGCCAGCAGCGGCTGGCGAAGATTCCCGTCCTGCTAAAACGCTTTCGCCAATCCGTCCTCGCTGCTGCCTGCTCTGGTCGCCTCACGGCCGATTGGCGCGAAGAGAATGAAAATATCGAGAATGCCGATGCACAAATGAACGCCGCGCTCGCGATTGTCGCTGCGGAATTCGACAACGCCTGCAAAGTAGCAAAGCGCGACAAATTGAGGAAACCGGTGCGTCCAACGTGCCTTGATGATTATGAAGTCGCTTGGGAAGATGCAGCGGACATTCCTGATAGCTGGATCGTTGTACCGCTTGGAAAGGTTTGTCGCAAGATCACGGATGGAACTCACGACACGCCGAAGCCGGCGGACATAGGCGTTCGATATATCACCGCCAAGCACATTCGAGAAAGACGAATCGATTTCGACAACAGCCTGTTTTTATCGCAGGAGGATCACGACGAGATTTTCGCTCGCTGCAATCCACAGCGTGACGACGTGCTTATTGTGAACATCGGCGCTGGCACTGCGACGCCCGCGATGGTTCGAGTTGATTTTGAGTTTAGTCTAAAGAATGTCGCTTTGCTAAAGCCGGTTCACAATCTGTTGCTCGGCGAATACCTTGAGTTTTATCAACTCTTGATGAAACCGCGGATCTTCGGCGAAGTTAGTCGTGGCGGAGCGCAACCTTTCATGGGGTTGGACCTCATGAAGACGATTCCATTTAGTTTGCCACCGCTCACCGAGCAACAGGAAATCGTGCGCCGAGTGGAGAGCCTGTTCGCGCTGGCCGATCACATTGAAGCGCGCTACGCGAAAGCCAAAGCACACGTCGAGAAGCTCACACCATCCATTCTCGCGAAAGCCTTCCGCGGCGAACTCGTTCCTCAAGGTCCAAACGACGAACCAGCGACCGTTTTCCTGGAGCGAATCAGAAACGCCAAGGGTGATTGGAAGCGCTCCTCTATGCGACCCTTACCGTGATCTTTAGAGGGACGGCTGAACTTCAGGCCGCATTCGAGATCCCGTTGGCGAGAACGCGCACAAGACCCTTTGAGAGTTCATTTTTATCTTGGAGTTTTCGCCTCAGTTTTTCTACCAGGGCCGATAATTCGCGCCGTTCCCCTGGATCAATTGCTTGCTGTAGCCGCTTCTCAAAAAAATCGAGGGCGGCTGCTTCTTGGCCTTCAATATAGGCGTAGCTCATGTGGGTGGCTTGTCTAGGATTCTGTACAGTTCCTTCTGCTGTATCCATTGAAATCCTCTGTGGTTTGTGACCAATGCAATATCAATATCGCCCCCGACCGTCGGCAGTCTCCCAGAAAATCTCTGGTAATCCGCCGTCGTTCGAATGAGAAATTTAGCATAATCAATCGCATCTTGAAGCGAAAACGCGCCGTAATTAGCCGCCGCGCCTTGCGCCGGCCACAGCAGGGCCACTACAGAGAGATCGCCAGAGCAATAACAGCCTAGGCCAGTCACGTTCTCGACGACAGCCGTTTTCCCAATTCGAATCCAATGTGTCCACGCAGTTGGCTCTGGCACACCTACGGTCCGAAAGCCCACCAATTGAAAACCGAACGGAAACCACTGATCAGGCAAAAGAGCAGGCTCGATGCCCCACGCGTTCAACTGCTTTTGCTGTTGCTCGACGAAGTACTCGCAGATCACCTTCGACACAGCACTAAAATGGTCTTCGCCTTCTTTCGATTTAGGCAATCGCGGACTCAGTTCGACGACGTGATTGTATATGCTGCGACCGTTGACGAAGGCGGAACCGTAGGTGGCGAGTCCGAACCGTTCGGCGATAGGAAACAATTTCTGGGTGTACGGCCACGTCGAGCTCGGAACATTTATGGGAGGAGCCTGAACATCCCGGATTTCTACCTCCTTTCCACATGCATCACACTTGCCCGTGACATTCAATTTTTGGTTGATCGGTTCCGTTTGCGTTGAAAGGCTATCCGAAGCGAGAACGATTCCATCTGGCACACGCAGCGATACATTCAGCGTCACGCAGCGTTTTCTTACACAGCGCCTAGCCCAAAGGCGAACTTTTTTTACCGGCGTATCGCAGAATCAGCACCGGAGCAGAATGAGGGGGCAGGAGCCCAAATGAGTCGCGTCTTAATTCGGAACGCTAAAATTTTCGTGGGGCCGCTCCAGTGGGGCCGAAATGGGGAGCGGCTAAACTCCGAAAGTCTTCGCGAGCAGAGCGTTTAACATTCAACCTTCGGTGCAAACTCTAGCGCGAAACGGGCGCCCAGCTTGCCACTCCCAATGTCGTCAGCACGATTTCCACCGCGCAACCAGGGGATATTTGACGGTGTTGAATAATTGATTCGGGGATCTTGTCTAAGGTCTCGATGGAAAATTGAGGGAAAAAAATATGAATCGAATTCTATGTTCAATATGCATCGGAAGTCTCGCGCTGACGTTTACGGCGTGGGGTCAGCCAAACAACGACAGAAGGCCTGATAGAGCGAAGGCGCAGCGAACGTCGAATGTTCGGGCGGCAAGGCCTGCAAACACCGGCGCAATGACGGGCGCGCACCGTTATACTGCGACCGCGCCAGTTCGGCAGCGGACTTACATGGCGCCGCGCGTTAACCGAAGCGCGGTAGTCAATCAAGACACCCGGATGCGCGCGTTTCGCCAGCGAAACTTCTCGAGTAATCGAGATTTTCGCCCCCGAAGCAATGCAATCGTCAATCGCGACCGAAACTTCGCGGTCAACCGGGCAAGAAACTTCGACGTCAATCGTGATCGCAGTTCTGCCGAGTTTCGTGGCCGCAACGACTTAGCGATTAATCGCGACAGAAACGCTGCAATTAATCGGACACGGAACTTCAACTTTAATCGTGATCGTAATACTGCCGAGTTTCGTTCTCGCAACGGACTGGCGGTCAATCGCGAAAGAAACCTTGCGGTTAACCGCGACAGAAACCTTGCGTTTAATCGTGGGAGCAATTTTGCGATTAACAATAACTTCCGCAGCGCCGCGTTTAGCGGCCAACAGTATGCGGCCTTCCGCAATTACCACAGAGAGTGGCACGATCGCGGTTGGTGGAGGAGCCATTGCGACCGGATCATCTTTGTGAGCGGCGGCTGGTATTACTGGAATGCAGGCTACTGGTTCCCGGCATGGGGTTATGATCCATACGCTTATTATGCATACGACGGCCCAATCTACGCCTACAATGGATTGTCCCCTGACCAGGTAATTGTCGATGTGCAGTTACAACTGCAGCGGGCCGGTTATTACGATGGACCGGTCGATGGGATACTTGGGCAAATGACCCAGGAGGCTATCGCAGCGTTCCAAGCCGACAACGGATTGGCGGTGACAGCGGCAATCGATGAGCCGACGCTCGCTACGCTCGGTATATCGTAATTGATCGGAGCGATTTGGAGAGCCGCGTGATGTGTTCCATCATGCGGCTCTTTTTTTTGGGGAATATCCCAGGTCGCGCTGATCGCCAGTGCCGAAGCACTTAAAACTTTAGCGCGGAACGGGCGCCCAGCTTGCCACTCCCAACGTCGTCAGCACGATTTCCACCGCGAGTGAGGCAAGTATGATCCCCATGACACGAACAAGAATGGCGGCTCCCGAACGACCGATGATGCGCAGGATGGCATCGGAAAACAGCAGCAGAATATAGGTGAGCAAGAGCACGACGAGTAGGACAACGCCGGTTTGGGCTTGCTCGGCCACCGTGTAAACATCGTTGTCGGTGAGCAGGATCACCGCCATCATCGCTCCCGGACCGGCGATGGAAGGGACAGCGAGCGGAAAGACGGCCAGGTCGCGCCCCGGCTCGGGCGCTCCCGTTTTCGTTGTCGCATCCATTCGTCCGAAGAGCATTTGCATAGCGAACAGGAAAAGAATGATTCCACCTGCAACTTTGAGCGAGTGCAGGTGAATGCCGATGGCATCGAGAATGATCTGCCCCGCCACCACCGCGACGACAAGAATGACCGCGGCATAAACCGTAGCACGCAGCGCGGTGCGACGCCGCTCTGCGCGGGTAAGCGATGCGGTCAACCCGGCAAAAATTGCCACGTTACCGATAGGGTCAATCGTGGTCCAAATAGTGGCGAAATCTTTGCTAATTTTGATGAGCAAAGGAGACATGGTGAACGGGGAACGGCTTACACCAGAGGTTGCGCGAGAGCGAGGGAAAGTTACGACGTGGGGGAAATTTGGGGTCAGTCCTCACTTTTGACAGCTTCCTGGAAGCCAGGAAGAGCGCTGTAGTGTCCGCTATCCTCAGCGGAGTAAATCCAAAATTCACTTCATTCTGCGCTGAGACAGCGCACGCTACAGCCCGGCGCGGCCCATGATAAGTCGCCGACCGCGCGGGGCCAAACTGCGGTCGCTGGGACGACCGCCACTACCCGCCTTCGTCCGATTGCTCCCGAGACTACGGCGTGGCAACCAGCAACCTCTCATGCATCGTAAGCGGCTTACGATAGACGAGGTAATCGTTGTTGAGAAACAGTAAGCCCAAAAGAACATCCATTTTGCAGCGGTCGAACTGATGCAATATTCTTGTAACCATGAGCAGCGTCGTATCGCAACATCCTGAAATTCTAGGCGGTGAACTCGTCTTTACGGGGACGCGCGTTCCGGTGAAGAGTCTTTTCGATCATTTGGAAGCGGGCGATTCGATCGAGCAGTTTCTCGAGGGATTCCCAAGCGTAAAACGCGAACAGGTAATCGCTCTCCTCGAAGAAGCGCGGGAACACGCGCTCTCTGCATCGTAGATGTGTGTCCTTCTGGATGAGAATCTCGACTGGCGATTGAGTCGCGACTTATCTGAACATCAGGTCGAATCGGTGCCGCTTATCGGCTGGGCAGGCATTGAGAACAGCGAATTGTTAAGCAAAGCGGTCGATGCTGGATTCGATGTTTTAGTGACGATGGACAGCAATATGGTGCACCAGCAGAAGATCGGCAGATACGCAATTGCGGTCGTCGCGCTGCGTGCGCGGTCGAACCGATTAGCTGATACTCGTCCCTTGATGCCGGCACTACTTGCTTTGCTCCCGCACACCCAGCCAGGCAAAGTCACCTTTCTGCCTGCTCAATGATACGTAGAAGGACCGAACTTATGAAAGTGCGCGAAAAACACAGCAAGATGCTGCGAGAGTACGATTTTTCGCAAGGCGTCCGTGGAAAATACGCGCGGCGCTACGCGCGGGGAAGCAACGTGGTCGTATTGGAGCCCGACGTTGCAAAAGTGTTTCCAAATGGCGAAGCAGTAAACAGTTCGCTGCGCAGCTTGGCGAAGATCATTCGTCGCGGGAAATCGCTTCCGGCAAAATAGAAGATCGCCGGTGATACGCCTGCCACTATAGTTTTTGCGGTCGCTGCGGCGACCGCCGCTACCCGCCTTCGTCCGATTGTCCCCGAGACTGACGGCGTGGCAAGCAGCAACCTCTCATGCATCGTAAGCCGCTTATGATAGATGGTTGATGATCGATTGTTGAGAGCGTAAAAGCTCCGTTGGAGCCACGCTCCTTTACGGAGTTGAGGGATTAGCGCGGAAGAATATCGGTTTTGCGGCAATCAGTCTGATACAGTATTCTGATCGTCATGAGCGCTGCCACGGCAAAATTGCTTTCCGAGTTTGAGGCGTTACCCGTCGAGGAAAAACAGGAGTTCGTACGAGAGGTGCTGCCGCCAGTGACGCATTGGCTGAGGGACTCGACGGGGAGGAACGTGCCTCCTAGGCGGCGAAGTCTGGCCGTTCGACTGCGGCATGATCGCGAAAGTGCGGCCAGTTCTCATTCTCAGCATTCCCTTTGCCGATACTGATCGCGCCGTCGTTACCGCTGTCTTCCACACCACTGCTCTTCGCGGGTCGGAGTTTGAAGTCAAAATACAAGTTCCCTTCCTGAAAGAGGGGTGCGTTTGTTGCACAAAGCATCGCCACCTATCCGATCGCTCGCGCAATTCGCAAGCTCGGCGCGCTGAATGCGGTGCAGCTCGCAGAAGTCGAAACCGCCGTATTCAAGTGGCTTAGTCGATCTGCGTGAGCACGAGCCGTTTAACCGGTTGGCCCCTAACGAGTCCATCCACAATCTCCGGGACGTCCGCGACCGTGACGCGTCCGTAAAAAAAGTGATCGGGTTCGACTAAAACGGTCACGCCGGTCGCGCATTGATCGAGACAGCTCGATGTGCACACGCGCGCCTCTAGTTTTGCGAGTCCGCGCGCGGCAACCTCCCCTTTCAACGCTCTATACACTTCTTCCGAGTCCTTGGCCGCGCAGCATCCTTTCGGGTTCTCCTCGGCCCGACGATTGATGCAGACAAAGAGATAGCGCTTGCGTTGCAGAGAGGTCACAGTCATCTCTTCGCTCTTGCCATCGGGATGCGTCATCTTCGCCTTTTGGTCCTCCAGGAACACTGCCACCGAATCGGGATGCGAATGCATCACGGACTTTTCGCCCACTCCGTAATGGATGTGCAACACGCGCACCTGATCGTTCTCAAATACGACGCTGTAATGCTTTGGGTCCACCTTAACCGGGTCCTGCGCGCCCGTGGCTGACGCGCCCATTAATGCCGCTACTGCCACTGCTGAAAACAAGACTCTCTTCATATTTTTACTTCCGTTTGATTTAGTTACTGGCCGCGGGATTCGCGGCGATTTCGAGTTATTGCGCCAGTTTCTCGAAAAAAGGCAAGCATGAACCGCCCCGATCCCGGGCAGTCAGAGGTCAGAGGTCAGAAATGGGAAACCGCCGCCTTTGCCAGCGCGTTACTTCTCGCTCCGTTGCTACAGCGCGACAAGCGGACGAGTCTCCGAAGAATTTTTTGATGTTTGAGGTTTGATGTAAGCGGCAGAGTGTTGGGAATTATGGGACACAATTACGGTAGAGATAACATGAGAAAACGCGCGGTCCGCCGCAAAAAGACGGAGCGCCTCGCCGCCGCCAAGAAGCAGCCGTCGCGCGAGGCTATGGCTCGCCAAGAAAAGAAAACGGCGAAATAGCGCCGCGTAGACGCAGCGACAAAGCGGTCGCATGAGCACGAAGAAAGGCGTGATCGGTATTCTAACCGGCGGCGGGGATGTGCCGGGGCTCAATCCCGCCATCCGCGCGGTCACTATTCGCGCCCTGCGCGAAGGCTATCAGGTGATTGGAATCCGCCGCGGCTGGCTTGGGACGATCAGCATCGTGCGCGAAGAGCACGCCGACAACAGTGAGCACTTTCAAATCTTGACGGAAGAGATCGTCAATCGTGCAGGACGAACCGGCGGCACGTTTCTGCATACCTCGCGCACGAACCCGCCGGCAGTGAAAAAAGAAGATGTGCCTGAGTCGCTGCGCGCAACCTACAATCAAGACACGAATGATCTCACCCCCGAAGTGATCAAGAACCTGGATTGGCTGGGTGTTGATTATCTGATTCCGATCGGCGGCGACGACACCCTTTCTTTTGCCACGCGCTTGCACAAGGAAGGCGTCAAGGTCGTCGCAATACCGAAGACGATGGACAATGACGTGCCGGGCACTGATTATTGCATCGGCTTTAGCACCTGCGTGAGCCGCACGATTGAATTGTCGAATCGCCTCCGCACGTCAGCCGGATCTCACGAACGAATTCTGGTCATGGAAGTGTTCGGACGCTACGCGGGGTTCACCGCGATGCTGCCGACAATGGCGGGTGCGGCGAATCGGTGCGTGATTCCTGAATGGAAATTCGACATGGAGCATCTGACCGAATTGTTGTGCTACGACCGCGCCCGTCACCCGAGCAAATATTCAGTCGTTATCGTTTCAGAAGGGGCCATGTTCGAAGGCGGCGAGATGGTGCTGTCCGACAGGACAACCGATGCGTTCGGTCATATGAAACTGGGCGGCATCGGGGACTTGGTCTCGGCCGAACTCAAAGACCGTGGCGCCAAATACAATAACGGCAAGCCGATCAATGTCATCAACCAGCGTCTCGGCTACATGGTGCGCGGGGGCGATCCGGACGCGATTGATTCGATTGTGCCCATGGCCTACGGCAATCTCGCCCTCGATCTGATCCTGCATGGCCACCACGGCCGGCTCGTTGTCCTGAAGAATGGGCGCTATGACAACATGCCGATTGAAGTGGTGACCAGCACCAAGAAAACGGTCAACGTGGACAAGTACTATAACAAGGAGCGCCTGCGTCCACTCTACACGGATTTCGAAATGCAGCCGCTATTCATTATGGCGAGCGATTAGCGGAAGGCGTGACCACGCCGCCGCGTCAGCTTCCGCATATGGATTTGCTGTAGCCGTCGCGCTGTGCGCGACGCATCACATGTAACCGCAAAGAGACTTAATCGCGCTTCCCACAAGGGAAGCGACTACAGGGTTTGGCAGGCGACACGCCTGCCGCTACAGCTCCATCGTGAAGCCGATCGTTTTCAATTGCGCGGCAAGCAAGTTTGCCTGCTCTGTCGTGAGCTCGACCAGCGGCGGCCGCACCCTGGTCCACTCCGGGTCGTTCCGATAAATCGCGATCGCCTGTTTTAACGCGGCGATCATGGGCGAAAATTTTTTATTACTGAACACGTCGCGCACGACATTCAAACGCGCCTGGTGCGTTTCCAGATCCGCTGAGACAGCGGACGCTATAGCCGATTCAATATACAGCTTGTGAATCGCCGCCGGGTTCACGTTGGCCGTCGCGGAAATGGTGCCAGCGCCGCCATTGCGCGTGTTGGCGAGCAAGAACGATTCGCTGCCCACAAACACGTCGAACCCATCCCTGGCAAATGCGTCGAGAAAAGTTTTGGTGTTATTCCAGTCACCCGAGCTGTCTTTCATCCCGGCGATCGTGTTTGGATAAGCTTTCAGGAGGCGCTCGACCAATTGTGGTGTGATACCGACGATCGCCACCGGTGGAATATGGTAGAGGTAAATTTTCAGCCGCGTGTCGCCGACGCGTTGCACCACTTCGCTGAAGTAACGGTAGAGACCTTCTTCGCTGACCTGCTTGTAATAAAAAGGCGGCAGCATCAGCACGCCGGCGCAACCGTGTTTTACCGAATGCGCCGTGAGCTCGACTGTCTCGGTGATCGAACAGCAACCGGTGCCGGGCATGATGCGGGACGGGTCGATGCCGGCCGCGACCAACGCATCGAGCAACGTCATTCGCTCTTCGACTGACATCGAGTTCGCCTCGCTGTTGGTGCCGAACACGGCCAGCCCGCAGTTGTGCGAGAGTAACCATTGGCAATGCCTGATGAACCGTTGTGGGTCAGGCGAAAGATTGGCCTTGAACGGCGTTACGACGGGCGCCAGTACGCCCCGGATGCGTTTAGTCGGCGGCAGATTGCTGGCTTCCGGCATGGCAAAAGAAAGCCGAAAGTCACGATGATGAATAGTCGAGAGTTGATTGTTGTCGGAGAAAACCGCAGAGGACGCGGAGAACGCAGAGATCAGCCATGGATTAACGCAGATTTCCACAGATTTTCTGGCGCTTAGTCAAATCGACGTTGGACGGGCCGCTATCTTCTGTGTGGATTCGTTTTAGCCGTCGCTCTGTGTGCAACGCACCACGTAACCGCAAAGAGGTCTAATCGCGCTCCCCACAGGGGAGCGGCTACAGCAAATCATCGACGGTCCATCGACGGTCATAGAACGCCGCTACAGCGAGCGCCGAGCATTTATTTTTTTTCCAAAAGCGGCAGGTAGGCTTCGTAACCTCTCTTTTTCATTTCTTCGACTAGAATGAAATGCAACGCGGCCGAGTTAACGGCGTAACTTTGTCCGGTGGGCGATTTCGGGTCGGGAAAGAGATGGCCAAGATGGGCATTACTTCGTTTCGCGCGCACCTCGGTGCGCTGCATACCGTTCGAATTGTCCGGTCTCTCGACGAGGATATCTTTCGAGATCGGTTTGCTGAATGTGGGTAGGCCGATTTGGCCGTCGAATTTGTCGAGCGAAGTGAACAGTGGTTCTCCGGTAATGACATCGACGTAGATGCCAGTGCGGTCGTTGCTCCAGAACTCATTTTGGAAAGGCGTTTCGGTGCCACCTTGCCGCACCACGTAATATTCCTCGGCTTTTAATCGGTTTTTCAAGACGGCGTCGCTCGGGATTGGCCGGTTCGGATCGAAACCTCTGGTCTCCCTTTTCTCTTTCTGCGCGAGAAAGAAGAAGTAGAGCCCACCGGCGATCAGCACGATCGCGATGCCGACACCGATGTACGTGCTGAGGGCCGATCTTTCCTCGCTGGTGATTCGTCCCCCGTACATCTGATCGCGATGAACGCTATTAAATCAAAGATTCGCTGCGTCCGTCAAGACGGGGAAATTATTGAAACTCGCTCGCTTCCCCGCTCACTCGCCGCTACCCGTCGCGGCTTTACCGTCTATGTCGCCGCTCCCGTCAGCTCCATTCACAGATTGCACAGATTTTCGCAAATTGATTTGACCCAAGAACCTCTCAGGAATCTGTGTAAATCTGCGTAATCTGTGGACCTTTCAATCGAATGAAGCTGTCGGAGAAGTTTGAGGAAGCGCTGGTTTATGCGACCCGCGCGCATGGGAATCAGACGCGCAAGAAAACGGGGATTCCGTACATCGCGCATATTCTTGGCGTCGGCGCGATCGCGCTGGAGTACGGCGCGAATGAAACCGAAGCGATCGCCGCGCTTCTTCACGACACGGTGGAAGATTGCGGTGGCGCGGAACGATTGCGCGATATCCGGGAAAAATTTGGGAACGAGGTGGCCCGGATCGTTGATGGTTGCACCGATACCTATGAATCGCCAAAGCCGCCGTGGCTGGAACGAAAACAAGCTTACATCAAGCATCTCAAAGATTCCGATTCTTCTACGCGGTTGGTATCAGCGTCCGACAAATTGCATAACACACGCGCGATTCTGGCTGAGCTTCGACGAAATGGTGTGGAAGTGTTCGAGCGGTTTGCGGGGAAAAAGGATGGAACGCTTTGGTATTACCGCGCGCTTGTCGCCGCGTTTCGCCAGCATGATGATCATGCCGCTCTGGTCGACGAGCTCGATCGGGTGGTGAGTGAGATTGCGGAGTTTGTGAAGGAGCGATGAGACTTTGTTGGCCACAGATTCGCACGGGTTCGCGCGGACTCGACAGACTATGGAGTGACAAGCAGGGGAAGATCGGCGGTCAGCAGCCTTCGCTAAAGCTACGGCTTGCCAGGCAGACGACCGATACAGTTCCGCAAGACAGCAGCCTACGGGATTCATTATTGCCGCAGTCAGCGACAGCGGCTACAGCGCGCGGGGCAGGCTTTCTTCAATCTGGTTGATCAACTCGGGAATATCGATCGGCTTGGCGAGAGATCGGTGTCCCTCGATGCGGAGACCAGTCTTTGCCTCAGGTATTGTGACTAACGCAGTAAGAAAGATGATTGGCGTGCTGCGCAGTTCGGGATCGGACTCGATTTGTGCCGCTACTTCGGCGCCGTCCTTTTCTGGCATCATGATGTCCAGCAAGACCACATCCGGCCGAAAATTCCGGGCACTTTGATGAGCCTTGGTGGCATCGTTCTCTTCGAGCACGAGATAGTGGCCGGCTTTTTCGAGAAGGATTTTGACCAGATGCGTGCTTTCCCGGTCGTCATCAACGATCAGAATGCGTCGCTTTTCTTTCATCAGCGACCTGGTGATGGCATCGATCTCAGATTGATCGAACCAATAAACGTGAGACTGCGGTGGATTTTGTCCGACAACGTACGAAGCGTTGACGCTAAATCCGTTCGCCCGTTCGACCACTTGGATCACACCCGCTACTTCCGAGTCTATTCCGTCTCTCACCGGCCTGAACGTGATTGTCTGTCCGTCGATTTTCCCGGCGGAAATTGGCAGGTTCACTGTCGGCGGCCTGTAGCTCATTGTGCTGACTTTGGTGTTTTCGCGCGCTGTAAAGAAAGTTCGAAGCACATCTAATCTGCGGCCGTAGATCATGCCATACGAGATCGGCGCCTGAGGATCGGCGGTCGCAAACCGCCGCTACCCGCCTTCGTCCCGCACTTGCGGGACTGCGGCGTGGCAAGCAGCTGCCGTATTGAGATTCATGCAAGGATTTTGAATGAAAATCCGAGTAGCGATGTCTAACGTTCCCACTATGACCAAACTTATTGCGTTAGTAACGGCGGGACTGTTTGCGGCAGGCACGATGTTCGCAGGGGAACACGGCAACTGCACAAAGCAAGTCGAAGATGGCGTGTACGGTTTCATTGGCGAGCCTCAACCTGACACCTGATCAGAAGACGAAGATGGACGCAGCCATGGCCGAGCATCAGAAGGCCGGTTGCACGGAAGCAAGCGAGACCAAATACATGCAGGACGCAAAAGCAGTCCTGACCAAGGAGCAGTACGCGAAGTTCAAAGCCGAGTGCAAAGGCAAAGGCGAGAAAGGTAACACGCAGACCTGATTGCTAATTCCAATTGGACAAAGCTTCGCGCCGAGAGCAATCTCGGCGCGTTCCATGTACGCATTTGATTACGGCAAATTGGAAAGGCAGTTGGGGCCCTGAACGCCCGAGGGGTCAAGTCACTCAACAAGATCGATTCCGAAAGGTTCGGAATTGCCTCGCATCGGTCAGATGCGGCGTCTGTCTAAGCAGCACGCCGCGTCTGTCTCGGAAATTATGTGTCGGGACCGCCGAGAAAAACCGTCGTTCTCCCATCCGCGTTGTTGAACACCTCCAAGCTAATCAGAGCCCCTTTCAGGCGGGGTACCGGGCCTTCGATCACGAAGTGAATCTCAATACGATTCTCCGTGCGAGGAACGGTGTCGCCGTTGAGATCGAAAGACATTGTCTTGCCGGGATCGATCGTTCCGCGGAACTCAGCGATGACATTGCCGTCGCTGTCGAGGAACTTGCCGCCGTCGATGATAAACGCGCGGTCACCAGTGTTCAGGATGTTGACCCGAGCGGTCTGGCCAAAAGTGATGCCGACGGGGCGACTGCCCTCAATAACGATTGCTTGAGCCTTGGTTGCGCCGAGCGCGAGAAAGGCCAGCAGAATGGCAATAAGCATTGATGAAGTGTTTCGTGTTTTCATGATTTTCCTTTCAGGTTGTGACATCTGTCCGGCGCGTCTGTTTTTTCGCGCCGGCATGAATGTGCTTCTACCTTGTAAAGCGGAAATCCCGCTTGGAATCCGCCACGACTGCGCAGTTTTTTAATCGAATGCCTCCAGAAGAAAGAAGCCGCAGCAATAGTGGGACATGGAAGTACAGAGCGACAGTGCCCGCTGCCAACGCCCAATCCAGCTTACTCCACGTCGCTGGGCAGGACGTTGCGATAGCGAACATCGGTCATAGTTCGTGGATCGAAATTGGTGAACGCGCGAAGGATGTCGATGCTTTGGCCCCCGCGCAGCCCGCTGAATCGCGAGCGCTCGATCGGCCGGCCATTTCCGTCGTATTCGGCCAGCCTCCCTCCGTCGGTAACGAAGAGATGGCCTTGGTCATCGACGGTCAGTCCCATCGGCTGGCTTGCCCCTTGCAGCATCAACTCAGTTGTCTCCGGTGCACTGCTCCCCGGGTCAAACACGATACGCGCGATCCTGGGAGAGGCGTCGCAGTGCAGCCAGATCACGCCCGATTTTGGATCGACGTTCATGGAAACCGGCAGGTTCCACCCAAACGCCGGCAGTGAAGCAACCCCAGCGGGATTAAGATCAGAATCGAAAAAGTAAAGCTTGTCGATCCGTTGCGAGACGCCGACCAGACGGTTGTTCCTGGTATCGTAAGCAATTTCGGCAAGAGGTTCGTCCAAATGTGTTCTGGCCATTTGCCGGCCCTCCAGTCCGAGCGATATCACGTGATTGGGTAAGAGCACGAGCAGCCGCTGCTCGCGCCCACCGAAGACGATCTTTTTCGGGTTGCCGACTGTGGCAAACCGCGTCGAGCGTCCGGTCAACGCGTCGATCTCGTAGATCGTGTTGTCGTTTTCAATCAGGTAGGGATGCTTAGTCTTGGAGGGATGGATGGCCAGATCGGTAACTTCTCCGCCGGTGGCCGAGGCAAACGTTTTGATGATCTCCGCGGGCGGCAAACCTTCTTCCTGGAGAAAGATCGGCTTAATAAAGATGATGAAGTTCTGATCGGCGGCGAGACCATATTTCGGGATGATAGCGTGATACGCGTCCAGAAACGCGTGGGTGCCGATGCCCTCTACTTTGCTCTGTGTGCGCGACTCGCCATCGAAGTTGTGCGATTCTTCAACGACATGATAGATGTCGGTGACAAACGGTGACTGGTCCGAAGTGGAACCGTTATCGCTCGCCGGGTCCCGGAATCCAATCTGCTGGAACTGAAAGTCGTTTTTTGCTTTCGCCATCGAAAGGACATGGCCGCCGTTGCGATAGAAACCTGTGGGCAAATATCCCAGGATACTTAAGAGTGCGTCTTTGACTTCTTGGGGAGCTTCGTCCCAACTTTTGTACCAGCCAATCACAGGCATTACGAGGCTGTCACCGAGAGCAAAGGAAGCCATGTCGGAGAACACCGGTGAGTAAGATCCGCTGGCCGCGAAGGAGGAGACGACAAAATCTCCAACGCCATAAAAGCTGCCGAGCCATGCCTCGATCCCGACGTCCATCCCTCCTGTGGTCCCATCAACCGGATCAGTGCCCATGAGCGATCCCATCTGCGCCAGGGCGCTCGTGATTGTATTGTACTGCGGCTGCGAAGGATCAGCTTCCGGGCCCCAATAACCGGGCCCTGGCATGATGCCCGGGTATCCATGGTTGGCGATGTAGGTCATCCAGTTCATTGCCGATGTGGGAGCACAGTACATCTTGCCGCCATTCGGAAGACCGGCTGTGAACGGCGGTAACTCATCCCGGCGTTGATCGAGGTCGGAGACATTACAGATGGAATAACGGAAGGTCGTTCCGTCGTAGAACTTCTCCGCGCTGCACATCTCGGCGCGCGAAGTCGTGCCGACCAGAAAAGTAGCTGCGCCGGTCAGGGCCAGCCCGATTGCAGTGGCTCTGCCCGAGGGATTGAAGATCAATTTCAATGAAAGATGTTTAGTTCTCATATTGTTGCCTTGCATAAATGTGCTTCTATCTTCTAAAGCGGAAATCCCGCTTCAAACCCGCCACGGCTGCGCAGTTTTCTAATCGACAGGCTGTCCGTGCTGTAAAAATCCCTTAACCATGTTAGAATTTGCAACGTCGAGCAGCCTCTATGACGATGCCCTCGCCCACGCAACAAGAGGTCACCCAACTCCTGGGCGACTGGAGCGGCGGAGACGAAAGAGCGCTCGATAAACTGATCCCGCTGGTGCAACCGGAATTGCACCGGCTGGCCCACCATTACATGAGCCGGGAACGCGCCCCCTCTATCCAAGACTGATCTCAAGGAGACCCCTTAGTAACCCTAGGTAAGCCTGACCCTGTATTTGCGTCGCGGTGCCGAGGGTGGCGCCCTTGAAACTTGTGGGCTGCGCCGACTATGGTACCGCTACAAAGCCATGGCCCATACCGCTGGCGTCCGTGTAATCACCCACGATCTGGCCCGCGGCATTGATGCCGATAGCCTCGGTGAATGTGGAGCCTGGGGGGTCGACCGTGGTGAACGCGCCTTTGTCTAACAGAAAGCCATGCTCGGTCCCCCCGGCAACGTAACGGCCCACGACCTGGCCGGCAGCATTGATCCCAAGCGCGTCAGTTCCGGTCGGGGGGCCCGGAAAGTCGATCAGGGTGAACGTGCCTTTGTCCAGAAGGAAGCCGTGGTGCTGCCCGGGGAGTTCGAAGTCACCTACAATCCGGCCGGCGGCATTGATGCCGATGGCCTGGGTGAACACGGAGCCTGGGGGATCAATCGTGGTGAAAGTGCCCTTGTCTAGCAGAAAGCCATGCGATGTGCCGCCGCCGTCTACGTAATCGCCCACGATCTGCCCGCGGTTATTGATGTCAAAGGGGGCGGTGCGCGTGGCACCCGGGACATCGATCGTGGTGAAGGCGCCGTTGTCTAGCAGATAGCCGTGCTCGGTCCCTGCATCCCCGTAAATACCGACGATCTGGCCTGCAGCATTGATCCCGAAAGTCGTGGTTCCCACGGCGCCCGGGAAATCGATGGTGATGAACGTGCCCTTGTCTAGCAGAAAGCCATGGCCCATGCCGCTGGCGTCTGTGTAGCCGCCCACGATCTGGCCTGCAGCGTTACTCCGGGCAGCCCCGGTGGACGTGGCGCCGGGGACGTCGATCGTGGTAAAAGTAAATGCGATGGCGCCCGGTGAAGTGGCCAGGACGGTGAACGCGAACGCGCCTACAAAGAACGCTCCGGCCAGAATAGAGCAAGCGCGTTGGGCGAACATAGTCATCTGTCTCATGATTTGACTCCTTTCTGACTCCGAATCGTTATTTGCTAAATCACTTCGCTCAGCGTTGCTCACTGATGAGGTGGATCTTGTTTTCATAATTTTGCTTTCCAGGTTGTAACATCTGTCCGGCGCGTCTGTTTTTTTCGCGCCGGCATAAATGTGTTTCTATCTCCTAAAGCGGAAATCCAGCTTCGAACCCGCCACGATTGCGCCTCTTTCTTTCGCATGCGGCGCTGGTGCAGGCGCTGTCGATCGTGTTAAGCTGGAGCATCGGCGCTTTTATGCCCTCGTCTGCTTCACAACAAGAGGTGACCCAACTCCTGGGCGAATGGAGGCAGGGAGATGAGAGAGCGCTCGAGAAGCTGATCCCGCTGGTGCAACCCGAATTGCACCGGCTGGCGCACCAATATATGAGCCGGGAACGCGCCGGCCACACCCTGCAAACCACCGCGCTCCTCGACGAAGCCTACCTGCTCCTGGTCGATAACAAGAGGCCCTCGTGGCAGAACCGGACGCACTTTGTCGCGGCGGCGGCGCAACTCATGCGGCGTATCATGGTTGACCATGCCCGCGAACGTCACGCGCTCAAACGCGGCGGAGGCGCATTGAAAGTAACCCTGGACGAAGCTGCCTTCGTGACGGAAACGCGCTCGGAAGAATTGCTCGCACTGGACGAAGCGCTGGAAAAGCTGGCCGCACAGGACCCTCGCAAGAGTCAGATTGTGGAGCTGCGCTATTTCGGCGGTTTGACCGCCGAAGAGACGGCCGAATTCCTGAAACTCTCTTTGCGCACGGTCGAGCGCGAATGGACCATGGCCAAGGCCTGGCTTTATCGGGCGCTGAGCGGAGACGAACCGGATGAAGGCTGAGCGTTGGCAACAGATCAACGATCTCTTCCAGTCAGCCACCGAACTTCCGCCCAAGGAGCGGGCCGCGTTTCTCAATGAAGCTTGCCACGGCGACAAAAGCTTGCGCCGCGAGGTAGAGTCTTTGCTCGCTTCTTACGAGCGCGCGGCGAACTTTATCGAATCGCCCGCCTACGAAGTCGCGCCGGAATTGCTGACTAACGACACGCCCGGCAGGTTAGTGGGAGAACTGATTGGTCATTACCGGATCGAGTCACTCATCGGCGTGGGTGGAATGGGTGAGGTCTATCTGGCGCGGGACGAACAACTCGGGCGCAAAGTCGCGCTCAAGTTGCTCCCAGAGAGCTTGACGGCAAACGAGGCGCAGCTGAGCCGGTTCAAAACCGAGGCGCGCGCTGCCTCGGCCTTGAATCATCCGAACATCTTGACCGTTTACGAGATTGGCGCGGATGCAAACCGGCAATTCATCGCAACCGAATTCATCGAAGGCATGACGCTGCGCGCGTCGCTGGCGCGTGGGAGGATGAAT
>WNGA01016608.1_pt1:0-10000 | contig 20702 bp, 13 predicted proteins | sample 5400061 | NCBI WGS metagenome assembly WNGA01 (sample SAMN13153366, study PRJNA577476) | soil metagenome | isolation source: 100 cm soil or saprolite under grassland replicate 2 | place: USA:California | collected 2016-06-15
TGACGGCGCCGGACTCTTCCCGAAAGAGAACGTTGTACGTGGCCTGCGAGTTGAAGGGCGGGTCGAGGTAGATGAGGTCGATGGAGTCGTCGGGGATGTGATGGCGGAGGATGTCGAGGTTGTCACCGTAGTAGAGGACGTTGAACTTCATGTGGTTACGACACGAGTCGATGCGGAGCCTGTGTTTTCTCGCTCGTACGATCGTAGTCCACGGCGTTGACATTTCCTGTGAGCCGAGCGAGCGCGACGCGGCGGGCCACATCTAGGTTCTTTGATTCAGAAGGCATAATGAGATGTCCGGAGTCGCCGTCAGGGCCAGCGCACTTCACGCCGCGGAATGTACCCATACGCCCGTAGGCCTTATCGATTGGATCCGGCCGCTTATAGGGTGCCGCCCAGTGTAGCAGTGGCATGTTGTGCACGGGGCACTCTTCGCTGACCTCGATTTTTCGTGTACCATCGGGCCATTCGCGCCAACCCTCGAAGACCCAACTGATATTGTCTGATATGACGCGGATTGATCGGTCCGACCTCTCTATGCGCGAGCCGGTGGTGTCCGTGATGTCACGTGATACCCCGCTGTAGGAAAGCCACGCACCTAGGAATATGACTCCTAAGGTGACCGCCGTTGACCAGCGCCAATCGATATAGTCGCCGATGATGCTTAGGTTGTCGCGAGTGAAGTCGCCAGCGGCGTGCCGGAGAACCTCTTGGATCGCGCCGGTGAGAGCTGCGGCTAGGATTACGCCAAGGACGGTTGTGAGTTTCCAATTACGGAACATTGAGAACATTTTATCGTGGGCGGTTGCCGGATGTCCCAAGTAAATGGCACTGTCGTGTGGATAACGCAAAGGGGTGCGGCGTTGCGGTGACATCTGCCTCTTGGAGATCGTTTCCGTTTCGGTTAGGGTATGGATGGAAGGAGGATGCTGTGGTGGTGGCGGGGGAACGAAGGAGCAGAAGCGCAGACCCAAACCGCGCGACGGCGGACCAGCCACTACCGCGAAAACACCTTTTTTGCAAAACAAATTCGCATTCAGCGCGCGGCAAATCCAGGGAGGATGATGATGGCGGCGGAAGACCACAGGAGCCGAAAGCGCAGACCCAGACCGCGTGACGGCGGACCAGCCACTACCGCGAAAACACCTTTTTTGCCAAACGAATTCGCGTTCAGCGCGCGCTAAATCCAGGGAGGATGATGTGGTGGCGGCGCAGGAACGCAAGAGCCGAAGCGCAGACCCAGACCGCGGGACGGCGGATCAGCCACTACCGCGAAAACACTTTTTCCCAAAACGAACTCGGTGCTCAATGCTCGCGGTAACCACAAGGAGGATGATGAGGTGGCGGCGAAACAGCGGGAGGGCTACGCCAGCGTTGCTTCGGTGCCGTTGGTGAGGGACGATCTCGCGCCTGAGGGGCGGTCCGCTGTGCGGACGCCAGGAGGCAGCCGCTCTAGGGCGGGCTGTGCGCCTCCTTACAGCAGGTCGAACAGGACCGGCGGCTGCTCCAGCATCGTGAGCAGCAAGAGCGGTCCGGCCAGCCAGCGGAACAAACGGAGGATCCATTCGACAACCATCACCGTACGCCTCCTTTACCCGGCGGAGTCGCGCGCCTCTCCCCCGTCACAGTTAAGCGACGCGGGCACCGGTAGCGCCAGAGTCTTTTGGCGTTGTTTTGTGGAAAGCCGGCGGTGCGTTTGTGGAATCCTCGCTAGGTGCAGCCGGACGCTTCGACAAGCTCAGCACGAACGGATACGGGTCCGTTTGTGGAAGGCTCGCCAGAGGCCACCGGATGCTTCGACAAGCTCAGCACGAACGGATACGGGTCCGTTTGTGGAAGGCTCGCCAGAGGCCACCGGATCCTTCGGCGTGGTCGCTCCGCTCGGTCCTTTCGAGGGCCCAGGACGAGCGGAAGGGGGCGTCGTTCGACAGCGAGAAGCGGAGGAACCGCGGGCGGGCGCTGTTCACACCCCACCCCACCGCCAGATTCCTTCGCGGAGGGGCGGGATTTCCGCGCACGGGCACGGTCGGCGCTCAGAATGACAGAAGGAGGAGCCGCATTCGTCCCAGGCTCGCGGTGTTTGTTTACGCCAGGGCGGGTTCGGTGACGTTGGTGAGGACGATCTCGTCGTTCTGGACGTCGATCTTGATGGTGTCACCGGAGGCGAAGCGCTCTTCGAGGAGGGCCTCCGAGAGGCGGTCCTCGACCTCGTTCTGGATGACGCGACGCAGGGGGCGGGCACCGAAGACGACGTCGTAGCCCTTCTCGCCGATCCAGTCGAGCGCCTCCGGCGTCATTTCGAGGGTCACGCCCTTGGCGGTGAGCTGGCGCTCGATGTTCTTCATCTCGTTCTCGACGATCTCGCGGATGTGTTCCTTGGTCAGCGCGTGGAAGACGATGGTCGCGTCCAGCCGGTTGAGGAACTCGGGCCGGAAGACGTTCTTCATCGCGTTGAGGACTTTCTCCTTCATCTTATCGTGCTGCGCGGCCTCCGCCTTCGAGTCCTCCGTCTTGATGGAGAAGCCGAGGGCGGTCTCCTTGCGGATGAGGTCCGAGCCGACGTTTGACGTCATGATGAGGATGGTGTTGCGGAAGTCCACACGGCGGCCCTTGGCGTCGGTTAGGTGGCCATCGTCGAACACCTGGAGGAGCATGTTGAAGACCTCCGGGTGCGCCTTCTCGATCTCGTCGAGCAAGATGAGGCAGTAGGACTTGCGGCGCACGGTATCGGTGAGCTGGCCGGCGTCGTCGTAGCCGACGTAGCCGGGTGGGGCGCCGATGAGGCGGGAGACGTTGTGCTTCTCCATGAACTCGGACATGTCGAGCTTGATCATGTTCTCTTCTGAGCCGAACATGAACTCGGCGAGGATGCGGGCGAGGTAGGTCTTGCCGACGCCGGTGGGGCCGAGGAACATGAAGACGCCGATGGGGCGTCGCGGGTCCTTGAGTCCGGCGCGGGCGCGGCGGACGGCCTTGGCGATGTTGTGGATCGCCTCGTCCTGGCCGACGACCCTCTCGTGAAGGGCGTCTTCCATGTGCAGGAGGCGCTGGGACTCTTCTGAGGCGATGCGCGTGACGGGGATGCCCGTCCACATGGCGACGACCTCAGAGATGTCTTCGGCGTTAACTTCCGGCTTGTGCTCTTCGCGCTCCTCTTTCCAGTCTCCCTCCATGCCCTCGAGCTTGTCCTGGAGCTTGACCTCGCGGTCGCGTAGCTCGGCGGCGCGCTCGTACTGCTGGGCGGCGATCGCTTCTTCCTTCTCGCGGCGCAGGCTGTCGAGCCCCTTGCTGGCCTCCTGGTAAGAGGGGGGAGCGTAGGAGCGCTTGATGCGCACGCGGGAGGCGGCCTCGTCGACGAGGTCGATCGCCTTGTCGGGCAGGAAACGGTCGGGGACGTAGCGGGACGCGAGCTCGGCGGCCGCGTCGAGAGCGCCGTCGGATATCGTCAGGCCATGGTGCTCTTCGTAGCGAGCTCTGACGCCTTTGAGGATGAGGATCGTCTCTTCGACCGTGGGTTCGTTGACCATGATCGGCTGAAGACGGCGTTCGAGGGCGGCGTCCTTTTCGATGTGCTTGCGATAGTCGTCCAACGTGGTGGCGCCGACGCACTGTAGCTCGCCGCGCGCCAGGGATGGCTTGAGGATGTTAGCGGCGTCCACCGCGCCTTCAGCGGCCCCGGCGCCAACCAGCATATGCATCTCATCGATGAAGAGGATGCAGTTGCCGGCACCCTTGAGCTCTTCGATGACTTTCTTCAGGCGCTCCTCGAACTCACCGCGGTACTTGGTGCCCGCGACGAGTGAGCCGATGTCGAGCGTGACGAGGCGGCGGTTGAGGAGCATCTCCGGGACTTCGCTACGAATGATGCGCTGGGCAAGCGCCTCAACGATGGCAGTCTTGCCGACACCGGGTTCGCCGATAAGAACAGGGTTGTTCTTGGTGCGGCGGGAGAGGATCTGCACGACGCGCTCGATCTCCTTCTCGCGGCCGATGACGGGGTCGAGCTTGTTGGCGCGGGCGGCGGCTGTGAGGTCGATGCCGAGCTGGTCGACGGTTGGCGTGCGTGTGGCGGAACGGCCGCCCGGGGCGGCGCCCTGCGGCATGCTCTGAGAGAGGATACGCGTGACTTCGGCACGGACTTTGTCGAGGCTGACGCCCAGGCTCTCCAGGACGCCCGCAGCGATGCCTTCGCCTTCGCGGACGAGGCCGAGGAGCAGGTGCTCCGTGCCGATGTAGTGGTGGCCGAGGCGGCGGGCCTCATCTACGGCGAGCTCGATGACCTTCTTGGCGCGGGGGGTGAGGCCGATTTCGCCCATAACAGCGCGGTCTCCGCGGCCGATGATGAACTCGACGGCGGAGCGGACCTTGTTGAGTTCGACGCCCAGGTTGGCGAGGACTTTGGCGGCGACGCCTTCACCCTCGCGCACGAGGCCGAGGAGGAGGTGTTCAGTGCCTATGTAGTTGTGGTTGAAGCGGAGGGCTTCCTCCTGGGCAAGTGTCAGGACGCGCCGGGCTCTCTCGGTGAACTTGTCGAATCTGTCGGCCATCTCTCAGTTCCCGCCCTCTAGCCTGAATCCTCTGCTATTGTATTCAACGCTGCGGACGCTTCATCCGTTACACCGGAACCGGCGTTTTCAACATCGGTAACAGCATCTTCACCGACATCCGCTGATGCCTCTTCCACAGCCTCTCCTTCCGACTGTAACTCTATCTCATCTCCGGGTTCCGGCGCTGTGTTTGGTGTCACTTCTGTCTCGGCTTCCGCCGCCTCCACTTCTTCCTGGATGTCGCCTTTGGCTTCGGACACGGCTACTTCGGTTTCGACCTCGGCCGTGACCGCGGGTTCGGGCTCCTCGGCGATTGCGTCTGCTTCCGCCGCGCCTTCGGCTTCCGGTTGAGCTTCCGCCTCCACTATGGATTCGGATTCTGCCTCGGATCCGGATTCCTCCTCGGCCTCTGGGGCAAGCTCTTCCAGGGCTTCGGCCTCGAGCTCGGATTCAGACTCCGGCTCAGGCTCGGATTCGGGCTCAACTGCTGCTTCTTCTGCCGGCATCTCGATCTCGAGGGCGGATGCGTCTTCAGGCGCGGCCTCGGGGGCTTGCGCGCCGTCCTCGGAGGTGAAGGCGTCCGGCTCCGCCTCGGGCTCGGTCTCGCGCGTCGGCGGGGCGACGACGCCCAGCCGGTCCAGAGCATCCTGAGGAGCAGCGAGCACGTTGCCGGACTCGCTGAACGACCAGCCGTCCTCCTCGGCCTTATCGCGCGCCTGGCGGAGGCTGAGGCCGAGGCGGTGGCGGTCGTACTCGATGCGGACGATCTTGACGGGTACAACGTCGCCTTCGTCTACGACTTCTCGTGGGTGGTTTATGCGGCGGTCCACGAGCTCTGAGATGTGAATAAGGCCCTCAATCGGCCCTTCCAGGCGGACGAAGGCGCCGAACGGCGCCAGCTTGGTCACCTGGCCGGGGACGATCTGCCCTTCGCGGTAGTTGGCGACGATCTCTTCCCAGCGTTCGGGCTGGGCGCGGCGCACGCTGAGCGCGATCTTCTTGCTCTCGTTGTCGATTTTGAGGACGTAGACGGAGACTTCATCGCCGACCCGGAACAGCTCGTGCGGGGATTTGGGCGTGCGCTCCCACGATAGCTCGGAGAGATGCACGAGGCCATCGGCACCACCGATATCCACGAAGATGCCGAAGTCCCGGATGCTGGTAATGGTCCCGGCCTTGACATCGCCTTCTTCAAGCTCCAGAAGGAGCCGCTCTTTTTCGGCGGCGCGCCTCTCCTGCACGGCCGCGCGCTCTGAGAGAATGGCTCGATTGCGACGGCGGTTGAGTTCGATTACCTTGAGCGTGATCGTCTTGCCCACCCACTGGGAGAGAGCGTTCTGGGTGTTTTCCGGCGATCCACGATCGGGGCCGCTGACAAGCTGCGAGAGCGGCACGAAGGCGTTGACGCCTTCCACGTTGACGAGCAAGCCGCCCTTATTGCTGCCGGTAATGTAGGCCTCGAACGCCTCGTTGCGGTCCAGGTAGTCCTGAAGGACGCGCCAGCCACGCTCGCCGCGGGCCCGGTCCAGGGAAAGGATAATCTGCCCTTCAGGGGACTCAGGTTGGACTATGAAGACGAGAACGGTATCGCCGATGTGCAGCTTCGAGGAACCTTCTGGCTGAAGGCAGTGCATCTCATGGGGCGGGACAACGCCCTCAGACTTGGCTCCTATGTCAACGAGAATGCCGTCTCGATCGGTGCCGACGACCACCCCTTCGATGATCTCCCCGCGGCGCAGCTCGGGGTAAGCGGCGGTCTCTGCTTCCAGGAGGGCCGCCATGGAATTCTCTTCCCTGGGGGTCCCTGCCTGCGGCTCTTCAGATGTCAATAGATGATACCTCCGATCGAAATGGGCGTGAGGGCCTGCCAGCAGGCCGGGGCGCCTCGTGCTCATTATAGCAGACGGTGCGTGGGGAGAGGGGAAACTGAGGCTGGACGTCAGAGGCGCGAAGTGGGCGGTAAGAGGTGGAGGCTAGGAGGTAGGAGGTGAGAAGTTAGAGGTGCGGGGTCGCGAGGGCGAGGCAGAGGCCGCACGGTATCACGAGCCGGAGATCCATCGCCCCTCCAACCCGCTCGTCGCCCGCCGGCCTCGGCTCGGGATGACAAGACGAGATGGCCGGACGTTGGCTAGGGGGAAAGAGAAAAGCTCCCGGCAGCGGCCTATTTTCCACACCCGGTTACCCGGGCAGTATCGTGGGCGCTGAGGCGTTTCACTTCCGTGTTCGGGATGGGAACGGGTGGGTCCACCTCGCTCTGGCCACCAGGAGCATTCTTTAGTTGTGAGTTGCGAGTTATGAGTTGTGAGTAGGGGCGGACGTAAGTCCGCCCCTACTTTCAGGGTCTTGGTAGCGGGGGTGGGACTCGAACCCACGACCTCCGGGTTATGAGCCCGGCGAGCTGCCGCTGCTCCACCCCGCGGCGGGTAGCGGATAGAGAGTATACCTGAAAGAGACGTTGTGGGGGTAATGGAATGGTGGTCAAGCCCTCGGTCATTAGTACGGCTCAGCTGAATCCGTTACCGGACTTACACATGCCGCCTATCAAGCGGGTAGTCTTCCCGCGACCTTACTCCTTGCGGATGGGAGACCTCATCTTGAGGAGGGTTTCGCGCTTAGATGCTTTCAGCGCTTATCCCGTCCGGACATAGCTACCGGGCTTTCTGCTCCTGGCGGAACAACCCGCACACCAGAGGTCCGTCCACCCCAGTCCTCTCGTACTAGGGGCAGCTCCTCGCAAGTCTCCTGCGCCCACTGCGGATAGAGACCGAACTGTCTCACGACGTTCTGAACCCAGCTCGCGTGCCGCTTTAATGGGCGAACAGCCCAACCCTTGGGACCTACTCCAGCCCCAGGATGCGACGAGCCGACATCGAGGTGCCAAACCTCCCCGTCGCTGTGAACGCTTGGGAGAGATCAGCCTGTTATCCCCGGGGTAGCTTTTATCCGTTAATCCACGGCCCTTCCACACGGAACCGTAGGGTCACTTTGCCCGACTTTCGTCCCTGTTCGGCTTGTAGGCCTCACAGTCAAGCCCCCTTATACCAATGCGCTCGACGGCTGATTTCCATCCAGCCTGAGGGGACCTTTGGGCGCCTCCGTTACCTTTTGGGAGGCGACCGCCCCAGTCAAACTGCCCACCAGGCGCTGTCTCCCGAATAATCGGGGTTAGGAGGAAGACTTGGGAAGAGTGGTATTTCAAGGTTGGCTCCCTCCGATCCAGAGACCGGAGTTCGCAGCCTCCCACCTATCCTACGCATCCCAGGCCCGCCTTCAACGCCAAGCTACAGTAAAGCTCCACGGGGTCTTTTTGTCCTGCAGCGGGTAACCAGCATCTTCACTGGTCCTGCAATTTCGCCGAGCCCCCCGTCGAGACAGTGCCCAACTCGTGACACCTTTCGTGCGGGTCGGAACTTACCCGACAAGGAATTTCGCTACCTTAGGACCGTTATAGTTACGGCCGCCGTTCACCGGGGCTTCGGTTTGGGCCTCATCAGCCCTCCCCTTAACCTTCCGGCACCGGGCAGGTGTCAGCCCCTATACCTCAGCTTTCGCTTTGGCAGAGACCTGTGTTTTTGTTAAACAGTCGTTTGGGCCGCTTCGCTGCGACCCCCGTCCGCTCCTGGAGCGAGTCCGCTCACGGACAGGGGCACCTCTTCTCCCGAAGTTACGAGGCCAAATTGCCGAGTTCCTTGACGGGGGGTCACTCGACCACCTGAGGGCGCTAACCCCAGCCTACCTGTGTCGGATTGCGGTACGGGCGTCCATGTAACTGGACGGCGAGGCTTTTCTGGCCAGCGTGGGCTTGGCTGAGTTGCTTTGACCGAAGTCTCTACTGCCCCTCGGTCCCTCAGCTTGACCCGGGAAGGGATTTGCCTCTTCCCGGACGCCTACAGACCAAGGACGGACCATGTCCAATGGGCCCGCTCAGCCTACCCTCCTGGGTCCCCCCTCCGTCTCGTAACGCCACACAGACGGGGACGGAATAATAACCGTCTGTCCATCGGCATCGGCTTTACGCCTTATCCTTAGGCCCGCCTAACCCTACGCGGACGATCCTTCCGTAGGAAACCTTAGGCATTCGGTGGGCGAGATTCTCACTCGCCTTTTGCTACTCATGCCGGCATTCTCACTTCCGTCCGCTCCACCTCGCCTTACGGCGGGACTTCACAGCTGGACGGAACGCTCCCCTACCCCCCGACTTGCGTCGGGGCCATGGCTTCGGTGGTGCGCTTGAGCCCCGTTAAATTTTCGGCGCGGGATGGCATCGACCAGTGAGCTGTTACGCACTCTTTAAAGGGTGGCTGCTTCTGAGCCAACCTCCTGGCTGTCTGGGCTGTCCCACATCCTTTCCCACTTAGCGCACACTTGGGGACCTTAGCCGGTGGTCTGGGTTGTTTCCCTTTCGTCCGTGAAGTTTATCCCCCACGGGCTCACTCCCAGGCTTATCTTCTGGCATTCGTGGTTTGATTGGGTTTGGTAAGCGTTTTGCCCCCTAGCCCATTCAGTGCCCTACCTCCAGAAGACGGAGCTTCACCCTGGCCATGGGTAGCTCACCCGGTTTCGGGTCAAATCCCAGCGACTTTCCCTTGCAGGAGGCGCCCTATTCGGACTCGCTTTCGCTATGGCTCCGCAAGCTTCCTTGCTTAACCAGGCCACTGAGATTCACTCGCCGGCTCATTCTTCAATAGGCACGCCGTCATCCTTCCGAGGAAGAACTCCGACGGTTTGTAGGCACACGGTTTCAGGAACTTTTAACTCCCCTTCCGGGGTGCTTTTTCACCTTTCCCTCACGGTACTGCTGCACTATCGGTCACTGGGGGTGTTTAGCCTTGGAAAGTGGTCTTCCCGGGTTCCCACGGGATTTCTCGTGTCCCGTGGTACTCAAGAACACAGGTCAGGAAGGCCCTCGCTCTTTCGCCTACGAGGCTGTCACTCTCTTTGGCGGCCCTTTCCAGGGTCCTTCTGCTAGAGTAGGGCTTGGTAACTTCCCGGCCGTGACACGGTGTGGCCGGCCTGTGTCTTACAACCCCCGCAGGGCATTGGCCCGTGTGCCGTTACCTTCCCTGCGGGTTTGGGCTGTTCCCCGTTCGCTCGCCGCTACTAAGGGAATAATCTCTTTTCCTCGGGGTACTTAGATGTTTCAGTTCCCCCGGTTCCCTTCCCGCCTAACGGCGGGATGATCCGATTATTCATCGGACCGGGTTGCCCCATTCGGAGATCCCCGGCTGAGCTTGCTAGACAGCTAACCGGGGCTTATCGCAGTCGAGCCGCGTCCTTCATCGGCCCCCAGTGCCTAGGCATCCACCGCGCGCCCTTAGTAGCTTTAACCACCATTCCATTACCGCCACAACTTTGCGTGGTTGGGATCCCTCAGGTCACTCTCTATTCGCTTGTTAAGGTGCTTGACCGCTCGCGGCATTCGCTACTCGCAAAAAATCGGCCTGATGCAGGCC
>WNGA01016608.1_pt1:12500-20702 | contig 20702 bp, 13 predicted proteins | sample 5400061 | NCBI WGS metagenome assembly WNGA01 (sample SAMN13153366, study PRJNA577476) | soil metagenome | isolation source: 100 cm soil or saprolite under grassland replicate 2 | place: USA:California | collected 2016-06-15
CGAGCCCAGGTCGAGGGCGTACCGTTCGTCGATGCAGTGGCCAACGACCCAGACGATCTGCTCACCGGAGCAGGCCAGCGGGACACCGTCGCGCTCTGTAGCGGGAACCTTGGCGTCCACGAGGATGTCCTGGAGTTTCTTCTCACCGCCAAGTCCGAGGGGTCGCAGCCGATCGCCGGGGCGGCGGGAGCGGACGGTGAGGTCCCGGCCGGTCTTTGCGGCGTCGAGATATGCCTCCGCCCACCGGGGCGGGAACAAGGGATCCTCCGGGAGTGGCGCGAGTTGCGTAGCTATGTTCCATTTGCCTACCTGAGTTACACCGGGAACCTTCAAGGGAGTTTCGGCGATTCGCAGGGCCTTCCAATATTCGCGTCGGCTAAATACCACTGAGCGGGAATTAGATGTGGCTTGAAGTCCGTGCGGTAGCGCAACCGTTCCTTTGCCCTTGGTCGCGATCTCGCGAACAGCGTCGATGTGAATCGCTTCGATGTCGGCGTGTGTCCCAGCCAGCCTCTCGACGGCGAGCCGGATCCACCGGTTGCGCATGGCCGGACCAACGGTAGTCAGATGCCTTCGGTAGCCTCGGACTGCGTCCCCAGTGAAAGCCATCCAGTCACCGAAGTAGTGACGGGCGAGGCCATCCAGGTAGTCAGCATCCTCGGCAACCGACTGAGACAAGCGGCTGAGCGCTTCCGCGATTCGCGGATTCAGCTCACGAAGCTCGGGAAGGATTCTGTACCTGATCTTGTTGCGGGTCGCGCTGAGCAGAAGGTTCGTCGGATCTTCTCGAGGGCGAACAGCCGTTTCGGCGCAGTAGCGCTCGGTCTCTTCCCGGGACAGATGGAGGAGCGGACGGGCGAGATCCGGGCCCTCGCGGAACGGCCAAGAGGAGCGCGGGCGCATGCCGACAAGCCCGTCGAGGCCGCTCCCGCGGACGAGGTGGAGGAGAACCGTCTCGGCCTGGTCATCGAGGGTGTGACCGGTGAGGACGCAGGAAGCGCCGGCGAGTGCGGCTTGTTCGGCGAGGAAGTCGTAGCGGAGACGGCGGGCGGCGTCTTCGAGGGACTCGTGATTACGGTGAGCGCGGCCTCGGACATCGCCGACACCGTGAACGAGCGGGACGTTCAGTTGAGAGGCGAGCGAAAGAACGAAATCGAGGTCAGCGGCGGCTTCGTCTCCGCTGCGGAGCATGTGGTTGAAGTGGGCGATGGTGAGATCGAGTCCGAGCTTGGCGCGTAGTCGCGCAAGGATGAGGAGGAGGGCCGTGGAATCAGGGCCGCCGGAGACGGCGACAAGAACGCGCTCGCCTTCTCGCAGCGCATCGCGCTGGCAGACAAAGTTGAGGACGCGCCGTTCCATCTTCTTCGTAAGCGGCGTGGCGGCGAGCGCGAGGGGCACACCTGGGGCTGAAGACGAAGTCGCCATAATGGCATTCCCGTGTTGATTGTAGCGCGAACGGCGATTCGCGCTCATCCTTCGGCTCCGTCCTGCCTGCGGCAGGCCGCGATCGAGATTCGCTGACGTGGCTTGTTCCTTCGACGCGCTCAGGACAAACGGACTGTGGGCAAGCTGAGACGAACAGGATATAGGCGACAAGCTCAGACGAATCGGCTACAGGCTCAATTCGGCGAAGGGCGTTCAGCGGATGAGGACGTCCCACCAGAGCTCGGGGTGGGGTTCGCCGGGCGCGGGGGTGGGCGACGGTTGCGTGGAGATGGCGACGAAGCCGATCTCGCCTTCCCGCACGAGGCCAAGCTGTTCCCGGGCGGCGGCCTCAATGAACTCGTCGGAATTAAGGTAGTCCTTAAGCGCGTCCAGCCGCTGGTAGCGGAGCTGAAGCTCCTGGATTTCGGTGCGCAGGCGGTCTTCGCGCTGATGCAGTTGATACGAGCGCACAGCTCCGAGGCCGGCGGTGACGAGGAAGTACGTGATCGCCAGGACGGTCACGATCACGACTAGCTTGCCGGCGGAAAGGCCTCTCATAGGGCGGCCAGGCTCATTCTTTTGCAGCTTCGACTCTTGCAGTTTTCTCTATAGCAAGGGTGTTAAGCGATTAGACACTTTATCACTTGGTTTTGGCGATACTACCATGCGCGTTCAGCTTGAGCAACACTGTAAACGTCCGAAGGAGGGTTCAGGTTAAGCACGGCAGTACTCGTCGCCATGCGTGCGCCCCAGCGGGGCGCACCTACGCACGGGTAGACGCGACTAGCGCGACGGAGCGTGGCCTTAGTCCCGCAGATGGCAGGCGTCGTTGAGGCGAACTATGCGCCAGCGACCGCGGCTGAGCTCAAGAGTCGTGATGGCGGCGACGTTGTGCCGCAGGCGCCGAAAACCAGAGAGATCGATTCCCAGCACGTCCGCAAGGATTGCGAGGATGACGAAGTTGTGGGTGACCAGGCAGGCTCCGCCGCCGGAATGGCGCTTCGCGATGAGTTCCATCGCCTCGGTGGCCCGCCGTTGCACATCTTGAAGACGCTCTCCTCCCGGCATAGCCGCGCGCGGTCCTTCAGCACTTGTCCACAGTTCGAGGAGGCGGGGGTATCGCTCGCGGACCTGCGCGAATGTGAGGCCGTCCAGGTCTCCGATGTCCATTTCGATGAGCCGAGGTTCGATCTGGACCGGAAGCTGCTGGTGGGTCGCGGCGATTGGCCCGGCCGTCTCAACCGCTCGCACAAGTGGGCTGGAGTAGACAGCTACGATTGGGTCGCCTGAAAGGGCGGCAGACAGCTGAGTTGCCTGTTTACGGCCGTTCTCGTTCAGCGGGACGTCGGCGCGTCCGAGCGCCAATCCCTGGCGGTTGGCCTCCGTCTCGCCGTGCCGAACCAAGAAGAGATGCACGCGTTCAGTCCTCATCGCGTTCGCCGATGCGCCGGTAAGCGGATAGCACCGATGGCACCTCCTCCAGCACGAGCTGCGTCCGCTGGATTTGCCGATCGTCGGGCAGGTTGAGCGCTGAGGCGACTAGATCCGCGCGGGCGGTGCGTTCCGGCTCGGCCCGGAGGCGCATGACGACTACCGCGCAGCCTTCGCTATCAGCCAGCAGTTTTAGGTCGATGATGAGGGGGCGCATATCGTATTCGCGAATCTTCTTCTCACGCCTGTACTCAGAAGGCATGTTCCGGGCTTCCAGCATGGCGCAAATCGCTTGCCGAACGGCGGCTGAATCGATACCCTCAGCGCGCACTTCGTACTCCGCGTAGCGGACCTGTGATTGGACGGAGGGAGCGTGGATGCCAACTTCGTCGACGGACAAGAGTTCGATCCCGGTTGGCAGGTGGGGCGCGATTCGCGCCGATGCATCACGGGCGGCGACGGCGTCAGCCAAGAAGATGTCGATGAGTTCGCATGTGGATGTCACGCCCTGTGGCAGCGGCGCAGCGATCGACAGCATCATCGACGGCCTCTTTCCTTCGGAACGCGCGACGTTCAAGCCGGCAGCCGCGCACGCGTCCCGCCACGCAGTAACCAGCTCTCGCTGACTGAGATTGCACGCTTCAGCAGCGAGGCCGTAGCGGAAGCGGAGGCGCTGGGCCTTCATGAGTTGAGAGTTGGGAGTTGAGAGTTGAGAGGGATCATGGAGTGCCCGAGCTGTGGTTGCCCGGTCAGTTGAGCATCCTAGATGCGAGTCACGGTCACTTCCTCGACTTTGCGGCCGAGGACGCGTGTGACTGCGATGCGGAGGCCGTTGTAGGTAAACTGCTCTCCTTCTTTGGGGATGCGGCCAAGGTGGCTGAGGACGAATCCGGCAACAGTTTCATAGTCGCCCTCGGGAAAGGCGAGCTCCATCTCGTCGTTAGCGTCGTGAATGGTCATGCCCGCGTCTATCTGAAAGGTGCGCTCGTCAACCGTCACGAACTCCTCTTCGTGACGGCGAAGCTCATCGCTAACGTAGCCGACAAGCTCCTCGAGCAGCATCTCCAGCGTGACGAGGCCGGCTGTGCCGCCATACTCATCCACGACAACAGCCATCTGATGTCCGGCGCGCTGCATCTCGAAGAAGAGCGTGCCTACGAACTTCGTTTCCGGCACGAACATTGCCGGCCGCATGGCGAGGTCTATCGGAGAATCTTCATTGAGCTGCATGTCTGAGATGCCGCGAAGGACGTCCTTAATGCCGACGATGCCGACGACGTTGTCCTGCGAACCTTCGAACACTGGGAATCGAGAGTGCGGGCTTTGGGAGAAGATGCGGTAGAAGTCGCGAACAGTAGTGCCCTTCTCCAGAAAGACCACCTCAGTACGAGGCACCACTACCTCATTCACGCGGCGGTCGCCGAACTGGAAGACGCTGGCTAAGAGCTTGGCCTCTTCGCTTTCGAGGACTCCGGCTTCAGCGCTCTGGGAGACCAGCAGGTTAATCTCTTCAGCCGTGTGAACGCTGTGCGTGCCACCTTCAACGGGACGCAGGCCAAAAGGGCGGAGGACGGCGTTTGCGAGGGTATTCAGCAGCCAAATGGCCGGCCAGAAGGCGTACCGGAAGACCTCGGTCGGCGGCGTGGTCAGCAAGGCGATACGCTCCGGGTTTCTCAAGGCGAGCACCTTAGGGGCTTGCTCTCCGAGCACAATATGCATGCCCGTGATAACCGCGAAGGCTACCGGTACCGCGACGGCGTGCGCGGCGGCTCCGCTGCCGCCGTCCGGAAGAAAGCCGAAGGCCGGTTCAATAAGGTCTGCAAGGAGCGGTTCTCCAACGAAGCCCAGGCCGATGCTGGCCATAGTGATACCGAGTTGGGCAGCAGCAAGGAAGTTCCCCAGGTCACCGAGCGTTCGCCGGATCAGCGGCGCGACCGGGTTGCCTTCGGCGGCGAGGGTCTCGATCCGACCACGACGCGTCGTGACGATAGAAAATTCAGCCGCGACGAACAGTCCGTTCAGGAGGACCAGCGCCAGGACGAGGACAAGGCGCAGGGATATCGATAAAGCGTCGTCCATCTAAGAGAGAGCCGGCACACGACCGACCCTGTTGTTGATTATAGCAGTTGGCTGTTAGGCTGTTGGCTTCAGTTGTCAGATATCAGTCTTTCGGCGGCCGTCTGCGGGTCGAGCTCGCGTTCAGCGATGCCTTCGATGAGTTTGGCGAGGCGGCCGTTGGTCTCTGCTTTGGCGACGAGTTGTGAAAGCAGGCTGGCCTGCGCGGCGGCGAGGAGCTGACGGCGGGCGCGATTACGACGCATCTGGTCGAGGCGTCCGGAGGACTCAAGGTAAGCGCGGTGATTATCGATAGCCTCAAGGAGCTTTTGGATGCCATCGCCCTTATGGGCGACGGTCTTGATGATGGGGACTTCCCAGCCCTCGTGCCGGGCGAGGTCCATGAAGATGTGGAGCTGCTTGAAGACGCTCTCGGCCGTCGGAAGGTCAGCCTTGTTGACGACGAGTATATCCGCGATCTCCAGGATGCCCGCCTTAATCGCTTGCATGTCGTCGCCGGCGCCGGGGATGCTGATGACGACGGCGGTGTGCGCCGTGTCGGCGATCTCGACCTCGTCCTGGCCGGCGCCGACTGTCTCGACGAGCACGATGTCCTTGCCGCAGGCATCGAGCACGGTAACCACGTCGTTCGTCGCGGCGGCGAGGCCACCGAGGGCACCACGTGTGGCCATGCTGCGGATGAACACCTCGGGGTCGGAAGTGAGGTCCTGCATACGAATGCGGTCGCCGAGGAGCGCGCCATGCGAGAAGGGGCTGGTGGGATCGACGGCGACGATGCCTATGCTGCGGCCCATCTTGCGGTACTCCCGGGCGAGAGCGGCGACGAGAGTGCTCTTGCCGGAACCGGTAGATCCGGTAATGCCGACGATGTGCGCCTGCCCGCTCCGCGGGAACAATTCCCGCAGAGCTTCGCGGGCCTCGGGATAACCGTTTTCAACCCACGTTAGGACGCGGGTGAGCGCAAGGCGGTCGCCTTCGAGGACCCGCTGGGCGATTTCTCCGGTCATTGCGTCGACACCTCAGGACAAGCGGGCAAGGTCGAGATTCGACGGCGAGAGGTTCTCAGCAGGGGGTCGAATCGGAACGGATTGGCTGTCAACGGATTCGAGGAACGGACTAACGGATGGCAAGGAGGCGTAGTGGTTTCGCTCATTCCTTCGATTCCTCAGGATGAGCGGTGAGCGAGGGGATCATCGATCAGGAGCGTGAAGAAGCGGCGCCGCGCTTGGGGGCGTTGTTGCGCACCCAGTCGATGATGTCGTGGGTGGAGGAGCCGGGGCCGAAGATACCCTTGAAGCCCATCTTCTCGAGTTGGGGTATGTCATCGTGGGGGATGATGCCACCGCCGAAGAGGACGACGTCATCCATGCCGCGCTTCTTCAGCTCTTCGACGACGCGGGGGAAGAGTTCCAGATGGGCACCGGAGAGGATGGAGAGGCCGATGACGTCGGCGTCCTCCTGGAGCGCCGTCTCGGCGATCATCTCGGGCGTCTGCCGTATGCCCGTGTAGACGACCTCGAAACCGGCGTCGCGGAGAGCGCGGGCGACGACCTTGGCGCCGCGGTCGTGGCCATCGAGGCCGGGCTTGGCGATGATGATCTTCAGTTTGCGTTCCGCTGTCATTCCGAAGGACGACCTCCTTGGTGCCTGAGATTATAGCAGGCAGGTGTTGGCCATCAGCTATCAGCTATCAGCCATCAACTATGGGGATATCAACAGGACTGCGACGACTGAAGGCACCGGTCTACATTCAAACGCCAAAGCACCGCTACGGGCGTTCAATCACCTGGATGGAAACGCCGTGGCTGTATTCGTGGTTGATGCGGGCGAGGCGGGCGCCGGGCCAGATGCTGGCCTCCGGATCTGACACCTTGACGTTGTTGCCGCGCAAGAAGGCGACGGCTTCGTCCAGGTCTTCGACTTCCACGCTGATTGAGAAGAGGCCCTCGCCGCGCTGCCGGAACTGCTCGTAGAAGCGGCCCGTTTTTTCGACCGGCTGGACGAGCTCCAGGAAGGCGTCGCCGATGGGAAGGCGAGCGACTTTGAAGCCGGCGCCGAGCGGGTGGTTCAGAGATGCGTCTGGATTGAGCCCGACGTTTCTCTGCCAGAGGCTGGTGGCCTCCTCAAGGTCTTCAGTGGCAATTACGATGTGATCGAGCTTTTTGACTTTCAAGGGTCCTGCACCTCCATCCAATGGGGCAAAAGGAGAATCGTACTCACAGAGAAATGAGTTGAGTCCGCCGGTTGATCGGCGGCTGATGAACGCGCTGCGATAGCCGCGCAGGCCATCTCTTTGTTGAGGATCAAAGACTGCGCTCGCAATCGGGTCGGCGACCTGAGTGCCCCGGTTGCGCAGGGCACGGACGGAGAATTCGATGTCTGGTGGCTCGAAGGCGACGAGGAAGAGGCCTTCGCCACGACTGTCCAGGGCTCGCTGGAAGAAGTCGCCGGGTCCGCCACCGTTGCCTTCAGCGGACGGCTCGAGCAACTCCAGGCTGGAGTTACCGAGCCAGAGGGCTGAGCTACGCCAGCCGTCTTTGGACTCGACCTGCCAGCTGACGGGGAAGCCGAGGCGTGCGGTATAGGTCACAAAGGCGACGTCGAGATTGGCGACGAGGGCGACGATGTGGTCTATGCGCTTGAGGGGCGGAGGGGCGCCGTTCATTCCATGAACCGCCGGATGAGTACGCCCGCGGCGGCGAGAAGGATGAGCCCGACCGCCATCGCGCCCCAGCCGTTATCGATGATCGGGATGTCGTCGGCGGCATGCTCGATGCCGACTAGAAAGAGGGCGAACCCGACGGTGCCGGCGACAGCGGTCGCTACCTGGCTGCCGCGCAGGGCGCGCACGGGTTGGCTGCCTTCAAGGGCGCGGACCAGCTTCTGGGCCGTCTCCTCGGTTAGGTCGCGGACGCCGTAGAGGGCGTCCGGTCCCGGACGGCTGGGCCGCTCGGCCGGTTCTTCAGAAAGGCGCGTGTCGTCAGTCACCAGTGCCTTATTGTCGGGGTCTGAAGCCCCCGACCTACATTCACGCAGCGCTCATTCGATCGGGGTCGCCAGTTCGACGAGGACGCCACGGCTGGCTTTGGGGTGGAGGAAGCAGATCATGCCGGCGATGCCGCGACGTGGCTTCTGGTCGATAAGCTCCACGCCTTTCTGCTTCAGCGTTTCCAACTCGCCGCCGACATCCGGCGTCTGGAAGCAGATGTGGTGCAGGCCCTCGCCCCTGCGCTCCAGGAACTTGCCGACCGGGGAGTCCGGCGAGAGCGG
>WNGA01004412.1_pt1 | contig 20698 bp, 16 predicted proteins | sample 5400061 | NCBI WGS metagenome assembly WNGA01 (sample SAMN13153366, study PRJNA577476) | soil metagenome | isolation source: 100 cm soil or saprolite under grassland replicate 2 | place: USA:California | collected 2016-06-15
AGAGAAAAACCTTCGCGGTGGCCGCCGCGTAACAGCGCGTTCAGATCGCCAAGCTTGCCGCGCTTGCGTTCGTAGCCCATCCACATCCGTTCCTGCGGGCTCCAGCGTCGAGGGCGGTGAAAAAGGAAAAACACGTCGCCGTTGGCAGCATGGTCCGCATCGCTGTGAGCTACGTTCGCGCGTTCGCTCGCCGATCCATGCCGGTCCTCACGTGCATATGTTCGATTCAGCTCGCTGATTCTCGTCTCGGCCAGCCGCAGCAACGCCTCATCGGTGGGCAACGATTCCTCACGCGCATCCGCAAAATCGGTGAGCAAGCCGAAGTGAAGATGCGGATCGCGATTGGCAAGGAACCGGACTTCGAGCGCTTCGACCAGCGCCTCCACGCCACGAGCGCTGGTGAGCATCGTCGGAACCACCACCAGGGTCCGTGATTCCCGCGCAATGCCCGCGGAGAAATCCATTCGCGGCAGTGAGTGCGGCGTCACCAGCAAAGTCACCAGCCAGTTCACCGTCGCCACAGCCAACTGACTCGCAGCGAACAGGGAAAGCAGGACGATCAGCGTCAGGAGCTCCCAGCTTGCACCGGCGACATGAGCATTTGCGGCGAGGCCCGCAGTCAATATGCCCGAGAACAGCGCAATCGCACCGAGGTACAGAGGCAGCGAGAACCTTCCTCCGATTTTTCGCAGAGTCGCGAAAACGGAAACTTCGACACCGGCCGCGCGTTCCAGCTCTGGAAGCCCGTTATCGATCAGGTAGAAGCCGACGTGCGCCGATCGATCGTCGCTGCCCTTGCGGGCCGCGCTCGCGCGCGCCAACTCGATCGCCTTTGCGGCTACCTCCGCTTGCGATAGCCGGCCCTCTTTGGCGATGCGCTCAGTCGCGTGACGGTAGCGGTCGCGGGTGGCAAACTCCATGGCGCCATAAATCCGGCTCGGATCCTGGCGCAGTACGGTTTCGACCGCGCTCATCGTCTCCACGAACTCGCGCCAATCGATCGCGCTGAGGAAGCGAAGACTGCCGATACTATTGCTGATCGAAACCTGGTCTGCAGCCTGTTGCTGGTTTTCCGACTGGACCAATTGTTCGATCGTCAGATGCGATTCCGCGAGCTGCTGTTCGATCCATGTCAACGCCAGGGCCAGCGCCGGAGTCTGTCCCTGCAGTCGGCGCGCAAACTCCGCGACGAACGCGCTTCCCATCGGGGGCGTCGATCGCGCCATGTCGGCAATCACGAGGATCAGGTTTTTGGGATCCTTTTCGGCGGTCTCCATCATCTGATCGGCCCAGGCGTTGGCCAGGTCGCGCTCTGCCCTGCCGGTCGCCAGTCGCACTCCGACGCGGCGGAGGTTCTCGATCAGGGCGAGCCGGAGCATGATCGGAATGGCCCATAGCTCGCCCAACTGGAGAGCGACAACTGTCTGGTAGGCGGCCACGAAACGGCTGAGACTTTCGGCGTCGACCCGGCCATCGGCGTGCGCGATCGTCTCGAGAGCGATGTCGTAAACGCGCGGCAGCCCCTTCGACGGACCGACTGCGAGGCGCGGCAACTCCCGGCTGTAGCCACGCGGAAAATGCCTCTTGGCCGTGCCGATCTGCTCTTCGATCAGGTGGAAGTTGTCGAGCAGCCATTCGCCGGCCGGAGTGATGCGGTCGTTCGGCGATACCGTGGCCGTCAACCGATTGCAGACGCCGATCAGCGCGCTTTCGTTGGCGGCCAGCCGCGTCAGGAGCTGATCCTTCGCCCGTCGCCGCGTCAGCTTGTGCGCAGCCGCGAGAGTCTTGCCGTACTGCTCCAACTGAGCCGCGCTGAACAGCTCCGATCGCAGCGGCGGTTCCTCGCCGGTCGGTCTGTACGACGAGCCGCTGGTGCGAAATCGCGTCCTGTACTGGGTTAAATGACCGAAGATCGACGTGCCGCTCATCTTCAATCCGCCCAATCCCTTTTCACGCGACGACCGTCGCCGGTTCCGGTCCCGGATATCTCTTGGTCGACCACCGAAAAAGAGGGGATGAGCAAGGTCGCTGCATTCATGCCGGCAATTCTACCGGTCCTCGATGTTGTGACGAAGCCGGCCCGATACTGCACGATGGGATGACCTTGCTTTTTCAATTACTTAACCTCGGCGTACTTAACCTCGGCGGAGTCCACTACACAATAAAAAAGCCCGTTGAAGCTCCCGATATAGAGTCCCGTCCTCTGAAAGGTCGCGTCGTTCAGCACATTCGGCACCAGTGTCGCATCAAACGGATAGCTCATTACCGCCCCTTAAGACGCTGTCGTCTGTTGGCCATGAGGAACGATCAATATGCGAGGTGACGTTGCTTCTACGGCGCCGCAGCGATGGCCTGGATGCGCTCTGCCGTCAGCGGCAGGTCGCGCACGCGAACACCGAGCGAATCGAACACCGCGTTCGCGATCGCCGCAGCCGTCGGACCTTGTGCCGCTTCGCCCGCTCCCACCGCCGGACAATCGGGGCGCGACACGATCTCCACCTCGACCGCCGGTGTTTCCGAGCAACGAAGAATGGGATAAGTCTCCCAAGTCTCGCTCGTCACCCGCGTGCGATCGAAGCGCACCGCTTCCTTGAGCGTCCAACTCGTCGCCTGGATTGCACCGCCCTCGATCTGGTTTGCCAAACCGTCGGGATTGATGACCAGGCCGACGTCGACCGCGATCACCAGCCGGTGGACGCGGATCTCCGCTTGCGCTTCGATCTCCGCGACCACGGCGCAATAAGCGCCGGTGTTCTTGTATCGCGCGAAGCCGATGCCTCGGCCGAAGCCCTCGCGTTTTTTCCGGTTGCCCCATCCGGCCTTCGCGGCCGCGCGCTCGATAACTGTCCGGGCTCGCGGATCGTTGAGATAGCGAAGCCGGAATGCGACCGGGTCCGCGCCGACGCTGGCCGCCAGCTCGTCGATGAACGATTCGATCGCGAACACATTCGCGTAAGCGCCGAGCGAGCGCAACGCGGAAGTCCGCAGCGGCATCGCCATGACGTGATGATTGAGGATCTGCCATGCGGGAAATTCGTAGAGCGGAATCGAGTTGCGCTCGGCGCCTCCGCCGCGGGCGGCGGACGGGTTCGCCGCCGGCAACCGCGCGAAAGACTTGCCGAGGTGCCAGGCGCCCAGCAGCGCCGGCGTTTTCGCGCCTCCGGGACGCGAGGTGTGGCCGTTGCTCCAGATGGTATGTCGCCACGCTGCGATGACGCCGGCAGAGTCTAGATCGGCTTCGAGCTCAATCAACATCGCCGGGCCGAACGGGGCCCACGCGAGCTCGTCTGCGCGCGACCACTGCACGCGCACCGGACGCCCACCGGCGGCTCGCGCGAGCCACGCCGCGTCAAATGCGACGTCGTCGGCGCCGTTGTGTCCGTAGCAGCCGGCGCCTTGCACGTGCACGCCGACGATCTTATCTTCGGCGAGACCCAGCGCCAGCGCGAGATCCCTGCGCAGACTGAAAATCCCCTGGCTGTGCGTCCATACGCGCAAACCGGAATCGTGCCACTGCGCCAGCGCGCAGGAGGGCCCGATCGAGCCATGCGCGAGATATGGGCGCGTATAGCTCGCCTTCAACGTCCGCGCGGCCGGTCGCGTTGCCGGCGCGAATTTGCTGTCGACGATGCTGATCTCCGCGTCCTGCGCCTTGAGCCACGTCGCCAACGATGTTTCGTCGGGAAGGCTCGCGCCTTGGCGCCAGGTCGCGCCGACAGCGAGCTTGTGCAAGCCGGCGTCGGCGCCGGCTTCGCTTTCCGATAGCACGCCGATGAGCGAACCGTCGCGGATGACGGCGACGACACCCGGCAGCCCGCGGACTTGAGACTCGTCGAGGTCGATCAGCGTCGCATCCGGAGAGGGCGGCCGCAGCGCCCGGCCGTGCAGCATCTGCGGCAGCTCCAGATCGTGAATGAAGCACGGCTCGCCGAAAATCTTGTCCGGCAGATCGAGGCGTGCAATGGCGGCGCCGACGACGCGGTGGGCGTTCGTCGGCTTGGGGGCCACCTGTCCAGTCGCATCGCGGTCGAGCAGATCGCCGGCGGCGAGCGCCCAATAGCTCGTCCGTGCGCCGCTCGCGCTCGCAATCTCACCGTCGGCAACCGTGAGGGCCTCGACGGGTTCGCCGAGCCGCGCCGCGGCGGCGGAGAGATAGATCGCCCGGGCTTCGGCACAGGCATGGCGCAGCGCGGTGCCCGACTCCTGCACCGACAGGCTACCTGAAGTCATCGCTTCGTCGGGACTCATCGCGGTCGACGCCGGCACCATCCGCAGCTGCGCGAGCGAAACGTCGAGCTCTTCCGCGGCGATCTGTGCAAGCGCAGTCAGGATGCCCTGCCCAATCTCGACTTTGCCCGAAAAAATTTCGACAAAACCCTCGCCGCGGAACTTGAGCCATTGCGCGAGTCGTCGATTCCCGCGGAGGCTTCCGGGCAGCGGCGAGCCCGCAGCAACGCCGCTCATGTCGCCGATCCTCCCGCTACGCGCAGCACCGCGCGCACGATCCGGTTATAGCTGCCGCAGCGGCAGAGATTGCGGTCGAGCGCCTGCTTCACCTCGGCTTCGCTGGGTCGCGGCGTGCGCTCGAGCAACGCGAGGGCGCTGATCAGCATCCCTGATGTGCAGTAGCCGCATTGCGCCGCCTGGTCGGCGATGAACGCCTGCTGCAATGGATGCGGCGCCTCGGGACGGCCCAGGCCCTCGACCGTCGTCACCGATTTCCTCTCCACCGCCCACAGCGGCGTCTTGCACGCTGCGACCGCATAACCGTCGACCAGCACGAAACAGGCGCCGCATTGCTCGGCGCCGCAGCCGAAACGCGTGCCCTTGAGCCTCAGGCTGTTGCGCAGCACGTCGAGCAGCGGCGTCGCGCCATCCGCGTCGAGCGTGTGTTCGGTGCCGTTGACCCGGAAGGTGAAACGCTCGGCTTTGACGCCGCTCATCGATCAGACCTCGTTGCGGAAATCCTCGGCATGCGTCCGGTTTTTCCTGCGAATTTATTCGCACGCGCCGAAGTATGGCACGCCGCGGCCGAATGAATTCGGCCCTACGAGCTCCACCATTGCCCGCAATCGTCGCCTATCTTCTGGCGGCGGACGCGCGGCGGCGGGCGCGGCGCTTCGAGTTTCTCGTCATCGCCAAAGCAGGCCGCCCGCTGGAAGCGACCGAGTCTCGCGCAGGCATCCTGAAGATGCCTGCCCGGAGCAAGCCCGCCATCTCGGCGCGCACGATATGCTCTATTTCGTCGATGGCCGCCGACCGTGCTTCGGCAACCGGACGCGCGAGGATGAGTATCCGGTGCAGATTGGCGTCTTCGACCGGATACGCAGCCAATTGTCCGGCGCGGATCTCGTCGTGAAAAGCAGACACGGGCATGATGGTCATGCCGATGCCGGAAATCAGCAGGCGCCGTATCGCTTCGACGGAATCGACTTCCGCCTCGACGCGCAACGCGACGCCGAAGGCGGCAAGCTGCTGCTCGACCAGCGTCCGCAAGCCGACCGTCACGATGACCGGCGTAGCGCAAAGCTCGACCAGCGAAAACGCGTGCCGCGTGCCGCGCGTTCCCGGCGGCGAAAGCACGACCAAGGGTTCGGAACATAGCGGGGTCAAGGCGAGCGCCGTCGTGCGCGGCGGATTGGTCATGACCGCAAGGTCGAGTCGGCCCGTCAGCAGCGCGTCCAGAAGCTGCGGGCTGAAACCCTCCACGACTTTCAGGGTGACGGTCGGGCATTGCTGCCGCGCCTGCGCCACGCAGCCCGGCAGCAGCAATGGCGCAAGCGTCGGCGAGGTGCCCATCACGACGGTTCCGCGGGGCGCCTGGATTTTGCCGCGAACGTGTTCGCTGGCCCGTGACACTTCGAGCATGATCGCGCGGGCATGCTCCAGGAAATCCCGCCCTGAGGTCGTCAGCCGGACGCCTCGCGGCAGACGTGTGAGAAGTTGGGTGCCGAGCTCCGCCTCGAGTTGCTTGATATGCCTGGTCAGAGCGGGCTGGGCGATCCCGATCTTGTCGGCGGTGCGCGTGATGCTTCCCTCATCGGCGATCTGCACGAAATAGTGGATGCTGCGCAGTTCCATGGACGAGATGGCGGTCGAGGTTCGTATGACTCAACGATAACAAAATTGCATGCATCACCGGAGATGCTCGCTTCGTCTCGCCAAGCTAGCAGCGTGCAGGTCTGGCCGCGGTCCTCGACACATGCCGATATATTATGCCTAGCATAGCAAATCGCGATTGGTGCCGCGCAATCCGCAGTGTTCTAATAAGCAGGCATGGGGGTTGGCGGCATGCCGGCAAGAGCCTTACGGCGGTGCCGGCCCATGGTCGAGAGGAGATTTGCGCGATGAAGCAGATCGGCGTCGGCATCATCGGCACGGGCTGGTGCGGTGGCATCCGCGCGCAGACCTGCGCGGCGAGCCCGCTGGTTAAGAGCCTGCACCTGGCGGAGATCTGCCCCGAGCGCCTCGCCGAAGTGGCTGGCGCGACCGGCGCTTGCAGCGCAGCGACCGACTATCAGGAGCTCGTCGCCAACACCGAGATCGAGGCGCTGTACATTTCAGCCACGCCGGAGACTACGCATTACCCGATGGCGCGCGATTGCCTCGCCGCCGGCAAGCACGTATTCCTGGAAAAGCCGCTTGCGCTGACGCTTGCCGAAGCCGACGAGCTCGTCACCGCGGCGCGCGAGCGGAAGCTCAAGTTCACCATCGGCTACTCGCAGCGGTTTAATCCCAAGTTCGCCTACGTCAGGAAAGCGATCCGCGATGGATCGATCGGCCGGCCGGTGAGCGCGCTGGTGAGCCGCCACATCACCCGCAACCTGGGCAAGAAAATCAGCGGCCGCATCAAGCTGTCCCCGGCCGCGATGGAAGCCACACACGACCTGGATTTCGTGCTGTGGTGCCTGGAGCCGGCCAAGCCGGTGCGAGTCTATTCGCAGAACAACTTCGGCACCATGCAGGAGACGAGCAGAGCGCCGATCCCCGACACGCAATGGATCACGGTGACGATGGACAGCGGCGTCGCCTTCGTGATCGGCGCGGGATGGACGCTGCCGGCGGGATATCCCAATTTCTCGACGACCTGGATCGAATTTGTCGGAACCGAGGGCGCGGTCATGGTCGACGACAGCCATCGCGATGTCGTGTTGAACACGATGGACAAGGGCATGGTCTTGCCCATGTCGACGATGCCGGGAGAAGCGGTAGAGCATACCTACGCCGGCCCGATGGCCGCCGAAACGATCCACTTTCTGGAAGCCGTCGCATTGGATCGGCCGGTGCTGGTGACGCCGGAGCACGCGCGGATGGTGATGGAGGTCTACATCGCGGCGGACTTGTCGGCTGAAAGGAACGAGCCGGTCTCGCTGCCGCTGGCCGAAGCAAAGAAGGTCCGCGCGGTCGCCTAAGCCGTCACCATGGCGAAGAAAAACGCCAGGCGCATCGGGCTCGCCATCGTCGGCGGCGGCCGCGTCGGATTGTTCCGCGGCGAAGTCGCCGCACGGCACCCGCAGGTCGACTTCATCGGCTTGGCGGAGATCAAGCAGGAACGTGCGCAGCAGATCGCCGGAAAGATCGGCGCCGATTTCGTGACTACCGACTATCGGGAGCTGCTCGCCCGACCCGAGGTCACGGCGGCGATCATCGCGACCGACGAGCATTTGCATGTCGATCCTGTTCTTGCCGCCGTCGAGCGCGGGCTGTCGCTCCTCATCGAGAAGCCGCTCGCGACCGAGCTCGCCGAGTCGGAGCGCGTCCTGAAGGCAATCCAGAAGTCCGGCGTCGATGCGGTGGTCGGGTATACGCAGCGGTTCCGCCGGCGCTGGCTTGCGGCGAAGGAAAAAGTCCGGACCGGCCAGCTCGGCGAGGTGACGCTGGTAACGTCGCGGACCTTCATCAACCGGCTCGTCGCGCTCGACAATTACCGGCGCACAGAGGATCCGGCACAGATCTCGCCGATGGTCATCTCGGGCACGCATGCACTCGATATCGTCATGTGGATGATGGAGGCGAAACGGCCCGTCGAGATCTACGCACGCTCGATCGACAAAGCGCTGGGCCCGATTTGCAAGGGCATTGACGCCACCGCCGGGACGATCACGTTCGAGGATGGAAGCCTCTACCACGCGTCCATATCGTGGGCATTGCCCGTTGTCTGGCCCGCCGCCGTGTACAGCCTCGACGTCGGCATTGTCGGCACCGAAGGCGTGCTCACGATCGACGACACCCACCGCGATATCGTGCTTGCGACGAGCATCTCGCAGGGTGAGGGGTACGCACCCGACGCGGGCCGGCGCGTCGATTTTCTCGGCAGCTATCCTCCGGGCGACATCGCCCTCGGTGAGTTGCGCGGCCCGATGCGCGAGGAGACCGAGCAATGGCTGAATCGGCTCGCGATGGGCCTGCCGACGCAGCACGCGACGGCGGCGGAGGCGCACGACCGTTTGATGCTGACCAAGGCGTTCGATCTGTCGGCGCGACTCAAGCGCGCGCTCGCGCTTCCGCTCGGCGCGAGCGACGAAGGGGCGCGGCGTGGATTGCGGGCCGCGAAATAGGCGTACGAATCCGTCATCCCGGCGAAGGCCGGGATCCAAGTTGGACACGGCGTTGCGAGCGTTAACAGCTTGGGCCCCGGCCTCCGCCGGGGCGACGACAACTAATGCTGGGATGTGCTTCATCCAGGGCCAGACGGAGGAATCATGAGCAAGCTGACGCAGGCCGCTTTGCTGGCGCTGGTGCTCGCGTTGTGTCCCGCGCTTGCATTCGGGCAGGCCAGCTACCCGAATCGGCCGGTCCGGATGATCGTTCCCTTCGCTCCGGGCGGCGCCTCGGATTTCGTCGCGCGGATCATTTCTCCGAAGCTCTCCGAGCTCCTCGGGCAGCAGATCGTCGTCGACAACCGGCCCGGCGCCTCGGGCAATATCGGCATGGAGCTCGCCGCCAAGGCGCCCGCCGACGGTTACACGATCTACCTCGGCAACATCGGCACGATCGCAATCAATCCCGCGATCTTTGCGAGCCTCTCGATCAACCCGCAAAAGGATTTCATACCGATCACCGAGGTCGCGGATGTGCCGAGCATCCTTGTCGCCAATCCGGGCGTCCCGGCCAGCAGCGTTGCCGAATTCGTGGCGCTCGCGAAAGCGAAGCCCGGCGAGCTCAACTTCGGCTCACCCGGATCGAGCACGCTGAACCGGCTGGAGATGGAGCATTTCATGAAGCTCGCCAACCTGAAAATCGTGCACATCCCCTACAAAGGAGGCGCCGGCCCGGCGGTCGTCGGCCTGCTCGGCGGCGAAACGCAGGTCATGTTCGTCACCCTGTCATCGGCGATCAGCTTCATCCAGGCGGGGAAACTGAAGGCGCTCGGTATCTCGACTGCCAAACGGATCGACGCGCTGCCGCAGGTGCCGACGATGGCGGAAGCGGGATATCCCGAAATGATCAGCAGCTCGTGGCAGGGCGTGTTCGTTCCTGCGGGGACGCCGCGACCGATCGTGGAAAAGCTCCATGCGGCGTTGCTCGCGACCTTGGACTCGCCGGAGATCAGGCAACGCTTTGCCGGTGGCGGAGTCAACGTGGTCACCAGCAAGACTCCCGAAGACTTCATGTCCTTTGTCGGCGCCGAAACCATACGTTGGGGCAAAGTGGCAAAGGAATCCGGCGCGACGATCGATTAAACCGCAGGAGGCACGATGGCAAATTTCGGCATGGTGGGCTTGGATTGGCAGCAGCGCGTCAATTGGGATCGACTGCGCAATTACCGGCTGGACCGGGCGCGGGAGCGAATGAAAGCGCACGGGCTCGGCGCAATGCTCCTCATGTACGACGAGAATGTCCGCTATGTGACGAGCACGCTGACCCCCGGCTGGAACCGGCTCAAGCCCGGTTTGCGCTACGCGCTGCTTTGCGGCGACGACCCTCCGGTCCTGTTCGAGCAGGGCGACCTCGGCGCTCATATCGCTCGCCACTCTCCCTGGATTCCCAAAGAGAATATCCGCTGGTCGTATGCATGGATCAAGGGCGCGGCCGGCGCGGCTTCGCTGCAGCAGGTCACGAAGTTCACCAACGCCATCGTGAAGGAAATGAAGAAAAGCGGCGTTTCCGGCATGAAGCTCGGCGTGGACTTCGTCGATATCAACATCATCCACGTCTTCAAGGACGCGAAGATCGACTGGGTCGACGGCATGACGCCGATGATGGAGGCGCGCGCGGTCAAGAACGTCGACGAGCAGGAGTGCATGCGCATGGTCGGCGCGATCGGCGACGCCGCGCACTGGGAATGCATGAAATTCTTGAAGCCCGGCCTGACCGAGAACAAAGTGACGGCGCACATCATGGAGTTTCTCTACTCGATCCCGGGCATGGAGGACGTGGAGGACGTCATTGTCTCCTCGGGACTCAATACCTGGCCCAACTGGCGCAATTTCTCCGACAGGATCATCAAGCCGGGCGATATCGTGTTCATGGACTTGGCCGCGCTCACCTGGAACGGCTACAAGTCGTGCTACTACCGCACGTATTGCGTGGGCAAGGAGCCAACGCAGGAACAGAAGGACTATTACGCCACGGCGCTCAAGTGGCTCTACGATTCGATCAAGGCCGTGAAGGTCGGCACGACCACGCGCGAGATCGCGATGCAATGGCCGTCGGCGAAGGAAGCCTGGGGCTACGAGGAAGAAGACCAGGCGGCCGCCAATCTGTGGGGTCACGGACTGGGACTGGCGCAGTACGACCCGCCGGTGATCTCCCGCATCTGGTCGCTCGATCACCCGGTCGAGATCAAGGAGGGGATGGTATTCGCGCTCGAGACGCAGCACGGCAAGATGCACGAATGGGGCGTACGTATCGAGGAAATGCTGATCGTGCACAAGGACCGTATCGAAATCATCTCCAATTTCCCGGTCGAGCAGATCACCGTCGTAGATCCGATGCCGGGGTATTCGACGTATGGGAAATCGTGAGCGCGGCGTGAGTAATTCGTCATCCCGGCCCCGGACTCAAGCACTCCGGGGCAGGCTGCGGCCGGGATCCAATTTGACGTTGCAACCAAATCGTATGACGAAACTTGGGCCCCGGCCTGCGCCGGGGCGACGATCTAGGGTTGCGAGCGCCGCATGCAGCGACTGATCGTTCCACTCACCGCTGCCGACGCGACCGATGCCAACCGCTTCGGTCCCAAGGCGGCAAATCTCGCGCGCCTCGGTCGCGCGGGCTTGCCCATTCCCGACGGCTTTTGCGTCGACGCCGAGGCGTATCGCATTCAAATTGCCGCAGCGGGCCTGGAAGAGTCCGCGCGCGATGTGAACGCCGTGGAAACTGCGACGGCGCGCCGCGCCGCCCTCGCGATGAAGCTTGGCCTTCTCGATGCACCGATCGTGCCGCAAGTCCTCGATCCGCTTCTCGAGGCGCGGCGAGCGCTGGTCGTAGCGACGGGTGCACCTATGGTGGTGCGTTCGTCGGCGCTGGTCGAGGACCGTTTCGGATCGAGCTTCGCCGGGCAGTTCGAAAGCTACCTCGGCCTGGAGGATGAGACCGATTTCATCACCGCCGTGCGTTCCTGCTGGGCGGCACTCTGGTCGACGCGCGTGTTGCGCTACATGGCAACGCACGATGGAAGTCCCGCGGACACGGCGATGGCGGTCCTCGTGCAGCCGCTCGTCTCGGCGCGGGTTTCCGGCGGCGGCTTGAGCCGCACGGCAGATGGTGACATGGTTCTGAACGCAACATGGGGCCTCGGGTCGGCGATCGCCCAGGGCGAAGTCGTGCCGGATCGCATCGTCTTGAGCCGCGACGGCGTGCTCCGCGGCACCGTGGCGGGCCGGATATTCCATCGCGTCGGTTGCGCGCACGGCACGCATCCCATTTCCCGCCCGCGTTCGTCCAAACCCTGCCTCGATACGGCTCAGGCCGTCCTGCTGGGTCGGTTGTTGCGGCAGGTCGAGGACATCATGGGCGTGCCGGTGGAAATCGAGTGGGCGCAGGACGATGCCGGATTCAAGCTGCTCCAGGCGCGGCCGCTGCACGTGGGGCCGGCGCAAATCCCCGACGAAATATGGCTGCGCCATCCGGGGCTCAATGGCCATCCGGCAGGCGTAGGCTGGGGAACAGGACGCGCGTGCATAGTTAACTGCGAATGCGAGCTCGCTCGCGTCGCGCCGGGCGATGTCTTGGTGACGAAAGTCGCAGGCCCCGCGCTGAGCCAAGTGCTTCCGCGCGTGGCGGGCCTGGTGGCGGAGCTCGGCGGCAGTACCTCGCACCTCGCATCGCTCGCCCGCGAGAGGGGCATTCCCATGGTGCTGGGCGTGCTCGATGCCACACAGCGCATCCCCGATGGCGTGCAGATCGCCGTTGACGGTGTCGCCGGAGTCGTGCGCTGGATGCGCTGATGCAGCGCGGCGAATTTCCATGCGCCCCAGCGTATTCATCACCCAGCCGATAGCGCGCAGCGCCACCGAGCGGCTGCGCAGCATTGCGGACGTGGAGTGCAACTCCGACGCGACGCACACGCTGACCAAGGAAGAGCTCTGCGCCGCCGTGCGCAAGCACGATATCCTGTTCTGCCTGCTGCAGGATCGCGTCGATGGCGATGTCATCGCCGCCAACGCGGGCTTGCGCGCGGTGGCGTCGATGAAAATCACGCCCTCCGATATCGACATTGCCGCCGCAACGGCGCGGCGCATCCCCGTGACCGTCATTCCACCCGTCGTGACGGAAGCTACCGCCGACCTGCATTTCGGGCTGCTGCTGGCCGTGGCGCGGCGCCTCGTGGAAGGCGATCGCCTGCTGCGCAGCGGCGTGTTCCCGGGAGCACAGTCCATCCGTCTCGAAGGTGCATTCGTCTGGGGCAAGACCATCGGACTCATCGGCGGCGGTGGGCGCATCGGGCGCGCGGTCGCGAAGCGCGCCCGTGGCTTCTCGATGCGCGTGCTCTATTGGGGACCGCGACGGATCGCGGAGAGCGAAGAGCGGGCGCTCGATCTCGCCTACGTCCCTCTCGATCGACTCCTGGCCGAGTCCGATTTCGTCTCCGTTCACGCGCCGCTCAAGCCGGAGACGCACCATCTCGTCGGCGCGCGCGAGCTTGCGCTGATGAAGCCGACCGCGTTCCTCGTCAACACGGCGCGCGGGCCCATCGTCGACGAGCAGGCGCTCGCCCGCGCGCTCGTCGATGGGCGCATCGCCGGTGCGGCGCTCGATGTTTTCGAGCGCGAGCCGGACGTCGAGCCGGCGCTCCTGACCATGCCCAACGTCGTCCTCACGCCCCACCTCGGGAGCGCAGTCGCCGAGCTGCGCGAAGCGATGGCCCACATAGTCGTCGACAACATCGTGGCCGTGCTGGAAGGGCGACAGCCGCCGAACTGCTGCAATCCGGAAATCTATTCCGCGCCGCCGTAGCCTGGGTTGAGCCGAAGGCCAAACCCGGGACCGGCGAGAATCACGCACTGCCATCCCGGGCTTTCGTGCGAATCCCTAGCGGCACCACGGCCGCTGGCAGACAACGATGCCGCTCGATTACCCGCCGGGCGGCCGGTAGGCGACCTTCTGCGCACGGCCAAGGGCGTCCAGGGTCTCCTCGACGGTGAGCAGCGGCGTCGTTTCGATTTTCGACAACGCGCCACCGCCGCCGATCGCGATCGCGACCGCGGACATCGAGATGTTGTCAGGCGCTTCCCAGAGATTGTAGCCGTCGTACGCGCCGAACGCGTACCAGAAGCCGTGCAACTTCCCGCCGACTGACTCGATGTACTTGCGTGCAGCCTCGCGGCGGTCTTCGGGGTTCTTCATCAATCGAGCCCAGGTTTCCGGCGTATAGCTGAAGCGCGTCAAATAGAAGGCCATGATCAGAATCCTCCTTAATGTGTCCCGTGCCACTCGCAATTCGCGGGGCGGAGCAATTATAGCGCCCAGGTACTCGGTCCTTGGCGGCAATTGGCTGAGCCGCGCAGTTCTTGCAGGGCTTTCGAGTTTCGACCGCGAGCGGTCATTCAGTCGTTCACCATCCTGAGGCGTAGTATTGTTGGACTGTCGTCAACGAGATGATTCAGTGATGGATCGGCGAACGTTCATCGGCGGTGTTGCAGGTGGCCTCCTCGCCGCGTCGCTGAATGTTGACGCGCAGTGAACGGACAAGGTTGCGCACATCGGCTTGCTCTGCGCCGTCCGCTGCGAGGGCGCCGCCTATGATGCGCTACCCGACGGGCTGCGCAGCGCCGGATGGATCGAGGGCGGCAACCTGCAGACCGAGTATCGCGCCGCCGGTGGACAAACCGACCGGTTGCCGGCCCTCGCGCAGGAGTTGGTCGATCTCAAACCGGACCTCATCGTCACCTCCTCTCCGCAGCCGACCCGGGCCGTCAAGAACGCCACTTCCACCATTCCCATCGCCAAGCTAGCAGATCTTCCGGTTGAGCAGCCCACGAAGTTCCAGCTGGTGATCAATCTGAAAACCGCGAAAGCGCTTGGCATCACGATCCCGCAGATGGTGCTGCTGCGCGCGGACGACGTGATTCAGTGAAGCGCCGTGGCGTGCTCGTGGCGTTTGGCGGACTGGCGATGGTCCTGCCGTTGCCGGCTCGCACGCAGGCGAGAATTCCGCGCATCGGTGTGCTGTTTCTCACCTCTTCGAGAGATCCGTTCCTCAAGCGGACAACAAGACTGCCCGGGAGATGCTCGACAAGCTCACCGGTCAAGACCCCAATAGCCCCTATGTAACGACGGTCGAAGTCGAGGGCCAGATCAACACCTTCTTTCGCCTGACCAGTCCCACGGTGATCGCGAAGTTGCGCGAAGCGTTTCCCGATTTATCCGAGAAGCCCGACCAACGCACGGTGTTCTTGAAGCTCCGCGAACTGCGCAACTCCTGGTGAAGAAAAACGAGTCAGTCCTCGATCGCCAGCACCAACGCCGCCGCGGCGCCGATCGCGGCCGGAATTCCGTACCGCTCCCACTTCGACATCGAGTCGCCCGCGATGACCTCGACGGGTACCGGCGTGAGCTGGATCACCCTATCGGTGACCGAACTCTCGACCAGCCGCGTGAGGGAGTTCTTGCGCGCCGTCGCCATCACTATCTCGTCGCAATGCAGGCGCCGAGCCGTGTCCGTTATCATTTTCGCCCGGTCGCCCACCTCCATGTGCACCGCGTAGGGGATGGAGAACTTGTCCAGCATCTCCTTGACCGGGGTGAGCGCCTTCTCCGCCTGCTCGCGGTGATAGTCGTCGCGGCTCTCGCGGCTCGAGAAACGCGCGACATACGCGGAGAAGGGTATCTGGACGTTGACGAGATGAACTTCCATCGCCGTGTTGTTCATGAACCGCTTGATCACGTTCTGCACGGCCAACCGATCGTTGCGGGTGCCTCCAACGGGAATCAGTATCTTCAACATTGTCTTTCCTCCTGCGACTTGTTGCGAATTCGATGCCCGACTTGCGCCTTGCAGCGCAACTGTGGCGACATGCGCGCCAAATACGGGCGTTCGCGCTTCGTCCACAGTCACTGCCGTTCTTCCCGGAGGGACGCCTTGAATGGGCGCGTGGTAATCAACCCGGCGCGTCTTGCGATCGAGCCTACCGTGGTTGCTCTCAAGAATGCCTTGGTCGCTTCGATGGCGACCACCACAAACGCACTGATGGCCAGCGCCATTGCCAGGTCAGCCCAGGTGAGCATCCTGATTCCGAACGTCTCCCGCACGATGGCGAATTGGATAAGCACGCCGAACAACCCGATCTCCCACGCCAACGCGAGCAGGAGCCACTTGTGAGGGAGCGCCTGGAACAAGCTGTATCGCAGCGACCGAAAGCTCAGGGAAATGACCAGCTCGACGAAAACGAAGAGGAGGAAGATCTTCGTCCTTGCGGCTTCGATGTCGGCATAGTTGTCAAAGTAGACCCACAGGAAGATCGGAGTCTCGATTACGACGCCGAGCAGCACGAGAAGACGCACATCGCGGGAGAAGATACTCTCGGACGGGTCGCGCGGGGGCCGCTTCATGATGTCGCGGTCGGGCGGGGAAAGCCCCAGGGCCAGGGCCGGCAAGCCGTCGGTGGCCAGGTTGATGTAGAGAATCGCGGCGGGCAGCAGCGGCAACAGCTCGGGTCCCACGACGATCACGACACCCCCCAGCACCACTACTTCCGTAATGTTGGCACGCAACAGATAGGTCAGATACTTCTTGATGTTGTCGTAGATCCAGCGTCCGCGCTCGATCGCCCGCACAATCGTCGCGAAATTGTCATCCGCAAGCACCATGTCGGCCGCTTCCTTCGCAACATCGGTTCCGCTGATTCCCATGGCGATGCCGATGTCGGCATGTTTCAGCGCGGGCGCGTCGTTCACGCCATCTCCCGTCATAGCGACGACTTCGCCACGATTCTTCCATGCACGCACGATCTTGAGCTTGTCCATGGGTGACACGCGCGCATAAACGGTCACCCGGTCAACGATTTTCTCGAAATCCTCATCGCTCACGCGGCCGAGGTCCTCACCGGTGAGCACCATGTCGCCCTCGCGGTAGATGCCGACTTCTGCAGCCACTGCTACCGCGGTGAGACTGTGATCACCCGTGATCATGACCGGGCGGATATGTACCTCACGGCAGATCCTCACCGCTTCCTTCGCCTCGTCGCGAGGCGGATCCATCATGCCGATCAACCCGAGGAAGATCAGGTCGCGCTCGACCGTCTCCTCTTCATGAGGTCCGTCCACGCAAACTTCCTTGTATGCGATTGCCAGCACACGCAGCGCGTCCTTTGCCATCGCCTCATTTGCAGCAAGGATCTGCGCCCGTGTCGCGTCGGTGAGCGGCTGTTGCTCGTCGTGGCCCTGCACCGACGCACTTCGCTCCAGCACAACCTCGGGAGCCCCTTTCACAAAAGCGAGATGACGGCCATCGGGCATGCGGTGAACGGTGGCCATCCGTTTGCGCTCCGAGCTGAACGGGAGTTCCGCGATTCTGGGCGCGTTTATCCGAGTCTCCTGGCGCTGCAGTCCCGCCTTTGCCGCCAATACAACAAGCGCGCCTTCGGTAGAGTCACCCTTGACAAACCAGCGCCCGGTGTCATCGCTCAGCACCGCGTCGCTGCACAGTAATCCTCCCGTCAACATCAGCCGCACCGCGGTGTCGTCCGGTGGGAGCGGCGGATTGAAGCTGCCTGTGGGAGCGTATCCCGCGCCGCCGACCTCGATCGAGCGGCCGCCCGCGAACACGCGGCGCGCTGTCATCTCACCCTTGGTCAGCGTGCCGGTCTTGTCGGAGCAGATCACCGTCGTGCATCCGAGTGTCTCCACAGCCGGCATACGCCGCACAAGCGCATTGCGTTTCGCCATCTCGTGCATCCCGACCGCGAGGGCACCGGTAACGATAGCCGCCAGCGCTTCCGGAACCGCAGCTACAGCGAGTGCGATCGCAAACATGGTTATGGTCAATACCAGGTCAACATTGAGTTCATTTCCCATCCACGCTCGCGCGATGCTGACCACGATCGCGACGCCGCAAACGCCGACTGCAATCAGACCCAGCCAGCGACCGATTTCCTCGGTTCGCTTTTCGAGCGGTGACCTCTCCGCGCTTACCGCGGAAACCTGCGCGGCGATCCTGCCGAATTCCGTATTCATCCCCGTGCCCGTCACTATCGCCTTACCCCGACCATAGGTCACCGTGGTCCCGGTAAAGACAACATTACGGCGATCGCCGACCGCCGTGTCGGGCGGCAACAGCGTCAAGGTCTTCTCGACGGGAAATGACTCCCCCGTGAGCGGGGCTTCGTCGCACTTGAGAGAGTGAATCTCCGCAAGGCGAGCGTCCGCCGGTATGCGGTCGCCAGACTCCAGAAGCATGATGTCGCCGGGAACGAGCTCGCGTGATGGAATGCGTGTCTCCGCACCGTCTCGCAGGACCCTGATTGTGGGCGCGAGCATCTTCTTCAGCGCCTTGAGGGCATTGTCGGCGCGGTATTCCTGCACGAAGCTGAGTACGGCGCAGAACAATACGATCACTGAGATGATGGCCGCATCGACGATCTCTCCCAGCAGCGCGGACAGTATCGTTGCAACGAGCAGGATGATGATGAGTGTGTTCTTGAACTGGGCCAGGAACAGCGCGATCGGCGAGGCGCGCTCTTCCTTGGCTAATTCATTCGCGCCGAATTCCCGCAGGCGTTCCTGCGCCTCTTGCGTGGTCAGGCCCCGATCGAGGCTTGTCTGATAGCTGGTTACAAGTTCTTCGACCGGCTTACAGTGGACTTCTCTGTCGTGCATGCCTGCCTCCTCTGGATTTCCGGACCCCGGGCAGCATTCGCCGTGTGCGACGATGAGGTTCGAACCAAGTATGGGTGGACATGCAATCCGGGAAAATTTGAAGTTTGCGAAGGCATCCATCAAGAAAATTAACACGGTCGAATAATTCGTAATGGCAGGCTTTACGTTTCTTGATGCTTCCACGTCCGGAACCGGGCGCAGGTTGCCGGACGGGCTTGAAGTGAGATCCGGGTAGTGCTAGAAAGGGGTCGCGCCCCGGCGAGTTGGCCGGGGCTCCCTCCAAAGGGGAGTAGCTACGGTAGCCGAATCGGCTACTGCGGCACGGCCGTCAATACGGGCTTTCGCCCCGGCCGTGCCGGCATTCACAAAATGCAAGCGAGACCTTTGCCCAGCGGGTGAAGGTGCGTGCTAATGGCGGCCTTCATCGGTGAGGTGAAGGCCGTCGTGCATTTTGCGGACACGGCGGCATGGCGCGACAACAGAAAGAGGAGTCGCCATGTCACAACCGAACATCCACCGCTATCTCAGGCACGGGACGCTGCCGCAGCTTCGTCTTTTCGAGGCGAGCGCGCGCCTGGGCAGCTTCGCGCGAGCCGCGCGGGAGCTGCACATCGCGCAACCCACCGCCTCGGTGCAGATCAAGAAGCTCTCTGAGACGGTCGGGATTCCGCTTTTCGAGCAGGTGGGTAAGCGCTTGTACCTCACGGAAGCTGGCCGCCGACTCTACGAGAGTTGCCAAGAGGTGTTCCGCGCGTTCACCACCCTCGAGGCATCGCTCGCCGCCATGCGGTCGCTGGAATCCGGCCGCCTGCAGCTGGCCGTGAGCACGACAGGTATGTGCTTCGCCCCGCGGCTGCTGGGAGCTTTCGTCGGGCTCCACCCCCGCGTCGAGACCTCCATGCAGGCGTACAACCGGCAGCGGCTGGTCGAGAGACTCGCGAATAACGAGGACGACCTCTATCTTTTCGCCGACGCGCCGGAGATCGAGGACGTGGTGGCGCAGGAGCTATTGCCCAATCCGCTCGTCGTGCTTGCGCGCGACGATCATCCGCTCGCGGGAGAAAGGAACATCCCCTTTGAGCGTCTCGCCAAGGAACCATTCCTCATCCGCGAAGAAGGCTCGGGCGCACGGCGGATTGCGATGCGGCTATTTGGCGAGCATGGGCTCACTCCGCGGATCCGAATGGAGCTGGGCACGAACGAGGCGATCAAGGAGGCGATCCTCGCGGGCCTCGGCGTCACCATCATGTCACGCTACACCTTCGGGCTCGATCCGGAATCGTCGCGATACTTGTGCCTCGACGTTCAAGGCTTTCCCCTCGAGAACCACTGGTATCTTGTCTATCCCGAAGGAAAGCAGCTGTCCTCGCTTGCTCGGGCCTTCCTGGATTTCGCGCGCGCAGAGGCGAAGCGGCTGGTGCCGGATTCTCTTGGGCGACGTTGACAATGTCGTCCAAGTCAGGCGAGCTTGAACACTCAGTCATTCAGTCGTTCACCTTGGCTGGCGTAGTATTGTCGGTCTGTCATTCGTCAACGAGATGATGATGGATCGGCGAACGTTCATCGGCGGTGTGGCGGGTAGTCTCCTCGCCGCGCCGCTCGCTGCGCCCGCGCAACAAGCGGGGAAGGTCTATCGCGTTGGTATTCTTGAACCGATACCCGCCGCGCAGAACGCGGCCAATCTCGACGCGCTGCGCAAGGGGCTGCGGGAACTCGGCTATGTCGAAGGGCAAAACCTGATCATCGAATATCGCTCGGCAGATGGTCGTGCCGAGCGGTTCCCGGAGCTCGCGTCCGAACTGGTGCGTCTCAAGGTCGATCTTCTCGTAACCAGAGGGACTCCCGCCGCGAGGGCGGCCAAAAACGCGACCGGAACAATTCCCGTGGTCATGGCGACGATGGGCGACCCGCGTGCCATTGTAGCGAGCTTCGCGCACCCGGGGGGCAATATCACGGGGGTGACCACCTTCAGCACCGAGTTGCAAGCGAAACGGATCGAACTACTCAAAGAGCTGGTCCCGAATCTTTCGCGAGTTGCGCTGCTTCACAATATGGGCAACCCGGCTGCCCCACCCGAGTGGGAAGAGACAAAAACGGCAGCCCGCTCCCTGGGCCTCCAGGCTGAGCTTCTTGACGTGAGGAGCCAGGGCGAGATCGGCCGCGCATTCGAACGGGCAGTCCGACAGCATGTCGACGCGCTGGTCATCGGGGCAGACGGTCTTACCCAAATGCATCAGCAAACGATCGTCGACTTGGTGGCCCGCAACAGGCTGCCGGCCGCCTATCCGGCTCGCGAGTTCGTCGAAGCCGGGGGATTGATAGCCTACGCGGTGAACTATCCCGATCTCTATTTCCGGTTCGCAAGCTTCGTCGACAAGATCTTCAAGGGCGCGAAGCCCGGCGAGCTTCCTGTGGAACAGCCAACCAAGTTCGAGCT
>WNGA01012403.1_pt1 | contig 20685 bp, 27 predicted proteins | sample 5400061 | NCBI WGS metagenome assembly WNGA01 (sample SAMN13153366, study PRJNA577476) | soil metagenome | isolation source: 100 cm soil or saprolite under grassland replicate 2 | place: USA:California | collected 2016-06-15
CCGTCATCCGCGCCGCCGAGCTCGAAGCGGCTGGGGCGATCCTCGGTGTCACGTACCTCGAGCTGGTCGACTACCCCGACGGCGACCTCGCCGCCCAACCTCTCGAGGTGCTCGCCGACCATCTCTGCCGCGTCGCCCACGACGTCTCGGCGGACTCGCTGCTCGTCTTCGACGACGGCGGCATCACGGGACACCCCGACCATCAACGCGCCACCGACGCCGCGCGCTTGGCAGGGGTGGCGCTCGGGATCCCGGTGGTGGCATGGGCCCTCCCCGCGAAGGTCGCCGACGGTCTCAACGACGAGTTCGGGACCGCCTTCGTCGGACGAAGCGACGACCAACTCGACGCGGCGATCACCGTCGATCGGGCCCGGCAGCTCGCCGCGATCGCCTGTCACCGCAGCCAGTCCGCCGACAACCCGGTGCTGTGGCGGCGGCTCGACCTGCTCGGTTCCTCCGAGCATCTCCGCCGCTTGACCTGACGCGCTCAGGCTTTGGTGGCCACGCCCTCGAACATGTAGCCGAACGCCTTCGGGCCGCGCATGAAGTAGTTGTCGAGCCGAGCCATGTCGAGACCCGAACCCGTGATCAACGCGTCGATCGGCCGGTTCAGGTGACACCCGCCCGCGACGCGCCGCTGCATCGGGGTCAGCCGATCCTGCCACCGGGCCACCTTCGGGTCCGGCGCCCGCCCATGCTCCACGAAGTGCAGCGTGCCGCCCGGCCGGAGCACGCGCCGGATCTCGGCCAGGGCCTGCTCGACGTCGGGGATCGTGCACAGCGTCCAGGTCGTGAGCACGTGATCGACGCTGTCATCGTCCAACGGCAGGTGCTCGCCGTCGAGCCCTACGTACTCGACCGGGATGCCGCTAGCGGCCACCCGCTCGGCTGCCAGCTTTCGCGCGGCAACCGCAGGGTCCACGGCGCGTATACGGCTCACCGTCGGCGGGTAGTGCGGCACGTTCCTCCCCGACCCGAACCCCACCTCGAGCACCTCACCCCCGAGATCCGACGCCACCCGGGCTCGCACCGCGCTGAACGCACGCCCACCCAGAGCCACGTCGACGACCCGAGGAAGCACCCTCCGCTCGTAGAAGCTCACGCGCAACAGTGTGTCGTTGCTCGACGCACCGCGTCGCGTGACGACGCGGCGCTCGCCGGTGACGCCCCCCTCTCGCAGAAGGAACTCGGGCGTCACCTCAAACTGGAGAGAAGCACGGTCAGCCGGCTGGTGCGCCAACTCGAGTCCCGCGGCTGGGTAGCGCGGAGCGGAGACGAACGCGACGGCCGCGTGGCGCGACTGTCGCTCAGCGATCCAGGTCGGCAGGCCGCCAGGCAACTAGCCGAGGCGCGGTCCGCACGATTCAGCCGGGTGGTGGCCGCGATCCCTGAGCACGAACGCGCCGCGGTGCTGTCGAGCCTGTCGATGCTCGTGGAGGCGATGCATGAACAGCCCTGACGGTCGCACGCGTCGAGCTGCGCCTCGCATCTGGGTCACTGTTGCGCGCGTGGTTGTCGTGGTTGCCGTCGCTGCGGCGGCGTACGCGCTCGGCCGTGACCACAACACAGGCTCGACGACCGACCAACCGATGGCGGGTGGAAGCGGAGGTTGGACATGCCGGGCCCGCCGCCGAGCCGGAAGACCGGGATGCCGTCGGGATGAGGCCGGCGTGCGGGCAGGCGGCGGACCGGGAGCGTGATGGCGCGCGAATCGGCACAGCTCCGCCGCTCAGGTACCCGGATGGCGTCGTCGCGGTCGCGACTCCGAGGTTCGACCGCTGTTGGTGTCTGCTGCACGGATGGTGCGGTGCGTGTGTCGACCATCGCGGTTCCTCCCCGCGGCGAAACGTGCCGGCTCGGCGGCGTACTCGCATGGTCAGCCCACCGTCGGTGGGGCGGTACAGGCGAAGGACCCGAGAAGCCGGTCTTCAGCTTCGGATAGCCGTGGGCGAGCTGGTCGAGGCGGTCGACATCGGCCAGCCGACTGTGTCGTACGGGTCATGCGGAGCAGCAGGCGCTGCCACGCGACGCCGGCACGCACCGGCGTTGGGTGTCCTCGGATCGGTCGTGGCATGGGGACGGCTCTGGTTGGCTCGCCGTGCAGTGCTCGGACGCGTGAGCGGCGTGCTGAGAGAGCTGGCGGGCCGCGATGGCGGCGATGGCCGCGACGCTTCCACCGATCAGGATCTTCTTCATTCGGTACCTCCGTTCCACCCTCGTTCCTGCGCAGTAGGACGCCGGCGGCCCGTGCCGAGGTACACCCGTCGGCAACTCGCCCGTCGGGAGCGACTGGGCGGGCCGAAACAAGGGTCTTTGGACCCTGGCTCGCCGGGCTGATCGGATCGAATAATCGATCGTGGCCCGCATGGCACGCCGCGATGCGGCACGTGGGCCTGTCGTGTTGGCCTCGCGTGCCGGGGATGAGCCCGAGGCGCTGGTCGGGCAGAAAGTCGCATCGTCCGGCGATCTGTTCGCGGCTTATCAGGCCCGGATCCGCCGCTACGTCCTGAGCATGGTGCACGACCCTGACGAGGCCGATGACCTCACCCAGGACGTGTTCCTGCAGGCCCACCGCCGGCTCAGCTCGGTGCGCGATCCGGACGCGGTCGTGTCATGGCTCTACCGCATAGCGACCCACGTCTGTTACGACCGGTACCGGAAGTGGTCGCGCCAGCCGAGACCGCAACCGCTCGATCAGAACGAACCGTCAGCCTCGCAAGCGGCTGCTGGTGTCGGCGCCGAGGTGAGCGTGGGCCAGGTGCTCGAGCAGGCGGAGATGGGCGCCTGTGTGCGCAGCTACCTCGACCGGCTGGCCGACGACTACCGAAACGCCATCCTCCTCCACGATCTCGAGGGGCTCACGAACGCCGAGATCGCCGAGATGACCGGCGCGTCGCTCGACGCCGTGAAGATTCGTCTTCACCGCGCCCGGCGGAAGCTGGAGGCCACTTTGGTCGGCCATTGCGACTTCTCCCGTGACGAGCGGGGCGTGTTCGTGTGCGAGCCGAAGGCGTATCTCTCGCCCCCACCTCGTCGTCCTGTAGGGCAGAAGCGCCACCAAGGAGACGCTGTCGGAACAGGAGGTGGCGACGATGTTGCTGAGCAGTAGCGGCACCTGGGGTTACGGCTGGTGGTGGGTGGGCTCCATATTCGTGTGCGTGGCGATGATGGTGCTGATGATGAGCCGCGGCTCGCGTGGCTCGCATTGGTTCCCGTTCTGCGGCATGGGCGGGCACCACGAGCACGAGCACCGGCGGCCGGAGCAGACCCTCGCCGAGCGCTTCGCGAGGGGCGAGATCGACACGGACGAGTACCAGCGCCGCTTGGCGGCTCTGCGTGAGACGAGCGACGTGGGCAAGCCCGTGTGACGTCATTTGGCCGGCCACGTGGCCGACCAACGGACAAGGGAAAGGGGGTGTCATGAAGCAGAACATGGGAGTCGTTGATCGTGCGCTTCGGTTCTTTGTCGTCGCGCCGGCAGCCATTGTGCTCGCGTTCTTCGTCGGCGCTGGGACCATCGGCGGCATCGTCCTGTTCGTCGTGGCCGGCATCATGCTGGTGACCTCGCTCACGGGTTATTGCCCGAACTACACGTTCATCGGGATCACGACGCAGCGCGGCGTGCATCGCGTGCCGCGTACGCACCACCTGCGTCCGCACCACGCCTGAGGAAGGCGTTCGGCACATACGGTCATGAGCGGTCGAGGGGGTGATGAATGGTGATGTTGGGAATGGTGCTGTTCTGGGTCCTCATCGTCCTCGGGATCGTGTGGCTGGCGCGAGGCGCGCCGACCGGCTTACCGACGGGAGACACCGCTCGAGGTCCTCGACCGTCGCTTCGCCGCAGGCGAGATCGAGGTCGACGAGTACAGGGAGCGGCGCGAGGTCCTCGTCAGTGGTGCGCGCCAGTCGTAGACGGGCGCTGCGGCAACGGACAGACAGAAAGGTGGTGCACGTGAAGAAGCTGATCTTCGGAGTTGTGGCGGCCGCCGTAGGCTTCATTGTCGTTCGCCGATTCGCACCGGCGCTGGAACGGGCGGCCATGCGCAAGTGCGAGGGGATGTTCGACCGGATGCCGGACGACGCCCCACCCAAGCGGTTCCTGCGCGGCATCGATGAGATCCGCGACCAGAACACGCGGATCCTGCAGAGGCTCGAACAGGATCGGCCGATCGTCGCGGTCGCTCAGTAGACCGCTTGAGCGGGAGCCATATGTCGGTGAGGAACTGGCCGAGATGCACGGGTCCACCGCGGGCCGGCGCGGCGCCGGCGTTGTCTCGGTCGATGCCGGCGGCGGCGAGCTCGGCGTCGTGGCGGTCGTGGCCGACGGGGTGCCAGCGTCGTCGTTTCTTGCCGATGAGGGGGTCGAGGCCGTCTTAGGCGACGACGTAGAAGCGGTCGTTGCGTTGCACGATGAGGTCATGCCTCGGGCATCGACGACTTCGGCGCCAACCCGACGAGCATCGGGTGGGCGTTTCGGGAGGTCGTCGGAGCCGGGCGAGATCCCTCTGACGGGGCTCGCGTCGTCGGCCGACGGTGAGCTGATCAACCCGGGGGGATCATCACGAACTGGAGGTCGTCGCTGAGCGGTGTCGACAGGTGGCCGCTGCCCTCGGTGTCCTTCTGCGAGCAGGACAGCGCCGGGGTCGAACTCGCGACGTTCCCGCTCGTGACCGTGACCGAGATCCGGCCTCGTAGCAGGATGAGCCATTGACGTCGGGGGGCGACGTGATGACCCCAGTCAGCGGCGTCGATCGGTTGGTTGACGAACGTCAGCCCCGCGGCCGGCAGCACCCCGCTCACGAGGACAGGTGGGACGTTCTCCACCATTGTTCGAAGTACTGCGTCCACCTCGACGTCCTCGAACTGCGACGCGCCGTCTGCGTCGGCGAACAGCCGCACATACCTCAAGGGTCATCCTGTACCGACGGCGAGTTCATTGACTCGACGGTGGCGAGGCTCGGCGCCACCACGTTGGCGCCCGGCGCGGAGACGACACTGCAGTTCCCGACCCAGATGCATCCCGGCATGGACGGCGATCGGCCTGCGCTATGGCGTCACCGATGAAGGCGTCATGCGCGGCTTGCACGCCGGGCATCACATGCTGATAGGTCTCGATGGTGAACGCCGCGGTGGCGTGCCCGAGCCGTTCGCTCACGACCATCGCTGGCTTCGTTCCTCGAACCCAGTAGAAGGGTCGGCAGAAGACGGGCGACGCGCTGCCAGCATGGCGGAACTGCCTGGTCGACGATGTTGGCGATCCGGTAGAAGTCAGTGTCGCTCAGGACGAGTGTTCGGGCGCAGCGAGCGACCGTTCTGGACGCGCGTTCTGCTCGGCGAGGCGCTCGTCGCGACGCGCCGCAGCGTCGGCAATGCACGCACCCGACCCGTCTGACCTGTCGTGGCTCGCGCGCGCAGTTGACTGCGAAGCATTCGGGGTTCGCGGTGCCAAACGACAAACGGTCCTATTGTGGCGCCGAGCAGTTCGTCACGATTCCCGTTACTCGTGCAGGGGGATGATCGATGACGTCTGATAGCCCTACTACGTCGGGCACCGAGGGGGCAGTCGCGGCGGCGGGTCCGGCGCCGGACACCGCAACGGCGCTGGAGACGACGGCCGACCGGGCCACGCATCACCTACGGGAGGTGATCACGGAGCAGCTCGGTGTGCGGGGGATCCTGCGCGAGTACCTGATCCCGGTCGACACGAACACCATCTGGTACTCGCTGGGCGGGGTGCTCGGCATCGCCATCGTGCTCGAGCTGATCACGGGGTTCTTCCTGGCGACGCGCTATGTGCCCGACGCCGGGAGGGCCTACGGCATCACCGACACGCTGATGCACGAGGGCGGGTGGAAGATCGCGTTGAACTTCCACTACTACAACAGCTACGTCATCTTCGGCCTGGTGATGGTCCACATGATGCGGGTGTTCTTCAGCGCCGGCTACCGCATGCTGAAGCAGGGCCTCTGGCAGGTCGGCGTCGCCCTTGCCGGTGTCGTGTTCATGCTGAGTGTGACGGGCGAGACGTTGCACTGGGACGAGCGCGGCTTCGCGGTGCCGTGGCACGTGGCCGAGTTCTTCGAGGCCGTGCACCTCGACGACAACTTCCACTACGGCCGGCCCGACCTGCTCACGGTTCCGAGCGCAACGGGACGGCTGGCGCCGTTCTACGCGCTGCACATCGCGATCCTTCCCGTGCTGCTGCTGGGCCTGATCGCGCTGCACTACTACCTGGTCAAGGTCAAGCACATCTCGCTGCCGTTCTGGCACAAGCCGACGGGGCGGGTGGCGCCGTTCAGCCGCCACGTCCGCGACTGGTTGCTCTACAGCGCCGTCATCCTGGGCCCGATCATCCTGGCCGCCATCTTCATCGGCCGCAGCCCCGGCGACGCGCCCCAGCTGCTCAAATCGTCGCCGTTCTTCGGGTCGGAACACGGGCCGGGCGGCCTGGGGATCGTGCCCACGTTCCCCATCAGCTGGACGCACGGCATGAACCGCTTCGTGCATCTCGGCTTTGGTATGGAGCCCGACATCTGGGGAACCGTTGTCGGTATGGCGATCATGACGGGCTGTCTGGTCGCCATCCCGTACCTCGACCGGGGCACGCATGAGCCACGCAGCTGGAGCGAGGCGTTCGATCTGCGCCAGCGAGGCTGGGCGTTCCTGGCGATCACCCTGTTCTGGGTCACGATGGCGGTCGGCGTGATCACCAACATCATCACCCCGAAGGGCTGATCGGGGAAGGAGAGTCGATGCGCAACTATCTCGCAGTGCCTGTCCTTGTCGGCGCGTCGTTCGCCCTCCTGTACGGCATCTACGGCCTCGTGCTCAGCCTCTTCACGATCTGGGACTGGGTGGAGGAGCTCCGCTTCCACATCGTGGGGATCCACTTCGAAAGCTTCGCGACGTTCGTGGTGAGCGTCGTGCTGATCGCCCTTAGCGTCGCGGCCGGCGTGTGGCTACGGGGGACGAAGGAACAGCTCGCCTGACGCGCTCCATCTCGTTCGCGTTCACCCCGTCGCGAACAGTCGGACTACGACCGCCAGCGCCACCACGCCGCCCGCGAAGCGGGCCCACCCCTTGGCCCGGGCGCCAGCGTGCAGTGCCATTGAGTCCATGGCCGGAACCATCCCGAAGGCCAGCAACGCGTAGAGCACATGCAGCCACTCCCGCGGCCGCTCACCGCGGACGAGCATGGCCAACCCAGCAGCCGCGGTCATGCCCACCAGGACAACGGCGACGTTCAGGCCGGCTCGCGCTGGTCGCCCTGGGTGGTGACCGTGCACGGCTCGCACGCCGCCTTCGACCGCGGCGGCGGTGAAGCCCAGGAGCGTGACCGACGCGAGCGCGACGTGAAGGTCGTGCGCGAACACATGACTTCCTCTCGATTACCCGCTCATCCAGACGCTGACATCTGACACCACACGGCCGGTCCAGAGAAGGACCTACACCGTGCCGGGCTCGACGGCGCCCGGCGCCTACATGATCGGCGTGCGCTGCGGCGGTCGCAATGTCGGCGTCGGGGCGACGTTGCAGGTAACCAGTCAGGGCACGACCGTCCCGGCCACCGCGCCCTCGACCGGGCGAAGTGGTGAACGGAATGGCTGGATCGTCGCCGGTGTCATCGCCGCGCTGGTCGTGGTGCCGGCGGTCGAGACGGTGGCGTTGACCCTTCGGTTCGATGACCTTGTGGCCGTCGGCCATCTCTACCTCTGCATTTCGCAAGGCGAGGTGTCGTTACCGGCGTGATCGCCGTGCTGTTCGCGGCGCGATGACCGCGCCCGGGCGGCGTCGTCGCGTCAGGCTGGTGCCGATGACGCAGCTCGCCACGCCGGCTGTCGGTTCCGCTCCGGTGGTCGTCGCCGCGTGATCCTCGGTGCACGAGATGAGCCCCACGAGCCAATGACCCTGTCGGCTCGCGAGGCGGCGAGCCTCGCGGTCGACGACGTGCTCCGCCGATCGCAGACCACCCTCGACGGCCTGTCGTCGACCGAGGCCGCCGCTCGGCTGCAGCGGCTCGGTCCGAACGCTCTACGCACCCACCACACTCGACCGGCGGCGGTGTTCGTCCGTCAGCTGCGCAGCCCCCTGCTGCTCCTGCTGCTCGCCGCGGCCACCGTGTCGTTCTTTGTCGGTGAGCGCTCTGACGCTGTCATCATCGGCGTGATCGTCACGCTCAGCGTCGGGTTGGGGTTCGTCAACGAGTTCCGGGCCGAGCGGGCGAGCGAAGCCCTGCACTCGCAGCTGCGTCATCGCGCCGTGGTGCGCCGCGACGGCAGCTGGGCTTCGTGTGACCTGACCGAGCTCGTCCCCGGCGATCTCGTCCGTCTCGAGCTCGGCTCGGTCGTTCCCGCCGATGTCCGCCTCGTGTCGGCCACCGAGATGGAGTGCGAGGAAGCGGTCCTCACCGGCGAGTCCCAACCGGTCGACAAGCAGGTGAACCCGGTCGGTGTCGGAGCGGCGCTCGGCGAGCTCGCGTCGGTCGCCTTCATGGGCACGATCGTGCGCGCCGGCTCGGGCGAAGGCGTCGCGGTCGCCACTGGTGGCGGAACCGAGTTCGGTCGCATCGCCCTCGGCTTGGGCGAGCGACACGAAGAGACCGAGTTCCAGGCCGGTCTTCGCCGCTTCTCGTTGCTCTTGGCCGAGGTGGCCGGCGTGCTGACGACCTCGATCTTCGTGATCAACCTCATCCTCTCCCGGCCGGTGATCGACGCGCTGCTGTTCTCGCTCGCCATCGCCGTCGGCATCAGTCCCCAGCTCCTGCCGGCGGTGGTGACCACCAGCCTGGCGACCGGGTCACGCCGGCTGGCCCAGCGGAAAGTGCTCGTGAAGCGGTTGGTCTGCATCGAGGACCTCGGCGACGTCGAGGTCCTGTTGACCGACAAGACCGGCACCCTGACCGAGGGACGTATCACCTTCACGCGTGCAATCGATCCCACGGGTGCGACGTCAGACCGCGTGCACCTCCTCGGGCTGGTGTGCAACGACGCCTCGGTCGACGACGGTCACGCGGTGGGCGGCAACCCGCTCGACATCGCCTTGTGGGAAGCGCCAGGCGCGGCTGAGAGCCATGCCGGCGACTACCGGCGACTCGGGGTGCTGCCGTTCGATCATGAACGTCGTCGCATGTCGATGTTGGTCGACAGCCCGGACGGCCGGAAGCTCGTCACCAAGGGGGCACCCGAGCAGCTGCTCGCCCTGTGCGCCGACGTGCCGCCACAGGCCTCAGCAGTGCTCGACCGCGAGTTCCGTGCCGGCAGCCGCGTGGTCGCCGTCGCCAGCCGGGCGGCCCCCGACCTGTCGACGATCACCCCTGCCGATGAACACGGGCTCACCCTCGACGGCTTCCTCGTCTTCCTCGACCAACCCAAGACCTCGGCGGCGGATGCGCTGCAGCGGCTGGCCACCCTGGATGTCACGGTCCGGATCCTCACCGGCGACAACGCGGCGGTCGCCGAGCACGTATGCGACACCCTCGGCCTGACCGGCGGGTCCACCCTCACCGGCGCCGACATCGACCAGCTCAGCGACGACGATCTCCTCGACCGGTTGGCCGCGACCCGGGTGTTCGCCCGCATGGACCCCGACCAGAAGACGCGCGTCATCCGTCTGCACCGTCGCGCCGGCAGCGACGTCGCTTACCTGGGAGATGGTGTCAACGACGCCGTCGCGCTCCACGCTGCCGACGTCGGGATCTCGGTCGAGAGCGCCACCGACGTCGCCCGCGACGCGGCCGACATCGTGCTGCTCGACAAGGACCTCCACGTACTGGCCGACGGCGTCGTCGAAGGCCGCCGGATCTTCGCCAACACCATCAAGTACGTCCTCATGGGCACGTCGTCGAACTTCGGGAACATGTTCAGCGCCGCGGCTGCGTCGGCGTTCTTGAAGTTCCTGCCGATGCTCCCGTCGCAGATCCTGCTGAACAACCTGCTCTACGACACCGGGCAGATGACCATTCCCACCGACCGGGTCGACGACGAACAGCTCTCCCGCCCAGCGCACTGGGACATCGGGTTCATCCGCCGGTTCATGCTGTTCTTCGGACCGATCAGCTCCCTGTTCGACTTCCTGACCTTCGCAGTGATGCTCAACGTGTTCGACGCCGGCGCAACCCTGTTCCGTTCGGGCTGGTTCGTCGAGTCTCTCGCCACCCAGTCGTTCGTCATCTTCGTGATCCGCACCCGGCGGGTCCCCTTCTGGCGCAGCCGACCCGGCCGCCTCCTCACCATCGCCGCGGTCTCCGTGGTCGGCGTGGGCGCGCTCCTGCCGTTCTCTCCAGTGGCCGACACCCTGGGCTTCCGCCAGCTCCCCGCCGGATTCTTCGCGGTGCTCGTCCTGATGGTCGCCGCCTACCTTGCGCTCGCCGAGGCCGGCAAACGAGAGTTCTACGCGTTCCAGGCCCGCCCAGTGACCGGAGCCGGGGTGCGTCCCCGCCGCGAGCGACGCGTGCACCGTCGCGCCGCACGGTTCAGCCACCCGGGTCCCCTGCCCGGCCCGCCTCCGGGTTGACACTCACTCACGCGCGGTCGCGTGCAGCACGATGACAACCGGACACAGGACACCTGTTGATGCGCGGCCGTCGGGCCGGGTGCCCGAGGTCCGTGACCGTGGTGCAGCCACCGTTCCAGGTCAGCGTCGGCGCCGTGCTGGTGGGCCTGTTCTCGCCCTCGTCGCAGACCGGCGGCGAGAGCACCGGGATCCAGCCGTGGGTGTTCGTGCTGGTCTACTCGTCGTTCGCGGGGCAGGGCGTTGCACTGGCCATCGCCTTCGCCTGTCACGTCCGGCCCGATGGGGGCGGCGGTTGGGCGGGCGCACCGGCGAGGTCCTCGCCCGGCGGAGAGTCCGAGCGCGGCCGTGGCCGGAGACCCATCTCGCGCAGACGGCCGAGGTCGTTGCCGCGATGGCTGCCGCGGTGGCGCTCGTGTTCGTGTACTGGGCCGCCGGCGGGTCGTTCGGGCTCTCGAGCTCGCACCCGCATCGTTCCTTGGGACTGCAGGCGTCCCGGGTAGCTGGGGCTGTCGCCGCCGCGGTCGGGCTGCCCGGCCTCGCCGGCCGCTGGGGATCACAGAGGCGGTTCTGGCTACCGGCAGCGCTCACCTGGCTCGGGTCCGGTGCTCTGGTCGCTTTCGACGGGCTCAACCTCGCGCTCAACCGGCTCTTCGGCATGTTCGGGACCGACGCCTCCGTACCGGGCTGGAGCGTGATCGACACCGCGCTGGTTATCAAGTGGGGATCGGGGTGTTGGCCGCGGCTGTGGGTGCCTTCGCGGTCACAGCCGCCGCCAGGGACAGCCAGACACCAGCTGCGGAAAGGCAGCCACACCCTCGTTCAGCTACTCGCCATCGTCAGTGGTCGCCGGCGTCTGTCTTGCCGACGTTCTCGGAGACCAAGGTCGTGGTCGGGGATCGATGACCACTCGCGCTTCGTCGTGTCGGCCCGGGTGTGGTGGCCACTACAACGACGGCGTGCACGCCGCGTCAGCCAACACGCTGGCGATCCACCATGGGTCCGCTGTGCTCCGTGTGCCGGCGGGTACTTCGAGGCGGTGAATCGTGACCGGGGAGCTGACCTGACCGGACCCTCTCGGGGACGCCGTTGATTCGGATGTGGGCGGGCGCGACACTCGTTGTGGGTGTCCGTTCGGACTACCAGGAGGAGGTCGACATGTATCTCTTCGCCCGTCGCCGCAGCATCAATCCCGCACGAGCCACGGCTGCCGTGGGCATGGCGCTCGAGGCCGCCACCCGTGCCAAGGAGATCACTGGTCTCGCGACTTGGGTTTGGAACCCGGTTCTATCCCCCGATATCGGCACGGTGGCTTGGACGGCCCGGGTCGAGCACCTCAGCGAGCTCGAAGCCGCGAGCGACAAGCTCATCGGTTCGAGCGACTTCAGCGAGTGGATCGAGCAGAACGACTCGCTCTTCCTCGGCCCGATCGAAGACTCGGTCCTGCAAGTGCTCCACGGCACGCCGTCCGACCAACCTGCGCCCTACGTGCAGGTCGTGCGGGCCCTGTGCGCTCACGGCGCCATAAGCGAAGCCATGAGCTTCGGTGTGGAGATCGCCGAGGTCGGCTCGCGCCTCACGGGCCTCCAGACGATGTTCGGGGCGACGGTGACGGGCGGCTACGGAGGCGTCGGATGGCTCACAGGAGTCCCCGACCTGGATGCGGTCGAGGCCGCCAACGTCGCCCTGATGGCGGATGACGAGTGGCGAAAGCTCGTCGACCGGGCCGGTCATGCCTTCCAGCCGGGTGTCACGACGTCGTTGCTTCGACGGCTCAACTGAGTTTCTGGCTCGGCCCCCGGCCTTACCCAGATCACTGATCGGCCGCCAACCGAGCGCGCACAACCCGCCAACCCGTCGCCGGTGAACCGGCGCTGGAGACGCCGTCATCGGCTCCGGCCGACCGACGTGGCGGCGAATCTCCAGATGGTCCCCGGGCATGACGCTCTCACGGCCATCGGCGAACAATTCGAGCCGCAAGTGCAGCCTAGAGTTCAACCTTCGTTGTCGATCGATTGCAGAGGTGCCCGTTCGTGGAGAAGATGGGAGATCGAATTCGGCTGTCGTCGGGCAAGGGCCCGGACCGGGAGGGCGTCGTCACCGCGGTGACGGGATCGATGGTACGGGTGCGATGGGCGTCAGGGGAAGAGACGACGGTGGTACCTGCACCGGGCACGCTGACCGTGCTCGCCCCGTCGGGCGATCAGGGGCCGCCGGCGAAGCGGCCCGGGCGGGCGCCCACCGAGCGGGCCGCCGCCAAGAGGGCTGCACCGAAGAAGGCTGCGGCCAAGGGGGGCGCGGCTACAGCCACGAAAAGCACCACCAAGAAGACGACGACATCCGAGAAGGGCGCAGCCAAGAAGACCAAGGGCGCCAAGCGGTCGTCGCGCTGATCCCGGACTGGCAGATTGGTGGGTCGGGACACGAGGCTGCACCGCTGCGACATGCCGAGCCGTAGATCGAACGGGCTGACCGGGCTGGCGGATCGGCGCGGCGAAGCCACGGAACATGTGGTCGACGCCGAGGCGTTCGATGGCGGTGAGGTCCTCGGCCTACTGAGCGTTCGGCGTGTGAGGCAAGATGTGCTCGTCTCGCACGCGGAGGTTTGTGATGGCTGTCGCCCTCCTGTTCACGCCGACGTCGATGACTGTCGAGCAGTACGACCGGGTCATCGAGCAGGTGGAAGCGTCCGGGGCCGGTGCGCCGCCAGGACGCCGAATTCACGCGTGCTTCGGCCCAGGTGATCGCCTGAGGGTGTTCGAGGTGTGGGACAGCATTGAGGAGTTCCAGGCCTTCGATACGACGCTCGTGCCGATTCTGGCCAAGGCACGAATCGATATGGCACCGCCTGAACAGCTCGAGATCCACAGCATCATCGAGGGCGGGGAAGCGGGCACCTTACGGAAGAGGATCGACGCACTTCTCGAGCAGGCATTTTTCCGGCGCCCCGTCGAGAAGCTCCACGATCGGCTGCACCAGAGCAGCGAGTCTGGCGCCGTCGCCAAGCTCCGGGACAAGATCCACAAGGCCAAGGCGACGCCGTCGGAGGACAAGGAGAAGATCGACGAATCGACGACGTCATGACCGACCAGCGGTACATCTCAGGCCAGAACGACCCGCTCCCCCGCGCTCCGATCCTCCGCCCGGTGGTGAACGCCGGTCGGGACGAAAAGGAGCCGCTGCGCGGCATCGCCGCCGCTCTCCGCTACCTCGACGGCGTGGTGCGCGTTCTTCGAACTCAGCCATGGCGTCGATCCGAACCTGCGGCTTGACACCGCAGCCCACGGGTCTGACGCCGTGTGCTTCTTCGAAATGACGTCCGACGACTTCTTCGTGAACCACGCCGACCCGAAGCAGAAATCCGACGTCATTTTTCTTGACGGGCTGCACACGTTCGAGCAGACGTCCCGAGACTTCTGCTGCAGCCAGGCTCATAGCCACGACGACACGATCTGGTTGATCGACGACGTCCACCCGAACGACATCTTCTCGGCCCATCCCGACCAGCGGGTGGCCTGCCGGTCTCGCGAGCGCCACGGCATTCCGGGCAAGGCCTGGCACGGTGATGTGTTCAAGGTCGTGTTCGCGATCCAGACTTCTTTGCCAACTTCAGCTACCGCACGATCATCGGCAAGGGAAAACCCGCAGACGGTTGTCATCCGCCGGCGACCGCGCGAGTTCGCGCCGCCTTCAGCGATCTCGAGCGGGTCTCACGCATGAACTACTACGACTTCGTCGAGACTCGCCCTCGGTTGAACCTTGCGAAGGACGACGACGTCATCGCCTGGCTGGGGGAGTAGACGCGCGCGCGAGCCGCCAGGCCGGGCCGACGCGTTCGTCGCGCTACCTGCCGAGCCGTTCACGTACGGCAAGCGCGTCGCTGCAAGACGACGGGCAGCCGCCCGTCGCTGAACTCCCTTCTCGGTCACGGATTGGTCACGAACGTCACCGGCGACATCTGGCGAGTGCTGCGTCGGCGGCCCGTCAGCTCGACGGCTCCTCGTGCGATCTCGCCGATGTGGGCGACCGTCGGCATCACGCAGCCGATCGGTTGAGCGTGGCGCGGACCCAGTCCAGCAGGCGGTCTCCGGCCAGCGCTCCGACGTGGCGACCGACGGTCCGGCCGCCGAGCATGAGCAACAGGGTCGGGATGCTCTGCACCGACAGGTCGCGGGCGAGGCCCGGGGCGTCGTCGACGTTGACCTTGACGATCTTGAGCCGGCCGGCGAGCTCTCGAGCTGCTCCTTCGACGGCCGGCGCGACCAGCCGGCACGGGCCGCACCATGGCGCCCAGAGGTCGACCAGCACGGGGACAGAACCCGCCACCACAGCGGCGAAGTCGCCATCCCCGGCGTCGACGATCCACGGGAGGTCCTGGTGGCACTTGGCGCAGCGTGGCGTCAGTGCTGCCGTTGACGGGACTCGGTTCTTGGTGCCGCAACCGGGGCAGCCGACGACGATGTGGTTTGCTGGGGCCACCGCTGGGAGGTGATCGGTGTACCAGTCGCGTGCCAGCTCGGCTGCGACCCGGAGCGTCCCAGGCTCCTCGAAGAGGTGGGTCGCGCCCGAGACGACCGCCACGCGGTGCTCACAGCGCAGCCGAGCCGCCGCGCTCTGATTCAACTCGAGGACCTGTTCGTCCCGGCTGCCGACGATCAGCAGCGTCGGTGCGCGGACTGCCGCCAGCCGTGCCCCCGCGAGGTCGGGGCGGCCGCCCCGAGTGACGACGGCGACGATGTCGAGGCCGGGCTCCGCCGCCGCCCAGAGCGCGGCCCCGCCGCCGGTGCTGGCGCCGAAGTAGGCAATCTGCAGTTGCCGCGTCTGAGGGTTCGACCGCAGCCAGCGGGTGGCGTCGACGAGGCGCCGACCGAGCAGCTCGATGTCGAACACGTTGGCCCGGTCGCGTTCTTCCAGTGGCGTGAGGAGGTCGAACAGCAGCGTTGCCAGTCCTGCTTGATTGAGAACTTGAGCGACGAACTGGTTGCGCGGGCTGTGCCGGCTGCTGCCGCTGCCGTGGGCGAAAACCACGAGCGCCTGCGCGTCTGCGGGCACCGCGAGTTGCCCCGCCAATCGGACCGGCCCAGCAGCAACCTCCACCTCCGTGGTGGCGATATCGCTCGACCCCGGGCTTCCGGCCCCCCGGTCGAGGAGCGCCACCACCTCGTCGTCGGTCGTCTGCGAGAAGTCGTCGTACCAGTCGCCAACCGAGCGGAAGTCGGAGGGGACCTCCAGGCAGACGATCTGATCGACGCTCGGCTGTAGCTCCTCGATCGAACCGCATGGGGCCACGGGCACGGCCAACACAACGCGTTCCGCCCCAAGTGCTCGCGCCACCCGGCAGGCGGCCCGAGCAGTCGAACCGGTGGCGACACCGTCGTCGACGATCACGGCCGTGCGGCCCGCGAGCGGCACCGGCGAGCGTCCTCGCCGGAACCGCTGAGCGCGCCGTTCCAGCTCGGCACGTTCGCGGGCCTCCACTTCTCTCCACTGGTCAGGGGTGATCCGCGCGGCCCGCACGACGTCGTCGTTGGCGATGCGAACACCACCTTCACCGATGGCGCCCATGGCCAACTCGGGCTGGACCGGAACTCCTAGCTTCCGGACCAGGATCACGTCGAGCGGCGCGTCAAGAGCTCGGGCTACCTCGGCGGCCACCGGCACGCCCCCTCGGGGGAGGCCAAGTACGACCACGTCGACGCCGCGCAACGGCGCCAGGCGAGCCGCCAACCGGCGACCCGCATCGACGCGATCTCGAAACGGCATCTTCCTACCTCCATCACCACCTTCTCTCTCGGGGTCATCCGCCAACAGGGTCGATGGTCACGTCGGCGGGCGGAAATTCAACCGCAGGAGGGGCCAAAGGTCCCTTCTCGCCATACGCCTTCGACGCCCACCCTGGTGCCATGGAGTCGATCGCCGTGCCGCAGCAAGTCCTGCTGACCTCCGACGCCGTGAGCGCGTTGCCCGCCGTGCCGTGGGGCGATCTGGCGGGGCTCACGCACGACACACGCAGACCGTCGGACCTCCAAGGAGAAGGAGACGCACATGGGTAATCGCAGCAAGTACGCGGCCGTCACGGTTGCGGCCGCCGGTGCTGCTGTCGTAGCGCGGCGCCGGCGGGATCGGCTGCGTCGCGCCGCTGGCCACATCCGCGACACGATCCTTCCCTCACACGTCACGGATCTCCACACTGACGTGCCGTCCGGTATCGACGAAGCGCACGCGCCCGGGCACCAGCACCGCCCGCCGGCCACTGATGAGCCCGCACCGGCCCGACGACGCGGCCGCCCCTGGACGAAGCACGCGCACGGGATGCGCCACCCCTTCTCCGGCGACTAGCCGTAGCGCGGCCGCGATGGCGACCGCCTGGAGGTGAAGCCGTGAACGAGGTGCACCAGGAACGTGGCGAAGCGGTTCGCGCCTCCGAGCGCGACGAAGCCCGCACGCGGTTGGAGAGGGAGCGGAACCTGTGGGGCACGGTCGACGTCGCCGGTGTCTACCCCGACGCCTTGGTCCAAGAGGAGCTCGATCTCGACTCGATGGACTTCTTGAACCTCGTCACGGCCCTGCACGAAGAAACCGGCATCGACGTCCCCAAGCGCGACTATCCGAAGCTCGCCACCATTGGCGGCTTTGTCGCCTACGTCGCGGCCGCGGCGGGCTCCTGACCGACCGCCATGGACCACCTCGTCATCCCGCTCGATCGCGATCACACCCAAGCGCTGACCGAACTCGTCCGCGCGACGGCCATGGCCGCTGGCCTTGCCGACACGGCCGAAGTGCCATGCCCGCACGTCACGCTGATCGCCCATGGCGGCCTCCCACCGGACGCGGTACGCGCCGTCACAGATGTCGTCACCGGCACCACTCCATTCGCAATCCACGCCCACGGCTATGGGTTCTTTACGGGTGACGATCCGTCGGATCTGAGCCTGCACGTACCAGTCGTGCGCACCGCGCCGCTGGATGACCTTCACCGCCGGTTGTGTGACGCTCTGCATGGAACTGGCACCCAGACGGCCCCGTGGAGCGAGCCAGAGTTGTGGTCACCGCACATCACCATGCTCGACCGCGGTCTGGACCCGACGAGTCTCGGCACGGCCGCCGCCTGGCTGGCGCAACGCCACCACCCGCGCTGGTGCATCCCAGTCGACCGGATCGCGCTGACGGGCGGGTGGTCCGAACGGCAGCGACCCAGTGCCGTGCTCTGCTTCACGAAGCAAAGGAGCGATAGCCATGAAGGTCCGTGACGTCATGACCACACCCGCCATCACCGTCGGCCCCGACACCCCGTTCGCCGAGATCGTGGACCGACTGTTGAGCAACGACATCAGCGGGCTGCCGGTCGTCGACGACGACGGGCGTCTTGTCGGCATCGTCACTGAAGCCGACCTTGTCAGCAAGGAGGCCTATGACCACCGGCGTCGGCGGGCCCTCGGCCTGGTCGCTGACTACCTGCGAGGCCGCGACCCCCAATGGGTGCGCAAGGCAGCGGGCCAGACCGCCGCCGACCTCATGACCGCCGCTCCAGCCACGGCGAGCCCCGAGGAGGGCCTCGCCGCTGCGTCCCGGCGCCTGCTGGAGGAACACCACAAGCGACTGCCGGTGGTCGATGATGGCCGGGTCATCGGGATCGTGTCGCGCCACGACCTGCTCCAGCCGTTCCATCGTTCCGACAACGCCATCGCCGCCGACATCACACGCCTCCTTGCCGATCCGCTTCGAGTTCCGGAGACCCACGATGCCCGGCCCGCCGTGTCTGCGGGGGTCGTCACCCTGCAGGGCACCGTCCTGTGGCCGAGCGACGTCCTCTTCCTCGAGGCCGTGGTAACGCGCGTGCCGGGTGTGGTCGCTGTCGAGAATCACCTCGTGGCCCGCGAAGTCGAACCGCGCGTGGGCGGACCCCTCACACCGCCGCTGCAGTAGCAGCGTTGGGCTCAGACCCCGGTGTCGAGATCAACAACCTTCTGATCGGAGCGGAGGTCATGACTGCTTGACGACCGCATACCAGACGCGTTCTGCGACTCGGATGACGCACACCTTGACCGACAATGTCGGCCATCTCTGCGAGCAGCGGATCAGGTTCCACCGCGAGGACCTCGGCCTCGCGGACGAGGTCCTTGGCGCCGCCGATCACCTCGTCGAGCCGTTCGGACAGCTCGTAGATGTCCTCGGGGTCGAGCGGTGTCGAGAAGGCAGCGCGCAGCTCGCGTTGGAGTGCCCGCTTGGCATCGTCGGCCCGGTGCTCGGCTGCTTGCACCTCCGCGGCTTGGTCGGCGTTGCCGCGCGCCCAGGCTCCGAAGGCCTCCATCCCAGCGATCGTGATCTCGACCTGGGCGCGCAGGAGGCCGAGCACGTTGGGTTCGCGAGGGAGGAACCACCGCCTCACTCGAACGACCGCCAAGCCACGAGAGCCAGCATGCCCGCGACAGCGGCCGCGGGCAGGGTGAGGAGCCAGCCGGTCACGATTTCGCGGGCGACGGCCCAACGTACGTGGCGGCGGTGCTGACCGGCACCGACACCTATCACCGATGACGCCACGACATGGGTGGTCGACACCGGCCCGCCCACTGCGGCCGCGCCCAGAATGATCCCCGCCGACACGCTCTGGCTGACCAGCCCGTCCTGGGCCCGCAGGCGATAGACACCCCGCCCGAGCGTCCGCACGATCCGCCACCCGCCGACCATCGTGCCCAAGGTCAACGAGGCCGCAGCCAAGAGCTTGACCCACAACGGAACCGTGAACGACGACAGATGCCCGTCGGCGACGAGCAACAGGGTGATGACCCCCATGGTCTTCTGGGCGTCGTTGGCGCCGTGGCTGAAGGCGAGAGCGGCCGCCGTGGCCCACTCGCTCCGGCGTAGCGCCCGACCGATCTCTCGGCGCGCCCGTCGCAGGGCGCGCCGCGTAGCGCGTGCGGCGACGAATGCGGCCGTGAACCCGAGCAACGGCGAGATCGCGAGCGACACCAGGACGCCGAGCACGCCGACCGGCCGGACGCCGTCGAGGCCACCCCAGCGGACCGCGTGCCACCCGGCGTGGAGCACTGCCGCGCCGACGAGGCCGCCGACCAGGGCATGGCTGGAGCTCGAGGGCAGTCCCCGCCACCACGTGAGCAGGTTCCAGATCATGGCGCCGGTCAACCCTGCACCGACGACCGCGATTGTGTCGCCGGACGACAGTCGGACGATCCCGCCGACCGTGCTCGACACCGCAGTGCCGGCGATGAGCGGACCCGCGATGTGGCACAACCCGACCAGCACCACCGCCGGGCCCGGTCGAGCCGCTCGAGTGGTGACGAGCGCGGCGAGCGCGTTCGACGAGTCATGGAAGCCGTTCGTGAAGTCGAACGCAACGGCAACCGCGATTGCCGCGATGATCATGACCTACAAGTCCACACGGCTGCCGCCGTCCCGCGGTGATCGAAGCGCCTCTGACGGCTGAGTCAGCAGGTCTACGACGGATAGAACCGGATGGACCAGGCCGTCAGCGAGCGCTCGGCGAAGGGCGCGTCCCCACGAGGGTTCCTCGTTGTCATGGGCCCGATCTCGACGCAGGCGCGCCTTGCGGCTAGCGGGCTCCGTCGTGATCGCCCACCGGTCCTGGCCATCCCTGGCTGTGGTTCCCGATGACCTCACGCGCAGGGATGGCCAGGACCGGCCGAGGCGGGAGCGACGATGCTGGCCATCTCGGTCACGACCGCCCTCACGGTCCTGTTCATCGTGGCGGAGCTCTTGTTCGCGGCCGCTGCATACGGACGGGCGCTTCCAGATGCTGAAGGACTTTTGACTCTTCCGCGACTCGCACAGTCCGTGTGACCGTCCCAACACAGCCAACGTCAGGAGTGGAGCCGAGATGGACCGACCAATCGTAGGGTCGATGGCCCGCCGGCGTTTCCTGCAGTACGGCGTGGCCGCGGGCGCCGCGCTCGTCGTGCCGCGGACCGGAGGCGTTCGGGCCGCGAGTGAAGCGAAGGGCGGCCAGCTCACGAAGTACCTCGAGCGTCTTCCGGTCCCCGGTGCCGGGATCGTCGTTGCCACTCCGAGCGGACCCGATCGGTACTCATTCACCCAGATCGGGATCCAGCGGCAACTGCATCCCGAGCTGCCGCCCACGCCGGTGTGGGCGTATGACGATGGCTCGGGGCTTGACGGCCAGGCGGGCTCGTTCGG
>WNGA01010160.1_pt1 | contig 20682 bp, 13 predicted proteins | sample 5400061 | NCBI WGS metagenome assembly WNGA01 (sample SAMN13153366, study PRJNA577476) | soil metagenome | isolation source: 100 cm soil or saprolite under grassland replicate 2 | place: USA:California | collected 2016-06-15
CCGTCACTGGGTGCCCGCGTAGTCATCGGGATGGATCCGATCCTCGCAGTCGGCTGTTTCGGGTGTCATTCGAAGCCATTTAGAACCAGCAAGCACTTAGTTTCTGCGGTGCCAGAAATGAAATACTCTAGGGATTTCCCGGAATAATCTAGCCCTGATCGTTCGTACGCTCAGGGTTGGGTGGCCGCCTGGCCGCCGGCGGCGTCTGGCTCGGGCCGGAAGGCCCGGCGGCAGGTCGCGGGTGTGGTGCCGGTGGCCCGGCCGAGGTGACGCCGGAACGCGGCAGCGTCGGCGAACCCGCAGGCGTGGGCGACCGCGCTGACCGGTAGGTCGGTGTGCTCGAGGAGCTGGAGCCCACGCGACACGCGCTGGCTGAGCAGCCACTGCAGGGGCGTGGTGCCGGTTTCGGCGCGGAAGCGGCGCGAGAAGGTGCGTGGGGACACGCACGCGTGGTCGGCCAGTCGTGCGAGGTCGAGCCGCTCGCCGAGGCGCTCGAGGGCCCAGGTGAGAGTCGCCGACAGCGACGCTGTGTCGTCCGGTTCGGCGATGGGCCGTTCGATGAACTGGGCCTGACCGCCGTCGCGATGTGGCGCGACCACGGTCCAGCGAGCGATGGAGGCGGCCGCAGCCGCCCCATGGTCTTGGCGCACGACATGCAGGCACAGGTCGAGTCCAGCCGCGACTCCGGCGCTGGTCAGGATGTCACCGTCGTCGACGTACAGGACGCCGGGGTCGACCGACACCGAGGGAAAGCGCGCCGCGAGCTGCGCCGCGGAGCGCCAGTGAGTGGTGGCGCGGCGGCCGTCGAGCAGCCCCGCCCAGGCCAATGCGAACGCGCCGGTGCAGATCGAGATGAGCCGGGTGCCCCGTGCGGCGGCCGCGCGGAGCGCGGCCAGCAGCGGGTTCGGGCGGCGGCTCCAGTACGTCTTCGTAGCCCGCGACGACGATGGTGTCCGCCACGGCCAGCGCTTCCACGCCCGCCTCGGCTTGGAGCACGACGCCGCTCGAGGTACCCACCGGACCTCGCCGGCAACCGGCGAGGGTGAAGCGATACCGGTCCTGGCCGTGGTGGCCGAAGACATGGGCCGGGATCGCGACATCCAGCAGCAGGCACCCCTCGACCGCGACGGCGGCCACATGGTGCGGTGTCATGTGGCAAGAAATAGCGCATCATGGTCTTTCACGCCACCCCCCATTGTCGCGGACGGGGCGCATTCTGGAAAAACCAGCCGCGCGAGTACACCCAGCCCATCTCGACGGGAGCCGTTGATCATGGCCACTGCCGAAAACTCGTCCGACGCGGCGTGCCGATCGCCGACCTTTGGGGTGGTACGGCCAGGTCGGCTGAGCCAGCGAACAGAGGGGACTAATACATGTCAAGCGCGACAAGTCATACGCGTCTTGAGCCGGTCAGCCCACGCAACGCCGTGCTGCTGTTCGTGGATCAGCAACAGGGCTTGTTCAGCCGAATCCATCAGCCAGATCAAACGCGGCGCAATGTGCTTGCCCTGGCCCGCTCCGCGCGACTGCTGGAGCTGCCGGTGGTCTTGACCACCGCCCTCTCCGCAGGGCCGAATGGGCCACAGCTGACCGAGCTGACCGAGACCTTCGCAGGCCAGGACATCATCGACCGCACGCTCATCAATGCCTGGCGGGACAGCCGGGTCCACGAAGCGATCACCCGCACCGGGCGCGGCAAAGTAATCATCGCAGGCACCGGTCTTGACGTCTGCGCCCAGCTACCTGCCCTCGCCAGCGCCGCCGAAGGCTACGACGCCTACGTCGTCATCGATGCCTGCGGCCGCTTCGAGCCAGTACCCTCCATCGCGACCATCAGCCGCCTCACACAGGCAGGCGTCGCCTTGGTGAACACAAGAGTCATCGTCCTGGAGACGATGGCAGACAACGCTCATCCCAAGGCGAGCGAAATCTACGCCACCCTGCCAGCCGGTTTGGTGATCATGGACGGGGACCCGTGAGGCATAGCCGTCGACGCGCGGGATCCGCGCTTGAGTCCTACCCCCAGCCGAGCTGCAAATGCGCGGCCCATCGTGACCGCGCCGCGTGGGCAGGCGGCCAGACGATGATCAAAGAGGCGACTTGCTGGTTGGGCGGCCGGTTGAGGCGCGCACGATTAGCCGGGTCGACAGCTCGACGCGGCTCGGGATGACGGCGGCGCCGTCCAGTGCCTGCTGCAGCATGTGGGCGGCGATGCGGCCCTTGCCGGTCAGCGGCTGGTGCACCGTGGTCAGCTCAGCGCCGGCGGCGTCGGGCAGGTCATCGAAGCCGACGATCGACAGGGCGCCAGCGACAGGTAGGTCCCGCTGGCGCGCCGCCTCGACCGCGCCCAGGGCGAGGAGGTCGGTGGTCGCCAGGATCGCCGTGAGCTCGGGCGCCCGCTCGAGCAGGGCAGTGGCGCCTGTGTAGCCGCTGGCGCGGTTGGGCACGCCGCACTCCTGGATGGGTACCGCCGCCCAGGCCAGGTCGGCGGCCTGCACCGCGTCGGCGTAGCCGGCCAGCCTGAGGCGGGCGGCACGGAAGCCGGATACCTCGAGCCGCCGATCGTCGACTGGGCCGCGGTAGGCGTCCGCGGCGATCCGGTCGACCAGCACACCGATGCGGCGGTGGCCCAGGGCGAGCAGGTGCTCGGCAGCCTGGCGTGCGCCACCGCGGTCGTCGATCCCGACGAACGGGACGCCCTGGAGGTCGGGGCCGTCGACGACCACGGTCGGCAGGTGGCGCCCAAGGAGGGCTGGGATGCTGGGGTGCCCGTCGGGCAGCTGGTAGACCAGGAAGCCGTCAACCACCGCCCTGGCGACCGCGTGGGTGAGGGCGGCCGTGCCGGTGGGTCGCTCGGGTGGTGCTGGCAGCAGGCTGAGGCCGATGTCGGCGAGCTGGCTGGCCTCGGCGATCTCGCGCAGCAAGAGGACCGCGGCGGGGTCGTCGAACGCGAACGTGAGCGCCTCGGCCAGCAGCACCCCGACGGTGCCCACTCGGCCCGTGCGCAAGCTGCGCGCGACCGGGTCCGGGCCTGGGTAGCCCAGCTCCCGCGCGGCGGCCAGGATGCGTGCCTGGACCGCCGCGGAGAGCCTGCCGGGCCGGTTGTAGGCGTTGGAGGCCGTCGTGCGGGACACGCCCGCAGCGGCGGCCACATCCTTTAGAGTCGCCATCCGGCTTCCCATGTGTCTTGGCGCAGTTCTCAGAGGTGAATCGATCAACCATCAAGCTAGCATCATTCTTTGGTGAATCGATTAACCAAGCATTGGAGCCACGGTGACCCATGCAGCGACGGCACCCAACGGCAGCAGCATCCGCCGATGGCCGGCGCTGGCTCTGCTGTGCACGGCGCAGTTCGTCGACGTCCTCGGCGTCACCATCGTGATCGTCGCGCTGCCGGCCATAGGGCGTGACCTTGGCCTTGCCGAGCAGAATCTCCACTGGGTGGCGAGTATCTATGCGCTGTGTTTCGGCGGCTTCTTGCTGCTGGCCGGCCGGGCCGCCGACGTGTACGGCCGCCGGCGGTTGTTCGCTTCCGGCCTCGCGCTGTTCACGGTGGCATCCCTTGCCTGCGGCCTGGCGGGCTCGCTGTTTGCGCTGGTGGCCGCCCGTGCGGTCCAGGGTCTGGGCGCGGCGATCGCGGTCCCAGCCGCGCTTTCGCTGCTGACCACAACATTTCCCGAAGGCCCACAACGTACCCGAGCGCTGGGCGTCTGGACCGCCGCGGCGGCCGGTGGCGGCGTCACCGGGTTTTTCCTGGGTGGCGTCCTGACCGGCACGCTCGGCTGGCCGTGGGTGTTCCTCGTCAACGTCCCTGTGGGCGTCGCGAGCCTGGCGCTGACGCCGGTGCTAGTCGCCGAGAGCCGCGACCGGGCCAGCGCGCGGCGGTTGGACGTGGCGGGCGCCGTGACCGGCACTGCTGGCCTGGTCCTTCTCGTATTTGGCTGCACCAGGGCTGAGCAGGCCGGGTTCACCTCCATGGGCACGCTGGGGCCGCTGGCCCTGGCGGCGGCCCTGCTGGCCACCTTTTGGCTGGCCGAGCGCAGGGTCGCCGACCCGCTGATTCCCTTGGGCGTGTTTCGCTCCCGCAGGCTGGTGGGCGCCAACCTCGCCGCCTTCACCCTGACCGCTGTGACCAGCCCGGCCGGTGTGCTTGGCACCCTGTACCTGCAGGGCGCGCTCGGCTACCCGCCCACCGCCACCGGGCTTGCGCTGCTGCCGTTCAGCCTGGCGGCGATCGCCGGTTCCTTCGCCGGCGCCTGGCTCATCGCGCGGATCCGGGCTCGGGCCACTATGACCGTGGGTCTGGTCGCACTCACCGCCGCGATGCTGCTGCTATCCCAGATCCCGGCCCAGCGCCACGGCGGCCTGCCTTGGCTGATGGCCGGTCTGGTCATCGCCGGATCCGGGCTGACCTGTGCCGCAGTGGCCTCCACTGCCACCGGTACGGCGGCAGCAGGCAGCGAGGCACAGGGGCTGGCGTCGGGGCTGCTGAACACCGCCGCCCAGATCGGCACCGCTTTGGGCATCGCCGCCCTGGTCACGGTCGCCGCCACGCGCACCGCCACGCTGGCCGGTGGCAGCGCGCCCACGCCCACCCAGCTCGTCAGCGGGTTCCGGCTCGCATACCTCGCCGGCGCTGGCCTCGCCCTGCTCGGGGTGATCTTCACCTTGATTCTCGTCCGCGATGAGCGGTGATGACCACACCAACCAGAACAACGCAACAAAAAACCGTGAACCCCCGGCCCAACTGGGGGTTCACGCGGCACAGGCCATATAACTTCGGATTAGCCACACGCGACCGGGTCAACACACTCCTTGCTCAGTTGTGACCATACCAGTTGACGGAGAAGGAATATCCGGTGGAGTCGATCGCCCCTGGGCTGGCCAGCAGATGTCCTGTGGACCCCTGCATCCAGTACCAGTAGTGGTAAAGGTTGCCAACGCCTTTCCAGCCCGTCGTTGGCGCCGAGGCCTGGGCGGCCTCGAAATCGACGAACCCGAAGTCGGCTAGTGGCGGCAGGCTACCATTCACGGTTGGACGTTCCGCGATGAATTCCGCGTGGCCGTCGGGCAGTGTGCCATGAATGGTCTCGCCGAAATGAAGGTCGATGCTCTTGGTCATGTCCACGACGTGCCAGAGCATGCGACCGTCGTTTGTCTTCGCGTCGTGAGTGAACCGGACGTGCACGAACAGCAGGTCGCCGCCGATGCTGGAGAGTTGCGATATTTGCCGCTCATATGCCTCCCACGGCCAGACCTCGATCCAGGCCCAGGGCGTGCAGGGGCCGCCGAGGGAGGGGCCGCAACCGGAGTCTGACTCAGACCCGCCCTGCACCAGGGGATATGTGTAAGAGTTGCCCAGCCCCACACCGACCCAGGCATTCGAATATGCATGGCTGTAGGAACCGCCGCTTGCCCACGGCACCTCCCATTCCGCTTCGGCATCTGTGAAGGATGCTTTGTGGTCAACGTTTCCCGCCCAGTTGAGGCTCGCTGCGCTGCCGTCGGCCGGGACCAGGGTCCCGCGCTGCGGAGGCCGCTGGGGCGGCTGTGACCGCCAGGGTCACTAACAACGACACGCCGCCGATCACGCTGGTCCCGACCCATGCCGTACGCCGTCGCCCGGCCTGCGGCACTCGCTGCAGTTGTCTTCGCATGGCTCACCTCTCAGCTCCGTGCTTGTCGCCAACTGCTGGGAGGCGCTTCCGACTCCGCCAGCGGTCGGCGACCGAGAACCAAGCCTGGCGGGGGCTGGCCTGAGAGAACCAGGCAGTTGGACCGGCAGTTGAAGCATCATCGCTGTGCCGGTGCACGCCTACTGCACGGCAACACGGTTGACGGCGCCCGATGGCCGCTCAACACGGGTGGAGCGGGTGACGGCATGCAACGTTGTGTGGCCGGCCCCGCAGGCGGGCGCGTCACACAGCGCAGCCGTTCTGGATAACTGTTCATAACGGCTGCCGCGTGCCGCGCGCACCGTCGTGCGGGCGTTTTGGGGGTGGCGGCGCTGAAGTGGTCGGCCGGTGGCACGCCAACCGCCGGCTGATACTCCGGCCGCCGTGCGCCGATACTTGCCGGTTTCTTAGCCCCCTCCAGAAGGCTTTTTGGGGATACGTCGGACATCTTGATCGTCCGGGGTTCCCTCCTGGGGTCGGTCATGCAACGTTGGATCGTGGGCACGGCAATGGCCGGGCAGCGCCGCCAGCAGGTCACAGACAGCTTCACCCGCCGGGTCGGCCGTGTCCTCGAGGCACTTTCCCGCTTTTGAGAGACGGGTCGGCGATTGGCATGAGGAGAAACGCCCGCCCTGCTGTTCTTGATCGGGCCGGGACCACGCCGGACCCGCCCGCGAGCGCTGGCGTGCACGGTGTTGGCAGTGGGGCGGTGGAGGTTCGCGCCGCCGCCGCGCTGTGTGGGTTGCTGGCAGCCTTCCGTGCACGCCGTGGCTGGTCTCAGGAGGAGCTCGCGGACCGGTCGGGGTTGAGTGTCCGGGCGATCCGGGATCTCGAGCGGGGTCGCGTCCGCCGCCCGCGACGGGCGTCGCTCGTGCTTCTCGCGGACGCGTTCGGGCTCACCGACACCGAGCGCAGAGCCGTTGCTGAGGCGCTGGGCGAGGGGCAGCCGGCCGCTTTTGTGGCGGGGTCCGGGCAGGTCATCGTGGGTACAGGTGAGGTCTCCGCGGCATCTGCTGTCCGCGCCAGGCTGGGGGACGTGGTGGTGGGTGCGGACGGCAGGGTGGCGCCTGCGCTCGTGGCGGCCCGAGAACTGGTTCGCGGGCCCCCGGGCGGCGAGCCGCAACCTGCTGCGGTGCCGGCGGGGCCGGGCGTGTCTGTGCCGTTTGGGTTGTTGCCGTCCTTGGCCGTGCCAGCGCAGTTGCCCGCGGCGGTGACAGCGTTCACTGGCCGCCGCGGCCAGCTGGACGAGTTGGATGCGGTGTTGCTGGGGCGCAATAGCGGCCGTTTGCCGGAGGCGGCGGTGGCGGTGATCACGGGTAGCGCGGGGGTGGGGAAGACGGCGCTGGCGTTGCGCTGGGCGCATCGGGCCCGCGGAGCGTTCCCCGATGGGCAGCTGTTCGCCGACCTGCGCGGGTATACGCAGGCCGAGCCGGTGCGCCCGGTCGAGGTGCTGGCCGCTTTCCTGCACGCGGTGGGGGTGCCAGGGGGGCGGGTGCCCGCCGGGGTGGAGGAGGCGGCCGGGCTGTACCGGACGCTGCTGGCCGACCGACGGGTGCTGGTGGTGCTGGACAATGCCCACAGTCCCGGGCAGGTGCGGCCGCTGCTGCCGGGCGGCCCGGGCTGCGGGGTTGTGGTCACCAGCCGGGACAGTCTGTCCGGGCTGGTGGCGCGGGAGGGTGCCCACCAGGTCGGCGTGGATGTGCTCACCCCCATGGAGGCTAAGCAGCTGCTGGCGCGGACGGTGGGGGGCGAGCGGGTCGGGGCCGAGCCGGGGGCCGCCGCCGAGCTGGCACGGTTGTGCGCGCGGCTGCCGCTGGCGCTGCGGATCGCGGCGGCTCAGCTGACCAGCGAGCCGCAGGCCCTCGCCGGTTATGTCGCGGAGCTGGGTGCGGGGGACCGGCTGTCCGCCCTGCAGGCCGGTGGTGACGAGCAGGCCGCGGTGCGCGCCGCCTTCGACGCGTCCTATCACGGCCTGCCGACCGGTGCCCGCAGGCTGTTCCGGCTGCTCGGGCTCGTGCCCGGCGTGGACCTGACGCGCGACGCGGCGGCGGCCCTGGCTGGGATCACGGCCGGGGAGGCGTCCATTCTGCTGGGGCGGCTGGTGTCCGCGCACCTGCTGAACCGGCAGGCCGGTGGCCGGTTCGGCGGCCACGATCTGCTGCGGCTGTATGCGGCCGAGCGGTGCGAGCACGAAGACAGCCAACAAGATCGGGCAGCGGCCATCCAGCGGCTGCTGGAATGGTATCTGCACGCCGCGGACGGGGCGGCCCGCGTGCTGTACCAGGAACGGCTGCGGCTGCCGGTGCCCCGGATCACCCCCTGGCCGCGGGCGCTGGCCGTCGTCGGCCGCGCCGAGGCGCTGGCATGGCTCGACGCGGAACGCCCCACCATGGTCGCGCTCGCCCGGCACGCCGCCAGCCATGGGCCGCGCCACCTCGGCTGGCTGCTGGCCGACACCCTGCGCGGCTATTTCTGGCTGCGCATGTGCCTGGTCGACTGGCTAGCCGTCGCCCAGGCCGGTCTGGCCGCTGCGGAGGCTGGCGGTAATCTGCGGGCGCAGGCCGTCGCACTGCTCAGCCTCGGCCAAGCCACGACGCTAACCACCCTCGGCAACCTGCACTATTTTGCCGGGCGGCAGCGTGAGTCCGAAGCCTGCTACACAAGCGTGCTGGCGATCCGCCACCAAACCGGGTCTCTCACCGGACAGGCGGTCAGCCTCATCAACCTCGGCTGTGTATACCACGAGTCGGGCCAGCTTGACCGCGCGACCGAATGTGAGGCGCGAGCGCTGACCCTGTCCCGCGAGGTCGGTTTCCGGGTTGGCGAGGCCCTGGCGTCGTGCAACCTCGGCCAGGTCCGCCACGCTCAGGGGCGTCTCGATGACGCTCTCGGCCTTCTTACCCACGCGCTGGGCGTGCTCCGTGCGACCGGAAACCGGGGCGTGGAGGGGGAGACGTTGCGCCTGCTGGCCGGGGTCCACGCCGACGCTGGGCACCAGGCCCAGGTCCTCGGTCTCGCCAATTCTGCCCTCACGCTCGCCCGCGACACCGGCGACCGCCGCCGGGAGGCCGACGCCCTGAACACCCTGGCCGCATGCCACCGCCGCGTCGGCGACCACGCCCATGCGGCCGAACTGCACCGTCAGGCCCTGCAGATTGCCCGCCACACCGAGATCCGCTACCCGCAGGCCACCGCGCTCATCGGCCTGGCCACCGCCGACCAGCGGGCCGACTGCGCAGCCCGCGCCCACGCCGACGAGGCGCTCACCCTCACCCGCGAGACCGGGTACCGCTGCCTGGAAGGGCGAGCCCTCAGCGTCCTCGCCAGCATCCATCTCACCACCGGCCAGCCCGAACAGGCCCTAGCCCACGCCCAGCAGGCCCTCGCCATCCACCGCGAAACCGGCCAGCGCCTCCACCAAGCCCACACTCACCTTCTCGTCGGCCACGCGCTCCGCCCCACGCAGGGACCTGAGGCAGCCCTCCCCCACTGGCGGGAAGCGCTCACTCTCCTCACCGACGCGGGTTCGCCATACGCCGACCACGCCCATCGCCTCATCCAGGACCCAGCCAACTCACATCCGGGGACGATCGACCTGCCGATGGCATGATCACCGCTGGTGCGCAGGACACATCAACGCCGCACGATCGTGACCCTCGGCAGATCTGGCGCAGCGCGCACGTCGCTGTTCGACGGCTCTGCGCCACACGTGCCCGCTATCCGGGCGCGTCGGACCGGCTCAGCTGATTGACCGGGCTGATGTTCCTGGCGGCGTTTTGAAGCGCCGCGACGACGGCGCTGACGGCTGCGGTGGGACGCGGCCTACCCGGTAGGGCGGCGAGGATTTGCCGATGGGCGATGCCGGCGACGGGCACCAGGGCGAGGTCGAGGTGGTCGGTGGCTTCTCTGACGCAGGAACTGGTCAAGCAGACCCCGAAACCGGCCGCGACCAGGCGTGCCGCGGCCTGGTAGTCGTCGGTGGACAGCGCGATGGACGGCGTAAACCCGGCCAGGGCGCAGACGTGCAGCGTCCATTGGCGACAGTGCTTGCTGGTGATCCAGGGCTCGGCGGCGAGCCGGGCGAGGTCGACCTCGGCAGCGCCCGCGAGCGGGTGCGCCGCCGGCAGGATGACCAGCACGGGGTCGTCCAGCAGCGGGACGGTGACCAGGTTGCCACTGTTCAGCGGCATGGTGGGGTGGTCGAAAGTGACAGCGAGATCGCAGTCGGCGCGCTCCAGCAGGGCGAGGGCCTCGTCAGGGCGGGCCTCCATCAGCGACAGCCTGATCTTCAGGCCGCGGGCGGCCAGGTCGGCGATGGCGTCGGGCACCAAACAGGCGTTGCTGGTGGGCAGAGCCGCCAGCCGCACGTGGCCGGCGTCGCTTCTGGCCAGCGAGGCCAGTTGCGCCTCCGCAGCGGCGAGCTCGGCGGCGATCGCATCGGCACGGCTGGCCAACAGCCGGCCGGCCTGGGTGAGAGTAACGCCGCGGCCATCGCGGGCGATCAGCCGGGTGCCGGCCTCGGTCTCCAGCCGGTGGATGTGGTGGCTGACCGCTGGCTGGGTGTAACCAAGGTCGCGCGCGGCGGCGGCGAGCGAACCGCGCTGCGCGACCGCGCGCAGCATGAGAAGCCGCCGGACGTCGAGCATGCTTTGATCTTCACACAACAGCCCGCGGCCGCTGCGCCCACTCGGCCAGAAACTGCCTGGAAGCTGCCGGTGAACTGCCCAGCAGCCTCGGTGCCATCGAGGTAACCTCGGCCGTCCGGATTCGTTCCTTGCTATGGCCACCCAAGGTCATGCCAACACCGCGATGGTTATCCGCGGTGCTGCAGTCGGCGCAAGCCACCGAAGTATGCTGAGAAGCTCACTGGTCGGCAGCGACACACACCCACCCGTTGCACTACCAGTGCCAACATGCAAGAAGATCGCACTACCCGCACCAGGTACCCGAGCCGTGTTATACGCAATTACTGCAGCGTAGTCGTAGGCAGGTACGTTATGCATTGGCTCAGGATTTATGCCAGGCCAGTAGTACCGTTCATCAGTCCACAGGTTGTATCGTGCACTCGCGGGATCATCGTCCCAGACGTCGTAAGTATAGGCATGCCGCCAGGAGAACTTCACACCCGGATTGCTATAGACACCGAACATGAAGCTGAATCCGTAGGTACCCTGCGGGGTTAGGTCATCACCCTCGATTTTCTGCCCTGGTAGTGCCATTCCGCTGCCACCGATTCGCGCAGTCCAAGCGCCATTCCGATGGACCCAGCCACTACCTGAACGGGCAAAAGCATTGAACCGGGCATAGCTAGTGAAACGGGTTAGCGCCGTTACTGTCAGGATCTGGTTAGTACTGCTGCCCACCGAGACCAGCACATACCCACGGGTCTTGCATGCGTGCGGCAACGGCAAGCGAAACTCACGGTAGGAGTCGTAGGGAGCGTACGCATGAAAGCAGTAGTAACTGGATCCTGCGGCCTGGGCCGGAGCGGAATATATCGCTCCGCTGACAATCCCGAGTACAGTGGCAATTACGACAGGAATCTTCCTCATAACGTTACCTTTCACCGACATTTTCCCCTGACTGGCCCCCCGCGCGACCGCCTCCACCACGCCATGGCCGTGGCCCCCTTCCGACCCAACCATCCACCCGCTTCGCGCCGTCTGACCAGCGGCCTAGTCCTTGCGCCCGACAGCGCCAAGGAATGCGTCGAAGCCGCTGCGGGTGGGCGCGTCCGGCCGCCAGGCCGTGACGTGCACAAGGCCGGGCTCGACAAGCGAGAAGCCGTCAAGTAGCCGGCTGACCTGCCCGGCGCCGCGCATGATCAGTGGGGCAGTTGCCTTGTCGTAGACGGCTTTGGCGTCGCCGGTCCTGGCCGCCTCCCGCGGCGGCGCTCCGTCCATGGTGGCGTGCGACAAGATCAGGTAGCTGCCTGGCGCGACGGCGTCGCGGAAGGCGGCGATGATGCCGGCCGGGCCGTGGGAGTCTGGCACGAAGTGCAGGATCGCGACCAGCAAGATACACATCGGCCGGGTGAAGTCGAGCAGCGCCCGGGTCTGCGGATCGCCGAGGATCCCGCCGGGTTCGCGCACATCGCCCGCGGCGACCGCCGTGTGCGGATCGGTGGAAAGCAGCGCGCGGGCGTGGCTGAGCACGACGGGGTCGTTGTCCACGTAGACGGTTCGGGCGTCCGGCGCTACCGCCTGGGCGACCTGGTGAACGTTTTCCTGCGTCGGCAGGCCCGCGCCCACATCCAGGAACTGCCGGACGCCCTGGTCGGCGACGTAACGGACCGCACGGCCGAGAAACGCCCGGTTCAACCGCGCCCGCAGCGGCGCTTGTGGCGCCATCTCCACCAGCTTGCCGACCGCATCCCTGTCGCTGGCGTAGTTGTCCTTGCCGCCCAGCATGAAGTCGTACATCCGGGCCACGTTTGGCACCCTGGTGTCGAAGGCCGGCAATCGCCGGGCAGTGTCACGCATCGCTGCGGCTCCGGATCATCTCGGAGGGTATCGGGCTGCGGCGCTGTCGCTGGCCATCCTAGACCGCCGTTCCGCCCGGGTGATCACGTAATCTGCCCAATTGCCGGTACCAAGCATCCCCCGGAATCAAGGAGGCATCGGCTTAGGAGGCCCGTTCCGTGCATCGAGTTGCCTCGTCTGGTTCGCGCAGATCAGGTGTTCTGGCGCCAGCAAACCACTCGCCGTGGCGTCATAGGGCCCCGGCCACAAACCCAAACCCGGGTCAGGCCCGCTGGTATACCGAGACGTGCCCGCCGCTAGTGGAGTCGAATGGCCGCCGGTGCCAGTCGCTGTGGCGTTCCTGCAGCCGAAGGCCAGCCTGCTCGGCCATCAGGTCCAGTTCACTCGGCCAGCAGTAGCGGATGGCCACGGGCCGCAGGTGTGTGCCCTGCCCGTCCAGCGTGACGATCTGGGTGGTGACACGCTGCTGCGCCGCGTCGTGACGGGACAGCTCGAGGGTCGCGGAGTCTTCGGTCACGGCCAGCGTCTGGACCCGCTGCCCCCGGTTGAACCGGGCCAGGTCAGGGACGAAGCAGTCGATGACGAACACCCCACCGCCACTCGGACCAGTTCGGCCCGTACGTCGTCGTCGCAGCCATACGCGCGTAGCCTGGTCGTATGGCTGCCCTAGCATGGCGGATTTCTGGTCGGCCTGCGGCGGGGCGGAACGCATGACCGGCGTACCGCGGGACGTGACGCCGCTGCCAGATCTGGTGCATGGGCGTTCCCGCGCCGGGCCGGTACGGGAGCGGCGTCCCATCTACGTTGACCTGCTGCCGCCGTGCAACGCCGGCTGCCCGGCGGGCGAGAACATCCAGGCATGGCTGGCGCACGCCGAGGTCGGTCACCATGAGCAGGCGTGGCGGCAGCTTGTCGCGGACAATCCGATGCCGGCGATCCATGGGCGCGTCTGCTATCACCCGTGCGAGAGCGTGTGCAACCGTGCCAACCTCGACAGCGCCGTCTCGATTCATGCCGTCGAGCGGTTCCTCGGTGACCTCGCGCTTGAGCGGGGGTGGTCGTTCGACCCGCCGCCGGTCCGCAGCGGAAAGCGAGTGCTTGTCATCGGCGCCGGGCCGAGCGGGCTTTCCGCCGCCTATCACCTGGCCCGGCTTGGCCACGAGGTCGAGATCAGGGACGCCGGCGACCGGCCCGGCGGGATGATGCGCTACGGCATCCCGGCGTATCGGATGCCGCGTGACATCCTCGACGGCGAGCTTGACCGGATCGGCGCAATGGGTGTTGGCATCAGCGGCGGCCACCGGGTCGAAGACCTGGACGCCGAGCGGCGCGAGGGCGGCTTCGACGCGGCGTTCGTCGCGGTGGGCGCCCACCTGTCCAAGCGGGTCGACATCCCGGCCAAGGACGCGGGACGGATCGTGGACGCGGTGTCGTTCCTGCGCAGCGTCGCCTCGGGTGAGCGACCTGTCATCGGCCGCCGCGTTGCTGTCTACGGCGGCGGCAACACCGCGATGGACGCCGCCCGGGTAGCCCGCCGCCTTGGGGCAAACGACGCGCTCATTGTCTACCGCCGCACCCGCGCGCAGATGCCCGCCCACGCCGAGGAGGCCGAAGAGGCTGAGCGGGAGGGCGTGCGGATCAACTGGCTGCGCACGATCACGGCCGTCGACGGCCCAGAGCTGACCGTCGAGGCCATGGACCTAGACGAGAACGGATTCCCCCAGCCGACCGGGCGATTCGAGACACTCGCCGCCGACACCGTGATCCTCGCGCTCGGCCAGGAGACCGACACCGCGTTCCTGCGCCAGGTATCTGGAGTGGAGTTCGCACGGGACGGCACCGTGCAAGTATCAGCGGCCATGATGACCGGATGCCCCGGCGTGTTCGCGGGCGGGGACATGGTGCCCGCCGAGCGCACGGTGACGGTCGGCGTGGGACACGGCAAGAAGGCCGCGAGGAACATCGACGCCTGGCTGCGGGACGCCCCGCAGGCAAACGCGGACAAGCACGAGCTTGCCACCTTCGACATGCTGAACCTGTGGTACTTCGGCGACGCCGCCCGCCGGCAGCAGCCAGCGGCCACGCCCGAGGAACGCGTGGCCGATTTCGGCGAGGTGGTCGGCGGACTGTCCGAACAGGAGGCGACGTATGAGGCGCGCCGCTGCCTGTCGTGCGGCAATTGCTGCGAGTGCGACGGCTGCCTGGGCGCGTGCCCGGAGGATGCCGTGATCAAGCTGGGCGCCGGGCATCGTTACCGGTTCGACTACGACCGGTGCACCGGCTGCGGTGCCTGCTTCGAGCAGTGCCCTGTGCACTCTATCGAGATGGTCCCGGAGGACGGGTGATGCGTGCCACGGTCGACGGCAACGAGGCCGCGGCATCGGTCGCCTACCGGCTCAACGAGGTCTGCTGCATCTACCCGATCACGCCATCGTCGCCCATGGCCGAGCTTGCCGATGAGTGGTCCAGCCGACGGCAGCCCAACCTGTGGGGCGGCGTGCCGGCCGTGGTGGAGATGCAGAGCGAAGGCGGCGCGGCCGGCGCCTTGCACGGCGCCCTGCAAGCCGGGGCACTGACCACGACGTTCACGGCCTCGCAGGGCCTGCTGCTGATGATCCCTAACATGTACAAGATCGCCGGTGAGCTGACCCCCGCCGTGCTGCACGTCGCCGCCAGGTCACTGGCTGCCCAGGGGCTGTCCATCTTCGGCGATCACTCGGACGTGATGGCGGTGCGCCAGACTGGTTTCGCGCTGCTCGCCTCGGCGTCGGTCCAGGAGGCACACGACCTGGCGCTGGTGGCGCAGGCCGTCACGCTGCAGACGCGGGTGCCGTTCGTGCACTTTTTCGATGGATTCCGCACCTCGCACGAGCTGAACACGATCGAACTGCTGTCCGACGACGACCTCCGTGCGCTCGTACCCGCGGAACTGGTCCGCGCACACCGTGGGCGGGCGATGTCGCCGGAGCGGCCATTCATCCGCGGCACCGCGCAGAACCCGGACGTCTACTTCCAGGGACGGGAGACGGTTAACCCGTTCTATGCCGCCGTGCCCGACGCGGTGGAAGACGCGATGGGCCGCCTCGCCGAGCGCACCGGCCGCGGCTATCACGTGGTGGAATACACCGGTCACCCGGAGGCCGAGCGGGTGATCGTCGTGATGGGCTCGGCCGCGGAAACCGTCGTCCAGACGGTGGGGCACCTGTGCGCGCGGGGGGAGCGGGTCGGCGCGCTGCAGGTGCGCCTGTACCGGCCGTTCCCGGCCCAGGCGCTGCTCGATGCGCTGCCCGCGGGCGCGGGGCGCCTCGCCGTGCTGGACCGGACCAAGGAGCCCGGCTCGGGCGGCGAGCCGCTTTTTCTCGACGTAGTCGCCGCGCTGGCGGAAGCGCATACCGGCGGTGAGCGCGCGATCCTGCCGACGGTGACCGGCGGCAGGTACGGCCTGGGGTCGAAGGAGTTCACCCCCGGCATGGTCGCCGGTGTGTTCGCTGAGCTCGCTGGTGAACGTCCGCGCCGACGGTTCACCGTCGGCATCACCGACGACGTGTCAGGGACGAGCCTCCCTTACGACACATCGCTGGACATCGAGCCGCCCGGCACGGTCCGCGCGGTCTTCTTCGGCCTCGGCTCGGACGGAACGGTCGGCGCGAACAAGAATACGATCAAGATCCTTGGGTCCGAGGAGAACCTGCATGCGCAGGGCTACTTCGTCTACGACTCGAAGAAGTCAGGCTCGCAGACCGTGTCTCACCTGCGCTTCGGGCCGACGCCAATCCGGGCGCCCTACCTCGTCGAGCGAGCGAGCTTCGTCGGCTGTCATCAGTTCGGGCTCCTTGACCGCCTGGACGTGCTCGGCCGGGCGGCGCCCGGCGCGACCCTGCTGCTCAATTGCCCGCAGCCGCCGGATGAGGTCTGGGATGCGCTGCCACGCCCAGTTCAGAAGAAGATTCTCGCCAAGGGCATTGACGTGTACGCGATCGACGCGAGCCGGATCGCCCGCGAGGTTGAGCTCGCCGGCCGGACCAACACGATCCTGCAGACCTGTTTCTTTGCCATCTCGGGCGTGCTGCCCCGCCAGGAGGCGATCACCAAGATCAAGTCGGCGATCGCCAAGACGTACGGCCGCCGCGGCGCCGACGTGGTCCAGCGGAACCAGGCGGCGGTCGACCACGCGCTGGAGGGGCTGCACCGGATCGAGGTGCCCGGCCGCGTGACGGCCACCCGGGACCTGCCTGCGGTCGTGCCCGCACACGCGCCCGAATTTGTCCGCAGCGTCACGGCGGCGATGATGGCCGGGCGCGGCGACGACCTGCCGGTCAGCGCGCTGCCGGTGGACGGCACCTACCCGAGCGGCACGGCCGCCTACGAGAAACGGAACATATCCGAGCTGGTCGCTGAATGGGATCCCGACCTGTGCATCCAGTGCGGCAACTGCAGCTTCGTCTGCCCGCACAGCGTGATCAGGTCCACCTACTACGACGAGTCCCTGCTGGCCGGGGCGCCAGCGGCGTTCCGATCGGCGCCGCTGGATGCCCGCGGGCTCCCGGACACCCGCTTCACGCTCCAGGTCTATGTCGAGGACTGCACCGGGTGCGAGCTGTGCGTCGAAGCCTGCCCGGTTGGCGCGCCGGCGGATCCGACCCGCAAAGCGATCAACCTCGCCCCCCGCGAGCCGCTGGTCGCCGCCGAGCGGGCCAACATCGCGTTCTTCGAGACACTGCCGGTGGCCGACCGGTCCCGGGTGGACTTCGGCACGGTGCGCGGCACGCAGTTCCTCGAGCCGCTGTTCGAGTTCTCTGGCGCATGCGCGGGCTGCGGCGAGACGCCCTACATCAAGCTCCTGTCTCAGCTGTTCGGCGATCGGCTGATGGTCGCCAACGCGACCGGCTGTTCCTCGATCTACGGCGGGAACCTGCCTACAACGCCGTGGACGACCAACGCGGACGGCCGCGGCCCGGCCTGGTCGAACTCCCTGTTCGAAGACAATGCCGAGTTCGGCCTTGGCTTCCGGCTGGCCGCTGACCGGCACGCCGAGCTGGCCCGCCACCGCCTTGCCGAGCTGCGGGACGCGATCGGCGCGGAGCTGACCGACGACATCCTCGGCGCGCCGCAGCTCCGCGAGTCAGAGCTGCGTGCCCAGCACGGCCGGGTAGCCGAGGTGAGGCGGCGGCTCGACAATCTTGACGGGCCCGCGGCCGCAGACCTGCGCAGCGTCGTGGATCACCTGGTCCGGCGCAGCGTCTGGATCGTCGGCGGGGACGGCTGGGCTTACGACATCGGGTCCGGCGGGCTCGACCACGTCCTGGCCACCGGCCGCAACCTGAACGTGCTGGTGCTCGACACCGAGGTCTACTCCAATACGGGCGGACAGGCGTCCAAGGCGACGCCGCTCGGTGCCGTGGCCAAGTTCGCCGCGGCGGGCAAGACGGTGCCGAAGAAGGACCTCGCGCTGCAGGCGATCGCCTACGGCAACGTGTACGTCGCCCGGGTCGCGATGGGCGCCGACCCGCAGCAGACGCTGCGGGCATTCCGCGAGGCGGAGGCCTACGATGGGCCGTCGCTGGTGATCGCCTATAGCCACTGCATCGCGCACGGCATCGAGATGCGCGACGGGCTTGGCCAGCAGTACCGCGCCGCGGCCAGCGGGTACTGGCCGCTGATCCGCTACGACCCGATGGTGCGGGCGGCAGGCGGCAACCCGTTCCTGCTCGACTCGCCGCGGCCTCGGATCCCGCTGGCCGACTACACCCGGCGGGAGCTGCGGTACCGCACCCTGGCCAATACCGACCCGGCCGAGGCCGAACGGCTGGCGGGCCTGGCCCAGCTAGCGGTCGATCAGCGCTGGGCCACCTACGAGGAGATGGCAACGCGCGGCGCGCAGCAGTTCCCGGCCGATGCACGGAGGGATCGCTGATGGACCTTTCCACCGCATACATGGGCCTTTCGCTGCGCAACCCGCTCGTCGCCTCGGCGTCCCCGCTCTCGCACACCGTCGACGGGGTCAGGCGGCTGGCCGGCGCCGGGATCGGCGCGGTCGTGCTCTCCTCCCTGTTCGAGGAGCAACTGCGCCGGGAGGCGGCACAGAACGCGCGATTGGCCGACGCCGGCAGCGAGAGCTTCGCCGAGTCGCTGTCCTACTTCCCGGCCGACGCGGCCGAGGCCGGTGTGGCCGAGGAGGCCCCCCTTCGCCGCTACCTGAGCCTGCTCGAGCGCGCCGTGGCTGCCGTCGAGATCCCCGTGATCGGCAGCCTCAACGGCGTCACGCCCGGCGGCTGGACCGGCTACGCGCGCGCGATGCAGGACGCGGGTGCCGCGGCGATCGAGCTGAACATCTACTACATTCCCGGCGACCCGCATATACCCGGCCGCGAGGTGGAGCAGCGGCACATCGACATCCTGCAGCATGTCAAGGCCGCGGTGACCATTCCGGTGGCGGTCAAGCTGAGCCCGTACTTCAGCTCGACCGGCGAACTCGCGCTGCGGCTGGACGAGGCGGGCGCGGACGGTCTGGTGCTCTTCAACCGGTTCCTGCAGCCCGACATAGACCCTGAGACCCTCGCCGTGGTGCCCGCCGTAGACCTGTCGCAGCCGGCCGAGGCCCGGCTGCCGCGCACCTGGATCTCCATCCTGCGCCGGCGGGTGGGTGCTTCGCTCGCGGGGACCACAGGCGTGGATAGCCCTTCCGACGTCGCCAAATACCTCCTAGCGGGCGCGGATGTCGTGATGACCGCATCCGCACTGCTCCGGCACGGCCCCGAGCACGCCGCCGTCCTGCTTGACGGCCTGTCCGGATGGATGGTGCGCAAGGGCTTCACCGAGGTCAGCGAACTGCGCGGCATGCTCGCGGTACCGGCAGACGCCGACCAGGCGGCCTATGAGCGCGCGGGCTATGTGCGCGCGCTGCGGGCCGCCAACAGCGGCCAAGGCCCGTGGTAACCGACGGGCCCGGCCGCGGCACGAGCGATCAGCTCGACCGGGCCGCGGCCGGGCCCGGGCCAGTGGGTGCGGGCTTGGCCGTCGCGCGGGCGAGGCCTGATAGCAGGTTTGCTGCGGCGGCCTGAAAGCGTGCGATGTCACGGTAGGGCTGCGCGACGAGCATGGCCCCTTCGAGGCCACTGACGATCATCCGCGCGGTGCGGTGGGAGCCGGGTCGCTGACGCCGCCGCGCGCCATGGCATTGGTGTCTCAGGGATCACCGGGTGACCGCCCGACGGGACCGAGCGGGCCGCTGCGGGCCAGTGCGGGGGCGTCGAGCCTGTTGTGCGGCCTGCGTCGGCCGTTCGGCTGGCGGGACCCGAGGCACCGGCGTACCTGAGGCAGCGATCTGCCTGACCGTGTGGTCCCCGGTCTGCACGTGATGACTGGTGGGGGCAACCCCGATCGCCTCATGCAACCGCGCCACCTCGCGCACTTGGTCGGGCGATACCAGGGCGAGCACGGTGCCTTGCGCGCCCGCGCGCGCCGTGCGCCCCGAGCGGTGCAGATAATCCTTGCCGTCATTGGGTGGATCGAAGTGAACAACCAGGTCGACGTCATCCACGTGGATGCCGCGGGCTGCGACGTTGGTGGCGACGAGAACGCGCGGATGCCCCGCGGTGAACGCGGCGAGTGCGCGCTGACGCTGGTTCTGGTTCAGATTGCCGTGCAGGGCCGCGGACGGGATACCGGTGCGGTTGAGCTGCCTGGCCAGGCGGGCCGCACCGTGCTTGGTGCGGACGAAGAACAACGTCCGGGCCGGTCGCGCCGCGATCTCCGCAGCGACCGCGGCCCGGTCGTCGGCCGGAAGCACGAACACCCGGTGATCCATCGCATCGACCGACGCGGCCGCGGGGGCGACGGCGTGGATCGCCGGGTCGCTAAGGTACGCGCGCACCAGACCGTCGACGCCGCGATCGAGGGTGGCCGAGAACAGCAGTCGCTGACCGCCGGCGGGGGTGCTGTCCAGAATGCGGGTCACCGAGGGCAGGAAGCCGAGGTCGGCCATGTAATCCGCCTCGTCGATGACGGTTACCTCGACGGCGCCTAGCGCGCAGGCCGAGCGCTCAAGCAGGTCGATCAGCCGTCCGGGGGTGGCGACGACGACGTCGACGCCGCGGGCTAGCTGGTCGATCTGGCGGCTGATGGAGGCGCCGCCGTAGATGGTCGCTACACGCAGGCCAACGCCATGAGCGAGCGTGGTGAGCACGGCGGCAACCTGGCCGGCGAGCTCGCGGGTGGGCACGAGCACGAGCCCGCGCGGCGCCCTGGCCTTTCGTGGCGGCACCGCGGTGGTGAGGCGGGCGAGCATGGGGAGACCGAACGCGAGCGTCTTGCCCGACCCGGTTTGCGCACGGCCAAGGACGTCGCGTCCGGCCAACGCGTCCGGCACGGCCGCAGCCTGGATGGGGAACGGCACCGCCACTCCCGCGCGGGCGAGCGCGGTCACTAGCGGCGCGGGGACGCCGAGGTCGGCGAACGTGGCAGCGGCCGGGACTGGCGCGTCAAGCGCAGCGGCCAGCGCGCGGCCCAGGTCGGACTGCTCGCGT
>WNGA01009601.1_pt1 | contig 20681 bp, 22 predicted proteins | sample 5400061 | NCBI WGS metagenome assembly WNGA01 (sample SAMN13153366, study PRJNA577476) | soil metagenome | isolation source: 100 cm soil or saprolite under grassland replicate 2 | place: USA:California | collected 2016-06-15
CGAAGACCCCCCGTTCGGGCCGGATGCCTTCCTCCCCCAGCGGTTCGGGCCCGCGCCCTAGTGCCGTCGTTCGTGTCCCACCTCGAGTGCTCCCGGTGCGGGCGCCGCTACGGCCACCTCGAGGTCCACAACCTGTGCGCGTGCGGAGGGCCACTGCTGGTGGAGTACGACCTGGACGCGATCGGGCGGACCGTCCGGCGGGAGGAGCTCTCCGGCCGCGTCGCGTCCATGTGGCGGTACCGGGAGCTGCTCCCGGTCGAGGACCTCGCGCGCATCGTGACCCTCGGCGAGGGACTCACGCCGATGCTCCGAATGGAGCGCCTGGGGCTGTGGGTGAAGGACGACGGGCTGAACCCCACCGGGACGTTCAAGGCCCGTGGCGCCAGCGCGGGGATGACGGCGGCCGTCGAGCGCGGCGTCCGCGAGGTCGCGCTTCCCACCGCCGGCAACGCGGGCGCGGCGTGGGCGGCCTACGGCGCCGCCGCCGGGATTGCCGTCCACGTGGCCATGCCGCGCGACGCGCCGGAGGTCGCCGGGAAGGAGTGCCTGGCCCACGGGGCGGACCTCACGCTGGTCGAGGGCCTGATCGGCGACGCCGCGGCGCTCGTCGCGGAGGGCGTCCGGGAGCGAGGGTGGTTCGACGCCGGAACGTTGCGAGAGCCGTACCGCATCGAGGGGAAGAAGACCCTGGGCCTCGAGATTGCCGAGCAGCTGGGGTGGGACCTTCCCGACGCGATCGTGTACCCCGCCGGCGGCGGCGTGGGGATCATCGGGATCTGGCGCGGCCTGGAGCAGCTCGCCGCGCTGGGATGGATCGAGGGGCCGCTCCCTCGCCTCGTCGTGGTCCAGGCCGAGGGTTGCGCGCCGATCGTCAAGGCCTTCCACGACGGCCGGGAAGAGTCCGAGCCCTGGCCGGACCCCCACACCATCGCCCCCGGCCTGTGCGTCCCGAAGGCCCTCGGTGACTTCCTGGTGCTGCGGGCCGTGAGGGAGACGGGCGGCACCTGCGTGGCGGTCGGCGATGACGAGATCCGGGGCGCCATGCGTGACCTGGCGAGCGCGGGGGTGCTGGCGTGCCCGGAGGGCGCGGCCACGCTCGCGGCCGTGACGCGCCTCCGCCGCCGCGGCGACCTGCCGCCGGACGACCGGATCGTGCTGGTCAACACGGGAACCGGCCTGGCCTACCCGGATCTGCTGTAGCCGGCTATCCGCGGTCGCGTCGCCGCCCCTCGACGAGCCGCCGGGCCGCGTCCACGAGCGTGGCGTTGTGGGGTGCGGCCGACCCGTCGGGCATCTCGAAGGTGTCCTCGAGCCCGATCCGCACGTCGTGCTCCCGGCCCACCGCGAAGCGCAGGACCGGCCACGTCGCGGCCTCCTGCCCGTGCGTCAGGAACGGGACGTGCTCCATCCGGGCCCGCCCCAGCCGGACGTCGATCGCGGTCGCCCTCCAGATGGCCGCCTCGGCGTCCGCCTCCTGCGGCTCGAGAAGGACCCGCAGGCACCGCGGCCCCAGGCGGCTCCACGCCAGGACGCGGGCGTCCGCCGTGGTCGTCAGGCCGGCCTCCACGCCGATCCCGCGTTCGAACAGCAGCTCGCACAGCTCCGCCGCGCCGGGCTCCGAGAAGTTCACCGACGCGAAGTCGGGCGGCTCCCGCCACCGGCGCACGAGGGCGAGCCGGCGCTCGGGGTCGGGCTCGATCCAGGCCCCGGTGGTGACCCCGACGGGCAGTCCCGGACACCGCTTCCGGATCGCCGCGATCGCGCCGCCGACGTCCCGGGGATCGAGCGACTCCAGCCCGTCGTCGCCCCGCGGGTGCACGTGGACGGCGCCCGCGCCCGCGGCCCTGGCCCGCTCCGCCTCGCGGGCCAGCTCGCCGGGCGCGATGGGGAGCGATGGGTGCGACCCGGGGTCCCGGTTCCCGTTCAGGCAGGCCTTGAGCAGCGTCGTCCGCGCCATCGCGGCCGGAGCCTAACGGCTGTGTCGAGAAAGAGTGACAAAACCGTCCCCACGCCTTGACCTCGCGGCACGCCACCCCGTAGGGTTCGCGTTGGAAGTCGCTGGGACCCTCGGGTTCCGGCGGCTTCCATTTATGGGGCCTTTTCGGCTACCCCTCGGGGCCCTCCGAGAGCCACCGGTCGGCCCGGTCCCGGCTGGAGAACCACCCCGTGGGGAAGTTCGCCGGGCCGTCGACGGCCGGCTCCCCGCTCGACTCCACCGTCCCGGGGACCCCCTCCGGCACGACGAACGCGAACTTGCGCACCCCCGCCGCGTTGTACCGGGGGATGATGTTGGCGTCTCGCCACTCGTTCACGCCCTCGCCCATCCGGTGCCGGAACTCCATCGAGTCGACGAGGAGGTTGGCGGGCCGGAACCGCTCGGCCTCGCCCGCGAACAGCTCGAGCGTCTCCCTGAACCCGTCGTCGCCCATGCCGGCCGTCGTGGCGAACCACCTCAACTCGAGCAACCCCCGGTCCTCGTAGTGAAGGATCGCGCCCCACTCGTTCCGGGCGACCTCCTCGGGCTCGTCCGGCATGGCGGCCTCCCTCGCTCTCGGAGCCACCAGCGTATACCAAAAGAGTGTTCGTATACCAAATCCGTACTCCGATCCCGAATATGGGTGCGGGGTCCTGGAGTTGTCCTCCGCCGCCCATACACTGGGGCGTCATGGCCCGTCGCACCTACGACCGCTTCTGCCCGCTGTCGCTGGCCCTGGAGGACGTCGGTGACCGGTGGACCCTCCACATCGTCTACACGCTCATGGCCGGGCCGAAGCGCTACGTCGACCTGAAGGCCTACCTGGCCGGCGCGGGATCCAACGTCCTGGGCGACCGCCTTCGCAGGCTCGCCGACGCGGGGATCGTGGCCCGCAGCGCCGGCCCCAGGCCGGGTAGCGAGACCACCTACCACCTCACGGAACGGGGCCTCGGCCTGGCGCCGGTCATCCAGGGCCTGGTGCGCTGGGGCCTGGCCTCGCTGACGATGACCGGCCCCACGAGCGACTCGCTCCCCGGGCGCGAGGTGTTCGATCAGGCCTGGGCGATCCCGGACCCGGGGCTGGTCGCCGACGAGGCCTATCAGTGGACCGTGGACGGAGTCACGTTCGGACTCGAGGTGTCGGGCCGCTCCATCACACGAACCCGTGGGCCGGCCCGCCGTCCCGCCGTGACGCTGGCCACCACGAGCGCCGTGCTCGACTCGGTCCTGTCGGGCGGACGCACGATGGCGGAGGCGGCCCGCGCCGGCGACATCAAGCTGCGTGGAAGGCGGGACGCGGTGAAGCGCATGTTCGTCGCCGTCGGGTTCCCGCCGCAACTCGTGGGGCTCTGAGGGGAGTCCTCCGCGTCCTTCCGGCTATCTCCGACGGATCGGGATTTCGGAGATCTGCCCGGATTCGACCTCGCCCTTCACGTCTTCCACGCGCGCAATGATGTCGGCCGGGACCGTGGGACTGACGGCGCCGAGCCCGACTGCCCCTTCGGCCAGGCCGAGTCGGAGCTCCACACCGGGAACGTCCCGGTTCACGATGGCCTCGATCGTTCGCAGGACCGCCTCGTCCTCGTGTTTGATCACGCTGGTCAGGACGAAGGGGCCCAGCGAGGCGTCCCCGCACGGCGCATCGAGGGCCTCTCCGGCGAACTCGTAGAGGAACCGGATCCCCGGGTTCGCCGCCTTCGCTCCGGCCCGGAACCCGCCGACGTAGGCGTCCGCCTGCTCGAGCGCCTGGTGGGCCAGGCCGCCGGACCGCACCATCGGCCCCCCTTCGATCACACCGATCAGCTGCGGTCCCCCTCGCTGCTCCAGCACGAGTGCGGCGAGGTTGCCGGCCAGGTATGCGGCTTCCTGGACCTGCAGCGTGACCGTCAGGACGTTGAGTGGCTCGCGCCCGGTCACCCCCTCCGGATCGTCGAGCGAGACGAACAGCGCGCGGGGGTGGAACGCCGCCAGGGTGGTGGTGGTGTCCTGCGGGTTGCCGAAGTCCGAGCCTCGAACCTGCAGCCCGATGACGACGTTGTAGCCGTCCCCGAGGAGGCGAGCCTCCGCGCTTTGCAGCCCGTCGTGCAGCTCCTGCTCGAGCGTCCCGAGCGTCCGGACCGCGACGGGGACCCCCAGGTCACTTCCGGCGTCCCGTGCCCCGGCACCTACCTCCTGGAGGAGGGGGGCTTCCGCGAACTCGCCGGGAATGCTGGCCACGACCGCGATCCGGAGCGGGCCAGCCGGGATCGGCACCGCGGGGATGGGCGGGTGGGGCCGCGTGACCGCCCGAATCCCAAGCGTGGCTCCGTAGCCCACGAGGCCGAGGGCAACCACGCACACGACGATCGTCCGAGCGAACTTTCGCCGAGCCCGGCGAAGCGCCTTCGGAGGCACGGCGGCCATCGCCCCGAGGCCCTCGGCCCGGAGGCGCAGGACCCGGCGAAGCCGCTCCTCGAGCTCGGTCGGGTGGTGATCCACCTAGATTCCCTCCCGCATCCCAACTCGCAGCGTCTGCATGCCCCGGGACAGCAGCGACCGCACGGTCCCCGGCCGGCACCGGAGGAGGTCCGCGATCTGATGCTCCGGGAGGTCCTCGTAGTACCGAAGGACGATGGCGGCCCGCTGCCGCTCCGGGAGCCTCTGGACTGCGCTCCACAGGTCCTGTTGCAGATCGATGTCCGGGCTGCCCGGCTCCGGAGCGCGTTCCCTGTGGCGGTCGAGGAAGGCCCGCTCCACGCGGCGGCGCCGGAAGTGCATCCTCGACAGGTTCACGACCATCTGGCGGAGGTACGCGGGGAAGGCGTCGCTCCGCCGGAGGTGGACCAGGCGTCCCACCAACCGCGCGAACGCTTCCTGGACGAGGTCCTCGGCGAGCGCGCGGTCACCGGTGAGCAGGTAGGCCAGCCGGAGGGCGTCGGGGGCGTGCCGCACGTACAGCTCGGCAAGGCGCCCTCGATCGATGTCCACCCCAGCGGCCTCGGCCGCCATGATCGGGGCATGGGCGCCCAGAAATCAACGGCCTCCCCGGCATCTCAGGACGTGAAGGTGAGGGTCGCCAGGATCCGGTCGAACAGGGCCCGGTCGGCGTCCTCGGTGCCGGGGTCGTCCCGAAGCACGATGTAGAAGCCCGAATCCCCGTGGACCACCATGGCCCACAGCTGGAAGATGCTGCCGGCCAGGGGGTACGTGACGAGGCGCGCCGGCTCGCCCCCCACCTGGATCGTTTGGGGGGACCCCGATGCCTGGTAGCCACTGATGGAGTGGACCCGCTCCGTGGTCGCACCGACCCAGGCGGCGACCGACGTCCCGCCGGCCACCGGCTGAGCCCCGACCGCGATGACAGGGCCGGTCCCCTTGGCGACAAACCGGTCCAGCGCCGGGTTGGGACCCTCGGCGGGGAGATCCACCTCGCTCATCGACCGCTGAGCCGGCTCCACCGAGTACCCGGCCGGATAGCCGATCGAGTACGGATACACCGCGGACGTGTACGTCGTGAGCTTCACCGGTGGGGTCGACGTGGCGGCCCTCCCTCCCCCGCAGGAGGCCGTGATCAAGGCCACCACGATGAGCCGGGTGGCCCAGATGCTCCAGCGAGTGCTCATTTCATGCTCCTTCCCACGCGGCGGGCGCATCGCCATGCTCAGGAGATGCGTGAGAGGCGAAAACCGCTGCACCCGGCGGAACAATCAGAATTGCGGTCGTGGACTCATCCGACCGGGCGATCCGGGATCAAACCGAACGGTGGCTTCGAGCTCATGGATTGCCCCATCTCATCGCCGGCTACAGCGCGTCCCGGGACGTGTTCACGCGTGCCCTGCCGGCGCTGACCGTCGTCTTCGTCTTCGAGCTGTTCGGCGCGCTCAACCTGGCGTGGGCATGGTGGGCGAACCTCCTGGCGGTCGCGGGCGGGTTGGCCATCCTGCTGGGCGGGTGGGCCGGGACGAACGCCATCCGGGGCCGCCGGGCCCTGTCCCGCCCCGACCGGGTGGCCGCGCCGGAGCTCGCGGCCTTCGTGCTGCTTCCGGCCATCCTGCCCCTGGCGTTCGGCGGCCAGATCAGGTCGGCGACCGTCACCGCCGGGGCCAACGTGGGGCTCCTCGCCGCCATCTACCTGGGAACGAGCTACGCGGTCGTTCCCATGACCCGGTGGGCCGCGGTCCGGTTGCTGAAGCAGCTGGGGAACGTGGCGGACCTGGTCGTGCGGTCGTTCCCCCTCCTGCTGCTGTTCATCACCTTCCTGTTCCTCCAGACGGAGGTGTGGCAGGTGGCCGCCGAGCTCCACGGCGTGTGGTTCGGCATCCTCATCGGCTCGTTCGTGGTGTTCGGTGTGCTGTTCGTCCTCTTCCGTCTCCCCCGGGAGATCGGTGCGCTGGCCACCTTCGGGTCGTGGGACGAGGTCTCGGCGCTCGTCTCCGGGACGCCGGTGGAGGCCTGGTCCGGCCATCGCTCGGACTCGCCGGCGACGGTGCCGGCGCTGGGCCGGCGGCAGTGGGGCAACGTCGGGCTGGTCGTGCTGTTCGGCCAGGGCCTCCAGGTCCTCCTGGTCAGCGTCCTGACGTGGGCGCTGCTGGTCGGGTTGGGGATGGTGCTCCTCTCGCCGTCCCTGGTCGCCCAGTGGGCGGCACACCAGCCCCACGTGCTGGCGACCGCGGACCTGTGGGGGCGCTCACTCGTGGTGTCCGAGGAGCTGCTGCGCGTCTCGGCCTTCCTGGCCAGCGTGGCGGGCCTCTACTTCACCGTCACCGCCCTGACCGACCAGACCTACCGGGCCGAGTTCTACGACGAGGTCGTGGCGGACGTGCGCCGGGCGCTGGCGGTGCGCGCCGTGTACCTCACGACCATCGGTTCCGGTCGCCCCGCAGGCTAGGGCGAGGGCGAGGGCATCGATCAGCTCAGGGACGACAGCACAGCTCGAGCCCTGGCCGCGCTCACCACGTTCCCCTTGCGCTCGTACAGCGAGAGGGCCTCACGCGCGGCCTCGTCCGCCTCGTCCCTCCGGCCCTGCCGTCCGAGGACCTCGGCCAGCGTGAGGAGGCTGTCGCCGTGCATGTCCAGCAAGTCGGTCCCCGCGGCGACCTCGACGGCCTCCCGGGCCAAGCGCTCCGCCTCCGTCCCCTCCCCGCGGGCGGCCAGGACCTTGGCCCGCACTCTCCGCCACGTCACCTGGGTGATGAAATCGTCGCTCGCACCGGCCTCTTCGCTGACCAACGTGTAGCGCTCGGCCTCCTCCGCTCGCCCTCGCCTGTAGAGCGCCTCGGCCAGGTTCGCGGCCACCGTGGACAGGTAGCTCTTCTCCTGCATGCGCTCGAGGATCTCGAGGCCCTCCCTGAGGATTCGCTCCCCCTCCCCCCAGTCGCCTGCCAGTGACAGGACGTCCCACGCGCAGTTCGCGCTGGTCGCATACCGGAGCTCCTGGCCGAGCTCCCGAAGCATCTCGCGCCACCCGGCCACGATCCTCCGCGCCTCATCGAACTCTCCGAGTCGGGCCCGAAGGTGGCCCAGGACGTGGTAGGCGAACTCCCGGATGGCCATGTTGCCGGGCATCTGCTCCAGGATCTCCTCCGCCCGGTGGATCCCCTCCTTCACGGGGACCGGTCCGATGGCGAGGGGTCCGCCGCTCTCCGTGATGATGTTGATCTCCGCCGCCTTGTCACCGGCTCGCCGAGCATGCTCGAGCGCGCGCTCCAGGGCCCGGCCCCGCTCTCCGGCCTCGCCACGCATCCAGTGGCGCTGCGAGATCAGCTGCCAGGCCCTGGACACGCAGGAACGAGAGTCCGATCCGGGCCAGCCACTCGACGTGGCCATCCCCTACCTCCTCGGCCCGACGGCGGGCTTCGTCGAGCAGCTCACCGGCTCGGCCCAGCTCACCCGCATCCGAGAGCGCACCGGCCAGGTCCACCAGAAGCGGCCGGCGAGCCGATTCCTCGTCCGGAAGGAGCCGGGCGGCCCGCGCCAGCAGGTTGACCGCGGCCGAGGCGTCCTTGCCCGCCATCGCGGCCCGGCCGGCGTGGGCCAGCCAGCCGGAGGCGGCCCGTGCCAGGTCCCGAGCCCGCTCGCCCGGCGGTCCCAGCTCGACGCGAAGGAGGTATGCCTGCTCGAGGTGATAGCCGAGGATGGCGGCATATTCGTCGGTTCGGCCGCCCACGCGATCCTCCAGCCAGGCCGCGAAGCGCTCGTGCAGCTCCGCCCGGAGGCTCTTGGGGGCCGACTCGTAGGCCGCGTCGCGGACCAGGATGTGTCGGAAGCGGAACGCGTCGTCGCCGGCGAACGACGACGGGTCCGGCTGGATCAGCTCCTTGCGAACGAGCGACTGGAGGTCGCGGCCGACCCGACCGCGCTCCGGTTCTGGAGCCAGCGCGGACACGGCCCCCCACCAGAACACCCTGCCGACGATCGACGCCCGCTGGAGGAGGGAGCGTTCCTCGTCCTGCAACCGGTCGAGGCGGGCCGCCAGGAGGGCCTGGATGGTGGGAGGCGTCGACAGCGTCGACAGGTCCCCGGTGGGGACCCACCGCCCGTCGTCCCGTCGCAGCAGGCCCTCGTCGATGAGCATGCGCAGCATCTCCTCGACGAACAGGGGGTTGCCCTCGGCCGAGTGCACGATCCGGTCGCGCAGGGTGTCCGGGAGCTCGGCCCGCCCCAGGAGGTTGTCCATCAGCAGGACCTGCTGCTCTTCGGCCAGTGGCTCCAGGGAGACCACCTCGGCGTTCGGTCCGGCCGTCCCCCAGCCCGGTCGGGCCTCCAGCAGGTCGGGACGGGCCAGGCACAGGAGGAGGAGGGGCACCCGGCTGAACCCGGCCACGTATTCGATGAGGTCGAGCAGGGTCGGCTCGGCCCAGTGGATGTCGTCGAACATGACCACGAGGGGGCGCTTGGAGGCCAGCGCCTCGAGCAGCCGGCGCACCCCCCAGAACGTTTCCTGGATGGCGCCCGCGGCCTCCCCGGCGCCGAGCGCCGAGGCGACCCGCCGGGCGATGAGGGCGGACTCGCCGTCGTCGCCCGCCGGCAGGAGCCGCTCGATCGCCGCCACGACCTCCTCCGGAGCCGCGGCTTCCCCGACACCCGTGGCCTCTCGGACGATCTCCCGGACCGGCCAGAACGTGATGCCCTCGCCGTAGGGAAGACACCGGCCCCGGAGCAGCACGGCGCGATCGCCGAGCGAGGCGATCAGCTCGTGGGCCAGGCGCGACTTGCCCGCTCCCGCCGACCCCAGGACCGTGACCAGGCGGCAGGCCCGCTCCCGGAGGGCGCGCTCGAACGACTCCACGAGCGCGCCCAGCTCCCGGTCCCGACCGACCATCGGGGAATCCAGGCGTCGAGCCACCCCGGGGGCGTGGGGGACGACGTGGAGCAGGCGGCGGGCGGGAACGGCCTCGGCCTTCCCCTTCAGGGCGAGCGGGGGAACGGGCTCCGCGACCACCGCGTCACGGACCAGGCGGAAGGTCTCCTCCCCGATCAGGACCTCGCCGGGCCCGGCAGCCTGCTCCAGCCGGGCGGCCACGTTGACGGCGTCCCCGGTCACCAGGGTCTGGCCCGCGCTCGGGTCGCCGGCCACCACCTCGCCCGTGTTCACGCCCGTGCGGCACGCCAGGCGCACTCCCCAGTCCCTGTCGAGCTCCTCGTTGAGGGTTTCCAGCGAGGCCTGCACCTCGTTCGCCGCGCGGACGGCCCGCAGGGCGTCATCCTCGTGGAGCTCCGGGATGCCGAAGACGGCCATCACGGCGTCGCCGATGAACTTCTCCACCGTCCCGCCGTGGCGTTCCAGCACGCTCCGGACCTCGGAGAAGTATCGGGACATGACCCGGCGGACCGACTCGGGATCAGAGCGCTCCCCCAACGCCGTGGACCCCACGAGGTCGGAGAAGATCACCGTGACCGTCTTGCGGACCTCTGCCGCGTCGGCCGGCGACAGCGGGTGTCCGCAGAACCCGCACAGCCGGAACCCTTCGGGGGTGTCCCGTCCACAGCTCGGGCAGACCGGCATGATCGACAGATAGCGTAGGCGTCCGAGCGCCGCGGGAGGAAGGGACGATTCCCGAGGCAAGTGATCGCATCCGAGGCGGGAGGTCGATCAGGCCTCGATCCACCGCAGGTAGCGCTGTGCCGAGCGTTCCACCGCCTCCTTCGCCCCCGAGGCCACCACGCTGTCCCACCAGCCGCCGTAGATGCGGTCGAACGCCAGAGGACGCACGGCCGCGACGACCCGTTCGATCTCCGCACGCGGCAGCGGGATGAGGTTCGGATAGCTCCGCATGACGCTGACGAACCGGCGGTCCTGCACCACCGCGATCGAGTCGCCGGTCAGCAGGGCGCCGCGCCCGCCCGCCCCGGCCGGCCAGTGCAGCACGGCGCTTCCCTCGAAGTGGCCGCCGCACTGCACGGCGCTCACGCCGGGCACGATCTCCACGGACCCCTCCCACGGGACCACCGCGTCGTCCGGGCGCATGACCCACTCGAGGTCCGCCCGGGGAATGTGGATGGGAGCGCCGCCGAAGGCCCGGCTCCACTCCACCACGCAGCCGTAGAAGTGCGGGTGCGACATGGCGATCCCGGCGATGCCGCCCAGGTCGGCGACCCGCGACACGGACGCGTCGTCGATCAGCCCGACGCAGTCCCACAGCACGTTCCCGCCGGGCGCCTGCACGAGCAGCGCCCGCTGCCCGATCCCCAGCCTGGGCTCGATGCCGATGCCGACGAGCCCGGGCTCGTGTTCGCTGATCTCGGTCCGGAAGCCCTCCTCGCGCAGCGCCGCCACCGTGGTCCATCGCTGCCCGGACCACCCGACGTACTGGCGCTCGTCCTCGCAGATGGCGCAGCGCTCCGGCGGCCCCTCGCTCTCGGCGTGCTGCACCGCGCACGTCCGGCACGTGTAACAGTCCACGACGTCCATGAAACTAGCGGACATGGCTTTGGTCCGGGTCGCGGTGGTCGGGCACGTCGAGTGGCTGCACTTCGCGCGGGTCGAGGCCGTGCCCAGGCCCGGCCAGATCGTCCACGCCGACGAGTGGTGGGAGGAACCCGCCGGCGGCGGCGCGGTGGCCGCGGTGCAGCTGAAGAAGCTCGCCGGCGAGGCCGCCTTCTACACGGCCCTCGGCGACGACGACCTCGGCCACCGCGCGGACCGCGAGCTCCGGGAGGACCACGGGGTCCGCGTGGAGGCCGTGTTCCGCCCCGTGGCCCAGCGCCGCGCGTTCACGTTCCTGGACCGGGCGGGCGAGCGGACCATCACCGTCATGGGAGCCCGCCTCGGGCCGGCCGGCGCCGACGGCCTCCCCTGGGAGGAGATGGCCGAGACCGACGGCGTCTACTTCACGGCGGGCGACGCGGAGGCCCTGCGGGCGGCGCGCCAGGCGAAGGCTGTGGTGGCCACCTCGCGGGTCATGTCGCTGCTGGCGGACGCCGGGGTCCATCTCGACGCGGTGGTGGGGAGCGCGAAGGACGAGAACGAGCGGTACCGGCCCATCGAGCCGGCGCCGGCCTTCGTGGTGCGCACGGCGGGGCCCGACGGCGGCACGTACGAGACGGCCGGCGGCCGGTCCGGGAAATGGTCCGCCGCCCCCCTTCCCGGCCCGGTCGTCGACGCCTACGGGTGCGGCGACAGCTTCGCGGCGGGGCTCACGTTCGGGCTGGCCTCGGGGCTGGACATCGACGGCGCGCTGGAGCTGGCCGCGCGGTGCGGCGCGTATTGCCTCACCGGCAAGGGCCCGTACGGCAACCAGCTCACGCTGGCCTGAGACCCCCGCCATCCGCAGCGCTTTCACCGTGCAGCCGGAGAAGGAGCCCACCGGCGTGAACTCCGCGCCGGCATCGTGGTTCAAGCTCCCGGCCGGCGCTCGGCCGCCTTGCCCGCGCGGCCGGGCGGGGCTTCTTCCTGGTGGGCCGGGGACGAGCCCCGGCCTGCGGGGAGGGGCCGGGCCGGGGACGAGCCCCGGCCTACGAGCCGCCCGCGAGCGCGATGGCGCGCTCCAGGCTCACCTGCATGACCTGCTCGATCGCCTCGAAGGCCTGGGCGAACACCGCGACCTGCTCCGGGGTTCCCCGGGGCCGCATGCGGAAGGACACGCGTGTCCGGTCGTCCCGGGGCGTGAGCTCCATGGTCACGTCCATCTCGCCCATGGGCGACCGGGTGACCTCGCTGTAGTAGCGGTACGGCTTCCAGTCCACGATCTCCTCGTCGGCCTCCATGCCGCCGTGGAAGCAGTGGTTGGTGGTGCCGACGCCTCGCCGGCCGCCCTCCACCTGCTCCGTCACCCGCTCCACGCCGAGCTGCCACTGGGGCCGCCGGGTGGGCGAGGTCATGAGCTCCCACACCAGCGCGGGCGGCGCCGGGACCTCGCCGGTCACCTCCACGGCCGCTTCCTCCGGCGTGAGGAACACCGCGCCGCGGTCCTCCTCCTCGCGCCACCGGGCCTCCAGGTCGAGCACCGCGCCCTCGATCTCGCCGACGTCGTCGAAGCTCTCGTCATGCGCCTTCATGCCGACCTCGTCCGGATCGAGGCCGAACGTGTCCAGGCAGGCTCGGGTGAGGAGCGCGTAGCCGCGCAGGCCGGTCCGCTCGGTCACGTGGTTCTTCAGCAGCCGGTGGGCCGTGACCACCTCCGGACCGATCAGCTCGCGGCTTCCGGCCACCTCGTGCGCGATGTACCGGCCGTGATGGACGACGAACTTCAGCGACAGGTCGGGGATGCGGATGCACGCGTTGCAGGCGCACGTCGTGAGGTGCGCGATGTTGCGCTGACGGCGCATGAACGCGAAGTAGCAGGCGTCGACGGCGTTCAGCAGGCTGGAGCCGTCCCGGCCGTCGGCCGAGCTCTCCGGCGCGTGGCAGAACACGGCGTCGCCCTCCAGCTTCGCCAGCTCGAACGCGCCGCGGAGCTCGCCGACGACCGTTCCGAGCAGGTCGGCCAGGATGTCGTGGGCGTGCTCGAGCTCGACACCGGACAGGTACGCGGTGTACCCGCTGATGTCGGCGAGGAGCAGACAGCCTCGTTGGACGCCGGGCATGGCAGCGCGAATGGTACGACTCCGGTCACTCCCCGGGGAGGGCCATCGCGGTACCCTCCCCGTTCGTAGTCCCTCCATGCGGGATAGCATCGGAGCAGTCGTCTCTCGGGGGTTCACTTCCATGCGTCAGCGCGTTTCGGTCTTCGCCCTGTCCGTGCTCACGGCCAGCGTGGCCCTGGCGGCCACGCCGTCGCCCGCCCACGCCGCCTTCGTCGGCAAGAACGGCTTCGTGCTGTTCTCGGCCCTGGCGAAGACGGGCTCGATCCAGGTGTACCGCACGGGCGACAACGGACTCGTGAACGTGACGGGCACGAACAACACGAGCTCGATCCAGAAGCACGCGAACTACTCCCCCGCCTATTCACCGGAGCAGGGCGCCCACGTCGCGTTCGTCAGCGCGGCCCGGACCGGCAAGCGCCTGGGCCCCGGAGACATCTGGATCATGAGCCCGTTCCCCGACCTCCCGGACACCCAGCTCACGAACCTCACCCACAACTCGCCGGCCGACGACGAGGACCCGGCCTGGGACTACACGGGCGGCCACGTCGCGTACTCGAGCGCACCGACGAAGGGCGCGGCGGCCGACATCTGGAAGGTCACCTGGACCGGCCGGCTGAACGAGGACCTCACGCCGGCCACGGCCGCGAACGACATCGAGCCCGCCTGGTCGCCCCGGACCCACCTCATCGCGTTCGTCAGCAACCGGACCGACGCCGCCGGGAACACGACCGGGCCCACGTACGGCATCTGGACCGTGGACTCCGGCGACGGCACGATCATGAACCAGCTCACCACCGACGGGCAGCGGCCCAACTGGAGCCCGGACGGGGACCAGATCACGTTCGTCCGGGGCGGGGACATCTGGGTGATGGACGCCGACGGCTCCAACCAGAAGCAGCTCACCCACCACAAGGGAAGCGCCCTGCACGCCAACCCCGCGTTCACGCCGGACGGGAAGAAGATCGTGTTCCAGGTCGGCGGCGGGGACGTCCCCGCGAAGGGGTCGGCGCTCATGACCATGAACGCGAACGGGACGCACCAGAAGCCCCTGCTGCCGCTGAAGCAGTTCACGGGCCAGTCCGAGCCCGAGATCCGGCCGACGTGCACCGTCCTGCCGCACAAGGTCAACGGGAAGTGGGTGATCACCGGCACGCCGAAGGCCGACCTGATCTGCTTCGAGAAGTTCGACACGACGATCGACGGGGGCGGGGGTGACGACTCCATCTACGGGGGCCGGGGGAACAACGTCGTCGACGCCGGGCCCGGGAACGACATCGTGCTCGGGGGGCCGGGCAACGACGTGCTCGCGGGCGGGGATGGCGACGACTACCTCGAGGCCGACGCCGGCCGCAACTCGATGGACGGCGGGGCGGGGTTCGACCAGTGCAACGGCAGCTCCAGCGACACGTTCGCCAACTGCGAGATCACGCGGGGACAACGCCACCAGCAGCGCTGACCCATCGCGCCGCCGGGTCGCCGACTCTTACGGCCCCTGCGTCCAAAGGGCGTCGAGGGCTCTCTGGACCGCGTATGCTTGCGGAGCTCCGACCCCACACCACGAGACACCGAGACGGGGAACCATCGCCGGAGCCCCCGATCCGGCGGGAGCCAGCCCATGAGCGGCCGTCATTCATCGCCCGTCCCGTGGAGGGAAAGCAGGTCGGGGAAGCTGCACCTGTATCCGGCCCACCGGGTCTGCGAGCGGAACCTGTGCCTGACCGTCCTCTCCATCTACAACGCGTCGGAGTACTGCTCCGTGCACGAGCCGTGGACCCGGGCCACCGGCTCGATGCCCCGCCGCTGAACTCCGGCGCCTCAGATCCCGGCGATACGCGTTTTCCCTGGTAGGCTGATTGCACGGACGGCGACGATGTCGTCCAGTGAGGCTTCGCTTCCGGTTCCTCCTTCTGGCGGTTCGGGTTTCGGATCCTCCCGGACCGCCGACTCCCGTAGGAGTCGCAGAAGGAGTTGCACATGCCCCAAGAGTCCTTCCTGGACCTGGGCGTCCCGCAGACCGTGATCGACGCCCTCGAGCGTCGCGGCATCCGCGAGCCGTTCCCCATCCAGACCCTCGTGATCCGTGACGCCATGGCCGGCCACGACGTCCTGGCCCAGTCCCAGACCGGATCGGGCAAGACGCTGGCGTTCGCCGTTCCCATCGTGGAGCGGGTGCGCCAGGGTTCCGGCGAGAAGCCGTCGGCACTCGTCCTGGTCCCCACACGCGAGCTGGCGACGCAGGTCGCCGGCGAGTTCTTCGACGTCGCTGCGGCGAGAGGCCTCCGCGTGGCCACCGCCTACGGCGGCGTCGGCCTCACCGAGCAGGCCCGCCGCGCCGCCCGCGCCGACATCCTCATCGCCACGCCCGGCCGGCTGGAGGACCTCGCCCAGCGCCGGCTGGTGAAGCTGGGTTCGGTACGGATCCTCGTCCTGGACGAGGCCGACCGGATGCTGGACATGGGGTTCCAGCCCCAGGTCGAGCGCATCGTCCGGCGCATCCCGGCCGAGCGCCAGACCATGCTGTTCTCGGCCACCCTCGACGGCGCGACCGGAAGGCTGGCGGCAGGGCTCACTCGTTCGCCGCAGCGCTACGAGGTGACGGCGACGCGCCCGACCGTCGAGGAGGCGGACCACCGCTTCGTCCCGGTCACCCCGGACGGGAAGGTCCGGGCCCTGGCCGACCTGCTGAAGACGGAACCGGGTCCCACACTGGTGTTCGTCCGGACCAAGCGCGGCGCGGACCGCCTGGTCCGCAAGCTCGCGGACCAGGGCGTGACCGCCGCGGCCATGCACGGCGACATGCGCCAGAGCGCGCGCGAGCAGGCCGTGCGGCGGTTCGAGTCGAGGAAGGTGCTCACGCTCGTGGCGACCGACGTCGCCGCGCGGGGGCTCGACCTCGACAGCATCACGCACGTGGTGAACTTCGATCCGCCGGACGACCACACCGGCTACGTGCACCGCGTGGGCCGCACGGCCCGGGCGGGCAAGAGCGGCACCGGCGTGACGTTCGTGCTGCCCGAGCAGCGCAGCGACGTCAGCCGGATCGCCTCCCGCCTCGAGCTGGAGCAGGAGTTCCAGGCCGAGGGTATGAAGATCGCACCGCCCCGTCTGGTGTATACGTCCAGGCGAGGCCGGCGGTCGCTCCTGGCGGGACGGTCCGGCCGAAGGTTCTGAGGTCGTTCGTCGAGGGGAGGTCGGAAGCGGTGGACGCCTACATCCTCATCCAGACGGAGGTCGGCAGGGGCGCCGCCGTGGCGCGAGACGTGGCCGCGGTCCAGGGGGTCAGCTTCGCCGACGTGATCGCGGGCCCGTACGACGTGATCGTGCGGGCGCGGACCCGTTCCATCGACGAGCTCGGCAGGCTCGTGGTGGCGAAGCTCCAGGCGATCGAAGGGGTCACCCGGACCCTGACCTGCCCCATCATCCACGTCTAGCGGATCGGGTCGGCCCCCGGGGGTGAGGGTGCGGCCCCCGGAGGGGGGAGAGGGGTCGGGGGCCGCACCTTCGGCCTCGTTTCATGAGGTGCCCCCATTCAAGCGGCCGAACCTGAAGGTTTCCTGTGCGTTGCCGTACAGGCGCCTCGGACCTCGCCGCCCCCGCGCCTTTCTCGGAACGGCCTCCGGGCCGTGTTCCGATAGAGTGGCCGGGCGATGACCGAGACCGAGATCCCCGATCCCGACCGGGCCGAGGACGAGCTCGAGGAAGAGGAGGAGCAGGTGCTCCCCCGAGCGTCCTCGAACCCGGAGGTCCCCGAGGCCGACGCGCAGGAGCAGGCCCAGCCGCTCCGCCGCGGATCCGACGAGCGCCCGTCGACGGGCCCCGAGGTGCCCGAGGCCGACGCCCAGGAGCAGGCCCGCGCGGCCTGGGACGAGGACGACGACGACCACCGGTAACCCCGCCGAGCCCTGAAAGCGGCCCCGGTTCCCAGAATCATCGCTCGCACTGCTTCAGCGGGCTCCTTTGGATGTCGATACCCGGACCGACAGTCGAAGGCCCCAATGGGGCAAGGCGTGCGTGGCCCGGCGCCGGTTTCAGGGGAGGTTTTGGAACATGAAGAGATTGATCGTGGCAGCACTTCTTGCCGTGATGGGAGTGCTGGCCTCCGGCGCGCCCGGCCACCACTACCACCACTACGGCCCCCCGCCGAAGGCCAAGGCCGACATGTACGCCCCGCAGGACATGTACACGGCGCCGGCGGACATGTACGGCGCCCCGCACGACATGTACTGATCCCGTCCTGTCCCCCAACCCCCCAAACCCGAAGCCGTGAAGCCTTCCCCGTTCAGGAGCCAGCGCAGGCTGCGAAAGGAGCTCGAGGAGGAGCTGGCGCTCCGCCGCCACCTCCTGGAGATCGGGGACCGGCTGGGTGCGGCTTCCGCTTCCGCCTCCAGCGACATCTTCCCCCTCCTCTCCGAGCGCCTGTCCTCGGTCGTCCCGATCAAGTCCCTCACCATCTTCATGGCCGACCAGGAGACCCGACGGATCCACGCCGTCTACCACTCCGAGCCCGAGGTGGAGAGCAGGATCCTGGCCCATGACTTCCCCTTCGGCGACGGGGCCACGGGACGCGCCGTCGAGGTCGGGGAGAGCGTCATCGCGAACGAGCAGGTCGGCACCGGCGTGGCCAAGTACATCCCCGGGACCCCCCGGATTCCCGAGCATCTCCTCGTCGTCCCGGTGAAGGTGGAGGAGCAGGTGAAGGTGGCCCTGACGCTGCGCCGGAACGCCACGGACGCGCCGTTCCTGCCCGAGGACGCCCGGCGGGCGGAGCTGTTCGGCCAGCACCTGGGGTCGGCCTTCCTGCTCAGGGAGCTGGCCGAGAAGCGGGCCCTGCTGGCCCGGCAGGTGGAGCAGCTCGAGGGCCTGAACCGCCTGAAGGACGAGTTCGTGGCCGGCGTGTCGCACGAGCTGCGGACGCCGCTCACCGCCATCATCGGCAACGTGGACACGCTCGCGCGCCGGGGTGACCGGATGTCGGAGAAGGAACGCCAGCACTTCCTGGGAAGCTCGGAGCGCCAGGCCAAGCGGCTGGCGGAGCTGCTGGAGAACCTGCTTGCCGAGTCCCGGCTCCTCGTCGGCGACCCCGACATCGTCCCCGGGCTCGTGGAGGTGGGCCCCTTCCTGGAGGAGGTCGCCGAGACCCTCCGATCCCGCGCCCAGGAACGCGTGGTCGAGACGGGATGCGAGAGTGAAGGCTCGCTCGCGCTGGTCACCGACCGGACCCTGCTGTACCGGGTCCTGTTCAACCTGGGTGACAACGCCCTGAAGTACTCCGACGGCCCCGTGTCGCTGACGGCTCGCGCGGAGGGCGACGGCGTCTGCATCGAGGTGTCGGACCGAGGCGAGGGGATCCCTCCGGAGCACCTGGCCACCATCTTCGAGCAGTTCCGGCAGCTCGAAGCGGCCAGCGGCCAGCGTGGAGGCGGCGTCGGACTGGGGCTGCACCTGTCGGCCCGGGTGGCCGAGGCTCTCGGCGGCCGCATCCGCGTGGCCAGCGAACCCGGCCGGGGATCCACGTTCTCCCTGTGGCTGCCGAAGGAGCCGGTCGTCAAGGTGGAAGGCCCGGGCGGCTCGGCGCGCGGCGCGCGGCCGGAGCCCGCTCCGGCCGAAGGGTCGGGAGGAACCCCGGCGCACGCCGGGGCAGCGCAGCACCGCTGAGCGCCCCGCGCATCGGCTGGGGCGCGCCAACCCCTACGATGTCAGCCGCGATGGGTTCACCCGTGCAGGTCCTCGTGTGGAGCGACTACATCTGACCGTTCTGCTACGTCGGCCTGGAGCGGGCCGCGTGGCTGGAGCGCCGGTACGGCGCCCGGGTGGAGTGGTACCCCTTCGACCTGCACCCCGAGTACCCACCCGAGGGCGTCCCGCGGACGCGCCACTCCGAGCGGACCAGGCAGATGATCGAGGAGGCCGGGTTCACGTACGCGCCGCCTCCGGACCGGATCTCGAACTCGCGCGGGGCGCTCCAGCTGGCCGAGCTCGCCCGGGAAGAGGGGAAGCACGACGAGGCGCACCGGGCGCTGTTCCAGGCGTACTGGAGCGAGGGCCGCGACATCGGCGACCTGGACGTGCTGCGCGACGTGGCGACCGCGGTGGGCCTCGACGTGGAGAAGGCGCTGGCGGCGGTCCGCGAAGAGCGGTTCCTGGACCGCATCCTCGGCTCGACGGGCGTGGCCGTAGAGTCCGGCGTCGACGGCGTCCCGGCCTGGGTCCTCGACGGCAAGTTCCTCCTCCCCGGCGCCCAACCCCACGAGGTCTTCGACCGCGCCATGGCCCACCTGGGCCACGAGCCCGTGGCAGCCGGCGACTGACCCGCCTCTTCAGCCCGAGGGGATCACGCCGATCTGCTGGAGGAGGTCGAGGAGGTCGTCGCTCAGCCAGTACTCCCGGATCAGCCCGCCCTCGGCCCGCCAGATGTCGTTGCCGTGGAAGCTCACGCGAGTGCCCGGCGGCGCGGTGCTGCCCGGGATGCCGCCCTGATAGGCGCCCTCGGCGACCCATCGGCCCGCAACCGTGTTCCCGTCCACGATCGGCCTTGATCTCCTCCGCCAGCGCGAGGTCGCCGTTCCACAGCTCGATCCAGCGGTCCCACAGCGCCCTCATGCGGCCCCTCCTCCCCGGCGAGCCCGGCGCCCGAACCGCGACCGATCGTAGGGGCTCGGTTGCCGTCACCTCAAACCGGCCCGGACCCCCAGGGAAGGGTCACGCCGCCGCTCTGCTCGCTGGCTCCCCCAGGCTCTCGGCGACCTCGCCGCCTCCGGGGCGTGCCAGCGCCCAATCCAGGGCCAGCGCGACGGCGAGGAGCGCCTCGACGGACTTGTCCACGATCGCGAGCGTGTCGAGATAGAAGCCGGTCACGACGAAGTAGGCCACGATCGAGGCCACCGTCGTCGCAAGCAGACCCACCCGCGCCAGCCAGCGGACCCGACCCAGGAACCGAAGCGGCGCGTACAGCGCGGCGAGCGCCCCGAGGAAGCCGAGTGCGGCGAGCAGGAACAGCCCCCGAAGCTGCGGCTGGGGCGAGCTGGGAGACACCGCCAGGTACAGGTGGACGCCCGCCGTGAACAGGGCGGCGAGGACGATCAGCGAACCGAGGAGTCCGATCCGCGGAGAGCGTGTCGCGTGACGCATGGATGGCACCTCCATGCGGGGAAAGCGGCGCTACCAGGTCTACGTCCGGCCCCGGCCGAGGGATTCGAGACGGTGCGAGGCCTCCGGTGACGTCAATCCGGCACCTCCCACCGCCCGTAGAACTCCCGAAGGTTTCCGCCCGCGGGTTGGTGGAGAGGAAGACGATCGTGAATCGATCGGCGCTTGCTCGGGTGATGTGCGTCGTCGGTCTCGTCGCCGGCATGGTGATCACCGGACCCTCCGCGACCGCCGGGTTCCCGGGGACGAACGGGAAGATCGCCTTCGTCAGCGAACGGGACGGGAACCTCGAGATCTACTCGATGAACTCCGACGGCTCCGCGCAGACGAACCTGACGAAGAACGCCGCCCGGGACTTCCAGCCGGCCTGGGCGCCCGACGGCTCGAAGGTCGCGTTCACGAGCGACCGGTCCTCCGGCAACTGGGACATCTGGGTCGTGAACGCCGACGGGACCGGCGTCATCCGGCTGACCACCGACCCCGCGCTCGACTACAACCCGACGTGGTCGGCCGACGGCACGAAGATCGCCTGGAACAGCGGCCGCAACGGTACCCA
>WNGA01006746.1_pt1 | contig 20673 bp, 22 predicted proteins | sample 5400061 | NCBI WGS metagenome assembly WNGA01 (sample SAMN13153366, study PRJNA577476) | soil metagenome | isolation source: 100 cm soil or saprolite under grassland replicate 2 | place: USA:California | collected 2016-06-15
TGTTGGAGCAGTGGAGTCATGGAGTGATGCTGGAACAAGCAGTACTCCAACTCTCAAAAACTCCATCACTCCGTTAGAATCTTATGAGTGAAATACTGAACAAGACGATTGTGCTGGTGCTGAACCGCAACTGGCAGGCCATCCACGTGCGCACGCCGCAGGAGGCGTTCTGCATGATGGCAACCAACGTGGCCACAGCGCTGGAGATTGACGGTAACGAACACATCCGTCCGGTGACCTGGGACGAGTGGATCACGCTGCCGGTCCGTCCGCAGGACAACGCGGTGCAGACCGTGCGCGGCTCGATCCGCGTGCCGACAGTCATCGTGGCTGTGAACTTTGCCCGGGTGCCGAAGAAGCGCCCGAAGCTGTGCGCGAAGACGATTCGCGAACGCGACGGCAACCGCTGCCAATACACCGGCAAGTTTCTGCGCCCGGACGAGGGCAGCCTCGACCACGTCGTGCCCCGCTCGCGCGGCGGCAAGGACGCATGGGAAAACCTGGTGTGGTCGAGCAAGGCCGTGAACACCCGCAAGGGCAACCGTCTGCCGCACGAGGCTGGCCTTAAGTTGCTCTCGGTGCCACGCGCGCCGAAGGAACTGCCGGTATCGGCGCTCATTCGCAACGCGCACGGCGTTCCTGAGTGGAAGCTGTTTGTGCAGGAATGAACAATGAGCGAGCAACGAAAAACGTCACCGCGAGGCGCCGAAGAAGGGCTCCTCGCGGTCCCTAGATCACTTCAGGGATCCGCAACGCTCCTTGCCAAAATTCACGGATCTGTTCTCATGATGTTAGCTCGCATTCGGGTTTTTATTGGCGACTCGACGACGAGCGACAAACCACGCGTAAAAAATAGTCATTAAAGAAAAGTAGGAGGCCGACATGGCATTACCCGACAGCTATACCCTGAAACCAGGAGCGATTCCGCAATATTTTGACGCCATTCTCCGAGCGGAGGCGCCGGAACGGTTCTCGTCCAAATTCTTGGACAACTTGGATTTCAAGAGCACAAATGACCGACCATTCATAGGCATCCTCAAGGACTTGCGATTTTTGGATGCGGACGCTCTGCCAACCAAGCGCTATTACGAATTCCTCGACCGCTCACAATCAAAGAAGATCCTCGCTGCAGCCATTCAGGAGGCTTATGCGGACCTTTTTGCAGTCAACAGGGACGCCCACAAGCTTTCCCAACAAAAGGTGAAAAACAAGCTGAGGACACTGTTCGCTGGGTCCAAAAAGGACGCACTCATTGGGCGCATCGCTCGGACGTTCACTGCACTCTGCGAGTACGCAGATTTCACACCCGGTCCCTCGCCGCAGACACCTGCCAAGGAGAAAAAGGAGGAAGTGCCGAAGCCACCGGCTGCACATCCCGCACATCCCGCAGCCGGAACCCCCTCACAAAAATCGATTTCGCTGGCTTCGCTTCAGTACCACATTAATATCGTACTGCCGGAGAGCCGCGACCAGGCTATCTACGACGCCATCTTCAAGAGCCTGCGAGAACACCTTGGATAATTATGGATGCTCTTTATACCTTTGTTTATCGAGGGGTGCTTGCCGACGAGAGTCTTGACAAGGTCGGGCGTCGAAGGCGGCGCCACTTCGGCGCGGAGCAGGCGGCAAGACTTCGTCAGTCGCTCTCTTTCGAAATGTTGGATCCAAACTTCCTTGCTGACGCAGATCGCATGGCGGTGGTCTACACCGCAATCCACGCATTTGAGAACACCGTGCGCGAACTCGTAAAGAAGGCGATGGCCGAAGGCCACGGTGCGTCGTGGTGGTCCAAAGTCCCCCAACGGGTGCAGGCGAAAGCAAAGGCCCGAATGGAAGAGGATGCAAAATTCAAGTGGCACGGTACCAGAGGGGCAACGGAGATTATTTACTGCGACTTTGGAGACCTCTCGTCAATCATAGTCACAAACTGGTCGCAATTCGAAAGTATCCTCAGCGATATGGAGTGGGCGAAGGCCCTTCTGAACACTCTCGAAAAATCCCGCAACATCGTTATGCATGGCGGTCTTCTGTCGAAGGAGGACGTCGAGAGAATCGGCATGAATATTCGCGATTGGATTAGGCAAGCCGGGTAAAACGCTTCTGCCATTAAGACTTAAAATGGACGAGATTATTCCAACTCCAAACGTGGCCCTGGTCAGGGCTTCGGAAGCCCCGGCTTTACTGCAACGGATTCGCCCAGCCTGGCAGGCGAAAGACCTGATCGATCGGGTCCGGCGCCTGATTAACGTCGACCCGAGCAGCGCGTGCCAGAGACTTTTCAACGCAACCGTACACGATCTCCGAGAAAAAATAATCATCGCGGGAGTCGATATTGCTCGGGAGGCCGCCAAGCAACACAAGTTGCCCCCAGTGGATAAGCCGGAGGACATCGAAGATTACTCTACGGCGAAACTCATTGATCTGGCTCACCGGATTGGACTTCTCACACGTCCTGATTGGAGGCGGTTGTCACGGTGCTACGAAATTCGACGCGATCTGGAGCACGAGGATGACCAATACGAAGCGGGCGTCGAGGACTGCATTTATATCTTCCAAACTTGTATCAACGTTGTTCTCTCAAGAGACCCGATACATCTGATTCGCGTTGCGAATGTCAAGGATTTGATTGAGCAACCCAATCCCGCAACTCCAGCTCCGAGCTTGCTTGAGGATTATCAGCACGCTCCCCAGCCTAGACAGGAGGAAATCCTCAAGTTTCTTGTCGCAATCGCAGTAGATCCAGCCAATGCGGAGTTGGTGCGATTGAACGCTTTCAGTTTCATTAGTCATTTCTCTGCGATCACTCAGAACCAGGCGAAGCTTACCATTGCTGGATTTCTGCAAGAGAAGATTACAAGAAGCGGCCCTTCGAGGGTTGTCATCCGAGTCGCTTACGTTGCTGGCGTCATGCCTTATCTGAAGCAGGCGCATCTCCGTGATTTTTTCGTCGCTGTCCACAATGGTATGGTGAAGGTCGGGCATCACTGGAAGAAATACGACCAACACGGGGAACTCTTAAGGTCATTCAAAGAAGTGGGAGGACTTCAATATTGCCCGCCGGACGCTCGCGTTCCGATCCTCAAATGGTTAACGCTTGCGTACATCGGCGAGCCCGGCGGGCGTACCTCATTTGGGAACGTTCGTGAGGTCTTTTATAGCAACACTGCAGCACCAATAGTTGAGGAACTAATCAGGGAATCTGCTGATGTAGTGCGTGAGGATCTCCTCTCGGTTTTGAAAGATCAGGAGGTGCTGCGGTCCTGTTACACCACCCATATCAGAAGACGATTGGAGGCCTTGGCCGATTTGGTGGACCCTCCAACAGTGGAAAAACACGGCGGACCCGTTTGAAATAAATCCCAACCACGGTTGCTTCGATCTTCGATCGCTGAATTCAGCGACACCCAACACAGGCTTATGAGAAAGGAATTCTGGCCGGGATTCTCAATGAACACCAAAGATTTTCTCCGACTCGGCGTGCCGCTGGATGAAGCCACGCGGCGGGTGACGGATTTTGTTTCCAAGTTCATCCCCGGCGGTTGAAATGAGCGACACCAACCCAACCCAAATCCACGCGACCGGTGAGGCCCTGGGCTTCATTCCCGCGCCGGGCGATAAGGGCAAGCCCATCACCGTCATCGGCACGAACTCCATTCGCGCCGGGTTCGACGCCACGTGTCTTCAGCAGACGCTCAACGCCCGTAGCGCGCCCGGCGTGACCGATCTCGTGCTCAATCCAGACGCGCACGCTGGCTACGGTGCGCCAGTTGGTTGCGTTCTCACGTCGCCGACGCACATTTATCCCGGCCCGGTCGGCGTGGACATCAAGTGTTCGATGAGCTTCCTGCAACTCGACCTGCCCGCGGACCAGGTTGCGGACAAAACCGTCCGTCGCGCGCTCATTGATGCGATTCTCGAACGGACACCCACCGGCCCGGGTCGCGGCCAGCGTTCCGCGCGAAAGGCTCGCAAGGTTGGAGAAGCGCTCGGGGTGAAGGTTGCCACGGACGGCGCGTCGCCGGAGGTATTGCACGCGCTCGGCATTCCCCTGGCCTGGGCGGAGCGTTGCGAAGACGCGGCACACGTCGCCCACGACGGAACGAATTCCACGCTCGCGCTGCGGCTCGACTGGCTGCGCGCCAACCAGTTCTCCAACTTCCTCGAAAAGGTCACGCAGCTTGGTTCGTATGGCGGCGGCAATCATTTCGGCGAATGCGAAGTAGTGCGCCTGCTCGACAACGATCGCGCGCGTCGCACAGCAGAGGTGTTCGGCCTGCGCGATGGTTGCGTGGGATTCCTGTCGCACTGCGGTTCCCGCGGATTCGGTCACGCACTGGCGAGCGGACAATTCCGCGCGTTGCAGCAGAAGTTCGCCATGTGGGACATCCCGCTGCCGGGCGACGACAAAGAGCTGGTCTATGCACCGCTCGATACGCCCGAGGCCGACGCGTATCTCGACGACATGGCGCTCGGCGCGAACTTCGCGACTTTGAATCATCTGCTCATCAACGCGCTCGTGCTGGAGGCGTTTCAGGAAATACGCGCTCGTGCTGGAGGCGTTTCAGGAAATCATTCCGGGCGTGAAAGGGTCGCTGGTGTATTTCATCAGCCACAACATCGCGCGAAAGGAGCTGCTGCCGGACGGGCGCGGTGGATTCGCGGGCGAAGGCTGGGTGCATCGCAAAGGCGCAACGCGCGCGTTTCCGGCGGGTCATCCGTCGTTGAAGGAAACGCCATTCGCGGAAACCGGTCACCCAATCCTGCTGCCGGGAAATCCGACGGCCGGCAGCGTGATTATGGCCGCCGATGCCGGCGCGCATGTGGCGGCCTACTCGGTGAACCACGGCGCGGGCCGTTGTATGGGGCGCAAAGCCGCCGACCGTGCTCTTGACCAGAAAACCGTGGACGACGAGTTCGTGGCGAACGACATCCTCACGAACTGCCGCCTCTATCCGAAGGACGAGGCGCCCGCCGCCTACAAGAATTTCGACGCCGTGCTCGATTCGGTGAAGCTCGCAGGCTTGGCCAGCGAAGTCGCGCGGCTGAAAGCCCGGTTCGTCATCAAAGACGCGGATACAAGCCTGAAAGGCGCGGCATGACCGAAGCATGGCATCGAGTCGTGAAGTTGCGAATGACACCGGAAGCGTTGTCTCCTAATCCCCCCTGAAGTAACGTCCACCTCGTGGACCGACAACTGGCGGATTCGATTTTCCGAAAAAAGGTGGAAGGCCCGCAGTTTTGCGGTCACGCCCTCGCGGCGATGGCTACACGTTTGGAGCCGGCAGATATGCCATGCGGCAGATGCACGTTCCAACGGCGCTCGCTTTGGTCCACTTGCAAGACCATGCTGGCATCGCCGGGTGGATGGTCGAAGGGTGTGTCCACCAGAAGAAAATCCGGCCCCAACTGTTTCACGGGGATCGAACCGCCGTTGACCAGCAGCCGCATTTTCACTTGGGCGGAGTGGCCGCCCTGACTCGATAACGACGCCATGGAAGAGATTCTGGTCCAGAACGCTCAGGCCTTTGCTTCGCAGCATGAGCTTCAACTCGCCGAGCGGCTGGGCTTCGGGATTCACGGTATCATCTCCGTGGCTGAAGACAAGTCCAAAGCCGGTAAAACTGCCCTCAAAGTACACCGTTCCGTCGAGCCTTATCTCCGCGAGCGCGAGGTGTACCAACGGCTGAGGGACGCGGGCGTGAGTGAGATTTTGGGATTCAATGTTCCTCAACTCATTCGTTTCGACGACGAGTTGCGCATCATCGAGATGAGTATCGTCGCACGTCCATTCGTCCTGGATTTCGCAGGTGCCTGGCTGGACACACCGCCGGATTTCCCGGAGGAGACGTGGGCCGATTGGGAAGCGGAGAAGCGAGAGCAGTTCGGCACTCTCTGGCCAAGGGTGCAAGCCGTTCTGGAAGCGGTGGAGGCGCTGGACATTCACATGGTGGATGTATCTCCCAGCAACATCGCGTTCCTGGACTAATCCGCCGGGACCAACACGCGCTTCGCGCCGTATCGCGACGCACCCCGACGCCCGTGCTGCTGCCTCTGCTCGTTCCGGCTTGTGGACGACGCAGCACGCGTCCCGCTTCCGTTGCGACTTGGCTCGGTCGCTTCGCTACTTCCTCCGGCCCCTGATCCCCTTCCTCCGGAATCGCTCCGTCTCCCGTCGCCAACTCCCAACCGAAGCGATACCACCAAACAGGAGATCGGCGGCGAGGCCGAAGGATTGAATCGACGCATCAGTCGCGAAGCTCAGCATCCGCATTTGGCAGAACCAGACCGTGCCTCTCGCGCCTTCAATTGTATGGCTCGCTCGCGCCGTCAAGGTAGAACGCCCCTTTCCCCGCGTCTCCACCGTTGACCGCGCGCGCTTCGCCGGGAGGGACGGCGCTTAGGAGGGCACGCTCGGAATCTGTATGCCTGGTCTCAGAATCATCGCCAGCGCACAAATGAAAGGTGGGGCTTCCTAAATGAATTCGTCCGGTGTGTTCTCGAAAGCGGCCACGCTCGCCCAGCCGACTGCCCGGAGAAGAGCCTTAACGTGTGAACAATGCCGTCTTGCTTTGGTCAATACTTTCGGACATTACTGAGTCGGACATGGCAAGACTACGCCACCTAAGGCGCGCACCCATTGTTGAAGCCGTGGTGGACGTTCGCGCAAAGACCCGCGCCGGATTCAACCCGGAAACTCTGCTGGACGTCCACGGTCAATTGCTCCCCGTGTACCAAGATAAGGAAGAGATGAGCCATTTGGAGTTTGGGTTTCGTCAATCTGCCGGCAAACTTCCCGAACAACATGTGAAAGACCTCGGGAAGGTAGGTTATCGGTTTATCACGTCGGACAAGCTCCAGATCGTCCAGTTCCGCACCGACGGCTTTACGTTCAGCCGTCTTGCACCCTATACGCGATGGGAGGACTTGTTCGAGGAAGCCTCTCGTTTATGGGCGATTTACGAGAAAGCAGCGCCTCTGGAGGAAGCCACGCGTCTCGCGGTCCGTTATATCAACCGGCTGCCGCTTCCCGCAAACAGTGTCCAGGACTTCTCGCCTTTCCTGACCGCGCCGCCTCCTGTGCCTAAGGAGTTGAATGTCCTGTTGAACCATTTCCTGACCCGCGTGACAGTCCGCGAACCGGAAAGCCCTATTGTCGCTCACATCGTCCAGGCCATACAACCGGCACCCTCTGAGGAAGTCATTTCCGTGATTCTTGATATTGACGTATTTGAAACCGGAGCTTTTGCCCCGAATGGGGAGGTGATTCTGCCCCGTTTTGCCGGCTTGCGTGAGGTCAAAAATCGGTTATTCTTTGCCAGCTTAACGGAACAAGCCGTGGCACTCTTTGAATGACCTCTTGCACCGATTTTTATCCCACGAGTTTCGCGGGTTTTAGCGCCAGCCGTGCACAAGGCGCAGATGCGGCTGCTGTGCAATCCCTTTTTTCCGAGGTTCAAGATAATTTCCTCGCCAGCCAGTCGCTGGGTGGGCCCGCCCGCAAGACGCTGGATAGCTTGGTGGACACGTTCCTTGATTGTTTCGGCGCGGACTGGGATGGTTACGACGCCTTGGCAGTTGGCCCTCAGACGTATCACAATGCCCGTAGATTTCTTGAAGCTTTGACCAGTGCTTGGCCGCAACCGTCCGTCGCTGCCGATCCAGACGGGGAGATTTCGTTGGAATGGTATCGTGGACCGCGCATGCGGTTCTCCGTGAGCTTCGGCCCAGACGCCACCGTCAGCTACGCTGGGATGTTTGGCACGAGCACCGTCCACGGCACAGAGACGTTTATTGATGAGGTTCCGGACGGGATTATCCAACACTTGCGGCGTCTCTATCGGATGCCTGCATGACGCCTGCTCATCCTGTCGTTTCAAGCGAGCCATTGGCGCGCTTCATCCTCACCCGCTCCCATATCAACTGGGAAGACTCTGAGCGTCCACGGTTGCGCCCGGAAGCGTTCATGCCTCATCCGCGCATTGAGCTGTCAGTGTTCAGAATTGAGGGACTCGATCAAAATGGCGTTCGCGAGATTGGCGTGGACGTGGCAACTCAACGCGGAAAGACGCTTGTCGGACGTGGGGAAGTGACCGCCGGCAGCATCCAATCAATCGGATTGCGCGTAGAACCCAAGGAACCTCCGCCCCGGCACGCGGACATTGTGGGCTGGCCAACGTTGAGCGGGACGCCCAAGGAGGACAAAAGCCGGCAGAAACTTATCGCACAGCAGATCGTGGAACGAGCCAGGCTGGTAATCGCCTGACCGCGGAGGGCTTGACCTCGAATCGTTCACGGAGGCAGGTTCCATGTGCGCTGGCTCTTCGAGGATGTCGAGCAACTCCTTCGCGCAATAGACCAGGTCACGCTTGGCATCACCCGTTTGTTTCAAGGTTCGAAGACGCTCCAATCGTTCGATGGCGCGCTGTGCCATTGTAAAAACACAGATCGCTGTTTTCACAAAAGCACAAAATCGAAAATAGAGCTCGCGCCTATTTGCGTGGTTAAAAACAAGTCCGGCTGCTGTTTTCGTCACACTGCGTTCTGAGAAACTATTGCAGACCTGGCTCATAACTGCCAAATGTCGGAAATCGCACCGCATCTCGCCATTGGACCAAGTCTTCCACCTTTTCGCGCTGGTAAATCTGATGAACGAGTTCTGATGCGTGGTTCACCAAACGCATCGCCACCTCGCGAGGAACTCCAGCGCGTCGGAGCCGATTGACATAGGTAACCCGCAGACAGTGAAAACAAAAATGGGTTTTCTTCACCTTGATGAAGAACTGTTGCCATCTCCGGGACGGTTGGAACGAGAAGTCCAGCGTGTATCGGCGCTTCTCATTCGCCAGACGCTCCAACAATGGTCTGATCGCGGTCGGCATTGGAATCGAAAACGCCCTGTCTTCGCCCCCTTCGGATGGGGGAAGGTGATCTTGTTTTCATTAAAGTACACACAGTTGAGTGGAATCCGCGTTTCGCGAAGCCTGCAACCGGTGTGGAGGCTGATGTCGAAAGATATCTGCATCCACTCCGGTTCTTCGCGCAATGCCTGGCGGATCTCCACAATCTCCTGATCGGTCAACTCAGGCTTTTTGGCCGACTTCCCTCTGCGGATTTTTATGCTGACGATCGGATTCGCATCCGCGTGTCCCATACGAACCGCTTCCCCCGTGATGAGCGAGAGGAGCTTGAGTTCGAGGATGGCGGTATTTCTTCTGACCGTCTTGCCGGTTCGCTTCTTGAAATTGGTACGCCAGTCCACGTACTCGACCCCGAGTCTGTAAGTGAGTTGTCTCGGAGCATGAATCCGCTGGCGTTGCAGCCAGAGCGCGATCCATTTCCAAGCGTCTTCGTATCTGACAAACGTCTTCTTGGTTTGGCAATGTCTCACGAGGAATTTCGGGACCCAGGTGTCCCACCCAGCGCCGTTGACGACCGGCACTCGCTGATACTCCTTCGCCTCCAACTCGGCGCGGAGGCTTTTCGCTTTTATGGTGTCATTCGGATCGTCGGCCCGAAACCCGGTAGATTTGTCGTGCTTTTTTCTGTCGGAATCGACATATTGGATGTACCAAAACGGTGAACGATTTTTGCGATAGAGATAGGCCATAATCATCGATTGTTTTTTTAGTGCAAGTAGTGCAGGAAACGCCCTGCGCTTCCATTGAAACCTCCAATGATTGCGACCATCACCAACCACTCAAAACCACGTCCGTCGTGAGACGGGTTCGATTCCCGTACGCGCTACCATTGAAGGTCAATGGGATTAGAAGGCTTCCTGGCGGCGAAAGTCCCCGCGAAACGGAATATTAGCCGGTCGAATTGTGTGTTCGGCTTTAATCTGTCCAGGGCGTATCATGGTCAAGAACCCACATTGGACAGACCGGAGGTAAGCAGGTAATAGAAAATAGAATTTCCAAACCCTGCTTACCGCGTGTGAGCAGGGTTTTTTGTTGTCTGTGAGCGATTTAATCTATGAGTTCAGGAGACTATGCCGGACGAGAGCATGGCCAGCGAGCGACAAATGCCCTATGCCCACAGGTTAATTAAGAGTCGTCGCGCAAGTGCGACCCGGCATAATCCGGCGCCCGGCATAGAACCGCAGAGCACGGGGCGGACCCGTGGCGACCCACCAATTTCGGACTGGAGTGATGGAGTCATGGAACCCTAAACCCTCTTCAACTTATTCCGTTCGTCGGGCGGTGTCGGCGAGCATCTGGAGGCGGATCATGAGACGGCGATCGCACCGGTCGCTGGGATATTGATCGTGCGGGACCATGTTCAAGGCGAAAAAAGTCGATCCCTGGTCCGTGTGCCCGACCACCGACCCGCCGTAAGAATAACCGTTCATTTCACGGAGGACCTTTTCGAGCACCTGGAAATCGCACTTGCCCGTCAGCACGCCATACGCGAGAAAGGGAAATTCCGATTCGTCCACCTCCAGCGCCTTGACGCGCAAGTCCGCCATTTTGCTCAGGACGGTGAAAGCCGCACGGAGATTCGTCCGATTGTATTTCGCGTCCAGGTCAGCGGGTGCCGGCACGGGATTGCCGAGGTAAGCCAGGATAGCGCGGTTGGAATCATTGGTAAGCGCGCCGGCGCTTTCCCCGGCGGCCAACTCCCGGCCCGGCTTTGCACGCGCCGGGTCACTTGAAAAATCCGACCAGCCCTTTTTCCGCAGGATGGTCTTTTCAACGCCTTTCTCACCAAAGTAAATTCCGCCGTGGGAATGCCCGTTGACATAGAAGGATAAGTGCAGCCATCCGTCGTCCCGCAGGGTTTTCTTCAGGTGGAAATTGCCTGAACCTCTGGTGATCTCGACATGTTGGTCAATCAACTCCTGAAGATCCAGGGACTCCGGAGCCTTGAAGGCGGGAACGCGCTGAAGCTCAGCCATCCCCTATGAGTGCCACAAGCCGGCAAAAGGTTCAATTTCGTGCGGCAAGACTCCCAAGCAGCCGTGACGCAAAGCAATTGCCCAATCAACAAAGAACAAACACCGGGAGAGCATGGGTTGTTGGAGTGGTGGAGCGTCGGAGAAATGGGTCAGAGATGAAAGCCCATCACTCCATGACTCCAATACTCACTGAGGTTCAGGTGGCGCTGCCCCAGCTTCCCTCGATCTTCACCGGAGCCCGGTGGATTTGTCGTGCTTTCTTCTGTCGGAATCGAAATACTGGAGGTACAACTTTTACCACGAATGCACACGAATGCACACGAATCGACTTACCGAGGCAGACACAGGAGATCCCGGATATGGCCGTGCTGGTGAATAGGACTGGCGCAAAAAAAAGAATCACCGGCTGACGCTGTTTTATTCGTGTCGATTCGTGTTTATTCGTGGTTGAATGGATCTTTTAGAGGATGCGACCGTTTCAAATCATTTTTAACCCGACCAGCGCCGCTGAACTGGCGAAGATGCCCAAGGAACTGCAGTTGCACATCCTGGGTGAGTTCCGCGGACTGCCGCGCGAGGTGATGAAGACCGATTTGGAACGATTCGGGAAACTGGAGCGGAACGGGAAGATCCTGCATCGATTCCGCCTGGGAGATTATCGTGTTTATTTCGAGCGGCACGAGCTGGGCGTGGTCGTGCACCGGATTCTCAATCGCAACTCGCTCAAGGATTTCCTGTTTCGTTCCAGTCTGCCGACGGGTGAAGACGAGGCGTTGCAGGAAAATCCGAAGTTCTGGGAATTGATTGAAGCGGCCAAAGCCACGTCAAAGTGACCTATTGCACCTCTTCGCCCAGTTCGACGTTCCAGTAGGCCAGGTCGATGAAATGTTTCCAACTGTCGTGGTAGGGGAGTCCGAGATTGATTTGCACAAAGGGACGCCACTTGGGTCGTTTCGGTTTGCGGATGAGTCGCATACCGGCTTCCTGCGGCGTGCAATTGGCCTTCTTCGTGTTGCACGGGATGCACGAACAAACAATGTTTTCCCAGATGGTCGGGCCGCCCCGGTCGCGGGGGATGACATGATCCAGGTTCAGGTCCTTTCGCTCGAACGCCTGGCCGCAATATTGGCAGGTGTTTTTGTCCCGCTCAAAAATGTTGTGCCGGGTGAATTTGACTTCCTTTTTCGGAAGCCGATCGAACATGGCCAGGAGGATGACCTGCGGGATGCGAATCCGGAAGGAAACGGTGTGCACACTTTCCGGGTGGGGTTCCTGCCGCGAAAAATCCCGCCATTCGCTGAAATTAAAGGTTTGGAAAGAACCGTCGCCGGCATTCAAGACAACCTGGGCGTGCCCTTCGAACAACAGCGAGAGGGCGCGTCGGGCGGTGCAAATGTTGACCGCCTGCCATAAGCGGTTGAGCACGAGCACCTGCTGGTTGAGAAATGTACTCATATCCGGTTGGCGCGGAACGTAGCACACGGGGCGACGGAGTGTCAACGCCGTCAAACCAAGGGGCGTAAGCGTTGAAGCGTTGGAGCATTGAGCATCGAACATTGAACTTTGAACGAACAGCCGCCGGAGGCACGCGACTTGGTTCAAAGTTCAAAGTTCCGCCGCGAAACACTGTGGAATGGTTCATGCGAACGAATCAAGGAAACGGTGCATCGGCAAACCCATTGCCACCCGTTTGTTATCTCGGGTAGGATGATCGCATGAAGCCGTTGTTGTCAGCGTTGGTGACCGGTTTGATGCTGCTTTTCAAGCCATTGCTGGCTGCGGAAGGGCCCAACGACCACTTCGTGCGGATTTACAATCTGATTCAACAAGCGGACGCATTGGCCGAGAGCGGGCAGAGCGATCCGGCCCGACAAAAGTACCTGGAGGCGCAAACAGAACTCAAGACTCTTCGAAAGGCGTCTCCGGGTTGGAATGAAACCGTGGTCGAATTCCGGCTGAAGTATGTCGCGGAAAAGCTGGAGCCGCTGACCTCGGATGCGCGGCCGCAGGCGCAAGCCTCGCCGGACAAAAAATCGGACCGGCCAGTCGCGGGCGGCGAGTCAGCAGACCTGATTCCGCTTCTGGAGGAACAAAACCGGCAATTGAAAACGGACAAGGAACTGCTCCAGGCCAAACTCAAGGAGGCATTGACGGCTCAGCCGGCCGCGGTTGACCCGCGCGAACTCGCCCGGGCGGAGGAACAAATCAAGTCGATGCAGAAAGAAATCGAGGTGTTGAAGGTCACTCTGGCGAAGTCGGAGTCGAAGCCGGACAAGCCCGTTGATCCGGCGGTGTTGGCGGAGACGCGCAAGGCCCTGGCGACGGCCAACCAGAAGCTCGAGCAGCAGATGGATATGGCCGCCGCGCTCACGCTGGAAATGGAAAGGCGGCAAAAACGGCTTCAAGCGTTCGTCGATGGCGCCGAGATGAGGACGTTGCGCGAGGAAAATGCCGTTTTGCGGGGGCGACTTGACGCGCTGGAAGCGGCGAAGGCGCCCTATTCCCGGGAAGAACTCGCCTTGCTGAAAGCGCCGGATTCGGGCCCGGTGAACAACGGCGCGGGGAGTGACCGGGAATCTTCCCGATCGTTGCCGGCGGCGGCGCGGGAGCTGATGGCTGACGCTGAGCGGGCATTTTCCGAGCGGCGTTACCGGCAAGCGGAGAGGAAATATTCTCAAGCGCTGCGTTTTGACGGAAAAAACGCCGCCCTGCTGGCCAACCTCGCGAGGGTCCAGATCGAGCAAAACCGGATGGTCGAAGCGGAAATCAACCTCAACAAGGCGCTGGCCAGTGATCCGAAAGACGGCGTCAGTTGGTCGTTGCTCGGCACGCTGAAGGTCCGCCAGAAGAAATATGACGAGGCGCTCGACGCGCTCAGCCGGGCCACCCAACTCGATCCGCAAAACGCCGACGCTTTTCAAAGTCTCGGCCTCGTGCTCGCGGAAAAGGGATTGCGCGGACCGGCGGAATCGGCGTTCCGACGCGCGATCACGCTGGCGCCCGGCAACGCCACGGCCCATCACCATCTGGCCGTGATTTATGCCACCCAACAACCTCCGGCGCTGGAACTGGCTCGCTGGCATTACCAAAAGGCGCGGGATGCCGGGCATCCGAAAGATGCGAAACTGGAAAAAATTTTGAGCGCGAACAAACCGGCGGTGGATGCAGGCGCTCGACCGTTGAAGCGTTGAAGCGTTCATTAACCATGTTACGACAAAGTTTGCACGAACTGGTGATCCGGACGCGCGGACGCGATTTCCATGAGGTGACCGCGGAAATCGCGGCGCTGGTTCGCAAAAGCGACTTGAGAAAGGGGTTGGCGACGCTTCATCTGTGTCACACGTCAGCCTCGCTGCTGATCCAGGAGAACGCGGACCCCGAAGTGCGCCGCGATCTGGAACGCTTTTTCGCGCGGCTCACGCCCGATGGCGACCCGCTGTTTCACCACACGGTCGAGGGCGACGACGATATGCCGGCGCATGTTCGCACGGCGTTGACCACGGTGAATCTGAGCATTCCAGTTTCCGATGGGAACCTCGCGCTGGGCACCTGGCAGGGCATCTACCTCTGGGAACACCGGACTCATCCGCATTCGCGCCGGATCGTGGTGCATCTTCTGGGGGAGTAATCGTGGCCGCATCCCATTCCACACATCCGGCTCAACCGGCGGGGTTGTCATGGTTCTGAATTTGAAGTCTGGAGATTTGCTTGAGCTTTGAGCTTTGAGCTTTATTCCAGACTGGCCAAGGAAGCCCGGCACGAGCATTCTGGGGCCGGTAAATGATTAAAGGCAGTTGGATGCATATCGTTCAAACGAGCCGGGCCATGGTCTCGAGCGCGATCCTGGTTCTTTCCGCCTCCCTCGGCCTGGCGCGCGCGGACAGCGACACCAATCGCTTTGCATTTACCGGCCCGGAAATTTTTCCCATTGACAGCCAAATCGGCCATTTGTGCGCGGCGGACCTGGACGGCGACGGGTTGCAGGACTTGATTGTGGCCAACAACTTTCGGTCGAAAATCAATTTGCTTTACAATCAGACCGGCAAAACGAACCGCACCGAAGTAAAAGCCGCCGGCAAACGGGAATTGAACGAGCTGCCGCCGGACGCCCGTTTTCGCATCGATTCCATCGCCTCGGAAAAGCGGATTTCCAGCCTGGTGGTCGCCGACCTGAATGCAGACGGCAAACCGGACATTGCCTACTACGGCGAACCCAAGGAACTGGTGGTGCAATTCAATCAGGGCACCAACGGCTGGAGCGCGCCCCGACGTTGGCCGTTGGACGACGGTTTGCTGGACGCGAACGCCCTCGCGTCGGGCGACTTGAACGGCGATGGTCGGAAAGACCTTTTGTTGCTCGCGGAAAACCACGTTTATCTGCTCGCGCAGACCACCAATCACACGCTCGCCGAGCCGGAGAAAATCCCCTACTCCGGCACGGTCCGGGCCGTTCAGGTCCACGACATCGATGGCGACGGGCGGGAGGATTTGCTCCTGGTCAATTGGGACAGTCCCAACCCGTTTCGGTTTCGTCTGCAAAACGAGTCCGGCCAGCTCGGTCCGGAAATTCATTTTGCCCTGTCCCCAATCCGGTCTTATTGGCCCGATGATCTCGACGGCGATCATAAAACCGAAATGGTGACCGTCGCGCAAAAATCCGGCCGGGCGCAGGTGTCCACGTTCCAGCGAAAGGCGGCGGAACCGTTGTCCGGCGCGTTCAAGGAGGGGCAATTTCAGGTTCTGCCTCTGGCCCGGACCACGAAGGCCCGGCGCGGCATGGCCTGGGCGGACCTGGATGGCGACGGTCTGCCTGAGTTGCTGGTGGCCGAGCCGGACAGCGGCCAGCTTACGGTCTATTTCCAGCGGCCGGACGGCTCGCTCGGCGCGCCGAAAACCTTTCCCACTTTGACCGGCGTCAGCGACATCGCCGTCGCCGATTGGGACGGCGACGGGCGACCGGAAATCTTCCTGTTGAGCGGGGACGAACGCCAGGTGGGCGTCACGCAACTGGACAAGAACGGGCGGATTGCCTTCCCACGAATCCTGCCGACGGAGGGGCGCCCTTTGGCATTGGCCCTGGGCCCGCTGCAACCTCAGGCCAGGCCGTCGCTCGCGCTGATTCTCGACAAAGACGACCGGCGTGAACTCCAGATTCGCGGCGCCGACGGGAAAAGCACGTCGCAGAAACTGAGCGAAAACTTCAAGTCGAACCCGACGACCTTCGCGTTCCACGATGTGAATCAGGACGGATTGAACGACCTGATCGTCCTGGTTCCGTATGAAAAGATCAAAGTGCTCTTGCAGATCGGCGACAACCGCGACAACCGCGACAAGCGATTTGAGGAAGAGGACATCGCCCCGCCGGGCGGCAGCGCGGAACAACCCTGGCTGAGCGCAGCCGACGTGGACGGCGACGGGAAACCGGAGCTGCTGCTGGCCCAGAAGAATTTCCTGCGCGCCGTGGTCTGGCAGGTGGAGACCAACAGCCCGGGCAGCAAGTCGAATTATTTGTTTCGCGTCAAGGAGCAGATCAACGGCGCGGGAAGCAATTCGCGCATCGTGGCAGCGGCGCCGTTGCCGAACGGGACAAACCGGATTGCCTCGCTCTTTCTGCTCGACGCGGAGCGCAAATCGCTGACGTTGTGCGAGCGTGATGCCGCGGGCGTCTGGCAGGTGGTCCGCAATCTGCCGCTGCCGGTCAGCGATTTCTCCAGCCTGCAGGCCGTCGCGCTCGGGCCGACGAACCTGAACAGCATCGCGTTCATGAGCCTCAATTCGGTCGCCTGGATGGCGTTCGCCGGGGAGGTCTGGGAATTCGCCGAGTTGGATGGCTACGAGACGCCGATCAAGGACGGCTACCTGAACGATGTGGTTTCCGGCGATTTGAACAACGACGGCCGCAAGGACCTGGTCTTCCTGGAAACCGCCAAAAATTATCTCGACATCGTCACCTTCGAGCCGCCGCATCAGTTGGTGCCCTCGAGCCGCTGGCAGGTGTTTGAAGAGCGGACGTTCCGCGGGCGCCGCAGCGATCTGCCCGAGCCGCGCGAGGCGCTCATCACCGACCTGACCGGCGACGGAAAAAATGATCTGGTCGTCCTGGTGCACGACCGGATTCTGGTGTATCCGCAGGAGTGAGGAGCCGGGGAAGGGAGTGGTGGAGGAATGGAGTCGTGGAGTGGAAAGAGTAATGGAAGTTCGCAGATGCCCACACTCCATCACTCCGCTACTCCATCACTCCGTTTTCCTATTTTCTCAACTGCGGCGGCGTGGGTGAAAACATTTTGTAACTCAAGCCGTCGGCATTGGCGCTGCCGGAATAAACGGTGAAGTAAAAATACCTGGCGATTTGATCGAAGGGCGGCAGCAGCGAGAAATCAACCCAATCCTTCAGGCCTTTGCCGTCTTTGCCGCTGAGCTTCCCCGCGATGGGCGTCATGAGCAGCATCCGTTCGATGGTTCCGGAGTCGTTCTTCAACGCTTCCAGCAAGACCCGCATGGTTTCGCTGGCGTTTTCATAGCCGAACATGCCCGTGCTCATGCCGCCGACTTTTTGGGCGGCATCGGCCAGGCCGGCGGCGTCGCGCAAGGTTTTCCCCGTGTTGTCGCTGCTGCTGCGCAGGTGCGTTTCCAGCATCGCGTCATCGGTGGACATGGCCAGATAACCGCCGCTGGCCGCGTAGCTGAAGGTGCGCTGCGACATCGTGCCGTCCGGATTCGGCGCGCCCGGCAGCGTGAGCGAGTACACTTTGCGGCCGAGCAATTCCCGCTCCTTGATGTTGGTCAACTGCGGCGGCAACAACGAGGCGATGGTCTTGAGGGCGGCGGCCAGCTTCTCCGCGTTGGGCGAGCCGACCAGATAAAGGGAAGGCGGCGAGTTCAAATCCGCCAGCGTGTTGCTGCGCGGATTTTTTTGATAGGAGATGACGTCGTCACCCAGGTTCCCGATCAGTTCCTTGCGCAAATCGAAGTTGGGGTCCTTGTCTTTGCCGGCGGTTTCCAGGATGAGCTTCAGACCGCCGGCCATTTGGGGCGATATCTCCGTCACCATGTTTTCCAGGGTGTTCCAGGCTTTTTGTATGTCCAGGCGGAAGCGCTGAAACTTCACGGCATCCGCGGGGACAAAGGGAGGCGGGTTGGAGTCCTTGGAGTCGGTGGCGATGATTTTGAAAAGGCCGGCGCGACCGGACGCCGGGACCCCGAGATAAAATTCGCCGAAGGTGCCTTCGGGCGTTTCATTCAGGTTGAACGAGAGGGTCTTCAAAGCGCCCAGGCCGGTCGCGCTGACAATTTTGGACCAGTTCGGCGCATCGTCCGATCGGTCTTTGGCGCCGGCGTCGGACGCAAGGCGGTTGAGCACATCGGCGATGGGTTTGAAGTGCACCCAGCCGTAAACCAGGGCGTTGCGGAACCGGCCCTGGTAGTCGCCGTCGAAAACGGCCTGCTCGCCCAGGGGCGGGAGGGCGCCGCCCGACTGGCGGACGAGAATTTTTTCAATGGCCTTGGGATCGCTGCCCACGATCAAGAGCGATTCCGATTGGCCGATGGTCAGGGCGCCTTTTGTTTTTTTCTCGTCCGATTTTTCCCCGGGGCCGTCTTCTTTCTCCGTTTTGGAGTCGGCGAGTGACTTTTGCAGGGTCCGGGCCAAGTCCTCTCCGGAGACGGTCAGCGTGCTGAATTCCACGTCCCGAATCTTCTCCGTCTTCAACTTTTTCCCGGAGTCAATCCACTTCTTCCGCAAGTCGGCGAGGTTGGTCTTAAGCTGGCTGCTCTGGTCCCTGGCGTCGAAGAGGAGCAGCCACGCGGGCGACGGGTCTTCCTTTCCCTGCCAGCCGTTTTGGAGGACGGCGAAGGTGAGCTGGCCCTGGACCAGACCACTGTACTCTTTGAGGTTCACGCCCAATTCGCGCTCCAGCGGCTTGACGAATTCGTCGTTGATCTTGTTGAGCAGCTTGTCTTTGAAGGGCTTCAACGCCGGGTCGCGCCAGAGCTGGCTGCTGGCGTTGGCGTTGTATGCGGCCCGGGCCTTTGCCCAATCCGGCACGGTGATGACGCCCAGGGTCTCGGCGGGCAAAAGCTTTTCCGGCGGGGGAACCGCTGCGTCGGCCGCAACGGCGCAGCACGCCAGCCAGGCAAAGATTCTAAAGGGTTTGTTCATGCGATAAGGGTTCATTGTTTTTCCTGCTGCCGCAACAAGCTTCATTCATTTATTTCATTCTGCGAACCGACGAAACGTGCCAGGCCGGACGGGAAAATTCAGCGAGCGTCCGTCCTCTTTTGGGTGCGGCTGGGAGGCTCCAGATAGTGATAGGGATTGCTGGGGTTGTCGTTGTCGTAGGCGTAGGCGTCGCGATGCTCCAGGAAATATTTGACGGCCTCGACCGGGATGGCGAACCCCAGGCCTTCGCCAAAAGTGATTTTCATGTTGGTCACGCCCACCACTTCGCCGCGCAGGTTGAACAACGGTCCGCCGCTGTTGCCGGGATTGATCTGGGCAGTGGTCTGCAAATACAGCTCTCCCTGCATGGGACGGGTCTTGGTGCTGACGATGCCCTCGGTGACGGTGCGCTCCAGACCCAGCGGACTGCCGATGGCGAATACGCGTTCCCCCACCGAAAGCGTGTCGGAATCGCCCAAGGGGACTCTCGCGAAGCGGGGCGCGTCTTTGTCTTCGATTTTCAACAGGGCCAGGTCAACGAATTTATTGATCGCGATGATTTTCACCTGCTTGTAAGCTTTCCGCTCCAGGGCTCCGTCTTTCTGATGATAAACCTCCACCGAGATCTGCGTTTCGTTTTCAATCACGTGAAAGTTGGTGATCAGATAACCCTCCTCGTTGAGCATGAAACCGGACCCCAGTCCGCCCGGAGTGCGCACCTGTACAACGGCAGCGCCCAGTTGGCCGACCAGCTCGAGGACCGAACGTTCGGCCAGGGAAGCACCGGCGGGCTGGAAGAGGGCCGCCTTGTTTTCCGGCCGGCCGGGAGCGACGACGGCGGTCTTCCTGTTTTTGTCGCTGCGTTCCGCGTTCTCCTCTTCACTGATCTCACTGATCTTTTCAATCTGATTTCGCGGCACCGCCACCACGGTATAGCCGATGTCAACGAACACCTGGTCGCGCTTCCGGGCCACAATTTTTCCCGTAATGGCCGCTTTGTCCTTCAATTGAATCGTGTCGGCCGACGCCGGCGCCACGGCGGACCAGAGAAACAAAATGACGAACCCAAACCGTTGCAACATGGGCAGACCATACATGCGGGGCGCTGCGGTGACAAGCAAGGTTTGGGGCCGCTGTTTGTCCAAAGTTCAAAGCTCAAAGTTCAATGTTCAAAGTTCAATGTTGGATGTTGGATGTTTTTATGCGATCAGCCCTTGTTCATCATGTGGCGCCATCGTTCCCGGGCCGTTTTCCAGTCGTCTGCGGTGTTGACGTTGAACAATTCGCGTGCCCGGCGATGGGGGAGACGGATGATCCGAGCGCGCAGTCTGCGGGCCAGTGTGTGCAGCGAGAAATTCCCGCCGGCCAGTTGTCGTTGCACCACTGCCACCGTCGTGCGACGCAACAAAAAAGGGAATCCGATGCGGCCATTGGCTTCCACGAACAGCGCCTTTTTGCCACCCCTCAACCTCCGGATCAACGCTTTCAGCAATTCCGCCGATAGAAACGGCATATCGCACGGAAGAAAAAGCAGGGTCTCGGCCCGGCTCGTGGCCAGCGCCGTATAAACACCGCCCAGCGGACCACAGCGCGGCACCAGGTCCGCGCGAATGACCCGCGT